>ERZ773169.1506-NODE-1506-length-20230-cov-5.391276_pt1 | contig 20230 bp, 17 predicted proteins | sample MGYA00580536_ERZ773169 | MGnify/ENA primary metagenome ERZ773169 (study PRJEB29015, sample SAMEA2737814) | human gut metagenome | biome: human gut; feature: human-associated habitat; material: faeces | place: China | collected 2012 ...
CTACCAAAACGCCTAACATTGCCCTCCGCCGCTAGTCGCTTTGCCATAGCCGCCCGTGCAATATCATGTTACAATGATGGCAAAGGAGTGTGTGCGCTATGACTGCAAAAATGGACCTGTTAGCTAAACTTACCGCTTTAATGCCCGAATGTGCCGGCGAGATCGCGAAAATCTTGCATGACTACGAGATTATGCCCGCAAAGGTGTATGAACGGAGCAATCTGCCGAGGCGTGTTGACGCTTTCCTGGCGGCGAAGCGCATCGACGGCTGTCGTCCCAGGACGCTGGAGGGCTACCAAGAGCGGCTCAAGGTGCTCATCGGCAGGTGCAAGAAGCCTGTGCAGAAGATCACGACGGATGATTTGCGAGAGCACATCGCGTATCTGGTGGACGAGCGCCACCTCAAGGACAACAGCGTGCAAGCGCACATCAACTGCCTGCGGAGCTTCTTTCAGTGGCTGACGGATGAGGACGCGATTCGAAAGAACCCAATGCGCAAGATCAAGTCGCTGCGTATCGACAAGCTGCGTGCCCGGCATCCGCTGACGGCCGAGCAGTTGGAGCTCATCCGCGATGGGTGCAAGGGCTACAAGGAAAAGGCTTTGGTCGAATTTCTGGTCTCGTCCGGCTGTCGTGTGTCTGAGGTCGCTGGGCTGCGTGTGCAGGACATCGACTGGCAGGAGCGCAAGTGCAAGGTGATCGGCAAGGGCGGCAAGCAGCGCACTGTGTATTTCTCGGTGAGGGCCAAGCTCATGCTGCAGCTGTACATCGAAGGCCGCAAGGGAGGAGAGGCGCTCTTCTCCAGCAGCCGTGCGCCCTACGAACCGCTGTCAGATAGAGGTATCGAAAAGATTATCTCTAAGCTGGGCAAGCGCATCGGCATGGAGCGCCCACTCTATCCGCACCTTATGCGGCACACCTTCGCGTCGCATGCGCTGTCGGCTGGCATGGACTTGACGGTTATTCAGCATTTGCTCGGGCATACCGACCCGAAAACGACGCTCATCTATGCGGAGATCAATCCAATCCGCGTACAATACGAATATAATCGCGTTATCGCGTAAGAAAGTAGGTAAAAATCATGGAAAATGTAGCGCATTTTAAGGCTGCGATTGCAGCAATCATCGCCATTCTCACCGCGCTCTGGGGGTGGTTCGGCTGGTTGGTCGTGCTCTTTATCTTTTGCATGGCTGTTGACTTTCTCACCGGCTCGGCGGTGGCGTGCCGCGCCGGCAAGTGGGCATCCCCGGCCGCCAGAGACGGCATCTGGCACAAGTGCGGCAGCATCGTCGTGGTCATTGTCGCAGGCGTCGCCGATTTGCTGATCGGCACGCTGATCGGACACATTCCCGGCGTTACGCTGCCGTTTGAGTACACTGTGCTGCTGTGCCCGATGGTAGTGGTGTGGTACACCCTTACGGAGCTCGGCAGCATCGTCGAGAATGCCGTCGCGCTCGGCGCGCCGGTGCCGCAGTGGCTGCAGAAGGCGCTCGCGGCAGCAAAGGACGCAGTGGACAAGTTAGGGGAGGAGAACGATTGATGAACATTCCGTTTGTGCCGGCTGATCCGAGCAACTACTACTCCGGCCGTGGCGGCAATTCGATCAAGTACATCGTCATGCACTATACCGCCAACGACGGCGATACCGACGAGGGCAACGCGCACTATTTTCAGGGCGCAGGCCGACGGGCAAGTGCGCACTATTTTGTCGATAAGGACAGCGTTACGCAGTCCGTGCGTGATAGAGATGCAGCATGGCACTGCGGCGGTGCTCTCGAGAGCTCGCATCACCCGTTACGCGGCATTTGTATGAACCGTAATTCGTTGGGTGTGGAAATGTGCAGCGACATCGTAGGCGGCAAGTACACCATCACGCCGCAGACGGTAGACCGTGCCGTCGAGTTGGTCAAGCATCTCATGGCGAAGTACGGCATTGACGCAGATCACGTCGTGCGGCACTATGATGTCACCGGTAAGCTGTGCCCCGAGCCGTGGGTACGCGACGAAAGTCTGTGGCGTAAGTTCAAGGCACGGCTGACCGCGCCGGTTGAACTCGAGCCGAAGAAGGAGGACGACGAAGTGGTAGAAAAGAAAAAGATCCTGCTCAACGGCAAGACGTACACCTGCGAGTGCATCTGTTTGGACGATGTGAATTACATCAAAATGCGCAGCTTGCAGCAGGCAGGCTTTACCGTCTGCTACGACGCGGTGCGCAAGCTGCCGAGCATCACCGCACCGCAGTGCCGCACCTTCGTGCCGGACGGCATCGCAGAGGTGCAGGAAGCTATCGACACCGTGCAGGAAGCAGCAGGGCTTGAGGAAAAGACCATCGAGTATCTGCTGCGGTACAAGTACGGCGAACAGCTCGTGAAGAAGCTGGCGGAAGCGATGGAGAAGTAACTCGACTGTGCCGGGAATCTGACGACAAATTGACGACAACAGGAGCATGAAATGTCCCGGAAAGAACCGGCTCAGTGTTTTTCGTCATTCTAAAAATTCGTCATATTTCACTCCGTTTATTGCTATCTTCATCGTCATACAGCCATATTTTCAGAACTTGCAGCATCCCTTTTATAGTCGAACAAAAACTCGGCGTAAATAGCTTCAGGTGCTAGTGTTCGCAAGGACGTGGGGGTTCAAGTCCCCCCCCCATCCGCACCAAGTGAAAGAGCTGAAATCTTTTGATTTCAGCTCTTTTTCTGTACTTTTTGCGGTGTTTGGTTTTATGATGTAATTTGTGAAAAACCGGTGTCTATACGTTTGTTTACTGTTTCGGAATCAAAACCGAGAGCGCGCCCGCGCCGTGTGCGCCGCGCGTAACCTTGGCGTATTCCTCGCCCAGGTTCGGACACACCAAGCGTGCCTGCATGGAGGTCAGCGTGCGGGCGTATATCGAGCAGTTCGGCGGCACGCTGGCGCAAAACGCGAAACAGCTGCGGGGCGTGTCCCCGTCCGCACCAATCAAGGTTCTGACAGAGGTCAGGTCCTTTTTGTTTTTAGCGGCGAATGTAAACCGGAAATAAAATATAGGTTGACAATAACGCCGGGATGTGGTTTAATAGCTTCAGATAAAAACTGCTCCGGGAGGGGTCAACATGAATCAACCAGAAACGAAAACCGCGCCGAAATCGGCATTTACCGTCAAGGAAACCTGCTATGCAGGACTTTTTGCGGCGGTAATTGCAATCATGGCGCAGATATCCATTCCGATGCCGGGCGGCGTTCCGATGACGATGCAGACGTTCGCGGTCACGCTCGCGGCGATCGTACTGGGCGCGAAGCTCTCGACGGTTTCGACCATCATCTATCTCATCCTCGGCGCGGCAGGCGTGCCGGTGCTTGCAGGCTTCACCGGCGGACTTGCAAAGTTTGTCGGACCGACAGGCGGCTTTCTGATCTCGTTTCCGCTGATGGCGTTTGTCATCGGCTGGGGCGTGGAGCACCGCAAGGCGTTCCCGGGTGCGTTCGTGGTCGCGCTCGTCGCAGGCACGGTGCTGAACTATGTGGTCGGCGTTGCGATGTTCTGCGCGCTGACGCAGAGCACGCTTGCAGCCGGCATCACGGCCTGTGTGCTGCCGTTCATCCCGACCGCCATTATCAAGGCGATTCTCGCCTCGGTCGTTGGATTTGCAGTAAGAAAACGCCTCAATTAAATACAGGAGCAGCCCTTCCTGCGATTGATGCAGGAAGGGCTGTTTTTTGCCTGCCGGTATGCTTTGAAGTCGGCTGCACGCGGATTTTCCCGCCGGCACGGCGAAAGGAACGGACTGATTCCGACTGCGGCAGTAAAGTTGGCGACAGGGTTGGATTTTAAGCGCCGCTATGGTATAATAAACTGAAAATTATTGATCATTTTTCAGTCTGTCGATACACGGAGCAGAACAGAAGAACGGGGGAAGAACAATGGGGATCGTGACCGAGATGCTGACGATGCTCGGCGCAAATCTGCCGCTCGTGGCAGTCGGCTGCGCAGAAGTGCTCGCGGCGGCGGCGCTGCTCGGCAGGGCAGCCGTCATGCGGACGCAGCCGGGAAAAACCAGGGCATCGCTTGCGCCGGTCGGGATGAACCGCGATATTCAGCGCGTCCTGACGCTGGAGAGCGGCGAGGTCATGCTCGTGCTCCGGCGCGAGAATATGATGCTGCTCGCCTGCACCGGCGATCCGGAAAAATTGCTCGGCGTGTCATATACGGCGCTGCGGGATAATATCGCGAACCTCAATGCCGCTTTTTCTGACAAAAGCAGATGCTATGCGGTCTGGAAAAAATACATGGCGTGGGACGGCAGAGAAATGTTCGATGAGGCTGTGCAGAGCGGCGACGGACGCTGGATGCGCTTCATCGTCAGACGCACGCCCGACGGTGAGTACGACCTGCTGTGCTTCCGCGACATCACTGCACTGCACGACCGCATCGAGGAATGCGAAAAGCGCCTCGCAGGGGCGGAGGAGGAGAGCCGCGCGAAAACAACCTTCCTCTCGCGTATGTCGCACGAGATCAGAACCCCGATGAACGGCATCATCGGCATGATCTCGCTCGCAAAGAGCAGGCTGCGCCCCGGAGACGAGGCGATGCAGTATCTGAACAAGGCGGACGAGGTGTCCGGTCATCTGCTCGCGCTCATCAATGACATTCTGGATATGTCGCGCATCGAGGCCGGAAAGGTCGAGCTTGAGCACAAGGTGTTCAGCCTGCGCGGTCTGGGCGATCGTCTGTATGATATGTTCGCCAAGCAGCTTCAGACGCGCGGCATCCGCTACGAGGTCAATCTGGAGGATATGACGGTCGACAGTGTCGTCGGCGACGAGCTGCGCATCAGCCAGATCATCATCAACTTCCTCTCGAACGCGGTCAAGTTCACGAGCGAGGGCGAGATCATCGTCACGTTCCGTCAGATGATGCTTCAGAATAACGTTGCGGACTTCATGTTCCGCGTTCACGATACCGGTATCGGCATGGATCACGCCTTTCTGAACCGTATTTTCCGTCCGTTCGAGCAGGAGAGCATCGAGACGGGCAGAAAATTCGGCGGCACCGGCCTCGGCATGACGATCACCGATCAGCTCGTGCGTCTGATGGGCGGCGAGATCGTCGTGGACAGTGCGCCGGGCAAAGGCTCGGATTTCACCGTGTTCCTGCATCTGCCGGTGGCGGAGCAGGCCGCCGAGAGGGCGGAAGCGCCGGACGAGACGGTAAAACAGTGCTGCGATAACGCCTTCAAGGGCTGCCGCATCCTTATGGCCGAGGACAACGAGATCAATGCGGAGATCGCGATCGAGATACTGGGCGAAATGGGTGCACAGGTCGAGGGTGTAGAAAACGGCCGTCTTGCGGTCGAGGCGTTTGAGAATCATCCGGAAAACTGGTACGATCTGATCCTGATGGATGTGCAGATGCCGGAGATGGACGGCCGTACCGCTGCGCGCACCATCCGTGCGTCTGACAGGGCGGACGCGAAAACGATACCGATCTTCGCCCTGTCGGCGGATGCGTTCGTCGAGGACGAGCGCCTGTCCATTCAGAGCGGCATGAACGGTCACTTTGCCAAGCCGGTCGATTTCACCATGCTTCAGCAGGCGATCGGCGTCTATCTGGCGAAGCGGAAAAGAAAGGAGTAAAAAGCATGGGGCTGAAGGAGCTTTATACCGCGACGGGCGCGAAGATATTCGGCACAGCGAGCACGGTAAAAACCATCGGCGCAGCTGCGGCTGCATCGGCAGTCATTGCAGGTGCGGCGGCCGGAGTCCATGCCTTTACGAGCGGCCGGGATTTTACGCCGGACGGCGCAGGACGCGCGATACGCACCAATCAGGTGCACTTTGACGGGAGCGAAAATACGATAGGCAGGCAGGACGAGCAGACAAAAAACGGCGAGAGCGAGATATACGAGCGCGATGAAAGCGCCGAGGAGAAGCAAAAGCCGCAGACCGGCGACAGCGCGTCCTATCTGTTCGAGAATGTGAAGCAGCAGGAAAAGCCGAGCGGGCTGCTCGACAGAGACGGCACGGCGGCAGCCATTGCCGGAACGGTTCCGACCGCCGGTGCGGCGAGCGTGCAGCCGGGGACGGTGCTCGACATCGTGAAGGACCCTGCGGCGGCGGACATCGTGCTGCAGCCGGGCAACGCGGCGCAGGCAGCGCCCCCGACCGGCGGCGACACGGCAAACAGCGGCGGAAATACCGCTCAGCCGTCCGTCACGCCGGCGAACCCCTCGACCGGCGGAGATACTGCACCGAACCAGCCGTCGCGGCCGACGACGCCCGACAGCAACGGCGGCGGAAGCTCGGCCTCCGGCGGAGAGAGCGGCGGCACGGCCACGCCGGATGCCCCTGTGACGCCGGTCACGCCGACCGCACCGAACAAGCCGCAGCAGACGGACGGCAAGCCGCCCGAGCAGAGCTCGGAGGAAAAGGGGCCGGATATTCCCTGGTTCGACAGCGGTACGCGCTACGACGGCACGGTCACGCTGCCGAGCGACAGCAAGGTCACGATCGTCGGACGGATCGACAGCACGGATGCTCTGTATGCCGGTCAGATCGTCAATGACGCGGATATCGTCCGCGCGCTCTATGCCTATGTTATGGCCGGCGAAAAGATCTACTACTGGACGTCGAGCGACCTCGGAAAATACATCCGCATCAACCGCGTCAGCTTTGACCGAGGAAAAACCTGGCTCACGGATTTTTCGAACAATAATAATATCGAAATCCCGAAAAACGCCGGGGATCAGTCGATGCAGATCGATATGTCGTATCGCTTCAGCGAAAACGGCGTATGGACGGAGTACAGACCGGGCGGGGGAAACAGCTATATCGACTGCACGGTCGCGCCGCACCGCATTCTGGTGCTCGGCCGGGAGCTGACCGACAAGGATACGGAAATCCCGCTGGACATCGTGCTGAACAGCGATTATTCCTATAATGAATTCAGCAGAAGGCTCAATCTGTTCGCATTGCAGAGAAGGCTGTATGAGAAGCTGTATGGCTGGGACAGCGGCACAGCTTATGACGAGCTTCCGCCCATCGACCGGCTGTTCTCCGGCTGGACGGAGGACGGCAGGCGCGTTTCGTGGGACTACACCTGCGACGGCGGCCGGCATGTGCTCCAGCCGTCGGATTTCGTGAAGGTTCCGGAGAATCTTACGGTCCGCCTGAAGATCAACAAGGGCATGACCTATGAGCTGCAAACGCTGACCGGCTTTGACGAGAGCGCGCTGACCGACGATGAGGGATATGGTACGCTGACGATACCGGAATATGTTCAGGCGGTTGCGCTCGAGACCGACGGCCGGGAAGAAAGCCCCGTCACCTTTCTTCCGTATCTGGTGGGCACGATGGAAATTCCGACGAGCGTTGTCTACATTAAGCCGGACAGCATCTCCTCTGTCCTCGACGCCTACCGTGTCGCGGAGGATAACAAATACTACGCCTCGACTGAGGACGGCATCCTGACCGGCAGGGACGGCACGGAATACCTCGCGATCCCGGAGAACAACCGGGCCGTTACGGTCCCGGAGAACGTCACCTCGGTCAGACTGCCCGAGAGCTACTGGGGAACAGTCACTCTTATGGCGCAGTCGGAAGACCGACTGCCCTCGATCAGTTTCGAGAAGATGCGGCACGGCTCTGTCATCGTGCAGCCCGAGCTGCTGAATGCATTCGTCACGAAGTACGGCAGACAGCTCAACGGCACCGGAACGACGGTCAGCGTAGCCGGCGGCGACGCGAAATATGAGGTTCACGATGGCTGTCTGACGCATCAGAAGGACGGCGCGACCGTGCTCGACCGCGTGGTGACGGATGCAGAGATCTACCGGCTGCCGCAGGGGATCGACAGGATCGCAGCGAACGCCTTTGCCGGCTCTTCGGTCAAAATCCTGATTACGGACGCAAAGACCTCCTATGCGGCGGACAGCTTCAAGGACAGCATGGTCTCGTATGTGACCTGCGAGGACGAAACTCAGAAGGCTGAGATCAATAAAAAGCTCAAAGAAGCGGGTGTTGCGGAGGTCGAGTTTGCGGCGTCGGGCACATCGGACGACGGCTGCTTCTACGTGAAATCGGACGGAAAGATCGTCGTAGTCAATGTGCCGGACGGCATCAGCGAGTATTACGGCGAGATCATCATTGACGGCGAGAAAAAAACGGTCGACAGCATCGCAGCGCACGCATTTGACGGCTGCACTACGCTGAAATACGTTTCGCTGCCCGAGACGGTTAAGACCGTCGGCGTTTCGGCGTTCAAGAACTGCACCTCGCTCTCCGGCGTGCTGCTCGGGAGCAAGGACAGCGTGACCATCATGGAACACGCGTTCAACAACTGCACGAACCTGCGTTTTATCGCGTCGAACGCAAAAAACATGGAGCTGAAAAATGGTTACGATATTCTGAGTGAATCGGGAAGCGAAACACTTTACGGACAGCTGTGGTGTCTGGCAGGCAGCAAAGGCTTCGATGACAGCTGGAGCTGCTACGAGCCGAGGAGTGACTGGCGCGACGAAACGGATATTGCAGAGTTTCGGGTCATCGACTGCAACGGAGCGAATGTCCTGTACGGCTGCAACACCGAGGACGAAAGCGAGCTGTGGGAAGGCAGCAGGCTGGACAGCTGGATTGCGCTGCGCGCCGCCGGTTCGCCCGCAGAGGGCGGCACGATCACCCTGCCCGAAACCACGATCGCGATCAATAACTACTGCTTCGCCCAGCTGGACTGCGCGTTCACGATCAACTGGGAGGAGCTGCCGCGTCTGGTCCGCATCTATGACAGCGCCTTCGCGCAGTCCGGTCTGACAGGCGTGATTCATCCGGTTCAGTCGACGTATATGATGCTGATCAGGAATGCCGCATTTTATCAGACCAACATTGTGGAGGCGGATTTCAGCGATGTATCTCTGGAGGATTACGGTGAGTCGGCACTGGCGGACTGCAAACAGCTGCAAAGCGTTTCGTTTGGATGGGTGTGCAGGAAAAGCGACGGTAAATTTATGTCGATTATTCCGAACGGCTCGTTTTACGGCTGCGATACGCTGACAGATCTCTATTTTACCACCGAGAAGCCGATTGGACTGCTGACATGGTATCCGCACGCCCCGTTCCAGTTTGCGGACGGTATCTATGATAGAAATATCCGCATTCATGTTCCGGAAGGGTGCGAGGAAGCGTATTTCCGGGCATGGAAGCCCATGTTCATCGGCTATACGGACGAGGAGATCGAGAACGGAACGTATTATATCGATATGTCGATGTCTCAGCTCAGCTGGATGGAATGGTATTTCCCGGAGGACAGATGGCCGGAGTTTGTGCAGGCCGTCTGCGACTACCGCGCTATCCACGGCGAAAACAACCTTCGCGCGATGATGGGCATGGAGCTGCTGGAAGAGCCGGAAAATCCGGAGGAGCATAAAGAGGATTACGGCTATGCCGACCCGTTCGGCGGCGACATCGAGCTCGACATTGAAATCCCGGACGAGAACCCGGACATCACGCAGGATGGCCAGACCGCTTCAGATGAAACGATTTTGGATGAAACCGGCAGCGAAAATATCTCCGGCGAAACCGTGACCGGCGGAAGCACGCCGTCTGCCGATGCGCCGGACGGGGAGGACAGCGCGTCCGCCGACACAAACAACACCGAGCCTGCACCGGAGACGACCGATGCGGCAGAGGGAGAAGATACATGATTATCGAACAGTCAAAACAGATTATTTCCGAGATAAACCGCGCGTTTATCGGCAAGAATGAGGTCATCGAGAAGGTCCTGATGACGATTTACGCAGGCGGTCACGTTCTGCTCGAGGACTGCCCGGGCGTCGGCAAGACGACGCTCGCGGTCGCGTTCTCGCGCGTGCTCGGTCTCTCGACGCGCCGCATCCAGTTTACGCCCGACACGCTGCCGTCCGACATCACCGGCTTCACCATGTGGAACCGCAGGACGAGCGAATTCGAATACCGTGAGGGCGCGGCGAACTGTCAGCTGCTGCTCGCCGACGAGATCAACCGCACTTCTCCCAAAACGCAGTCCGCGCTGCTCGAGATCATGGAGGAGCGCACCATCACGGTGGACGGCGAGACGCACGCGCTCCCGGCGCCGTTCATCTGTATCGCGACGCAGAATCCCTTCGGCTTCGCCGGCACGCAGGCGCTCCCGGAGAGCCAGCTCGACCGCTTCATGGTCTCGCTCTCGATCGGCTATCCCTCGATCGAGGATCAGATGAAGATCATCTCGGCGCAGCGTTACGCCAATCCGCTTGACGAGCTGCATCCGGTCACGACCGCGCAGAACGTCATCGAGGTGCAGAAGTTCCTCAGCTCGGTCAAGGTCATGGACGATATGCTGCGCTACGCCATCGAGCTGTGTGAAAAGACCCGCATCCATCCGCTGATCGAGCTCGGCATTTCGCCGCGCGGCGTTGCCGCACTCGTGCGCATGGCGCGTGCATCGGCGGTGCTGCATGAACGGAATTACGTCGTCCCCGAGGATATCCAGTCGGTCTTTCTCGATGTCTGCGCGCATCGACTGGTGCTGCGTCCGCAGGCGCGTGTGGACGGCATGAACGCGCGCGACGTTCTGCGCGGCATCCTGAGCGAGATCCGTCCGCCGGCTCTGTCCGCGAGGTAAGCGGATATGTGGAAAAACCGCGCAGGTTATGCGCTTGCGGTCGCGACGCTCGCCGCACTCGTCTGGCTGTTCGGCAGACCGTTTCTCGTCTGTGCGCTCGTTCTGGCGGCAGGACTGCCGTTCGTGCAGCTCGCGCTGCTGAAGCGCGACGCGGGCGCGGTCTCGCTCTCGCTTTCTGTGCGCCCCGGCGGCAGGGAAGGGGAAACGCTCTTGCTCTGCTTTGAGGTAGAGAACGGGCGTGCGCTGCATGCTGCGCGAAGCATTTATCTCGATCTCGCGATGAACAATCTGCTGCTCGGCGAGGAAACACACCGCCGGGTGATGCTGACGCTCAGCAGCGGCGCGAACCGTTTTTCCTGCCCGATTGTGCCGCCCTGCTGCGGTGAAATCGTGATTTCCTGCTGCGAGACCGGTCTCTGTGATCTGCTGCATCTGTTCCGCGAGCGGGTCGCGCCGTTTGACGAGGTGCGCACGGTCATCTATCCGCGCCCGGTGCAGCTCGATCTTACGCTGTCGCGCGATGCGGTCGGCGAGACGGGCGACAGCGGTCTGACGCGCAGCCGCAAGGGCACGGATGCGACCGAAATGTTCGACATTCGAAGCTATGCGCCGGGCGATGACATCCGTTCCATTCACTGGAAGCTGTCGGGCAAGACGGACGAGCTGATCGTGCGTCAGGCAAGCGACCGCACGCACTATGACCTGGTCATCCTGCCCGATTTCGGAAGAAAGCAGGGCGGCCGCGACATCACGGCCGGAGAGCTGACGAGGTGTGTCGCTCTCGTGATCGAGCTGAGCCGCCGCCTTGTGCGGTGGGGCGTGCCGCTGTGCGTCGCGCTGCCCGGACCGGGCGGCGGCATGGAGCTGTTCGGCTTCAAAAGCGTGCGTGAGCTCGAGCATAGCATCCCGCGATGGCTGTCCATCGAGATCCCCGAGCAGGCAGGACGCATGATGCAGCTGTTCCGCATGGAGCATCTCGAAAACCGCTTCACCCGCATGGTAACGGTGAGCGCAGGTGCGCCCGAGACCGGTCTCCGTGCGCTCGCGAACGACATCGGCGTGCTTTCTCTGACGGTGATGAAGGACGTTTCCGAGCCGCGCGCCGTCCTTCTGAACGGCGTGGAAAACATTGAGATACCGGCGGAGGGCGACGCGAAGATCAAAATTCTCTGCTGAAACGGAGTCCCAGTATGAACGAAATCAGCGTTAAGACCCTTTACCCGGACGGGTCGACAAGTCCATATCGCGCACTCGCCCTGCCTGCGTTCGCCTCGCTCTGTCTGATGGCCGGCGCGCTGCTCGTGCTCTTCCGGACATGGGATGAGCTGACGGTTCCGCGCTGGGCGCTCGTGTTCGCGGCGGCGGCAGGCTATGTGTCCTCCTCGGCGGCGCACCGCCTTTCACGGCGGCACGGCGCGTTTTATCTGCTCGGCCTCGTGCCGTGGATACCGGCGCTTCTCATGCCGGCCGCATGCGTGCGCGGTCTCGCGGCATGGGTTTCCGGACTCGCCGCACGCTGGAATGTGCTGCACGACGGCAGCGCACAGCTGCTGAACACAGCGCCGGATTTCGTTGACGAAAAAGCGGCGGCCTTTGTCGGCGCGATGCTCATCGCGCAGGCGGCGCACTTCGTCGTGGTGCACCGTCACCGCGTGCTCGGCGGCGTGCTCGGAGGGTTCTGGATTGCGCTCGGTCTGGCGGACGGCTGCTTTTCGCCGCTCGGCGCGGCGCTCATGCTCGCAGGCATGCTGGCGCTCTATGTCTCGGATATCAGTCTGCATCTGACCCGCGCGGCATGGCGCACGCTCGGCATCCTGCTGGCTCTGCTCGCGGCCGCGGCATTCCTGCCGGATATGGATATGGAGGGCATCCGCGGCCTGCGAGAGAAGGCGCAGTGCGGCCTGCATGAGCTGCGCTACGGCGCGGACAGCCTGCCGGGCGGCGTGCTCGCGCAGGCGGATACGCTGCACCGCGATACGCGCGGTATGCTGAGCGTGACGGAAGGGCAGGAGAAAACGCTCTACCTGCGCGGATATATCGGCGGCATGTATGCGGACGGGGCGTGGAAGCCGCTGCCCGGTCTGCTCTACAGCGAGGAGTACGCGGGCATGATGAAGTGGCTGAGCGGGCGCGGCTTTGACCCGGCGCGGCAGCCGGCGGCATACCTTGCGCTGTGCGGCGACAGCGAGGCCGAGCCGAACGACGTGACGGTTGAGACACTTGCGGCAAGCCGCGAATATGTGTACATTCCGGGCACGGCGAATGAGCTTTCGGGCGCGCGCGTCACGGAAAACGAACGCGACAGCACAAGCCGTGCGCGGGGCGTGCTCGGCGCGCGCCGCTACACAGCGTCCGAGCTTTCCGGCTCGCGTCCGGCCGAGCTGACGGTTGCAGAGGACTGGGTCAGAACGCCGCAGACGCCCGGACAGCAGGCGTATCTGGAGAGCGAGGCGGTCTACCGCGGCTTCGTTTACGACAGCTATACCGCTGTCAGCGACACAATCGCGCCGACGCTTGACCGGCTGTTCTGGGAGGACTACGACGACTCGAACGACGGCATTTACAGCGCGGTCAGCCGGGTGCGCGAGGTGCTGCGCGGCGAAATGACCTATACCGAAACGCCGTCTGCGGCCCCCGGGGGCGAGGACCCGCTCACGTGGTTTCTGACCGGGGGGCGCGAGGGCAATGCGGTTCAGTATGCCTCCGCGGCCGCTATGGCGCTGCGCGCGCACGGTATTCCGGCGCGCTACTGCGAGGGTTATCTGCTGACTGCGGCACAGGTGCAGGCGGCGGAGGGCAGCGCTGTCACGCTGACGGGGGCGAACGCTCATGCGTGGTGTGAAGCATATTTCGACGGCGTGGGCTGGCTGCCCGTGGATGTGACGCCCGGGTTTTACTATGACGCGCTCGCTCTTCAGCAGCTCGTCGCGATGCCGGATTCGATCCGCCGCACTGCCGCGATGGAGGACGCGGGGCATGCAGCCGGCGAGATGACACAAACGGATGACAGCGGTGCAGACAGGCCCGACGGACTGCTCGACGGCACGGTCTATCCCCCGGAGCTGCTGCTCGGCGTTCTGGCGCTGCTGCTCATCCTTGCTTCGCTCGCGGCGGCGGCACTGGAAGGCACGGTGCTGCTCTGCCGCGTGCGGGTACTCTCCGGCTTCAAACACGCCTCGCCCGAGCAGCGCGCCCGCCTGCTCGCGTGGTGGGGACAGCGCATCCTTGCCGCACGCGGCGTGGAGGCGATGATCGGCTGGCATACGGAGGAGACCGACGCGAAGCTCGCAGAGATGATCGATACGGTCAATCCCGGCGAATACAGGCGTGTATGCGGCCTGCTCGAAAAGGCGATCTACGGCGGCATCGCGCTCAAGGTGTACGAGGAACGCGCGGTATACAGTCTGCTCGACCGGCTGTATCACGCCCCGGCGCCCGATTTCGCGACCGGACGGCGGCTGCATTATCTGCTGCTCGCTCAGCTGGGGCACGCGAGAGCGGAAAAGATGGAATAAAGAGTGCATTGCGGCAGAAAGCGGCAGTGCGCTCTTTTTCTTTGTTGGGAATGTGGAAAAAACGGTTGAAATCCGGATGTGTTTTCGGTAAAATGATAGTAGAGTAAAAGGAACAGCAGCGGCGCTTTAGCCGGCGCCGATCAAAGCCGCCCCGGCGGCACGACGTAGAAAGACAGAAGAGGAAAAAGAAAAATGGCAGTTACTTTGGTAGAAATCGCCTCGCTTGCAGGCGTATCGCGCGGCACGGTCGACCGCGCCCTCAACAATCGCGGCCGCGTTGACCCGGAGGTCGCGGACCGTGTGCGCCGCATCGCAGCCGAGCTGGGCTATCGCCCCAACCGTGAGGGCCGTCTGCTCGCGCTCGCGAAAAATCCGATCAAGATCGGCATTATCGTCCAGTCGGTCGAGACCATGTTCATGCACATGGTTTTCGAGGAGGTCATGCGCACGCAGGCGCAGCTGACCACGCCCGGCGCGGAGATTTATGTGCGCCCCATTCAGGGCGTTGACGCGGAGCGCCAGCTGGCTGCGATCGACGAGCTGGTCGAGCTTGGCGTGAACGGACTGGCGCTGTCTCCGGCAGAGGATGCGCGTGTGCGCGCGCGGGTGATGGAGCTGTCCTCCAAGGTCCCGGTCGTGACCTTCAACACCGACCTGCCGGAGTCGGGCAGACTGTGCTACGTCGGCCCGGACAACTATGCCTTCGGCCGCGCGAGCGCCGGCCTGATGAATCTCCTGCTCGCGGGAAAGGGAAGCGTGCTCGTGGTCGGCGGTCAGGAAAACAACCTTGCGCACCGCCAGCGAGTTGACGGCTTCCGCGATGAGGCAGAGTCCCAGTTCCCGGGACTTGAGCTGCTCCCGACCGAGAACTGCGGCGACGATCAGAAGCTCGCCCACGACATTGTGTGCCGTGCGCTGCGCGAGCATCCCGACCTCGGCGGTGTGTACATCTCGGTAAACGGCCAGATCGGCGCGTGCGAGGCGCTGACTGAAATGGGTGCGGCAGGCCGCGTCCGCCTCATCTGCCACGACCTTATCCCGGCAAATATCGAGAACGTCCGCCGCGGCGTGATCGACTTCCTGATCGACCAGGATGCACATATGCAGGGCAACCGTCCGACCGAGCTGCTGCTCGACTACCTGCTCTGCGGCGACAATCCGGAGAGTGAGCGCATCCTTGCGCACATCGACATCCGCAACCGATACAACGTCTGAAAGAGGTAAAAATGCACGAAATACCGCTGCCGCACGGCATAATGACCCGATTTCCTGCCGTCGGGGTAAACAAGAATGCGCTGATCCTCTGCCCGGGCGGCGGCTATGAGCACTGCTCCATCCGCGAGGGTGCTCCGGCGGGCCGCGCCTTCGCGAAAAGCGGCGTCGAGGCCTTTGTGCTGCGGTATGACTGTGCTCCGGCGCCGCTCGGGACCCGTCCGCTCGCCGCGCTGTCGGCGGCGGTGCAGTGGGTGCGCGCGCACGCGGAGCAGTACGGCATTTCTCCGCAGCGCATCGCGGTCGGCGGATTTTCCGCCGGGGCGCATCTTGCGGGCCTTCATGCGGCGGTGTGGAACCGCGCGTCATGGTATCCACAGGGAACGGATCTCGCGCTCCATCAGCCGAATGCCGCCGTGCTGTGCTATCCGGTGGTGTCGGCAGGTAAGTACGCCCATCGCGGCAGCTTTGAACAGCTTGCAGGGGACGATATGGAAAAACAGCAGGCGTTCTCGCTCGAAACTCTGGTGTCTCCCGATATGCCGCGCACCTTCCTCTGGCATACGCTGACGGATGAAACTGTGCCGGTCGAGAATTCGCTGCTGCTCGAGAAATCGCTCCGCAGGGCGGGCGTTTCGCACGAGATGCACCTGTTTCCGCACGGTGTGCACGGTCTCGCGCTTGCGGATATGGAGACGTCGGACATCGAAAAGGGGCGTTTGCCCGACCGCCATATCGCCCGGTGGCAGGCGCTCTGCGCGGAATGGCTGAAGGAATAAAAAGGAGAAGATTTATGTCATCCAACACAGCAAATATGATTGTTTTTGTCCTCATGGTGCTGCTGCCGCTCGCGGCGGTGCTTGCGCTTGAGGTGTTTTTGTCGCGCCGCCCGAGCTGGTGGCCGGGGCTCGTGCTGCCGTGCTCGGTGACACTCGGCGCATTCAACATGATACGTCTGATGGCGCTCAATTTCCTTCTCGCGCAGCCGACGCTCGGCGGCGGCATCCTGCATGCCGGGCTGTTCACTCTGGCGTGCCTCGTGCCGAGCGCAGCGCTGTTCGCGATCTATTTTCTCAACCGGAAAAAGGTGCAGCAGAAGTGTGCAGAAACCGAAAACGGCAAGCCCCAAAAGTAAAAGAAATCCCACTCGCGGCAAAACACCGGAGTGGGATTTTTCATGCGAAAACTCTGCGATACGCGAGGGCGATATAGTCGCCTGCGGCGAGCGTCACTTCCTTCGAGGCAACAGCCTTGTCTGCGAGCGTCACGATCCACGCGATGCGTGAGCGCGGAATGGGCGCGAGGGGGAACATATGCCGCGCGATGGCGTCACATTCGCGGTCGGACAGACCGAAAACGCGCTTCGCCCGTGCAGCAGCAATGTGGCCGTGGATGAAGCCGTGCATGTGCGTCAGCCGTCTGAAGCCGGAATAATGGCGCACAAAGCGGCGGAAACGCTCGCTGTGCCAGTCATAGCCGAAGAAATCGTGCAAGAGCGCTGCCCGCACGACCGACGCGGTCTCCTCCTCGGAAAGATGGAGCGCGCACGCAATGCGGTAAGCGGCGCGCGTTACGGCAAGCGAGTGGTCGTAGACCGTGTTTGCAGGTCCGTGGTGCTCAAAGGAGCGCAGCTTCTGAAAACGCGGATCGTTCAGGATACTGCCCGCATATCGTTCAATTTCGTCAGGGACCATCGGAAACACCTCCTGAAAAACGGGAACACGGGTCCTTTTCTTACTTTATTATATGCGCGAAACGCTGAAAAATCAAGAGGAAGAATTTGAAGATATTGTGAAGAATTCACAGCTTCTCCGCAGGCGTGTCCGAACTGCGGCGTTCCGCCTCGAGCACCTCGATACGCTCTTCGAGCAGGTCGATGCGCTCTGACTGGCGGAGCAGAAGCGTGACAGGGACGGAGATGACGAGCGAGAAGAACACAATGACAGGCCAGAGTTTTGCGGCAAGCTCAAACACCACCCATCCGCCGCATAACGACGCGCCGAAGCACGCGGCAAGCGTCACGGCGAAAACCATAAGAAATCTCATAGGACATACTCCTTTCAGCAGCTAAAAGCGCTGCATTCCCAAGCTGAAATGAGGCGCACCCCTGTCCTGAGGCTCATCGGACAATTCGGACTTCGGCCGGCTGACCGTCTGCGCCGTAAAACGTCACGCTGCCGCTGCCCCGCGGCAGGACGAGCGCGAACGGCTGCGTGCTGTCGAGCTCGATGGTGCGCGTTTCGATTCCGCTGTCAATGACCGCGCGGTCAGTTTTCTCCGCGTTCATCGAAATATACGCGGTCTCGGGACAGTCGTTCACCGTAAGGGCCGCAACGAAATCCGAAATCTCAAACAGGCTGCCGCCCATGAAGCCAAACCAGCCGGTAGTGAAAAAGCGGTGTGTATCGCGGTCAGTATACAGCGAGAAGGCATAGTCGCTGTGGTTGGGAGCGTATGCAATCCCGGCGGCGGTCGTGTCACCGGCGCTGATCTGCACCGTCCAGTCATCCGGAATGTGACCCGTGCGCATATCCTGCTCAAGCTGGTCGGTCGGGATACCGATGTCGCGATTGGCGTAGAGCACGCCGACCGTGACGCCGCCCACGAGGAGCAGCACGAGCGCGATGCGCAGCAGAATACGAAGCTTGTCTTTCATGGCTTCCGCCTCCCTTACAGGTAAATTCTGTACTTTGATTATACCAGAAAACAGGCGGCGGGTAAAGAAAATCAGCCGCATTTCCGGAGAAACACGGCTGAAAAAAGTCAGTCCAGCGGCGGCGTATCGAGGATCATCTGCCGGTACGGCAGACCCTCGAAGCCGAGCATGGTGTAGAGCGCAATGGCGCGCACGTTGCTCTCGGTCACTTCGAGGCGGTAACGCGCAGCGGTGTTGTATTTTTCGTGCACGGCGGCGATCATGCGGCTGCCGATGCCCTTGCCGCGCTGCTCGTCGTCCACCATCAGCTCCTCGAGCCAGACGCACAGGCCGCCGGCCTCGTTCGACCAGGTGAGTGCGAGCAGGCAGTACGCGCAGGGCGTGCCGTCGTCGTCCTCAGCGATCAGGCAGTCTGCGTAGGGCGTGCCGTGCATGAGCAGCTCAAATGTGCGCTCGGCGTTCTGCTGCGGGATTTCATGGTCGCAGGCCGGGGTACGGTAGAAGGCGTGGCAGCGGTCGATGAAAAACTCGCGGTCAGCCTTTTCAATAGAGCGAATGCGCATGGGGAGGCTCCTCTCAGATCTGTGCGAGCGCCTGCTGAAGGTCGGCAATGATGTCCTCGACGTTCTCCAGACCGACCGAAATGCGGACCATGCCCGGCTCGATGCCTGCGGCAACAAGCTGCTCGTCGGTCAGCTGGCGATGGGTCTCGGAAGCCGGATGCAGCACGCAGGTGCGGATGTCGGCAACGTGAACCTCGTTGCACGCGAGCTTCAGGCTGTCCATGAATTTCATTGCCGGAGCGCGGCCGCCCTTGATGTCGATGGACATGACGCCCGAGGTGCCGAGCGGCAGATACTTCTTCGCGCGCTCGAAGTGCTCGTTGCCCGGCAGGGCAGGGTAGCGCACCGAGGCGATCTTGTCGCTGGCCTCAAGGAATTTTGCGACGGTCAGCGCGTTCTCGCAATACTGCTTCATGCGGACGGGCAGGGTTTCGAGGCCCATGTTGAGCAGGAATGCGGAGTGCGCGGAGGGGTAGCAGCCGAAGTCGCGCATCAGCTGCATGCGGGCCTTGATGATGTAGGCCATCGCGCCGAAATCGCGGGTGTAGACGACGCCGTGGTAGCTCTCGTCCGGTTCGGTGAAGTCCGGGAACTTGCCGGAGGCAGCCCAGTCGAATTTGCCGCCGTCGACGATAACGCCGCCGCCCTGTACTGCGTGGCCGTCCATGTATTTGGTGGTGGAGTGGATGACGATGTCTGCGCCCCACTCGAACGGGCGGCAGAGAACCGGCGTTGCGAACGTGTTGTCCACGATGAGCGGAACGTTGTTCTTGTGCGCGATATTCGCCCACTTTTCGATGTCGAATACGGTCAGAGCAGGGTTGGCGAGCGTTTCACCGAAAACAGCCTTGGTGTTCGGCTTGAACAGCTTCTGGATCTCTTCCTCATCCGCTTCCGCGTCCGCCCAGATGCACTCGATGCCGAGCTTTTTGAGGGTGACGCCGAACAGATTGATCGTGCCGCCGTAGATGGTGGAGACGGCGATGAAGCTGTCGCCTGCGGAGCAGAGGTTGAGAATGGAGAGCAGGGAAGCGGCCTGACCCGAGGTGGTCAGCATTGCGCCGACGCCGCCCTCGAGAGCGGCGATCTTCTTCTCCACGGCGTCGCAGGTCGGATTGGCGAAGCGGGAGTAGATGCACTCGGTCGGCATATCGAACAGCGACGCGATCTTTTCGGTCGAGTCGAAGCGGTAGGTGGTGGACTGAACGATGGGCATGACGCCGGGGCCGCCGTTTTCCGGCTTGTAGCCTTCATGCAGGCATTTTGTTTCGATTTGCATAATAAACTACCTTTCTTGTAGGATTTAAGGTGTGATAATCTTCATTTATTGTAACACGGAGGGGGGAGGGGGTCAAGACCGAAGCAAGGCCCTTCAATCTTCACCCTCAGCAGAGGGTAAGCGGTTCCGCCGTTCCGGCGGCTTGCCGCCGCAGGCGAGACTGGCCCTCCCGGGCCGGGGGATGTTCGCCATGACATGGCGTGTGCAATGCCGCCGTCTGGCGGCGGAGACGCCGGTGCCCACCGGCCGGGGCAAGAGGGGCAAGGACACCAAGTGGTTTCCTTGCCCCTCTTGACACCCCGAACCTTCCTTTGCGCCGCGACTCCCTTTGGTCGCGCAGCGAAACGGGGGTTACGGGGGCTCGGTTCCGGGCGTCGGTTCGCTTATAGG
>ERZ773169.1509-NODE-1509-length-20206-cov-12.132797_pt1 | contig 20206 bp, 15 predicted proteins | sample MGYA00580536_ERZ773169 | MGnify/ENA primary metagenome ERZ773169 (study PRJEB29015, sample SAMEA2737814) | human gut metagenome | biome: human gut; feature: human-associated habitat; material: faeces | place: China | collected 2012 ...
CTTTCCTCAGAGCGGTCAAAGCCGCCCCGCCGCCGTATGTTCCACTCGTTTTCCGTTCCTCATAATACCATAAAAAAACAAGATTTGCAAGCGAAAGCGTTTTTTGCTATACTATTTATATCTGTTTTTCGTGCAAAGGAGGGGTGCGCGTGCGTCTGTATTTCACGGTGCCGGACACCCTGCAGACCCAAAATGGAACGCTTGTGCGGAACTTTCTGCGCCAGTGTGCCGTTTCTACGGAGCTTGCCCGGGCAGTCAAATTTCAGGGCGGCGGCTTTTTTGCCGACGGTGCGTCCGTGTTGGCCAACCGCCGGGTGTACCCGGGGCAGGTGCTGAGCTTCGACCTCCCGCCGGAAGCGGGCGGCGTGGCCCCGCAGCCGGACATTGCCGTGCAGGTGGTCTACGAGGATGCCTTTGCCGTGGTGCTGGAAAAGCCGCCCCATCTGGCGGTGCACCCCACTCTGAACTACCCCGGCGGCACGCTGGCCAACGGCTATGCAGCCTGGGCACTGCAGCAGGGCCGCAGCCCGGTGTTCCGCCCGGTGAACCGCATCGACAAGGACACCAGCGGCCTTGTGCTGGCGGCCCGCAACACCTATGCTGCGCCGCTCCTGGCAGAAAACGTGCAGAAGCTCTACTACGCCATCGTGGAGGGCGAGCTGCCCTTGGGGCCGGGCGTGATCGACGCGCCCATCGGCCGCCGGGGCGACAGCATCATCGGGCGGTGTGTGACCCCGGAGGGCAAGCCCAGCCGCACCGAGTACACCATATTAAAGGTACAGAACGGCCTGAGCCTGGCCGCCTGCGTGCCGGTGACCGGCCGCACCCACCAGATCCGGGTGCATTTTGCGTCCATCGGCCATCCGCTGGCCGGGGATGACCTCTACGGCGGCCGCCGGGATCGCATCGGGCGGCAGGCACTGCACTGCGCAAAGCAGACCTTCCGGGTGCCGGAGTACACCGAGGTGCCGGACGGCATCTGCATCCGCACCCCGGTGAGCGCCGGAACAGGCCGCACGGTGACCGTGGAAAGCCCGCTGCCGCAGGATATGGCCGACCTGCTTTCGTGAAAAGTGCGTGAAAGAACTGCCCAAATTTTATGCAGGTGCTTGTTTCATTCCGTGCAGGGTGTATAATAAAATGAGCATAGATCGTCTGTGTGCTGACATTCAGCCGCACAGGATGTGGAAACCACCGCCGCGCCGGATGCAGAGCAGCTTTGCCGCGCGGCAAGGAAGGAGAAACCCGTTTGATCGAAGATAAGACAAAGGAACCGCAGACCGCAGAGCCTGCGCAGCAGCCGCCGAAAAAACGTGGCCAGAAGCTGCGCTCCTTGTGGGCACAGTTCCAATGCATGCAGCTCCTGCGTCGGCACCGCTTCCGCCGCAGGACCCAGCATCACGTCAATCATTTTTCTCAGAAGCTGCTGCAGAACCGCCTCGTTCTCATCGTAGGTGAGGCCCTGTACGCTCTGGGATTTTCGGCCGAATATGCATTTGTCCGTGTCGGACGCACGGTGTGCCGGGGCGTGTCCGGTGCACGGCTCTGGGTGCGCAGCCTGCTGCACACCATCGTGTCCATGGCGTTCCCCGGTGCAGCCCAGATGGTGCGCGACCTGTTCGGGCCCATCGTGCTGTTCTTCCGGGGCATGGGTTCGCTGCTGGTACATGCGCACCGCGTCCGGAAGGAAAAGGGCTTTGGCGCAGCCGTAAAGGACAGCGTACATTATCTGGTCGGCGGCGTGCGGCGCAATGTGCGCACCCTGCCGCGCATGGCCATGTACATCCTGCCGGTGCTGGCACTGGCCGGGATGGTCACGGTGGTGCAGAACACCATCCGTCAGCCCTATGCGCTGGAAGTGCAGGTGAACGGCCAGACCGTGGGCTATGTGGCCAACGAGGATGTGTTCAACTCTGCCAAGGAAGCCGTGCAGGAGCGTATCAACGATGCAGGCACGGACGAGAACACCAAGTGGACGGTGGAGCCCACCTATACCATTTCGGTGGCACACAGCGTGCTGGACGAAAACGAGATGGCCAACGCCATCCTGAAGTCCTCCAGCGACCAGATCAGTGAGGGCACCGCCCTGTATCTGGACGGAGAACTGACCGCCGTGTGCTCGGACGGCACTGCCCTGCAGAGCTACCTGAGCAGCCTGCTGGAACCCTATGAGAACCCGGAAGATCCCAATGTGACCGTGGGCTTCAACAAAGAGGTCACCTTGGAGAATGGCATCTACTTCAATGAAAGCTTCCAGCAGGAAAACGATGTGGAGTCGATGCTTTCCGGCGTGCAGCAGCAGGAAAAGATCTATACCGTGCAGACCGGCGACACCCTGTGGAGCATTGCCCAGAAGAACGACCTGACCTTCCGGGAACTGTGCGAGCTGAATACGAACTTCAAGGGCGCGGCCCTGACCGAGACCTCCAACATCCAGGCCGGTGATGAGCTGATCGTGACCAAACAGGAAGCCACGCTGGAAGTGCGCATCACCAAGATCGAGACCTGGCAGGAGGAGATCCCCTATACCAGCGAGACGACCAAATCCAAAGAGTACAACGTGGGCACCAAAAAGACCACGCAGGCCGGTGAAAACGGCATCCGCAGTGTGACGGCCCAGCGTGTGTACGACACCAACGGCACCCAGCTCAGCCAGCAGATCCTCAGCACCGAAGTGATCAAGGAGCCTGTGACCGAAAAGATCGTGGTGGGCACCAAGAAGGTGACCACCAGCACTTCCTACATCACCGGCAGCGGTCAGTTCATCTGGCCGGTGCCCGGCTACCGGAACTGCTCGCGCTGGTACGGCGGCAGCCACAAGGGCGTGGATATCTGCGCCGCCGCCGGTACGCCCATTTACGCTTCGGCAGGCGGCACCGTCACCAAGGCCGGTTACAACAAGGCCGGTGCAGGTACGGGCTATGGCTACTCCATCATCATCAACCATGGCAGCGGCTACACCACCGTGTATGCACACTGCCTGTCGCTGGTGGTCCATGCAGGCCAGACCGTCAAGCAGGGCCAGCTGATCGGCTATGTGGGCAGCACCGGACGTTCCAGCGGCAACCACTGCCACTTCGAGATCCGCCGCAACGGCTCTTACATTGCCCCGCAGAACGTGTTCAACCGCAGAAAATACAGGTAAGCATGCAGAGCGGGCCTTTCCACCGGGAAGGGCCTGCCTGCCGATCATAAAGAAAAAGGAGAGATGTTCTATGTCTACCCCTCACAACAGCGCCGAAAAGGGCGATTTCGCCAAGACGGTCCTCATGCCCGGTGACCCTCTGCGCGCCAAGTTCATTGCCGACACCTTCCTGCAGGATGTGCGTCAGGTGACCGGTGTGCGCGGCATGCTGGGCTTTACCGGCACCTATCAGGGCCGCCCCATCAGCGTAATGGGCAGCGGCATGGGCATGCCGTCCATCGGCATCTATTCCTATGAGCTGTTCAAGTTCTACGATGTGGACAACATCATCCGCATCGGCTCTGCCGGCAGCTACACCGAAAAGGCCAAGCTGTTCGACGTGGTGCTGTCCACCGGTGCGGTGAGCGAGTCCAACTACGCCCGGGTACAGAGCGGCTTCGAGGGGGACATCACCCTGCCCAGCCAGAGCCTGAACGACAAGCTGCGCGCTTCTGCCGCCAAGCAGGGCATTCCCCTCATTGAGGGCAACATCCACTCTTCGGATGTGTTCTACCGCCAGCCCTCCGACGAAAAGCCCACCTACTGGGAAAAGCTGCGGGATGAGCGCGGCTGCCTGTGCGTGGAGATGGAGAGCTTTGCCCTGTTTGCCAACGCACAGGTGCTGGGCAAGCATGCGGCCTGCCTGCTGACCATTTCCGACAGCTTTGTGGCACCGGAGATCACCACGGCCGAGCAGCGCCAGACGAGCTTTACCAACATGATGAAGGTGGCTCTGGGCGCAGAGTACTGAGAAACCCAACCGAAGATCCAGCGCGGTCTGCCTGCAAAAAGGCCGGCCGCGCTGTTTTCGCCCCCAAAAGGAGGAACATTTTATGACGAACCTGACCTTGGAAGAAAAGCAGGAACTGATCCGCATGGCACTGGCTGCCCGCGAAAAGGCTTATGCACCGTATTCCAATTTTATGGTGGGTGCTGCCCTGCGCGCAAAGGACGGACGCATCTACACCGGCTGCAACGTGGAAAATGCGTCCTTTACCCCCACCAGCTGCGCAGAGCGCACGGCCCTGTTCAAGGCCGTGGCCGACGGCGTGACCGAGTTCACGGATATTGCAGTGGTGGGCAGCCGCCGCGGCGAGGTGAACGAACAGATCACCTCGCCCTGCGGTGTGTGCCGTCAGGCACTGTTCGAGTTCGGCGGGCCGGAGCTGAACGTGATCATGGCCAAAACGCCGGAGGATTTCGTCGAGCGCAGCATGGACGAACTGCTGCCCTTTGGGTTCGGGCCTTCCAATGTGGCCGGAAATGCCGCTGTGGAAAAATAAATCGCTTCCCGGCACAAAACCGGAACGGCAGGAAGTTGTGCAAAAGCAATGCTTTTTGGACATATTTACAAAGATTTTGTAAATATTTTGTAATCGAAAAGTGCTTGCATCTCACACATCTTCTCGCTATACTTGAACCAGTAAATGTGCAAGTGCCTGCATTTGCAGGCTGGCACGCGATGGATTGAAAATAAAGGAGACTTTCTTATGAAGATTTCTCGTCGTAACTTCCTGGCTGTGGCTGGTGCTGCTGCCGCCGCCGCTGCTCTGACCGCTTGTGGCGGTTCTTCCGCTTCTTCCACCAGCACCGCTTCTTCCGCTGCTGCTTCCACCGCTTCCTCCGCTGCTGAGGGCGGCGAGAAGATCGTCAAGGTCGCTCTGACCTGCGACACCGGCACGATCGACGATGAGAGCTTCAACCAGGCATGCTGGACGGCTGTTTCCGGCTACATGGGCGATGACTGCCAGTACTACATCCCCGAGGCTGACGCTTCTGATGAGGATCGTGAGACCATGATCCGTCAGGCTGTCAACGACGGTGCAGACGTGATCGTCTGCGTCGGCTACCTGTACGGTGCTTCTCTGGCTTGGGCTGCTGATCAGTACCCGGATGTCAAGTTCATCGCTGTGGACGTGACCCAGGGCGATATCGGCACGGATACCATCCCCGCAAACTGCTACTGCATCACCTTCAAGGAAGAGCAGGCAGGTTACCTGGCCGGTTACGCGATCGCCAAGGACGGCAAGACCAAGTTGGGCTTCCTGGGCGGCATGGCTGTGCCCGCTGTCATCCGTTACGGCTACGGCTTCGTGCAGGGCGCTGATGCTGCCGCACAGGAGTTGGGCCAGAACATCGAGATCAACTACTTCTACGGCGGCCAGTTCTACGGCGATGCCAACATCACCTCCCGTATGGAGGGCTGGTACTCCAACGGCACTCAGGTCGTGTTTGCCTGCGGCGGCGGCATCTACACCTCCGCTGTGGAGGCTGCTCTGAAGAACAACGGCTACGTCATCGGCGTGGACGTTGACCAGAACTACATCGGCGCAAACGGCGTGGCTGACGGCACCTATGCCTACAACCCGTTCATCACCTCTGCCATGAAGGGTCTGTCTGAGGCTGTCAACACCGCTCTGTCCGACATCGAGGCCGGTGACTGGAGCGAGATCGCTGCTTCCAACGGCAACTTCGGTCTGGAGGATGGCGATTACATCGGCCTGCCCACCGCAGACGACAGCTGGAACTTCGAGACCTTCACCAAGGACGAGTACGAGACCGTCAAGGACAAGATCAAGAGCGGCGAGATCACTGTGGACAACAACTCCGACGATGCTACCAAGCCCACCGTCAGCGAGTTCACTACCGTCAACTACATCCAGTAAAGAGCTTCCCCAGGCGGGATGTTCCGAAAGGGACACCCCGTCTTTTGCTGTATCAAAAACCAGAAGTCATACTATTTCAAGGAGAACCCAAGATAAAAATTTCCCGTCGCAAATTCCTGACCGTGACCGCTTCCGGCGAGATCACCGTGGACAACAGCTCGGATGATGGGGTCAAGCCCACCGTCAGCGAGTTCACCACCGTCAACTATATCCAGTAACCCGGCGTTTCCCGCAGCCTGCAGGCCACAAACCGGCAGGCCGCTTTTATGAATTACTCAATGTAAAAACAGGGTGCCCATTGCAGGCGGGCACCCTGTTTTTGTGTGTCCGGGCAGGGCAGACCCGGCGGAAACTGTGCAAGATGCTTCAAAAGTAATACTTTTATCTGTACTTTCTGCCAAAAACGAAAAAAGCCGTGTGCAAATTGTCGGAAATCAGGTATAATGAAAGATAGAATAGTATAGGTGTCGATACGGCACGAAAGGAGAGTGAGCAGATTGGCAGAGGATTTTGTGATCGAGATGCTCCACATCACCAAGGAATTCCCTGGGATCAAGGCAAACGATGATATCACCCTGCAGCTGCGCAAAGGCGAGGTACACGCCCTGCTGGGCGAAAATGGTGCCGGCAAAAGTACGCTGATGAGCGTGCTGTTCGGCCTGTACCAGCCGGAGGCTGGTCAGATCCGCAAGAACGGCAAGGAGGTCGCCATCCGCAACCCCAACGATGCAAATGCACTGGGCATCGGCATGGTGCACCAGCACTTCAAGCTGGTGGAATGCTTCAGCGTTCTGGACAACATCATTCTGGGCGTGGAGCCCAATAAAATGGGCTTTTTGCAGAAAGCCGAGGCCCGCAAGAAGGTCATGGCCCTGAGCGAAAAGTACGGCCTGCGCGTGGACCCGGATGCCCTTGTCAGCGATATCTCGGTGGGCATGCAGCAGCGCGTGGAGATCCTGAAGATGCTGTACCGCGACAACGAGATCCTGATCTTCGATGAGCCCACCGCTGTGCTGACCCCGCAGGAGATCGACGAGCTGATGGAGATCATGCGCGGGTTCAAGAAGGAAGGCAAGTCCATCCTGTTCATTACCCACAAGCTGAACGAGATCATGGCCGTGGCCGACCGCTGCACCGTGCTGCGCAAGGGCAAGTACATGGGCACCGTAGACATCAAGGACACCACCAAGGAAGAACTTTCCCGCATGATGGTGGGCCGTGATGTGCAGCTGCAGGTGGAAAAGCAGCCTGCAAAGCCCGGTGCCGTGGTGCTGGACGTGCAGAACGTGACCATGCACAACGACCAGCGCAAGAAAGACTCGGTGAAGGATGTCACCTTCCAGGTGCACGCCGGTGAGATCGTCTGCCTGGCGGGCATTGAGGGCAACGGCCAGACCGAGTTTGTCTACGGCCTGACCGGTCTGGAAAAGCTGACCAACGGCAAGATTACGCTGGATGGCAAGGACATCACTCATGCCACCATCCGCCAGCGCTCCAAGGACGGCATGAGCCATATCCCGGAGGACCGTCACAAGCACGGTCTGGTGCTGGATTACAGCCTGGAAAACAACATGGTGCTGCAGCGCTACTGGCAGCCGGAGTTCCAGAAGGGCGGCTTCATCCGTTCGGATAAGGTGCGTGAGTACTCCGACCGGCTGATCGCACAGTACGACGTGCGCAGCGGCCAGGGCAGCTCCACTATCGTGCGCAGCATGTCCGGTGGCAACCAGCAGAAGGCGATCATTGCCCGTGAGATCGACAGGGATCCCAAGCTGCTCATTGCTGTGCAGCCCACCCGCGGCCTGGACGTGGGTGCCATTGAGTATATCCACAAGCAGATCGTGGCAGAGCGTGACAAGGGCACTGCCGTGCTGCTGGTGAGCCTGGAGCTGGACGAGGTCATGAACCTGGCCGACCGCATCCTGGTCATGTACGAGGGCGAGGTCGTGGGCGAGTTTGACCCCAAGACCACCACCGTGCAGGAACTGGGCCTGTATATGGCCGGTGCACGCAAGCAGGGAAAGGAGACTAAGTAACAAATGGACAAGAAAAAACTTTCCCACAGCAGTCTGCAAAGCTCGGTCACCAGTGTGCTGGCGGCTCTGCTGTGCATCCTCATTGGTCTGATCGTGGGCTTTCTGGTGCTGCTGGCCATCAACCCGGCACACGCTTGGGGCGACGGCTTTGTGCGCATCCTGAAAGGCGGCTTCCACGACGCTCCCTACGGCGTCGGCAAGGAGCTGGCCAACGCAGCACCTCTGGTCATGACCGGCCTGTCGGTGGCATTTGCCTTCAAGACCGGCCTGTTCAACATCGGTGCCGCCGGTCAGTACACGCTGGGTGCCTACGGTGCCCTGTACTGCGCCATTATGCTCAAGATGCCCTGGTTCGTCTGCCTGCTGGCAGCCACCCTGCTGGGCGGCATCTGGGGCGCGATCCCCGGCTTCTTCAAGGCCTACTTCAACATCAACGAGGTCATCACCTCCATTATGTTCAACTGGATCGGCCTGTATCTGGTAAACGAACTGGTCTACCAGAACGGCACCGGCCCCATGTACGACGTGCGGAACACCCGTACCCTGAACCTGAGCAAGAACCCGGCCTTTGCCCAGTCCATCATCCCGGATTTCGGCCTGAACAAGATGTTCCAGACCAACAGCACCACCATTGCCATCTTCCTGGCAGCGGCGGTGGCCATCCTGATCTGGGTGGTGCTGAACAAGACCACTTTCGGCTATGAGCTCAAGGCCGTCGGCCTGAACAAGAGCGCTGCCCGCTATGCCGGCATCAACGAGAAGAAGAACATCATCCTCTCCATGGCCATTGCCGGTGCACTGGCCGGTTTTGGTGCGGGCCTGTACTACCTGTCCAACGTGTCCCAGTGGAACCCGCTGAACTCCACCAGCCTGCCGGCCATGGGCTTCAACGGCATTTCCGTTGCTCTGCTGGCAAGCTCCAACCCCATCGGCACCATCTTCTCGGCACTGTTCATCTCGCACATCTCGGTGGGCGGCTCGTTCCTGTCCACCAAGTATTACCCCACGGAGATCTCGGACCTGATCAGCGGCATCATCATCTATCTGTGCGCATTCTCCATGCTGTTCCGCGGCAAGATCCACGGCCTGCTGTTCAAGAATGCCGACAAGACCAATGTGAACGCAGAGCCTGCTCCGGCCAAGACCGAAACCAAGAAGGAGGGCAAGTGATATGCTGCTTCTGATCAAATATACGCTGCTGTATGGCATCGTGCTGATGCTGGTGGCTCTGGGCGGTATGTTCAGTGAGCACTCCGGCATCATCAACATTGCGCTGGAAGGCATCATGGTCATCGGCGGTGTGGCAGGTGTGCTTACCCTGACCCTGCTGCCCGCCGACATGTCTCCCTTCCTGGTGGTGCTGCTCACCATTCTGGCGGCGGCCCTGGCTGGCATGGTGTACAGCCTGCTGCTGGCCTTTGCCTCCATCAACCTGAAGGCGGACCAGACCATCGGCGGCACAGCCCTGAACCTGCTGGCCACCGCCATTGCCGTGGTCATCGCCAAATACTTCAGCGACAGCGGCAGCGCCAAGCTGAACTATTCCAATAAGCCCTTCCTGTTCAGCATCGGCGGGCTGGAGCTCAGCGTCTTTGTTCCGCTGGGCATCATCCTGCTGATCATCAGCTATGTGGTGCTGTACAAGACCCGCTTCGGCCTGCGTCTGCGGGCCTGCGGCGAGCATCCCCAGGCAGCCGACTCGGTGGGCATCAATGTCTACAAGATGCGCTACGCTGGTGTGCTGCTCTCCGGTGCCCTGGGTGCCATTGGCGGCATGGCTTACATCGTGCCCCCGGTGCAGACCTGGAACTTTGAGGTGGGCGTGGCCGGTGCAGGCTTCCTGGCCTTGGCCGTTATGATCTTCGGCCAGTGGAAACCCTTCAACATCTTTGGCGCGGCCATGTTCTTTGCCGTGTTCAAGAGCCTGGCCAACATTGCAGATTCCACCTTCCTGGCACAGCTGCACTGGTCCAGCAACATCTACAACATGATGCCGTTCGTGGCGTCCATGGTCATCCTGGCCTTCACGTCCAAGAACAGCATGGCCCCCAAGGCAGAGGGCATCCCCTACGACAAGGGTTCCCGCTGATCCGGGGCGTTTCTCCGCAAACCTCACAGGCGCAGCTGCTTTTTCGGGCAGCTGCGCCTTTTTGCTTAAAAAAATGGGCAAAAGTTACAGAAAAAACCTTGCTTTTGACTGGAATTTTGCTATACTGAGACTACAATGTCATACTATTTCGACAGGAGCGTGAAGTTATGCGCATTTATGATCTGATCGCCAAAAAACGCGACGGCGGCACCCACAGCCGTGAAGAGCTGGAGAGCATCGTCAACGGTTATGTGTCCGGTGAGGTGGCCGATTATCAGATGGCTGCCTGGATGATGGCTGTGTACCTGCGCGGCATGACCGACGAAGAGACGGCAGAGCTTACCGACGTGATGGCCCACAGCGGCGTCATGGTGGACCTTTCGCCCATTCCGGGCATCAAGGTGGACAAGCACTCCACCGGCGGCGTGGGCGACAAGACCACGCTGGTGATCGCCCCCATCGTGGCAGCCTGCGGGGTCAAGATCGCCAAGATGAGCGGCCGCGGTCTGGGCCACACCGGCGGCACCATCGACAAGATGGAGAGCGTGCCTGGCACCAGGACGGCCCTGACGCAGGAAGAGTTCTTTGCACAGGTCAACCGCATCGGTCTGTCGGTCATCGGCCAGAGCGAGGGCATCGCCGTGGCAGACAAAAAGATGTACGCCCTGCGGGATGTGACCGCCACCGTGAGCTGCATCCCGCTCATCGCGTCCAGCATCATGTCCAAGAAGCTGGCTTCCGGCTCGGACGCCATTCTGCTGGATGTGACCACCGGCACCGGTGCCTTTATGAAAACCGTGGACCAGAGCATTGAGCTGGCAAAGCTCATGGTGTCCATCGGCACCCACCATGGCCGCCGGGTGGCCGCCATGATCACCGACATGGACACCCCGCTGGGCCACAACATCGGCAACAGCCTGGAGGTCATGGAGAGCATGGATGTGCTCAAGGGCCACGGCCCCGCCGACCTGACCGAGGTGTGCCTGCAGCTGGCCGCCAATATGCTGGTGCTGGCAGGGAAGGGCACCCCCGCCGAATGCCGCGCCATGGCACAGGCGGTGATCGCGGACGGCTCTGCCTTTGCCAAGTGCAAGGAGATGTTTGCCGCCCAGGGCGGTGATACCCGCGTGCTGGATGACTCCAGCTTGTTTGAGCAGCCTGCTGCCCGCTATGAGCTGCTGGCCGAGCAGGATGGGTACATCGTGGCCAATGATGCCGAAAAGATCGGCTCGGCCAGTGTGCTGCTGGGTGCCGGCCGCCAGAAAAAGGGCGACCCGCTGGACTTTGCCGCTGGCATCACCCTGCACAAAAAGCGCGGCGACTACGTCCACAAGGGCGAGAGCCTGGCGACCTTCTACGGTGCAGCGGACAAGTTTGAAGCCGCTGCCGCCGAGTACCGCAGCGGCCTTGTGTACGGCGCGGAAAAGCCGGAGGAAGCCCCGCTGGTATACGCCCTTGTCACCAAGGACGGCGTAGAGCGGTACTGAGACCTGACAGCAGGGGAGACCTTGCTCTTATAACGATACTTTTCCGCTGATGACGCCCAAAGCGCACGCGGAGGGCATTCTGAATCATTTTGACCCAAGGAGGCTGCTGCACAAAAGCTGTGCGGCAGCCCCTTTTTTGCGCTTTCACGCTGAAAACAGGTAATCCTGCACAAAAGAACCGTCGCTTTTTAAGCAATTCGATGTATTTGTGGGGCAAGCAGTGGAACTTTGCGGCTGGATATGATATACTAAGCTGTGTTTGTATGCTCCGGGAAAGGGGCTGCCAAAGGAGAAAGGACTTGTTATGAAGATCATTCTGGTGGGCAGCGGCAAGGTCGGTACCGCCCTTGCGCGGCAGCTCAGCGAGGAGGGCCACAACGTGACCGTTGTGGACACGAACAAGGCGCGGGTGGAACACCTGATCGAGACGTACGACGTGCTGGGCATCGTGGGCAACGGCTCCTCCATCACCACCCTGTCCGAAGCCGGCATTGAGGATGCGGACGTGTTCATTGCCGTGACCGGTTCGGACGAGCTGAATCTGCTGTGCTGTATGTTTGCCAAAAAGGCGGGCCACTGCCACGCCATTGCCCGCGTGCGCAACCCGTCCTACAGCCACGAGCTGGACTTTATCAAAAAACAGATCGGCATTTCGGCCATCATCAACCCGGAAATGGCGGCAGCCAAGGAGATCTCCCATCTGCTGCGGTTCCCGGGGGCCAGCAAGATCGACACCTTTGCGGGCGGCCGCGTGCGGCTGATCAAGTTTGCGCTCACCGAGGCACAGGGGCTGGACGGCGTAGCCATCCGCGAGATCCCCAGTCGGCTCAAGAGCGACATTCTGGTGTGTGCCGTGGAGCGTGACGGCGGGGTGATCATCCCCAACGGCAACCTTGTGCTGCGGAACGGCGATCAGGTCACCTTCCTGGCCACCCAGGAAAACGCGCATGCCTTCTTCCGGCAGATCCACATGCCGGTGCGGCCGGTGCGCAACGCCCTGATCGTGGGCGGCGGCGCCATCGCGTTCTACCTGAGCCAGGAGCTGATGGACAACCATGTGCGGGTGCGCATCGTGGAGCGGGATGCCGCCCGTGCCCAGGAGCTGGCCGAGCAGCTGCCCGGTGCCCAGATCCTCAATGAGGACGGCTCCAACCGGGACTTCCTGCTGTCGGAGGGCCTGGAGTCCGCAGAGTCCTTTGTGGCCCTGACCAACATCGACGAGGAGAACGTGCTGCTGACCCTGTTTGCCAAAAAGCATTCCCACGGCAAGCTGGTGACCAAGGTGAACCGTCTGGAGTTCGATGACATTCTGGCCGGGCTGGACCTGGGCAGCGTGGTGTACCCCAAGTACATGACCTGCGATTACATTGTGCAGTATGTGCGTGCCCTGCAGAATGAGGCGGGCAGCAACATCAAGACCCTGTACCGCATCCTGGACGACCGCGTGGAAGCGTTGGAATTCACGGTACACGAGGAGAGCCGGGCCACCGGTGTGCCCCTGAGCCAGCTGCATCTGAAAAAGAACCTGCTGCTGTGCTGCATCACCCGGGGCAATCAGATCCTGATCCCCCGCGGCGGCGACCAGATCCAGGTAGGCGACAACGTGATCGTGGTCACGCTGGAGCATGGCCTGCATGACCTGCGGGACATCGTGGAGAGCTGACGGAGGCGGGCTATGAATTATGCGATCGTTTTCCGTCTGCTGGGCTATATCCTGATGATCGAGGGCGCCCTGCTGCTTCTGCCCGCCGCTGCCAGCCTGATCTACGGCGAGTGGATGGTACTGGCAGTGTTCCTGCTCACGGCTGCCGTGAGCGCAGGCATCGGCTTTGCGCTGCGGGCCATCAAGCCCCGCAGCAAGGTATTCTATATGCGGGAGGGCTTTACTGCCACCGCACTGAGCTGGATCGTCATCTCGGTGGTGGGTGCCGCGCCTTTCGTGCTCACCGGCTGCATCCCCAACCCGGTGGATGCGCTGTTTGAGACGGTATCCGGTTTTACCACCACCGGTGCCAGCATCCTGCCGGAGGTGGAGAGCCTGCCCAAGGGCATTTTGTTCTGGCGCAGCTTCACCCACTGGATCGGCGGCATGGGCGTGCTGGTGTTCCTGCTTTCGCTGCTGCCGCTGACCGGCGGCTCCCATGTGAACCTGATGAAGGCAGAGAGCCCCGGCCCCCAGGTGGACAAGCTGGTGCCCAAGGTGCAGTCTACCGCCAAGATCCTGTATGGCATCTATCTGGCCTTGACCGTGCTGGAACTGCTGTTCCTGCTGGCGGGGCACATGCCCCTGTTCGAGGCCATGCTTACCTCCTTTGGCACCGCAGGCACCGGCGGCTTCGGCTTCCGCAACGACAGCTTTGGCAGCTTTTCCCCCTACATCCAGTGGGTCGTGACCGTGTTCATGATCCTGTTCGGTGTCAACTTCAACGCCTACTTCCTGCTGCTGATGCGCCGGTTCCGCCGTGCGGCGGCCAGCGAAGAGGTGCGCGGCTACTTTGTGGTCATTGCAGCCGCCATTGCCATCATCACGGCCAACATCTACAGCCTCTACAACAGCTTTGGCGAGGCGCTGCGGCAAGCGGCGTTCCAGGTGGGTTCCATCATCACCACTACGGGCTTTTCCAGCTGCGATTTTGACCTGTGGCCCACTCTGTCCAAGGAAGTGCTGGTGGTGCTGATGTTCATTGGTGCCTGTGCCGGAAGCACCGGCGGCGGCATCAAGGTGAGCCGCATCCTCATTTTGGGCAAGACGCTGGGCAAGGAACTCAAGCAGGCTCTGCACCCGCAGGTGGTGGCTCCGGCGCGTATGGACGGCAAGCTGCTGAACCATGAGACCATCCGTACCACCAACGTGTTCATGGCGGCCTACAGCTTCATCTTTGTGGGGTCCTTCCTGCTCATCAGTCTGAACGGCTTTGACATGGTGACCAATTTCACTGCCGTGGCCGCCACTCTGAACAACATCGGCCCGGGCCTGGAGCTGGTGGGCCCCATGCAGAACTTTAGCGGTTTTGCAGACCCGGCCAAGCTGGTGCTGATCTTTGACATGCTGGCAGGCCGGTTGGAGATCTTCCCCATGCTGGTGCTGTTCCTGCCCGACACCTGGCGCAAATTCTGATCGTACAACGAAATCTAAAAGGGGCCACCCGCTGCGGGCGGCCCCTTTGCCATGCTTGCGTTCTGCAGGCAAAAAGGGTACAATACAACTGCTGGAAAACCAACGCTTTTGGAAGAAAGGACTGCTATGGAATACGATTTTTATACGCTGGGCGTCCTTTACCTGGTCTACTCGTTTGCGGGCTGGGTAGGGGAGACGGTAGTAGCTACGGTGCGGGGCAAGCATTTTGCCAACCGCGGCGCAGCAGCCGGGCCCTTCTGCTTTGTGTACGGCTCCACGACGGTACTGCTGGCCGTGGGCTTCACGGACCTGCGCAGCGACCCGGTGTACCTCTTCTTTGCCTGTACGCTGGCCTCCACGGTCATGGAGTGGCTGACGGCTAAGCTGCTGGAACGGCTGCACCGCCGCAAATGGTGGGACTACTCCGGTAAGCGCTTCAACCTGAACGGCTATGTCTGCCTGCAGTATTCGCTGCTGTGGGGCGTGCTGGGCACTGCCAGCGTGCTGTGGCTCAATGGCCTGCTGCTGCGGCTGTGCCAGGCCATCCCGAGCTGGCTGCTGCACCCGCTGGTGTGGGCGGCGGTCATCGTGGCAGCGCTGGACCAGATCGGTTCGGCCGTGCTGGTGGGGCACTATGCGGCCAAACACCCGGTGCTGGAACAGCTGAACCAGCGGCTGGGTGAAAGCTCCGACGGCCTGCGCCGCCGCATTGCCCTGTATGTGGAAAAGCGCATCCAGCGGGCCTACCCGGAGGCGGCCCGGCAGGAACCGACCATTGCTCAGAACGGCGAAACGCCCCTGAGCGCCGCCGACCTGCTGTGGCTGTTCGTGGTGGGCGCGTTTCTGGGTGACCTGGTGGAAACAGTGTTCTGCCGCCTGACGGCAGGCGTCTGGATGAGCCGTTCCAGTTTGGTATGGGGGCCGTTCAGCGTGGTGTGGGGCCTGGCTCTGGCCCTGACTACCGTGCTGCTGCGCCAGAATCAGGACAAGAGCGACCGCTACCTGTTTGTGTTCGGCACGGTGATGGGCGGCGTGTACGAGTATGTGTGCAGCGCCGTGACCGAGCTGCTGTTCGGCACGGTGTTCTGGGATTACAGCAAGTTCAAATTCAATCTGGGCGGGCGCATCAACCTGCTGTACTGCTTCTTCTGGGGCATGGCGGCCGTGGTGTGGATGCGCTACGGCTACCCGGTGGTCATGAAGTGCATGACCCGTCTGCACAGCCGGGTGCGGCCGTGGATGACCGTGCTGCTGGCGGTGTTCATGGCGGTGAACATGGTCACCAGCTCGCTGGCGCTGGCCCGTTACGACGCCCGCACCAGCGGGGTGCCAGCTGCCAATGCCGTGGAGACCTATCTGGACGCCCATTTCGACAATGCCCGCATGGAACGCATCTATCCCAATGCGAAAAAAGTGGAAAAGGCCGGGTGAAACTTCCGGATTCCGCTTGCTTTTATGTCCGGCAGACAGTATAATAAACAGGATAAAAGGGAGTAAAGGGCGCAGACCCGGCAGGGCCATGCGCTGTGCTGCAGCGACAACCCGGCAGAAATGCCCGATGCAGTACCGGATGCTTGAGACTTTTATTACAAGGACGTAGTATGCGTACCCTGTAATAGGAGTCTTTTCTTTTTTGCCCGGCTGAGAGACTCCCGTTCCTGGAGCCGGGCCAAGGAACGATCAAAAAGGAGAAAAAACATGCTTATACCTGTTTTGCTGTTCATCGTGGGCCTGTTGTGCCTGATCAAGGGCGGTGACTGGTTTGTGGACGGTGCCACCGGCATTGCCCGCCGCTTCCATGTGCCGGAGCTGCTCATCGGTGCCACGGTGGTGTCCATCGGCACTACCCTGCCGGAGGTGATGGTGTCTACCACCTCGGCTCTCACCGGTCACGGCGAGATCGCCTACGGCAACGCCATTGGTTCGGTCATCTGCAATTCCGCCCTCATTGCGGCCATTCCCATTGTGGCCAAGCCGGGCAAGGTGGACCCCAAGAGCCTGCGCACCCCGGTGCTGTTCTTCTTTGTGGCGGCAGCCTTCTATGCCGGTGTGGCCTACACCACCGGCTCCTTCACCCGGTCGGTGGGTATCATCCTGCTGGCCATGTTCGTGGCCTACATCGTCTGCAACGTGATGGCCATGAAGAATGCCCCCGCCCCGGAAGAAGAGGAAGAGCCGGAAGAAAACACTTCCTTTGCCAAGGAACTGGGCCTGCTGGCGGTGGGCGCGGTGCTCATCGCGGTGGGCGCGGACCTGCTGGTGGACAACGGCACCCTCATTGCACAGGCACTGGGCGTGCCGGAGTCGGTCATTGCTCTGACCTTTGTGGCACTGGGTACCTCGCTGCCGGAGCTGGTCACGGCCATCACCTCGCTGGCCAAGGGCCACGGGGCGCTGTCGCTGGGCAACGTCATCGGTGCCAACGTGTTCAATCTGGTGCTGGTGAGCGGCGTGTCGGTCGCGCTGGCTCCCTTTACCATCCCGCAGAACTCCACCATTGCTGGCATGAACGCCTCGCTGGTGATGGATATTCCGGTGATGTTTGCGGTCATGCTGCTGCTGACGGTGCCCGCCCTGCTCAAGGGCAAGCTCAGCCGCCCGCAGGGCATTGCGCTGCTGTGCATCTACGCTGCTTTCTGCGTGGTGCAGTTCACCATTTGATGACGAAGTAAAAAACAGGCCCCCGCACGGTTTTGTGCGGGGGCCTGTCTGCGTTTTGTGGTTACTGCTGTGCAAAAATTTTGACTTCGTCCTTGTCCATGAAGGCGGCGCCGGCAAACCCGGCGGCCTCCAGCTGGCCCAGCTGCTTGCCCAGCTTCTTGGCCTGCTGCAGCACGGTGACGTTGTAGGTGTCACGCAGGGCGGCGGCCTTGCTCAGCACGGCGGGGAAGTCGGCGTCCTTGCCGTACAGCAGGGCGATCTTCTGCTTGGCACCGGGGATCTGATACCCCTGCTCCAGCAGGATGCCGCACACGCGCTCGAAACCGATGGAGAAGCCCACGGCAGGCACCTGGGTGCCCAGGAACTTGCCCACCATGTTGTCGTAGCGGCCGCCGCCGGCCACGGCACCGCTGAACTGCGGGCAGGTGATCTCGAACACCATGCCGGTGTAGTAGCCCTGACCGCGCACCAGGCTGGGGCAGTAGGCCACCTGATAGCGGCCGGCAGCCAGCGCATTGGCGGTGGCCAGAACGTACTTCAGGTCATCGGCGATGGCGGGGTCGGCGCAGCGGGCAGCCACGGCGTCCAGCGTCACCTCACCGGCGGCGATGAAATCGGCCAGTGCGTTGATGGCGGCTTCCGGCAGCTGCTTTTCGGTCAGCTCGGCCTTCACGCCGTCAGCACCGATCTTGTCCATCTTGTCAAAGGTGATGCAGACGGAATCCAGCGTATCGGCGGCAAAGCCCATGCTCTCCAGCATGCCGCGCAGGATGCGGCGGTCGTTGATGTTCACCGTGAAGCCGGTGAAGCCGATGTTCAGCAAAGCGCGGGTGGTCACGTCGATCAGCTCCACCTCGGCGTTGGGGGAGCTGTCGCCCAGAATGTCGATGTCGCACTGCACGAACTCGCGCAGACGGCCCTTCTGGGGGCGCTCGGCACGGAACACGCGGTCGGTCTGGATCACCTTGAAGGGGCTGGGCAGCTTGTCCTTGTTGGCGGCATAGTAGCGGCTCAGGGGCAGGGTGAGGTCGTAGCGCAGGCCCATGTCGGAGAGCTGCTTGGGGTCGCCGGTGTTCAGGGCGGCGGTGAGCTTGTCGCCGCGCTTGAGCACCTTGAAGATCAGGTTCAGGTTGTCGCCGCCGTCGGACTTGTCCAGATTTTCCATGTCCTCCAGCATAGGGGTGGAGATGCGCTCAAAGCCGGACGCACGGTAGGTCTCCAGGATCTTGCCCTGGATGTAGTCGCGCAGGGTCTGCTCGGCGGGCAGCAGGTCGCGCATGCCCTTCAATGCCTGTGTTTTCATGGTTGCAATACCTCTCTATATGTCAATTGAATTGTTTCCAGTACATCATATTATAAAGGAAACTGCCGGATTGTCAATCCGAATGGGCACACTATCGCAAATTGCACGGATTTTGAGGTGAAACGATGAAACAGCAGTTTGCAGCAAAACACCCGTGGACGATCCTTGCCGCCGGGGCCGCCATTCAGGTGCTCACGGGGCTTCCGGCGGCGTGGGGCGTGTTCCAGCAGCCGGTCATGGAGGAATACGGCCTGTCGGAGCAGGGGGCGGGGTATGCGTTTGGCATCCTCATCGCGGCCTTCGGTGTGGGGTGCGTGCTGGGCGGCTTCCTGCAGGACAGGCACGGCCCCCGCTGCGCGGGCCTGTGGGGCACCGCCCTGCTCTGCGGCGGCTTTTTTGCGGCGGGCCTGCTGCCACCGGGCAGCGCAGAGGCGTTCTTTCTGGCGTTCAGCATCCCGGCGGGGCTGGGCACGGCGTTTTTGTATCCGTCCATCCAGTCCTGCGCCCAGAAGTGGTACGCCGACCGCAAGGGGCTGGCCACCGGCGTCATCGGCGGGGCGGTGGGCCTGAGCGGTGCCTTCCTCACCGTATTCGTGCGCACGGCAGTGCGGGGATTTTGGGTCGTGCAGGGCATCCGGGGGGCCTTCTGGGCACTGGGTGCGGTCACCCTGCCGGTATGCCTTGTGGGCAGTCTGCTTTTGCAGGACCCGCCGCAGACCGGGCAGACCCAAAAACCGCAGGAGAACGGCAAAAACACCATTGACCTTGCCCCGCAGCAGATGCTGCGCACAAAGCAGTACTGGCTGTGCGCCGGAGCGGTGTGCTTTTCTACCCCTGCAGTGCTGCTGTTCAGCCCCATTATTTTAAAGCTGGGCATGGAGCGCGGGTTGGAGGAGCAGGCGGCGCTATGGAGCGTGGTACTGGGCAGCGTGGGCAGTGCGGCAGGCCGCCTGCTGATGCCCCTGCTCAGTGACCGAATCGGCCGCCGCCCCACCGACATGCTGCTGTTTGCGGTGTCTGCCGGGCTGTCGGCGGGGTTTGCCTTTGCACAGGGCTGGGGCGTGGTGGCCTGCTATGCGGGCCTCACCTTCTGCTACTCGGCGCTGGCGGCGGTTCTGCCGGCCCTTTCCACCGACCTGTTTGGCTTCCCCCATGCGGGGGTCAACTATGGCTTTCTGGCGCTGGGGCAGAGCGTGGGCAGCCTTGCCTTTCCGTTTGCAGCCAATTTCTTCGGGCTGGAAGCCGGTCGGCACTGGATGGCTGTGGCAGCCGCCGGGGCCGGCTTTGCCTGCATCCGGGCCTTGCGGCCGGTGGAACCGTCTGCTGGGCGCGGACAGCAGGGCATGGACCGGACCTGCTGACAGAATTGACAGAAAAATGACAAATGCCCGGCAGAAAGCGGACGAATTGACAGTTAGATGGAAATGACCAGAAAGAGAATTGCGGATTTTTGGCGGAAATGTCTTGCAAAATGCGCGCGCATTCTCTATAATAAAATCATGCGTGGTAGTGCTGTGCGGCCGAAAGAGAGAGCGGCCCGCGCAGCCGATGCAAAACGGGAGGACGAGCTGTGCCGGCAGGGCGCAGCCGTGTTCCCGCCAAGCGACATTTGTCAAAAGGAGAGTATGATTATGACCTATTCGCAGCAAGTACAGAATATGT
>ERZ773169.1524-NODE-1524-length-20067-cov-4.718769_pt1 | contig 20067 bp, 14 predicted proteins | sample MGYA00580536_ERZ773169 | MGnify/ENA primary metagenome ERZ773169 (study PRJEB29015, sample SAMEA2737814) | human gut metagenome | biome: human gut; feature: human-associated habitat; material: faeces | place: China | collected 2012 ...
CGGATACGTTGTCTACGAATTCCTTTGGTGTGATTCCTGCTTCTTCTGCTTTGAGTTCGATCTTCTGACCATGCTCGTCAGTTCCTGTCTGGAAAAATACGTCATATCCTTCCTGTCTTTTGTAACGTGCAATTGCGTCTGCCAGTACGACCTCGTAAGTGTTACCAATGTGCGGCTTACCGGATGTATAAGCAATCGCGGTTGTAATATAATACTTCTGCTTGTCCATTTTATAGTTCCTCCTAAAATATAACAGTTTCCTTTTACATAAAAAAACGTCTTCTCATTTTACTGAGAAGACGAGTTCTGCCCGTGTTACCACTTCTTTTCGTTCCTGCCTCGCGGTCAGAAACCTTATCGGGTGCGATTCCAGATTGCTGCATTAAAAACCTGATTATCCTTTTCATGCTCTGTCCTGATACCCTTCCGCTATAACAGGCGGTCCCGTTACAGTCTAAATACAGATCGGACACTCTGTACTGTACAAATACGAGCGTTCACTCCGGATCACAATCTCAACCGTACCTCTCCCAAGCCATCTTCCATATGTACCCGCACATTCCTCTCAGCAGCCGGAATCCGTCATAAAATAATAACCGTTTCCTCTGGAATTTCTCTGTAATGCCAGTATCAAATGTACTCTCTTGTTCTTCGAGTTTACTTATATTATGCGGATTTATCTGGTTCCGCTTCTTTAGAAATAGTAGCATATTTACAAATATTTGTAAACCGGGAATTTGGCTAAGCGAAAAATCTGATTTTTAACTTATCTCTTGATTTTTACCTGTCGCGACCAGTTTCCGTATACCTTTTTTCCATTTACCTTTCGATATGCTCTGATGCGATAACGATATGTTTTACCTTTGGAAGCTTTTTTATCCATAACAGTGGTCTTAGCGGTTGTTGCAACCTTAGTCCATTTTTTACCTGTAGTACTTCGATATATCACATATCCTGATGCACCTGCTGTTTTTTTCCATTTGAGCTGAATGCCGGAGGCTTTCTTTGCTGCTTTTAGCGTCGACGCAGAGAGCAGTGCTTTTCCACTGAATGATTTGGAGTATTCTCCATAAATATATTTACCACCGGACACCCTGTATGCCCTGATACGATATACATAACTGTATCCCGTCTGTACCGGATACTTCTTTGAATCACTCTGTACATAGGACAATGCCGGTGTTTTTATATCGGCGATTTTCTGCCACCTGGAGCCATTCTTTCTTTCAATCACATATCCACTGGCATTTGCCGCTTTTTTCCAGCTTATTTTGATTTTATTATAACCTGAAGAAACCGCCTTAACCGCACTTACTATTCCCGGTTTTACAGTTCCTTCCTGCTTATTGTCTGTTTCCGGCTTTTTGTCCGGTTCCGGTTTTTCGTCTGGATCCGGTTTTTTATCCGGTTCCGGTTTCTCATCTGGATCCGGTTTTTTATCTGGATCCGGTTTCTCGTCTGGATCTGGCTTCTCACTCGGCTCTGGTTTCTTATCCGGCTCTGTTATTTCATATAATGCCAGATTCGGTTTTGTTGTAATATCTTTCCACTGTCTTTCCGTTGCATCTTCAAAATTATCGGAAATTTTTCTTCCATCAACCGATTTCACTATCGTGCGATCAGCTATATTAACAGAAGAAACATATGCCTTTCCGGCAACGGAATCTTCTTTCGACATGATTGCAGAGCCGCCTTCCAGCCATGCACTGGATGTTTCGATTGATCCGGTTCCGCTGACACCATTGCCGCCATCGTCAAAAGAACCATTTCCACCAACTGCGATCAGCTTTCCATTACCCTTAACTGTTCCCTGATCCAGAATCAGTGCTGCACCACCTACGGATGTCGTGGCATTTCTTCCCCCGCCAAATACACCAAGGACACCATTGTCCGAGATTGTGAGTGTACCTCCGGATATTTTCATTGCAGGCTGTCCACTATAACTTTTCTGGGTGTTCGGGTCTTTGCCGGTAGCGGCCTCATCGCCTCTGATGTAAACCTCACCCTCCAAAGCCACATTTCCCTTAACAAGCACTACAGGCGCTGTATTATGACGCACCTCTGATCCATTCGCCAGAAAATTTGTATTGGAATAAATCAGCGAGTTCTCCAGAATTGCCCCGCCATTCAGGATCAACTGTCCATTAACAGAAGCACCTGTCAAAAAGCTTCCACCGTAGTTGTCATAATTTACAGAGATTCTTCCTCCATCCATTGCTTCGATCAGTCCGTGGACAGAAGAATCACGCAGGCAAAGTCTTCCGCCTTTCTGTACAATAATTCGTACACTGCTGAAAATTTTCATATTTACAAGTGTCAGATCACAGCCTGACGGAACAATCAATGTCTGTGTCGGGCTTTCTGATTCGGATACAGAATATCCCAGCTCACCATATGTCCCACTTGTATGAGAGCCATACCATGCTTTGATCTGTGCCGGTACAGTTACTGTCTCATTTGTACCGCCAAAATTTGCAATTGCCCATGGTTCCATATCATACATGTATTTGCCATCTGCAGTCTGCTGTGCATTTTCAAGTTTCAGGCAGTCACTCAGTTTTTCTGTACGTGAATAAACCTTAAATGCAAGCTCATTACTGGTTGCGGTTCTGCCATTCTGATCTGTTACTGTTACACTTACCGGATAAGAACCCGGTTGATCGGGAACACCGCTCAGTGACAGGGAGCTGTCATAAATCGAGTATACACCTGACATTCCACAGGATTCCGTGTCAATATTTACGCTTGTCTTTTTTGTATTTACCGTTACTGCTTCATGTAAAGGTTTCCAGTCATTTTTTCCCGGCGTTGTTCCGTCCGGAACCACTGCCGCTTCAACAATAACATTGCTGTTTTTATTCGTAGAAACCGAAGTAGATGCTCCACTGATTGCATCATATTTCTGCTGACCGGTAAGTGCACTGTCAAAATATCCGTTTAATCTCACATATAATGTGTTCTGTCCATCAGATGGACCTTCTTTATCATTTCCACTGCTTGGATCATAAGGCTCCACTGCGAAATCACTTCCACTCCCCTTCACACAAAGAAGCAGATCCTGGTATGACGGATTTTTTATCGTAATAATATCTCCGATAGTCAGCATGCCGTCTCCACTGCCGTCAAAGACTGCCGAAGCATCTGAACTATCCATATAATATGCATTTCTTCTAAACAAACTGTATTTTGAAGATACTTTTTCCCATACATTTCCATTTACAAGAATCTGGCTGATTCCTCCTGCATATGCACCGTCAGAAAAAAGAAGTTTCTGATAATCGCTCCCAAAGCCTGACTCCAGTTTTGCTTCTGCAGTCGGTGCATCTTTTAACTGTTTGGATTCTGCTACTGCATCTTCGGAATCCGCGTCTGAAAACAGATCCACATCTGTCACACTGTCTACTTCGCTTTCCGATGCAGCGCTATCTTCCGTTACTGCACCTTCATCCTCAAAATCTTCCTCTGTTGAATCCTGAATTTCCATTTCTTCAGCATCTTCATTGCTGTCTTCCTCAACTACCACCTCTGCATCAGAAAAATCATCTGTCGCAAAAGCCGGCACCGCTGTAAATAAATTTACAGTCATCATTGCCGAAACTAAAAATGCAATCTGTCGCTTCACGGTTCTCCCCCTCTTACTTTAGTTAGTTATTTAAAACCTTGTTAAAGAATAACATTTCTTAGAAATTCTGTCAATTGCATTATCGCTTCATTATGTATACAATCGGTCTCTTAGTGCACACTATCTACTGTCAGCGGATGCTATCCAATATGAGATTTGACTAGCTAATGTTCCAATTGACGAACATATATTCCGAGTTGTATGATTAATTCAATAATTAAAGTGTAAATTATCTGACGTTAACTCTTTTCTATCTTTCCTAAAGGAGGGACTTTTATGCAGGCTTTATCACAGACAAATGCAGGCGATACCTGTACGATCAAATGGATGTTTGGCATTCCGGAGATTCTGGAAACGATGAGAAACATGGATATTAAAGAAGGCAGTACCATTCAGGTCATCCAGAAATGTCGCGACTGGCTGATCATCGGAAGCAACAATCGAAGGCTGGCAGTCGGCAATGAGATTGCCGACCGGATTCAGGTATAGGGTAATGAGGATACGGGGATAGTCGTAAAAAGTTCCGTACAAATTTTTGCGGCTATATCTCACCGGCTGTTTTTCATGTACAGAAATTTTTTACAATTCTCCCCGTTTTGAATCATTATGAATAGAAAGTCTCATACTTCTCTGATATGAAACAGGGCTATCACCTGCCCCGTGAAATAAAATCATCGTGAAGTATAAAAAATATACTATATCTATCTTTTACATCTTCGATATAAGAAAATAAAAATGTCTGTATAATGAAATAACCCTCCAGACTTTCTGCAGGAGTCTGAAAAGTACTTAGATATGATCTGACTGTGTTGCGAATAAAAATCGTACTGTTTGAGTGAAACGAGTTTACGATTTTTATAAGCGCTTTTAACAATCAGGAATATCTTTAGTACTTCCGGACGACGAAGCCTGTCTGAATGGTTATTTCACATATCACAGACATATAATATCTTATAATGTGAAAAAACTGCCAATTATATATTTCTATACAATCGACAGTTTTATTTTGTTACTTCATCTTAAATTCTATCGTCACTTTAAACAGATCCCCGTCAAGATACAGGTTAAACGTCCCTCCCTGCAGCTGCACAAGGTCTTTCGCGATAGACAATCCCAGACCGCTTCCCTCAGTATTTCTGGAAACATCCCCGCGGATAAAACGCTCTGTCAATTCGTCTGCCGTAATATTCAACGGCTGCGCGGAAATATTCTTGAGGGAGAGCTGTACATTCGGACGATTCACACTTACATCTACATAAACTCTCGTGTTTTCCATGGCATATTTAGCTGTGTTTCCAAAGACATTCTCCAGAACCCTCCAGAGTCTTCGTCCATCGGCACAGATGATTGCCTCTTCCTCATCAAAATGAACTATCATCTGAAGCTTTCTTTCTTCAAATTTCTCTTCAAATTCTCCGATCACCTGATTGACCAGCTCCACAAAATTCAGTTCTGTCATTTCCAGTGTGATATTTCCGGTGCTTGCCTTAGATGCCTCTACGACATCTTCTGTAAGAACCTTCAGTCTCTGTGCCTTATTTTCCAGAACTTCCAGATACCCCCTGATCTTGGGATCTTCCGGATTTTCTCTCTTGAGAAGATCTATATAGTTGATGATCGATGTCAACGGTGTCTTGATATCATGTGAAACATTCGTGATCAATTCTGTCTTCATCCGCTCGTTCTTGAGGCTGTTTTCTACGGCTGCGTCCAGTCCCTCCCCGATATGGTTAATATAATCCGCCACCATTTCCTGTTCACCGGAGAGTTTTTCCGTTGGAATTTTATATTGCAGCTCACCGTCTGTGATTTTTTTCAAACCACCAATGATCTGTTCTCGTCCCCATGCCTTTTTCAGCAGCCAGTAAAGTACTGCCACATCCAATACAAGCAAAAGCAACAAGGGAAGCATGGCACCAGCTCCAAATCCCAACATAACAAGCAGCATCTGTGCAAATACAAAACATCCAAACCCGGCAGCTATCTTTATTCTGCTGATGGTATTTTTACTCATAAAAACCACCAGATTTCCGATAGCTTTGAAAATTTTTTTAATCATCCGCAACACATGTCTGAGAAGTGAATCTCTCCACAGTGATCTCGCTTTGATCCTGCGCACCAGACTGAGCCAGCCCGTCAGGAACCAGCCTCCTGTCCAAATGCCGATCATCCCGAAATCAATGACTTCCCAGATTATCCGCATTTCTTCTGAATCCATTGCCTGTATCAGTATTGAAAGTCCCATCAGCCAGATTACAACAATCATACCTGCTGCAATCTCTGTATACCATCGGTCAAAGAAATTCAGATGTACTTTTTCATCTTCGTTGTTTCGTCCTGCTGCAACTGTCAGAATCACAATTCCTACGAGTGCCAGAATAAATGCAGCCACAGAAACAACCATGATCGGCACCAGCCATGGTTCAAACTTCTCATAAGCCAGTTTTTCCTGCTTGATTCTGTCTAATACAGGAAAATCTTTATCTACAGAAACAAAGTAAAGATAATTTTCTCCGGCAAGTCCTGTATTCTCAACCATACTCTGCCAGTAAGATACTGTCCAATCCGAAACATTAGTAAAACCAAGTATACAGTCCTGCATCTCCGGTGAAATGAGCATGAAAGGATCAGCACCAGATGTCAGCTTATCCAGCATTTTTTCATAATTTGCCGAAGTGACCCCATTTATATTACTGTACACTTTATCGGACTTTGTATCTACATACATATAGTTGATATTTGTCGCACCCTGCGTATATGTTTTCAGGATTTTCTCACCATATGATGCGTCACTGTATTCTACCAGTGCCTCATATAAATACTGATATGCTCTGCTGATGTTCCCTTTCCATTCTTTACTGTTATTTACAACATCAAGAATGCCGTCCGCTCCATCCGGCTTATATTCTTCCTTCAATGGAGCATCATTATTTCCGCTGGACTCATAATTATATACATCTGTGTAAACAACATTGCCCTCTGCATCTGCAACGTATTCCACTCCGTCATTACGGATTCCTATACTGTTATCAGTGTATCCATAATAGATATATTCCTTACCCGAAAGCATGGACAGTATATCTTTTGTATATTCTTCCTGTCCTTCCTCGCTTCCAAAAACAAGCTTCAGTTCCCTGGTGATGATCTTGTCAGCAAAGTCATTATAATACATATAGTAGTCATTACCGTCCGGCTGACGGCAGATCAGAACATTTGCACTTCTGTCCCAGGACGATTTTTTTGCCCAGTCATACAAATCCTTCGCTCTGTATGCAAGCCCGGACGTATTTTTGTGTGTCAGCTCCGTCCCCTGGTTCAGTTCAGCAAGATCGACCAGCTCATCATCCGATGCCTGATCCAGAATATGTCTGTTACTGATCGCATTGACAATCGTATGCGAAAGATTATAAACACTGTCTCTGAAACTCCGCGAATCCACGTAGCTTTTGCTGTCCAGCGGCTGAACCCCTGTATTCATGATCACTACGGATGCTCCGGCTCCCACGCAGGAAACCGCCACAAAAAATATCGTCAGCAGCACAAGAAGTCCCTTTATGCCACTCTTTCTATACCATCTTTTTTTCATTTATACCCCATTCCTTTCTATATAAACCAGCCTCGGTAACAGGCAGAGAAGTTGTGCAGGATATTTTCCACAACAAAAGGACGAAGTTCAGATCTTTTCCACTTTATACCCAAGTCCCCACACTACTTTCAGATAACGCGGCTCCTTCGGATTGATCTCAATCTTTTCTCTGATATGCCGGATATGAACTGCGACCGTGTTGTCTGCCGCGATCGCTTCTTCCTCCCAGATACTTTCATAAATCTGATTAATAGAAAAAACGCGTCCCTGATTTTTCACCAGTAAAAGAAGAATACGGTACTCGATCGGTGTCAGCTTTACAATTTCTCCATCAACTGTGACCTCTTTTCGGTCATCATCGATCATCAGCCCGCCGGTCTCATAAATATTGCCTCTTTTTTCTGCAACTGCCCCGAGCTGGGTGTATCTGCGAAGCTGAGATTTCACTCTCGCCACCAGCTCCAGCGGATTAAACGGTTTCGTCACATAATCATCTGCTCCGACGTTTAATCCGAGGATTTTGTCCGCATCCTCTGATTTTGCTGATAAAATGATGATTGGCAGCGCATTTTTTTCACGTATTTTCAGCGTTGCCCGAATGCCGTCAAGCTTCGGCATCATTACATCAATGATCAAAAGATCCACCGGATTACTCTGCAGCGCCCGAATCGCCTGCTCACCGTCATATGCCTTCAGAATGTGATGTCCCTCCTGCGTCAGATAGATTTCTATTGCCTCTACGATGTCCCTGTCATCATCGCATACCAGTATCTCTGCCATTGTCCCCTGCCTCCTGTTTGTTATGGTCTTACTATAGCTGTTAAGAATTAATATCTGTGGGGTAAAATCTTAAGATTCTCTTATCTTTTTAACCTTTTCCATTGTAACAGAAAATACTCTTTATTTATATCTGAATAACAGCACCGAAGAATAAATTTCGAAGAAACTAAAGTTAATTTTCTGTTGCCCTAATTCAAAAAAATCGTTATAATAATTAGTTGTTAGCATAGTTACATTATAACATGTAACGGAGAGAAAGATGGTTGTCGTTAGCCATCTTTTTTTCTTTTTTCAGATAAATTTTAGGGAGTGTATGACTCGTTGTGAGTCATACACTCCCTGTTTTAGAACTATCTATTTCCCGATAGCCCCATAGTATCATCTATATTGCTAAACCAAAGAATTATTGGCGGGTGTGCCCCTTCCTACATTTCTTTTGACCCACAGGGTGTGTAGCAGCACATTCTCTACTTCAATAATTCTCTGGGTAAAGCCTTTATGTTTTATGGGAATTATATCGTATTTATTCCTTTATCAATAGACTTTCTTATTTTTTTGTGCAAAATACATATTTCAAATTTGAGAATTTTGTGAACTTTATTTTTTTCAATAAAGTAAAAAAACTTTCACTTATAATTTTCACTTACCGGCTGCTAACGAAACAGCGGCATATCCTGTGGATATTTTCCCATAAAGCCAGGGCGGGCAACCAAATCTTTCGTCCTTTCGGAAACATCCATTAATTCCGGTAAATTATTTTCAGGCTTATCTAAGTAGAAATAAGTACAGCATGACCAGTCATCTTCCCTTTCAAATAAAAGAGGGATACCATTCAGCATTGGAATATCAGCAAAATCTATAGGATCTCCATCAACAGAAATCACCTGATTATTGGCTATCTTATTCTTATACAGCAACTGAGCATGATGGAAATAATCATCTCTGTCAACTCCACCTATCTGCTGTATCGTTGCTTTAAAATTACTGTTGAAATAAATAGGATCCGGAATGTGGAAACGGTAACAGCACAATTCCATATTCTCCTTATCATATACCGGGCAGCCACAGTACAGATCATAATAATAATCCTGTCCCCATGCTGTTCCAATATAATCCTCTACACCTGTACCACATATGGTCGGATAATCAGTATCGCCATCAATATACGCTTTGAATTCACCCTCGCCCCACCATGTATCTGAATACAGTTTTTTATTGCACCGAACACCCATATTAGTGCCTAAAAATCTTCCTTTTCCTTCAATGTATGGAAGCAATTCAAAATCTTTTTTCATGTGTGTAGGATTTTCTCTGTTAAAGAAAGCATGGAAATACAAAGTATCCTCTGTGAACTTATCACCCAGTGTATAATCAATATCATAGTAAAAATGCTTAATCGTAACACTGGATTCATTTGTAACTAAAATTTTCATACCTGTTTTGAATGGCATTGGAATATAGGTGCTGAAATTACGTCCTTCCGGATTTGAGAATAATGCATTTTTAAATGTTGCAACTTTTCCCAATCCCACACAGAAAAAGTCACCAAATGGAACACTTACTGCAGGCTTCTCGCTATTATCCCAGAACATCTCCAATTTTATTCCTCTCAAAGTTTCTGGGGTCTGATCACTAATTGTAATCCACATGCGTCGGATAATACCACTTGTATTTTCAGCATGAGCTAAAACCCGGCTCTCTCCTGGATTCAGTGTAAACCAAGGAGCTCCTTTTCTGCCATTTCTCACTGTTCCACCAGCACCTTTTGCACCATCTGGATTTTCATAGCTTGCCCATCTTGATACAACACCCTCTTCAAATTTAAACAATTTATTTTCTAACATAAAATACCTCTCTTTTGTCTGAAAGGTGATATAATGTCAACTTTCATTACAGCATACTCTTTGTCTGTGTGGTGTCTGTGTTTCCTGTTACTTTGTATTTCGCTACCTGATTTCTGTAAAAGTTATTAGAGTCATATTCACATAGCAGCGCTTTTACAGAAAATTTTTCGTTTTTATCTTCTATTTTTTCTACGATCATCTCTCCTGCAAGTTTTCCCATTTCTTTCATCGGCTCATAAACTACCGGAATCTTATGCATAAAGCGATTTGCAAAATCAGAATCTACAAAGCCACCTATAACTATCTCTTCTCCGAGCTTTAACCCTCTGTCTTCCACACAATTCAGCACACTGTGAGTCATTGCTGTGTTTGTCGCTATAAGCGCTGTACATCCTTTTTCAATCAACTCACTGGCTACATCATACGTATTATTTTTACGATTGATGTACCGGATGTATTGTTCTTCTTCCGGTATGCCATGCTTATTTAAAATCTCCTGATAGATACTTACCCTTTCATATGTTGGGCTAATCTGTGGCAGACCGACCAGAAAACCAATCTTTCTAAATCCATTTCCAATCATTTCTTCCAGCATTTTGGCAGTTGCCTCCCGACAATCCAAAATAACACTGTCATAATTTCGATCTGGCAACACTCGATCCATGAATACCAGTGGAAACTTATCTGGCATTTGGCTCTTTATTGTTTGAAAATCTTCTGCCGTAGAAGCAATCACAATTCCGTCTACAACACCTGATGCCAAACTTCTTAACGCCTGTTTTTCCATTCTAAGATTATCTCTTGTATTGGAAATAACCAAATTATATCCCTGTTTTGATATCACATCATCTACATCTTCAATAAGTGCAGCAAAAACGGAGTTTGTAATATCTGGTACAACAAGTCCTATCATCATTTTTTTGCCGGTGCGAAAAGTTCTGCCAGATGCATCCGGTGAATATCCCAATTCTTCTACTGCATCCATGACTTTTTTTCTGGTCTCTTCGGATACAAAACGTGTGTGATTCAACACATGCGATACTGTGGATATGGAAACGTTGGCTTTTTGAGCCACATCTGTAATCTTTGCTTTCATATGCTTTCACTCTCTGTTCATATTAATTTTTCAGCTTTATATGGACTATATGATTTCCAGTAAGACCATATGGTATAAAATCAACTTTTTCACCATCAAATATAACATATTCCACAGTTCCAACGCCACTTGTTTTGACAGTTAGTTTTGCTGACTGGTAATTCAGATTTTCTATTTCAAGTCCTTTAAAAGCATCTGGAACACATGGCTGAAATCTCAGGCCCTGTTCATCATAGCTGATTCCCAAAATACCATATAAAACCTGTGCGGCAAATCCGCAGGCATGCCAGAGCTGTCCCGGCCATCTCCAGGATTTCCCTGTATCAGCTTCAAGAACTTCATGAAAATTTTTATGGAGAACTGCTGTTCTCATTTGTTGTGCAAGCATTGTAAGCAAAAGTTCTCTGTTCTGTGTTTCAGCTGCCGCAGAAGCGAAGCCAGATTCCCATACCGGCCATACCGGTCCCACGAAATGGTTACGCTCTTTCCTGTGAGGGAACAAGCGGATTCCATATGGTGTCATCGCAGTATGTATTCCACTGTTCAGGATTTTTCTTCGCTGTTTCTGTGTTGCAATTTGGAACTTATCCCACAGAGCGGCTTCCTCACCAGAAGTCTCCCAGATTTTCTTTTCATATGCTTCACTGCCTTTTGGCCCGCTGGTAAAGTATCCAGCCTCATCATTCCAGTATTCCTCGCGAATTTTCTCACGCAATTGTTCGGAAACCCTACTCCATTTTTCAGAATTTTCATTTTCTCCATGCAAAAGCTTTTCTATCTTTGCCATGGAATCATATGCCTTCATGTAATAACATTCACTACCCAGGGAATAACCGGCATTTTCCGGTTCAGGAAACGCATCATTAGAAGTAGACTGTTCTGCACGTACAAGACCTTTATCCTCATTATATCTGTTTTCAATCTCTGTCATTGTTTCTCTTAGTACGTCATATCCATCTTCAAGTAAGCTTCTGTCGCCAGTAGCCAGATAATAATCCCACAATCCGACAGCCCCCATTGCCGGTCCGTCGCTTCCATTGTCAAATCCTTTTTTTATAGCATACAAAAGGGAACGCCCTGCTGTTTCCGGATCGATCAGACTGCCGCCACGCATCGCTATATGCACAGAATCCCTCAGCCAGACTCCAAAACCCTCCCCTTTGCACTGAAAGAGTCCTGCCTGCCACATATGTTCCTGTCCGGGAAGTGCATATCCGCCATCGGTACAACGGTCAAAGACTGTCATCGCCAGATTCCATGTTGCGGAAAGAATATCAGAACTGGATTTCAGTATAGGATATTTTTTCAGATTCCTATCTGCTGTCCACTTGTCTGTTCTCCATGACTTTCTTGTCATGTCGCCCCATTTTGTTTTTCTCCATTGAAATTCTTCAAGAATCCTGTCTGCTGACACAATTTCTTCTGAGTTTATGATATACGCATCCGGTTTCCCATAACAGATATCTTCAACATGATTATCATAAACTTTAAACTTGTCATTTGCGAAGATAAGCCTGTCTTCGCTCTTTTTTCTTCTCAATGCTTCTGTTGCTTCTTTACTGTATGCCAGACCTCTCAGTCCGTATACAGTAATCTCAGTCTCTGTTTCTTTCTCTGTCACCACATGGATATGTGGATCATTATTTTCTCCAACTCGGATTTTTCCAAGATTTCCACTGATATCAATAACACTGATTTCTTTTGCTTCATTGGTCAGATTATTCAGCAGTACCAGCACCTTATCACCTGCGATAATTTCTGTTACATACTGGTCAAATACTGCTACAAAGGACAGCTTTTCATCGCATTTTATTTCAATCTGGTACTTTCCGCATATAAGCATTTCCGTATCAGAATTCCAGTAAAATGTCTGATAAGGGAGCTGAATTTCCACTTGTTTTTTACCTTTTGTTTCTATATCAAAAATAGCTTCATAAGCATGTGCAAAAATATCCTCAGGTGACAAATCTGCTTCTTTGATTTTTATATTCGGCCAGATATCCGGTGCGATACGAAATCTCAGCGCACAGTCCAGATCTGATGTTTTTGCACTAAATTCACGCTTCCAGATTCTATGAGAGGAAATGTCTTCATATACTTTCCCGTCTTCTCCTGAAACATAGGGAATGGTGATATAGTTCTGTATCCCATCTGATTCTGTCAAGCCGTAAACTGTCTTTTTACCATTATTTTCAAGGCTGTAAATTTGCCTGATATCACCATAAATATTCACATCTTCGCATTTAAAAAGACTATTTTTTGCACTGAATTTTTCTGTAGCCTTTGTGTCAAAAAATGTTTTTGTTTCTGCTGCCGCACTGCAGATTATCTGCTTTCCAGATTCTTCTGTTTCATATTCTACCTGCAGTTTTGCCTGATCATAACCCATTTTTCTGAGTTCTGTAATATAGCTGTTCCCACTAAAATAATGTACTGATTTTTCCAGAGCTGCCCTGTATTCTTCTTCGCGTCTTCTGGTTTCATAACTTTCTCTGATTTCCACAAGCTTTCCCTCCTATTTGATGCCTGACATTTTTATGCTGTTCTGCAAATGGCTTTGCAGGAAAAGCGATATCAGAAATACCGGCAAGCAGGCCAGCATTGCACTTGCAATAACCACATTCCACTTCGTGTTATAGCCTCCAACCATATTTGCGAGATACACCATAATTGTTCGATATTCCGGTTTCTTATTTACGATCAACGGCCAAAGATAATTGTTCCAGTTACCCAGGAAAAAGGCAATACACAGTGGAATAATGATCGGTCGTGAAAGTGGAAAAATAATTGTGAAAAACATTCTGTAGGTAGAACAGCCATCCAGTTTTGCAGCCTCTTCAAGATCTACAGGGAAACTCATATAAAACTGTCTGAACAAAAATATACCATAAGCATTAAACAATGCCGGTAACAGAATTCCAGCATAGCTGTTTGTAATTCCTAATTGTTTACATATCATAAACAAAGGTACAAGAATAGACGATACAGGAATCATCAAAGTACTGATAATCACTGTAAACATCGGCTTTTTCCCCGGAAAATTCATTCTTGCAAATGCGTATCCACACATTGAATGAAGAATTAAAGCAATAATCGTAACTGCTACTGCAATAAGAAATGAATTACCGATTGCAACAAGAAAATCCGGTGTTATCGCTGATTTTATACTTTCAAAAGAAGGAGATGCTGTGATCAGTGATCCTACAAAAACAGTTTTTTCATTTCTAAAACTGACCATAAATAAAATGTAAATCGGAAACAACATTACAATTCCCAATACTATAAGAATTACTGCAAGTATGTTATTTGTTTTTTTCTTCATATCATCATTCCTCCTTTCCATTTATTTTTAACATGATAACGGCAAGCACTGTCAGAATTAGAAACATTACAACTGACAATCCGGCTCCATATCCAGCCTTCATCATTTCAAATGACTGTTTGTATATATACAGACTGGCAACTTCTGTCGATTTTGCCGGTCCACCCCCGGTCATTACCATGATAAGATCCAGACACTGGAAGGATGCAATCACTGATGTGATCAGTACAAAAACGCTGGTTGGCTTTAATAACGGAAACGTTATCTTCCAGAAAGTCTGCCAGGAATTTGCTCCATCCAGTTTTGCTGCTTCATAATAGCTGTAAGGTATATCTTTTATTGCTGATAGAAAAAGAATAATATTATAACCCAGATTGATCCATATCAAAACAACTGCAATACAAACCATTGCCTGAGAAGTAGATCCCAGAAACTTTTCTCCTTTCAGTCCAAAGGCCTTCAGAAATACATTGATAAATCCACTTCTGTCCATATAAAGAAACATCCACAGACAGCTTGCAATTACAGATGTGATAGAATATGGAAGCAGAAAAGCTGTTTTTACAAATCCGGCAGCTTTTTCGTTTTTGACATAGTTAATCAAAACTGCAAATAATATTGACAATATAAATAATGCCGGAACATACAGTAAAGTTAATTTAAAAGTTCTTCCCAGAGACTGCCACCATTCAGAATCACTAAACATTGTTACATAATTCTGTAATCCAATAAATTCCTTTATATTCGCAAAATTCCAGTTATATAAACTCATATAAAACGAATATATGATTGGTATGATAATAAAAACCAGAAGACCAATAAAATCAGGAAGAACAAATGTATATGTTACAAGCATTTGCTTCATTTTTTTACCGGACATTTTTCCTTTCTGCTTCATAATTCTACCTCTTTTGTGTTTTATTTTAATGCTTCAATCTTTTCCTGTGCATCCTTTGCTGCTTCCTCACCTGAGCTTCCTCCAAACATTACAGCCTGCAATGTATCCCCCATAATATCTGATACTTCAGCTGAATACTGTGGTTCAGGTCTTGCTGTATCATAAAATTCTGTAAAGGTTGCCTTTATTCCTTCCTGGAAAAGGTCTTTATTATTATCGATTATGGACTGACGTACCGGATATGCAAATTTGGTTTCTGTGCACCATTTTACGACATTAGTTGTATCATCGCTTCCGAAACACCAGAAAATAAAATCAGCTGCTGCATCAACATCTTTGCTCTGACTGGAAACTCCCAGCATCTGTCCTCCTGCGACAGTTACAGCATCTTTTCCTTCCGGTGTCGGAAGCGGTACAACTCCAATATTATGTCCATCTTTGTTGTATTCTTCTGCTGCATTTATCATATAGGTTCCGCCAATCTGCATAGCAGCTACGCCATTTGCAATATTATCAATACTCCATGGGCCGCTCTGTAATGATGATGGGCAGTATCCGTTCTGATAAAATGATCCCCAGAAATCAAGGGCATCTGCCATATTGTCGCTGCCAATTGTTACATTACCATCAGCATCATAAATATTTGCATCATCCATCCACATAAATGGCCACCAGTTAAACAGTGTATATGCTGTTTTTTCTACCGGAAGAACGATTCCATATCTGTCATCTGTTGTGAGTTTTTCAGCTGCACTCTTCAGTTCCTCCCACGTTGTCGGTGGTTCAATGCCTTCTTCTTTAAGTACATCCGCATCATAAAACAGTCCAAGAGTCTCACACTCAAATGGCAATGTATAAATTTTTCCATCGTCTCCGGTTGCCGCTTCAAGGTATGAGGGAAGAATATCCTTTTTCAGATCATCTGTATAGTAGGAAGAAAGGTCTGCCAACATTCCTGCTTCCGTGAATTTTTTGTAAGTTGCCGGTTCTACCCAGAGAATATCAGGGCATTCACCATTTGCATATGCGGTTGTCACAAGTGTTGTGGTATAATCTGTCTGATTAACACTTGAATATTCAATTTCCACTTTATCCTGTGACTGATTATATTCATCAACCATTTCCTGGACAGATTCTGCCTCAGAGCCATTATGGAAATCCCAGAGAGTAAGCTTTTCTTTTTCTTCACTTGCATATACAGGGGTAAATACCGCTGTAGTCATACTCAAAGCCATAATGATTGATAAAAATCTTTTTAACTTCATCAAAAAACCCTCCATTTTTTTAATGCACCATGTGCTTATTTATTTTTCTTTGTCAAATTCTTCTTTTACTTTATGAGCCAGTTCTTTGTTTCCTGCTTCTGACGGTGCTGTTCTTGCTGCATTAAGTCTGATCTGTTCTGCCTTTTCAACTTTAAATTTTTCCATTCTTTCATTTCGGCTTCTGTAAGCTTCCTGCATCTCCGGTGTAAGTTCCACCTGATGAGCCGGTTTCGGAATATCAAAAGTTCTCTTAAGCGGAATTCTCTCTTCTACCGGCTGAATGGTTACCGCAGTAACAGGAGCTGCCTGGTACCAGTACGCTGTGCATGCCCAGTCATCTGACAGATGATTTGCATGGCCATGTTCCATACTGATCTGAATATGCTTCTTGAAATGAATTGGATCTGTAAGATGGAATCTGTAGGATACCTGATATCCTTTTGTATCTCCGTCATGCATAATCGTACCATTATAAGGTGACTGATTTCTCTGCATTCCCCATGCATGGTTAAAATAATCCTCAGCACCTGTTCCATTAATGCTAGGTTCTTCTTCATCATCGATCAAAATCATGTCGTCGCCTTCTCCCCACCAGCTTCCCTGGAAATGAAGTACAGAAAGATTACAACCGACATAATGACCACGTCCTTTTGTGTCCAGCATCAGGAAATTCTCTTTCCCGTCAAGATTAGGAACACTGTTAACTTCCGGAGAGTTTACGCAAAGATCATTTCCCCATCCACTGCATGGCAGATCACGTCTCCAAGCGGCCTGAAAATAAGCAATATCCGGAGTTTCTTCATGATAAAGCTCATAATCAATATGGAAAAACAGACCAAGTGGTCTTTCATTTTCATTGATCACCTCTATTTTGGCCCGTTTGTTAAAAGGCATCGGAAAATAACAATTCATAGAAGCAGTTCCACCAAAAGTCAGCTCTTCACAAGGTCTTGAAGATACATTAAAAGGAATAGACGAAAAACTTGACGGCATGGAATGACCAATACAGAAGAAATCTCCCAATGGTGCCAGCACACTTGGACCCTCAAAATCATCCCAGGTCATACGAATCAGAACCTTGCGATAGTAATCTGGATCATTAAGCTCCCAGTTAACACCTTCTGCATTTTCCATCTCAGTTACCGGTGCAACAGAACCACTCAAAACCGGATGCTGGATAGACGGACCAAGGATTTCTCTGCAAAAGGTTGTCACCCAGATATGATTGATACAGCCAGGTCCCTCAATATCTGCCATAACTGCTGTGTCGCCTGCATTTACCAGCCAGTAATCTTTGTTTCTTCCACTCTGATCCCAGCTGGAAGCTCTGGCAGTTCTCGCATCTGCAACTGTTGTAAGATTTTTTAAAAAAGACATATTATTTTTCTGCATTTTTTTCCTCCTAATTGTATTTTTCTGTAAGCAATCGTTTGCGCAAACGTTTTTATACGTTTAGTATATCATCGACTTCAAATTTGTCAATTATCATTTTTCAACAATATTGTTTTACAAATTTTGTTAATGTTTTTTATGTCTTAACTTCCTGTAAAATTAACTCTCGTCAGGCACAAACAGCACATTATTCTTCGCCAAACTCATCTTCTTCCCAGTCTGGATACTGTTGAATGCTTCCTTTTGCTTTAACGATACGAGGCTTAAAATCTCCCTGAACTTCACTGATTTTTGAAACCGTGATCGTGAACATCCAATCATCCCCAAAATCATAATGAAGTGCAATTTCTGTCCTTTGCAAAGCCCAACCTCATCCAGTGTGATATCCGCAGAAGGTTCGTCTCCCTCTGGATCTGACTGATATGCATATTCGCTATACATACGGTTATCCATACAAAATTCATACAGATGCTCATCCATAAAATCAAATGATTCCAGGATAATCTGACACAATTGATTTAATGTGCTGTCAGCACCGAAGAATAAATTCCTCTTGGCAAAGTCCTTTTTCTCTTTTATGCTTATTTGTAACACTTATACAGATTAGATGCTAAATTTTGAGAAGTTATCCACATCCATATGCGTTGGAGGTAGCGTCTCCTGTTTTTCGGTGGATTCTTTATGGATTTTCTATGGATGGGCTGAAATATTTATTCAAATGGACTGAAATATTTATTCAAATTCTTATTGACAAAACTCTCTCATTATGCTAAATTATAGTCACAGCAAGAAATTAGTAACAATTACTATTATTAAATAAGACTAACTTACAAAGAAAAGGAGATTAAAACTATGGCAAAATGGGTATGTAATGTATGTGGTTATGTTTACGAAGGTGACGCTGCTCCGGAAGTCTGTCCGGTATGTAAAGCTCCTGCTTCCAAATTTACAAAACAGGATGCTGAGATGACATGGGCTGCCGAGCACGTTGTTGGTGTTGCTCAGGGTGTCAGCGAAGACATTATCGAAGACCTCAGAGCAAACTTCCAGGGTGAATGCTCCGAAGTTGGTATGTACCTTGCAATGGCAAGAGTTGCTCACAGAGAAGGCTATCCGGAAATCGGCCTCTACTATGAGAAAGCTGCTTACGAAGAAGCTGAGCATGCTGCAAAATTCGCTGAACTTCTCGGTGAAGTTGTTACCGACAGCACTAAGAAAAACCTTGAGATGCGTGTAGAAGCCGAGAACGGTGCTACTGCCGGTAAATTTGACCTTGCAAAACGTGCAAAAGCAGCTGATCTTGATGCAATCCATGACACTGTACATGAGATGGCTAAAGACGAAGCAAGACACGGCAAAGCATTCGCCGGATTATTAAAGAGATACTTCGGCTAAGAAACAAGGAAATTATTACAGAAAGGAAACGATATATGGCTACATTGAAATACAGCCGTCAGCGAGAATCCATCAAGGAATTTCTCATGACACGTAAGGATCACCCCACTGCAGATGTGGTATATGAAAATGTAAAAAAAATATATCCCAACATCAGTCTGGGAACCGTATATCGCAACCTTTCCCTGTTATCCGATCTTGGAGAAATCCAGAAATTATCCAGTTTTGGCGGCGCCGATCATTTTGACGGCTGCGTCACCCCGCATTGCCATTTCATGTGTACCGAGTGCAAGCGGGTTCTGGATCTGGAGACAGAGGACGTGAACGATCTTGCCCCAAAGGCGGTCAGGCACTTCGGTGGTAAGATTTCTTCGTGTGATATACGTTTTTTCGGGCTCTGTGAAGACTGTCTGAAGAATACAGAAGTATAATAAAGGAAATAATAGAATTTATCGAAAATAAAGGAGATTAAAATTATGGCTAAATGGGTATGTAATGTATGTGGTTATGTTTACGAAGGTGACGCTGCTCCGGAAACTTGTCCGGTATGTAAAGCTCCTGCTTCCAAATTTACAAAACAGGATGCAGAAATGACATGGGCTGCTGAACATGTTGTTGGTGTTGCTCAGGGTGTCAGCGAAGACATCGTTGCAGACCTCAGAGCAAACTTCCAGGGTGAATGCTCCGAAGTTGGTATGTACCTTGCTATGGCAAGAGTTGCTCACAGAGAAGGCTATCCGGAAATCGGTCTTTACTATGAGAAAGCTGCTTATGAAGAAGCTGAGCATGCTGCAAAATTTGCTGAACTTCTCGGCGAAGTTGTTACTGACAGCACAAAGAAAAACCTTGAAATGCGTGTAGAAGCTG
>ERZ773169.1533-NODE-1533-length-19943-cov-17.805008_pt1 | contig 19943 bp, 20 predicted proteins | sample MGYA00580536_ERZ773169 | MGnify/ENA primary metagenome ERZ773169 (study PRJEB29015, sample SAMEA2737814) | human gut metagenome | biome: human gut; feature: human-associated habitat; material: faeces | place: China | collected 2012 ...
CAGGTGATTTGACTATTTATGGTATGCGCGATAATGTGAAATTAATCCGGACAGGACAAGATAATAAGCAGGAAATTATTACTATGGACTTGAATAAAGCTGAAACGGTATTGTCTCCTTATTATCAGTTGCAGCAGAATGATATAATTTATGTGACACCTAATAAGACTAAGGCGAAGAATTCGGATGTTGGAACTAGTACAGGATTGTGGTTCTCTGGTATTTCTATTTTGGTTTCATTAGCCACTCTTTTAGTAACAATATTAAAATAATCTACAATAAGCGAACAGTAATGAAAGAAAACTCGTACGACAATAATATGAATGAACTGGATGAAGAAAAAGTAAATTATCAGGAGCTTTTCTTTAAGTATATAATTCACTGGCCTTGGTTTGTAGCTTCCGTTTTGGCTTGTTTGATTGGTGCCTGGGTATATTTGCATTTTCAGACTCCTGTGTATCAGGTTTCAGCTTCTATCATGATTAAGGATGATAAAAAAGGCGGCGGCAATACCACTGATTTGGAAAGTCTCGGATTAGGTGGAATGATTACTTCTACCCAGAGTATTGATAATGAGATTGAAGTGTTACGCTCCAAAACGATACTGAAAGAAGTTGTTAATAATCTGGAACTTTATATAACTTATTATGATGAGGATGAGTTCCCTAAAAAAGAGCTATATAAGACCTCTCCGGTAATCGTGAATCTGACTACCCAAGAGGCTGATAAACTTCCAGGCATAGCTTTGATTGACATGAAACTTGCCCCTGAAGGTGGTTTGGATGTAAATTTGAAAGTGGGCTTGAGTGAATATGCTAAACATTTTGATAGACTTCCGGCTGTGTTACCTACCGATGCAGGTACCTTTGGATTTACATTGAAAGATTCCTTGTCAAATGGTAAGATAGAAGGGCAGGATGTAGTACGGAATATCAGCGCTGTAGTCAGCCAGCCGTTTGTAGTGGCAAAAGGATATCAGTGGTCATTAAATATAGAACCCACCTCAAAAACAACTTCTGTAGCGGTTATTTCGCTTATGAATACGAATATGCAACGAGGACAGGACTTTATCAATAAGTTGATAGAGATGTATAATCGTAATACAAATAACGATAAGAATGAGGTTGCTGAAAAGACAAGGGAGTTTATCAATGAACGTATTAAGATTATTGATGAAGAACTGGGAAGTACGGAAGATAAACTGGAAGTGTTTAAAAGAAATGCGGGCTTGACAGATATTAGTAGTGATGCTCAATTGGCTGTATCAGGAAATGCTGAATACGAAAGAAAACGTGTAGAAAATGGTACTCAGATAAATTTGGTTCGTGATCTTGCTAAATATATCAATAATCCGTCGAATGAGTATGAAGTATTGCCCGGTAATATAGGTTTGTCTGATGACGGATTAACCACTCAGATAGACCGTTACAATGAATTGATTATCGAACGCAAGCGTTTGCTTCGCACTTCTACGGAAAGTAATCCGATGATTGTAAATTTGGACACAAGCATCCGTGCCATGAAAGCGAATGTTCAGGCTGCTATTAATGGAACTTTGCAAGGCTTATTTATCGTTAAGGCTGATTTGGATCGTGAGGCCAGTCGTTTTTCCCGTCGTATTAGTGATGCTCCAGGACAGGAACGTCAGTATGTAAGTATCGCACGTCAGCAAGAAATCAAGGCGGGACTTTATCTGATGCTTTTACAGAAACGCGAAGAGAATGCCATCACTTTAGCTGCTACTGCCAACAATGCAAAGATTATTGATGAACCGGTAACTGATGGAGGTCCGGTATCTCCGAAGCCTAAAATGATTTATATGATTACTCTGGTGCTGGGAGTAGGGCTGCCTGTGGGTATCATTTTCCTGATTGGTTTGACTAAATTCAAGATAGAAGGTCGTGGCGATGTGGAGAAATTGACTCGCCTGCCTATTGTAGGTGATGTGCCGTTAACAGAAGAAAGGAACGGTTCCATTGCTGTATTTGAAAATCAGAATACTTTAATGAGTGAAACTTTCCGTAATGTCCGTACCAACCTTCAGTTTATGCTTAAGAACGATCAGAAGGTAATTCTGGTGACTTCTACGGTCAGCGGCGAGGGTAAATCATTCATTTCTTCAAATCTTGCGATCAGCCTTTCTCTATTGGGAAAGAAAGTGGTGATTGTGGGTCTTGATATTCGTAAGCCCGGTTTGAATAAAGTTTTCAATATCCCTCGCAAAGAACAGGGGATTACTCAATATCTGTCGAATCCGGAAAAGGATTTGATGGCTTTTGTTCAGCCTTCGGATGTTAGCAAGAATCTGTATATTCTTCTTGGTGGAACTGTTCCTCCTAATCCTACGGAATTATTGGCCCGTGATGGTTTGGATAAGGCGATTGAAACATTGAAAAAGAATTTTGATTATGTGATTTTGGATACAGCTCCGGTTGGTATGGTGACTGATACTTTGCTTATAGGTCGTGTAGCTGACTTGTCGGTATATGTATGTCGTGCTGACTATACTCGGAAAGCTGAATTTACCTTGATTAATGAATTGGCTGATAGTAATAAGTTACCTAATCTTTGTACGGTCATTAATGGTCTTGATCTTCAAAAGAAGAAATATGGTTATTACTATGGGTATGGTAAGTATGGCAAATATTATGGCTATGGCAAACGTTATGGTTATGGCTATGGCTATGGAGAACATAAAGTAAAAGATGAATAATTTCAGTGTATGGGGATATACAATTGGCTAGAGAGTAATATTTATTTTAGTCAAAATATAACGTGTAACGGGTTTTTTGATCACCCCGAGGAGTATTTAGTTGTTTGAAGCCCTTCCTTGTTATAAGTAATTTATAGATCTAGTAGAATTTTGGCAACAATTTTAAACATGGTGGAGACGAGAACTGAAAAGAGTGTTAGAAATGCGAAAGTAGCTTTAATTTTTTATCTGGTACAGATATTATTGGGCTTTTTTTCTAGAAAAGCATTTTTTGATTACTTAGGTAGTGAAATATTAGGATTAAATACAACTGTTGCAAATTTATTAGGATTTTTGAATCTAGCAGAACTTGGGATAGGAACTTCAGTTGGTTATTTTCTGTATAAGCCTTTATTTGAAAAAGATCATGAGAAAATTAATGAAATAGTCTCTTTACAAGGATGGCTCTATAGAAAGATTGCGTATTTTATGCTAGGAGTTTCTGCTATTTTAATGGTATTCTTTCCATTGATATTTGCTAAGTCTCCATTATCTCTGTGGTATTCTTATTCTACTTTTGGGGTTTTGCTATTTAGTTCAATGTTGGGCTATTTTTTTAATTATAGGCAAATAGTTCTTAACGCAGATCAGAAAGGATATAAAATTCAGATAGTTGTACAAGGATTTGTGGTTGTTAAAACTATAATCCAAATTTTAGGTATCACCTACAGTGCATTTCCATATGTGTTTTGGATAGTTGTTGAACTTCTCTCGGCAGTCATTACGTCTTTTTTATTACATAGATTATTAAAGAAGGAATATTCATGGCTAAAGGGAAATGTTGCATGTGGGAAGAGCTATTTAAAGAAATATCCAGAGGTATTGAAAAAAACCAAACAAGCATTTTTTCATAAAATGGGTGGAGTCATTTTATCACAATCAAGTCCCTTGGTTATTTATGCGTTCACAAGTTTATCCATTGTTGCTTTATATGGTAATTATCTATTGATTGTGTCAAAAGTTGGAGCTCTTATGGGTGCAATATTCAACAGTACAGGAGCTGCAGTGGGAAATTTGGTTGCTAGTAATGATAGAAAGAGAATCATAGATGTTTTTTGGGAATTAAGCGATTCCAGAATGTGTATTAGTACAATCTGTATTCTTTGTTTATTCTATCTTACTAATCCGTTGATAACATTATGGTTAGGTGCTAATTATTGTTTAGGAAAGGATTTTCTTTTATTATTTATAATATTAACCAGTATTAGTATGCTACGAACTACTGTAGACAGTTACATTTATGCATATGGTCTGTTTCAAGATGTATGGGCTCCTGTATTAGAAGCTGTTTTAAATTTGGGATTATCAATCTGTTTAGGATACTTTTGGTCTCTAAATGGAATTGTATTAGGGATAATACTCAGCCAAATGATAATAATTTTGATATGGAAGCCTTATTTTCTTTTCGTAAAGGGGATAGAAGTAGAAGCTAGTAAATATTTTGTTCCAACCATTTTTAGATATGCTGGTATATTTTTTTTATTTGTAGTTACATATTTTATCTTTGATTACTTACAGATAGAGACTATAAGTAATTTGAAGCAATTAATTATTAGTTCATTATATGTATTTCTTATTTGTACTGTATTAACTTTTGGCGTTTTTTATCTATTGTTTCATGGAACAAGAGATTTTGTAAGTAGACTAGTAACGATGTTCAAACGAAATAATTCTTAATAATATACAGTGAAGCCTAAAATATCTGTTATTATACCTGTATACAACGTGGAGAACTATCTCAATTATTGTATAGATAGTATACTTTTACAAACTTTTACAAACTTTGAGCTACTGCTTATTGATGATGGTAGCTTAGATCGCTCTAGTATTATTTGTGATGAGTACGCAGAGAAAGATGTTCGCGTTCGTGCATTTCATAAAACAAATGGTGGGGTAAGTTCAGCCCGAAATTTAGGTATTGAATTATCCTTGGGAGAATGGATTGTTTTTATCGATTCAGATGACGTTATTGGTGCCGATTATTTAAGGAATTTCAATATAGACGAATACCCTAATAAAGATCTTTATCTAATTAAGGGTTTTGAAAAGGGAGGGGATAAAAAAATCTTTTTTTCAAATGCTCCTACTGACCTCATAACTGTTGAAGATGCTATTACAGGTTTGATTGGAGTTAATGGACTTTGCCTGGCTGTATGGGGGAAGATGTTTAAAAAAACAATATTGAATAAATATAAAATTCGTTTTGTTGATAAATTATCTTTTTGTGAAGATCTTATTTTTTGCTTTAATTATTTTAAACATATTAATACGGTCTATGTATCTGATGATTGTAGCTATTATTATAGGCAGATAGAAAATTCATTGTCGAATAAAATTATCGACTATAGAACCGTGTACAAAGCTCTAAAGCTACATTCTATAGATTATATCTATTTTCAAGAAAGATATTCTGACAATTTTATTATCAACAATTACTTTGCGTCTTTTATCTTAGCTTCAGGTGTACTTAGGATTATTGAACAGATAATGAATGAGGTTTCAATATCGGTGAAAGAAAAGAAAAAAATAATAGCAGATTGTAGAAAATTGATAAAACAGGTAGTGTCACCGTCTAAATATATTAAACTACCTATAAAACAAGAAATAAAACTATTTGCTATCATGCATTTACCGTACAGTGGACTTGAACTATTATATAAAATGAAATGAAAATCTTCGGATTTTATAAGTGATCCTTTTTGATAATATTTGTAGAACGAATCATATTAGATAAATATAATATTTATTAGGTACTTAGTTTAGCGAATGAATTATTAGATGATGATGAAAAATCACAGTAAACTCGGGGCAATGGCTGTACAGCGATGGGTGTATATTAAAGACTTTTGTGCGTTATCAGTAGTTGTTTGCCACTTGTGTAAACTGATATATCTTGGTCCTGTATTTTCACAGTTTTTTGATTTTGGTACGTATGCGGTAGCTGTATTTTTCTTTCTTTCGGGATATGGATTAACATATTCTTGTATTTATAAGAAAAATTATTTGAAAGACTTTTTAAAGAAGAGGCTTTTGAAGATCTTTTTTAATTTATTTTATAGCAACATTGTTATGGGTAGTTCTCTCGCCCCTTTCTATTCATAAAATAATACACACATATGAGGTGTGGCAGATATTGTCTGTTTATCCCATTCTCCCATATGGCTGGTATTTTGTTGTTTTGATGTTTTTATATCTCATTTTATCTCTCCATAAAATGGAAACGTTCTGTCTTGATTTATATTATATTGATAATTGGTTATATAGTATGTTTCCTATTTGAAGTAGGTGAATGGGTATATATGACATCGCCTTGTTTTGCATTAGGTGTATGGTATGCAGAAAATGAAAGTCGCTTTTCTGTATTCATTCATCAATATAAATACCGAATACTTGTGGTGTTGATGATTGTTTTCATGTGTTCGTGGCGTTCATATTTCTTAAGGATGCTTCATGTGACATATAGTCTCCAAACATTCAATGGAATTATTAGTTGTACCATAAGTGCATTGGTTTTGGTTGGTGTCATTATTATAACTTTGGAAACTTGTAAACTATTATTTCTTACAAGATATCATCTTCCTGATTATTCTTTTGAGATATATCTTTCACAATGTATTTCCATATCTTTTGTTACGCATTATATGAATCAATCTACATCAAATACAATGTTTACTATCGCTAATTTTCAATGTGTTGTTTATGCTGTATTTATGACAGGTATTCTTGCTTTTTTATTTCATTTGATAATTAATAAAATTCAAAAATATGTATCAAAATAAGAGACCGTTGCATATCATTATGCCAATGGCGGGCGAAGGTTCTCGCTTTATGAAAGAGGGGTGGACTACGCCTAAGCCTTTGATTAAACTGAATGGCAGAGAACTTTTTTTGCATGCTATTGATAGCATAGATATTTCAGGAATAGAAATGAAGTATAGTTTTATAGTGCGGCAGGAACATATAGACAAATATGGCATTGATAAAGAAATAAAAGCTATTATACCGCACGCTAATATCTTTGCCGTTCAGGAAACGACACGCGGTGCGGTAGAGACTTGTTTGATGGCTCGTGAGGTTATTGAAGAGGAGGATGCTGTGCTGGTGATGGACTGTGATTTGGAGTTTATTAGTCAAGGATTTAATGTGTTGATCAAAGAAATCCTTTCAAAATCCGTAGAAGAAGTAAATGGCGGAGTATTGGTGAGTTTCGATTCTAATGAGTCTAGATACAGTTATGCCGCGATAAATTCGGAAGGGTTTGTGACGCGTACGGCAGAAAAAGAGGTGATAAGTCGTCATGCTCTTTGCGGTGCTTATTTCTTTTCATCGGCACGTTCGTTTATTTATGCGGCGGACAGTTTGATGCATCAAACTAATTTCTCAAAGTCTGAGTACTATGTTAGCTTGCTCTATAATTACTTGTTGCAGCGAGGTGAAATTGTGAGACTTGCCGAAATGGAGGAGTATTATTCTTATGGGACTCCCGAGGAATTGAATCGATATACACAATCTGAATATCATGAGTAATGCAACAATTTTTAGCGAAACCATCAGAAGTTAATAATTTTTATGCGTGAGATTGTCTTTGTAAAATAAGGAAGAAGAACAGCCTTCATGTTTATATTGTAAATTGGATATTCGTAGATCTGCTCAGTTTCTTTATTCAATTTATAGGAGTATCTTTTGTTCTGATTATTATACCCCGATTGTTGTTTTCACACTGTAGTTTTGTACTTCTCAATTGTCTATTTTGGTGAAGGCTAGATTATTTTGATATTCTTGACTTATGAATCTAAAACTTATTATAACCGACTTTGACGGAACATTGGTGAATACCTTCGAAGCCAATTATCAAGCTTATGCTGAAGCATTTACACAGTGTGACAGAAAATTGACTCGCGATTCTTATAGACAGTGTTTCGGCTATAGGTATGATGACTTTATGCGAGCGGTAGGCGTTGACGATGCTGACGTACGACAACGCATCAGGAAAATAAAGGGGGAAGTATATCCTTCTTACTTCGAATATTTACAATCTAACGAACCGCTTATCAATTTCATTCGTGCGTTTCATAGGGGTGGGGGAAAAACCGCAATAGCCTCTACCGCGCGTCGGTTGAATCTGGTTAATACGTTGCGATATTTACATTTAACAGAACTCTTTGATTGTATTTTGGCAGGTGAAGATGTGACTCACGGTAAGCCTAATCCAGAGATTTATCTAAAAGTGATGGAAAGAATGGAAGTATCTGCTAGGCAGACTTTAATTTTTGAAGACTCGGAAGTAGGCTTTGAGGCTGCTGAGGCTTCGGGAGTACAGTGTGTAAAAATAAATCAAGCATTTTATGGATATTGAAGTAAAAGGTCATAGTGGTTGTTCCATTGATATAGTACGCGAAGGTAAGGAGTTGTTTATCCTTAAAGGTACTTGTGACCCCAAGTATGTGGAGCGACTTTATCAGCAGGCTTTGAAGCAACAGAGGGCTGGTGAACAGGAATATCAGTACATTCGTGTGCCGCAGATTGTAGATATAGAGAGACAAACGGATACTATGATGATGAAGATGGAGTATGTATATTCACATAATTTCATAGATCATTTTGAGGCGGCTGGATTTGAGCAAGTGAATTATTTTGTGAAAGCTATACATCTATTCTTAAAGCGAGAAATAGAGCAATCAATTATGACAGATGTACCACGCTCAATGATTATCGAGAAGTTTGAAGATGTAAAGAGTAAAATAAATCAAAATGTATTGTTGTGTATGGATGAAGAAATAAAATATCTGCTACAACAATCTGAAATTCGCTTCAAAGTTCTGCCCGAAGTCTTGGAGATACCTGTAGGTTGTTGTCATGGCGATCTTACCTTCTCTAATATTCTTTTCAATGGTAATAATTATTATCTGATAGATTTTTTAGATTCTTTTATAGAGTCACCGCTACTTGATATGGTGAAAATTCGTCAAGATACGCGCTATCGTTGGAGTACACTGATGTATGAAGGGGAATTTGATGAGACGCGCTTTCATATAGTGTCAGATACTATTGATCACCAACTTGATGGTGCTTTTAAACAGTATATATGGTATCGTACTTTTTATCATACTTTACAGTTGATGAATTTTCTACGTATTTTACAGTATGCTAAAGAGAAGAAAATTGTGGCTTATCTTAAGAAAACTATTCAAAGCATATTAAATTATGAGTAAATATACATTGATTGTTCCCATTGCTGCTGACACTGATAAAATGGGGACCGAAATGCCTTATCTGTTTGGGCTGGATAGCAATGGCTTGATGTATTGCGTAAAATCGATCATGGGGTTACCGTTAGAAGCTTTTAGTGATATCTATTTCACTATTCTGCACAAACATAACTTACGTTATAAACTATTAGAAATGATGCAGATTCAGTTTGAACGACTAGGTATTGCACACAAGACACACGTTTACGAGCTTTGGGAGTCTACATCTTCACAGCCTGAAACACTTTATCACACAGTTGTGGGGAATCATATCACAGGTGCAGTGCTTTTTAAGGATGGTGATAGTTATTTCACAACCGAAGTGTATCCTGAAAATATGCTTTATATCTTTCCGCTAGATGGTTTGCAGGTAGTAAATCCGCAGAATAAAAGTTATGTAACGATTGATGAACAGTATTACATTACTAACATTATTGAGAAGAAAATTGTAAGCCGTTTCTTCTGTGCGGGTGGATACAGTATTGAGGATGTACAAGATTTTGTGTTGGAGTATGAAAAGCTTTCTACTTTGCCACAGCTTCATTTATCTCACATTGTCTATTCGTTGTTGTTGCAGCAGGCTCATTTTCGCCCTCAGATAGTGAAAAACTATCAAGATTGGGGTACAAAAGAAGATTTTATTCGTAAAAATAAATAAATATATTATGCGGGTTGTAAATTTGTTTCGTCGTAATTGGTGGGCGATATTATATTTTAATTTTAAAATGTTACCGTTTAGGCAAGCGGTAAAATTTCCATTTGATTTCTATGGAGCCATTCGATTCCAATCTTTAAGAGGTAAAGTAGAGCTTAATGGACAGGTAAGGCGAGGTCAATTTCAGTTTGGTCGTTTTCAGTATGAGATATTTCATAAAGAGCCAACAGTTATAACAATTGATGGTCTATGGAAGTTTAATGGTTCGGTTATGTGTATGGGAATTGGATCGCAAATAGAGATTCATGAGAAAGCAATTTTTGAAATGGGAGAAGATATCGTTTTCGGAGCTCGTGCACGTATTTTTATCAGAAAAAATGTTGTATTACAAAATCATATTAGATTTAGTTGGGAGGTTCAATTATTTGACTCTAATTTCCATTTTATGCGCAATATAGAAACTGGTATGATTCCTTATATAAATAAATCTGTTTTTATTGATGATCATTGTTGGATAGGAAATCGGACAACAATTAATAAAGGCACTAGAATACCAGCATATTCTATTTTGGCTGGAGGCAGTATGACAAATAAAAATTATGCAAAAGATGGTAAAACTCATTTGACTTTAGCTGGGTGCCCTGCAAAAATTGTAGCGGAAGGATATGAGCGAATCTTTGAAACGGAAGAAGAAGAACTTTGTAATCAACTTAACGAAAGAGAATATAAAGAAAATATATGAGGCTTGGAATAACGTATTGTGGCAGAGATCGTAAAGGGCTATGGAGTGGTACATGGGATGCTTTTGATAAATATTTTGGAGAGCATGATTCAATAGAAAGTATAGAGTGGGTATCTGTTTTTCCAAATATCTCTAGATGGTATCAGAAATTGTTAACCTTATATAGTAGATGCTTCTATTTTAAGGATGGCAATCCTTTCGAGTTACAGATGTATCCACTATTCAAACGAAAAACCTTGAAAGAAGTCAAACTGATGGGGGCCGAGTGGATTATTGCCAAAACTATCACAGATGAATTTCCTCACGATAAGAAATTTTGCACCTATGTGGACGCTGATTTTGAGGAAGTGATGAAAACCGATATAAATCGTACAAAACTTTTATTTAACTTTTACTTGAATTATTATCACCAAAAAGCTGGAATAGCTTATCGACGTCAGAATCTTATCTTCACACAGAATGAGTGGACTCGGCAATCGTTAATGAGAAAGTTTGGCTTGGAGCCAGAGAAGATAATAAATGTGGGATTTGGCATCAATCTTAAAACTTATGAAGGTGAAAAGTTGTATGATAATGATTTATTGCTTATTGTACTTCGACAGTACAATGCTAAAGTAAAAGGATTAGATCTGCTTGTAGAAGCATTATCCATAGTGAGAAAACAATGTCCAAATGTGCGTTTGGCTGTAGTAGGTAATGAACAATACAAAGGGGTGGATGGCGTGGATTGCTATGTGGATGCACCACGTGAGAAGACCATAGAACTCTTTCGGAAGGCTACTCTCTATGTGATGCCTTCGCGCAACGAACCTAATGGAATGACTTACCTCGAAGCCTTGTGTTACAAAACGCCCTTTGTGGCTTTGAATCGTTTTGCCACCCCGGAGTTCTCTGGTAATGGCAAATGGAGTTTTCTCTGTGAAAAGGAAAATGCTCACCAACTAGCTGATATCATTATAGATGCAATGAGTGATAAAGCACGTCTCAAAGTGATGGGTGAGTTAGGTCAGCAATATGTGAAAGATACCTTTCGTTGGGAAAAAGTAGTAGATAAGATGTGTAGTGCAATGAAAAATTATAAAAGATAAGCATGGAGAATCTGAAGGGTAAACCGCTAGTAAGTGTTATTGTGCCCATTTACAATGCAGAACAATATCTCACTGCATGTGTGGATGCATTATTAGCACAAACCTACACGCATATAGAGATTCTCTTGGTGGATGATGGAAGCAAAGACCGCAGTGGTATATTGTGTGATGAATATGCTCAACGAGATAGTCGTGTACGAGTGCTACATCTTCAGAATGGCGGAGTGTCGCGAGCAAGGAATCATGCCCTTGAAGTAATGAAAGGAGAATGGGTGTGTTTTGCTGACGCAGATGATGAAGTAACTCCATACTATGTAGAGCACTTTGTGGATGCTATGGAAGAGGGGATTGATGTGATAATATCGGAGGTAATATTTGTTCATGAAGAGGGCAGGAACGAAAGGCTATCTTATAAAAGACATGGTACGTTACCGCTGACCGAAATCTTTTCAATAAACGAACTGAGTGCCCATGGTTACGCATGTGCCAAATGTTATCGCACTTGCCACATGCGATCGGTTACATATGGGCTGATGCTACGCTTTCCTGAAGAGATAAAGTATTCGGAGGACTTACTCTTTGTGATGCAGTATTTAGAGGTAAGTCCGCAGGCTAAATACATCTCATATGCTGACTATATTTACTACCTGCGTAGTAGCAGTGCTAGTGGCAAGATATTTCCTTTCAATGTGGAACAGAGTTGTTTTTGTCGATATATTAAACAGATGAAGCGGTTGTCGGCTTTGGCAGGAGTGGATTTGATGCAAACGCCTTCATCGTCCTCAATTTTAGTTATGCTCTTTGCTCGGGTACGTAACTGCATGTATATGCTTGGTGAACTTACAAGAAAAAAGCGTGTGTGGTTTTATCGATCGGTGACATCTGAAGTGAAAAATACTATTTTGAACTCTTTACAATCGTCTAATATGCTTGTCAGGATTGGCTATAAGTTGTTCATGGCAAACGGATATTGGTATTTGTTGGATGCCTATTTTTATGTAATGATGAATTTAAAACGGCTTTTATCAAAGAAGAGATGAGTAGAATGGAGTATATTTTACCTGACAACGGGAAGCAACGATTGGGATGGATTGATATGATGCGGGGTATTTGTATGTTCTTGGTGATATTGCATCACAGTGGAGCGCCGGAACTATACCAAAGATTTCTATCTCCTTTTTTCTTATCCGGTTTCTTTTTTATATCGGGTTATCTTTTTTTGAATCCACAGAAGTCTTTTGATGGAAAACTGAAATTTATTCGTGTTGTAGAGACTTTGCTAATCCCTTATTTTCTGTATGCTACGCTGACTTATTTCGTAAAAGCACTCTATGTAGAGGTATGGCAGCAAGGTAATTGGAACATCTTTATTTCCTACTTTGAAGAGCTCCTTTTAGGTAAGAAACTTTGGTTTATGTCGGTGTTAGTGGTATGCGAAGTGGCATTGACAGCATTCTTGTCTGTCTCTCGAAAACCGATGTGGATAGCAACTTTTACAGTGGGTGTAGCTGTGTTATGGTGTGGCACCTCACTATCTTCTGGAAAGTTTTATCCATGGTATTTGGGCCAGGCTTGTATCGCATTACTCTTTATGTCGGCAGGCATAGGAGCAAGAATATATGGTCAAATGTTGCAAGTGGTGATGAAAAAAAGTGTAGCCATCACTTTAGGTATGGTCTATTTGTCTTGGGTGGCATTGGATTACCATTACCATCTAACTCATATCATGTTTGCCAGTAACTGTTTCGAACCATTGTGGCTCTTTCTGTTAGTGGCTTTGGTGGGAGTAATGGCTTTAGCCGGAATCGTTTCACATCTACCTAATTTTTCGTGGCTCACGGCTTTAGGAAGAAATACATTGGTGTTTTATTTCTTCTCCAACCAAGTGATAATGTTAGTGTTCTCCCAAGTGGAGAAACTTCAGATTGGAAACTATTATATCAGTTCATGGTTGGTGGCGGCAGTCAGTAGTTTGCTGTTGGCTATACCTGTAGTGGTGTGCAATAAGTATCTGCCATGGATGGCGGGTAAATGTACAATCATCTCGAAAAGATATTCGTTATGATGAAAATTTTTAAAACTCCTTCAATATGGATGCCCATTGTTTTTGCTTTGATGGACATGGCGGGGCGGATAGGTAATATTGGGTATACACTCTATTATCCATTGCTGTTGATATTGGCATTTATATCTTTGAAACACAAAAGTAGAACAGACGGGATATTTGGTTTTTATCTGTTGGCTTGTGGTATGAGTATTCTATTCAATAATATTCCATCGTTCTATAATATCTATGTGCGATTTGTAGCATATATTCTACTTTTTGTAGCTTTTACACCTTTGGTGAATAGTAGATATGCATCGGTACTGCGGATGAGGAGTATTCAGTATTTCTGTTTTTTTACGGTATTTATAGTAGGCATAAACTTCGTATTTTTTAAAGGAGGCAACATCTCTGCAGCTCAACAACAGATTTATCAGAATGTGGGCATGTATGTAGGTAGTACGGGCAATAATGAAATGGGAGCCTTGGGTGCAATTAGTTTGGCTTATTTGGCAGGGCTTTTGATGTATAGAAAACAATTTTTTAATAAAGTATGGATTGCGGTCATTGGTTTATTTATGGTTTCGAATGTGGCTATGCTTCTGATGGCTTCGTCGCGTAGTGCGGTATTTTGTGCATTTGCTGCCATTATCAGCATGATATACGTGAAAAATAAACAAAATTTAGGTTCTTTTGCTGGTATTCTGTTGGGATTCTTTTTCTTGATTTTTGTGCTCTATCCTTTCTTTACAGAATATGCACGAGGCATTATTGAGTTTAAACAGGGTGGGGACTTGACGGCTTTCGATACGAACTCACGCGATGTATTATGGGCATTGCGCATGAAAGAGTTTGAAAGTAGTCCATTTTGGGGTATTGGCTTTGGAACGATTTCGGATTATAATTCATGGACAATAGCTAGTGGTGGTACGGTGGAAACAGGATCGAGTTGGTGCGCAGCATTGAGTCAGACGGGACTGTTGGGAACGATACCCATTGTGTGGATAGTGGGTGGAAATTTGAAATGGTTGCTGTTTACAAAGAAAGAGCACGATTATCTAACCGTATTACTTACAGGACTAACAATCTTCTTCACCATTCACCCTATTTCAGAAGGCTATTTTACAACAGTAGGCGCTATATTGTGTGTATTGTTTTGGACTGTTCAGGGTATAGTTTACAGTCTTCGAAAAGGGGTCTTTAAGACTTCGGATATACCCTTGTTGGTGATTAATCAACGTAAATTCAGATTATTTTGAATATGGAATCTACTACTTATAGTAATGAATCAGGAAAGGATATTGCTAGGACACGTTATGTTTGGCTGGATTACTCCAAGGTGCTTTGTATAGCTGGTGTGGTATATGGGCACTGTGTGGCTGATGTGTTAAGTTGTTATATTTTTTTGTTTCATGTACCGATATTCTTTATTATAAGCGGAATACTTTACCGTCCTAAACGCTATATAGATACATTGAAAAGTTTGTTCGTTCCAGTGTTACTTTTCAGTTTGTTACTCTATCCATGGCATTTATACGGCATTTGGAATCAAGGACGCGGTTGGTCGTTCGAGACTATGGTGATGGAGTTTGTGATGGGACTCTTCTGTTATGATTTTAAAGTAGGTTTTCCTATCATCCCTCCTTTTTGGTTTGTAATGACGCTGCTTGTGATGCGGCTTATATCCGATACATTGACGAAAATAAAAATAGATGAGTGGTGGATGCTCCCCCTCTGTGTAGCGGTACTTTACTTCTCTGAGGGAGATGATGTCTATTACGACTATCTGTTTCTGCCACAAAGAGCTTTGCTCTGCTTTCCTTTCTTTCTGTTTGGACAAAAGTTGAAGCCTTGTCTTAAATGGATTATCCAATTAAAGTGGCAGTTGGCTGTTGGTGGATTAATAATTGGGCTAGTATTCCAGTATTTCTTCGGTTCTTTCAACACTATAAGTTGTACAACTAACATCTTTCCTTCTTTTTATATTATTCCGGTTGTAGTCTCTTTCGGGATATTCGGTATGTGTATAATTATGGCCGACTGGAAGGGGAGTCTGCATTGGATAACAGTGTTGTCGAATGGGACATTGGTAATATTGGGTTTGCATGAACTTCTACTGGTGGTAATGCGAAGACTTTCGGGTGGATGGAGTGCACAGTTTCCCATTATGGAGGTGGTGATAGTAATGCTGGTGCTTTACTTCCCTATAGTGTGGATACAAAATAAGGTCCCATGCTTGATTGGAAAATTTAAAAGCAAATAAGTATAGATATGATACCTAAGATTATTCATTATTGTTGGTTTGGGAGCAGTCCACTTCCATATGAATTTCTAACATATATAGATGGCTGGAAGAAGATATTTCCAGAGTTTGAAATAAAATGTTGGGACGAGACCACATTTGATATTTTTGCTTCACTGCCTTTTGTGCAGGAGGCATATCAAGTAAAAAAGTATGCCTTCGTGGCTGACTATGTGCGTATGTGGGCTATGTATCAATATGGTGGTATCTATATGGATACTGATATTCAAGTATTAAAGCGCTTTGATGAGTTCTTGAACTATCGTTTCTTTACTGCTATGGAGTATCACGGAGATAATGTCCGGATTAACCACGTAGAAGATCAACTCACTTCCCAAGGATACAAAAAAAATAAAGAGGATGTAATCATTGATATATGTATAGAGTCAAGCATATTTGCAGCAGAGAAGAATCATCCCTTTATAAAAGATTGTTTAGATTATTATATAGGAAAACACTTTATTTTACCAGATGGGACATATTATGATAAGATAATTGTACCAGTAATCATGGCTCTAGAAGCAGAAAAGTATGGTTTTAGATATGTGAATGAATTTCAGACACTGAAAGAGGATATGCATCTTTTCCCGGATGAGTACTTTACTCACCCCTCTAAGCAGACAGAAAATACATATGCTCTTCATATGGTGAAAAATAGCTGGAAGAAAATGAACTTTAAACAGCGAATTTATGCAAAATTGGCGCAGATAAAGGTGATAAAAGCCATATATAATAAACTGGAGCAAATCCCTCTAGTACAGAAAAAATTTGATAAAATACAACGTGATACATGGCTGAAATAAGCATGCAGAAATCATCTTTGAGAATTGAATGGATTGATGTTTGCAAGGGGCTTGGTATCTTCTTGGTTGTAATAGGTCATACTAGTATTGCACAAATATCGCAGACGGTTTATAATTGGATTTATTCCTTTCATATGCCGATGTTTTATATGCTTTCAGGCATGATGTTGAATGATAGCAAGTATAGTGACTTTCGGTCATATATAAAAAGACGATTAAAAACATTAATTATTCCGTTCTTCTGCTTGAATACACTGGTATGGTTGATAGTGAAAGGACTTAATATATCTCATATTCAGACTGATTTTACAGAACTCTTAACAGGCTGTTTAGCTATGTACTTTATTCGTGCTTTATTTGTTTCAGAATTGTGGTATTTCTTCATTAATAAACTGGCAAGCAATTGGGTGTTGAAGTTATTTATAATATTTCTTTTAATAGTTCTGTCTGATTATTTTCGTGGTGTTCCTTCTGAATATATAGGTTTAACTAGAAATGAGGCTATTGGTGTGATATTACCTAGTATGCCACTTTTTTATTATGCCGTAGGTCACGTAATAAGGAATATGGCTCTTAATTTAAATACGCATGAAATTAAATATTGGCTGGTAAGTTCTGTAATGATAGTATTGATTATAATATCATGCCTTTTACAACCTGTTAGCTATGGATATTTTCACATCTTACCGGCCTTTTGTGGTATAATAATATTGGGTTTACTTAGTATATTGTTATCAAGACTATCTGTAACTTTATTAAACTCTACAGTGTGCTTTATTGGTAGAAATACATTGATTATAGTAGCGTTCCATCAGATTATCTATAATTCAATGAAGATATTAACAAAGTATTTGTCTCTATCCACTGTGCAAGATGCAACATTGCGATTGCTCCTATTGGCATTAACCTTATATTTTTTAATAAGAAGCTTTAATAAGTATGCCCCGTGGCTTGTGGGAAGATGAATTTTATATGACTCAATCAATATTACTTGTAATAATAGTAATTGGTACTATTGCATTAATCACTTGTCGAAGTGGCGTAGGGATATTATTGGGAGAGGTGAATATCTATGATAAAGAGATGACAGAGTGTTATCGAGGTGTTGCTATTATTTTAATAGTCGTGCAGCATGTGCAGGTGAGCTGGGAACTAATATTTTTACTCCTTTTGGAGGCATAGGTGTAGCAGTATTCTTGCTTTTATCTGGCTTTGGGTTGACAGAATCATTTAGTAAGAGAGGCATGAGAGGATTCTTGAAGAGTAAACTGTGGAGGGTATGGGTGCCTTTCTTATTGTTTTATACTGGTATTTATTTGCTTTACGATAAGCATAACTATAAGAATCTTTTTCTGAATATATGTAGTATCAGACAAGATGATTATTGGTATGTGCACTATATGCTACGTTGCTATTTGGTGTTTTGGGTAGCATTTAAATTCTTTTATAAGTATAGGTGGTATCTATTGGTAGCTTTTGCCATTTATACATTTTTTTGTATGGATGCTATTAGGGCAGAACAATGTTTGAGCTTTCCGATAGGTGTACTCTTATCTGAAAAAAGGAAAAAGTTCCTTTTGCTCTCAAAAAGAAAATATGTACAACTAATGGCAATATTTTGTATTATAGGGTTAGTCTCATTAGCAATCAAGCAGTTGCCAGAAGTGAGGGATTTATGTGGTACACCATTTTACTCTCTAGTAGAATTTGGCATAAAATTACCTTTGGGAATTTCTGTTATGATTATTCTTTGGTTGTTACCCCATAGATGGGTGATTAATCCAGTTTTAGCATTATGTGGTGCTTTATCATATGAACTGTATCTTGTACATATGCAGATGTTGGGTATGGTACATAGTTCACTCTCTGCTTGGATGATATTGCTTATTAGTATGCTAATAGCATTTTCATTACAGAAATTTTTAAAACAATTACAAAACTTCATTTTGAAATGAATTTAATATTCTTGCAAAACTGTATCAGTCCCCATCAGATGCCATATATTAAAGAATTGCCTGTTTATGAAAGTGTAGATAGGGTGGTGGTAGTGGCGCCACGTATTGATTATGATGATCGCAAACAGATGGGATGGAAGACTCCAGAATTGCTTAAGGTAGAGGGAATAGAGTTTTTGATTACTCCTACTATAGAAGTAGTGCAAAAATTATATGAGGAGTGCAAAGGTATTGAAACGTTTTGTTTTTTTTCTGGAATCAATGCTTTTCCTGAAATTGTGCCATGGATGAAACTCTCATTCAATTATCCTTTTAAGCGAGGGGTAATAACCGAGCCACCATTACTCTATAATCATCCACTATGGCAGCATAAACTAAGATTTGCATTGAAAGATTGGCGATATATAAAGTATTTTGATTATTTATTAGTGATGGGAGATGAATTTGTGCCTTATTATCGCTTTTGGAGTAAAAAATGGAAAGTATTACCTTTTATATATTGTACAGAGTGGAAAGAACGTACACATCCTATACCGACTTCAGAGAGGCTTAAGATACTCTATGTAGGTAGTTTGTCAGATAGAAAGAATGTGGTGGAAATGTTTCAGGTGTTGTGTCAAAAAGTAGAATTAGAGCTTGGTATAGTAGGAGATGGCGAGAAGAGAGCGCAGATCGAGGAAATGAACATCCAGTCTAAAACAGAAGTAACACTCTATGGTATACAACCGATGGAGAGGGTCTCGGAGATTATGCAACAATATGATGTACTGATTTTGCCTTCAAAACATGATGGGTGGGGGGCTGTTGTGAATGAGGCGTTGACAGTAGGATTGTATGTGATAACAAGCAATCATTGTGGAGCTTCGTATTTGTTGAAGAATAAGCAACAGGGAATGATATTTACTCTAGAAGAAGCACAGGGATTAGGCAATGTGGTTGATGCCTGTATTGCAAAAAAAGATTGGATAAGGGAGACGGTAAATGAACGCATTATATGGAGTAGAAACTACATTTCAGGTAAAGCGGTGGCAAATTATATGATACAAAATTTATGAATAAACGCTTATGAGAGTAATACATTATATTCCTAGTCTAGACCGTACATCGGGTGGTACAACTGCTTATATGCAATTGTTGACTAAAGAATTGGGACGATTGGTAGAGCTTTATGTGGTGAGTCACACTAGTGAGAATCCTGTAAAAATGGATAATTGTAAGGTGTATTTCATACCTGAAATTAGAAACTTCATGGAGATAAAGCGACAATGGAGGATATTGTTAACTCAATTACAACCTGATGTGGTGCATGTAAACTGTTGTTGGATGCCTGCTTGTGCCTTTACACAAAAGTGGG
>ERZ773169.1542-NODE-1542-length-19886-cov-3.437749_pt1 | contig 19886 bp, 15 predicted proteins | sample MGYA00580536_ERZ773169 | MGnify/ENA primary metagenome ERZ773169 (study PRJEB29015, sample SAMEA2737814) | human gut metagenome | biome: human gut; feature: human-associated habitat; material: faeces | place: China | collected 2012 ...
TCTTTCTGCGGATAGACGGAATATTCTCATAGAAAGTCAGCGCTTCTTCCACCGTCATGTTCAGCACATCATAAATGCTCTTGTCTTTATATTTGACTTCCAGTGTCTCTCTGTTGTAGCGTCTGCCCTTGCAGACCTCGCACGGTACATAGACATCGGCAAGGAAATGCATCTCGATTTTGATGATGCCGTCTCCACTGCAGGCTTCGCATCGTCCACCCTTGACATTAAAGCTGAAACGGCCTTTCTTGTAACCTCTTGCCTTTGCATCTGCTGTCGATGCAAACAAATCACGGATCTGATCAAACACACCTGTATAAGTAGCCGGATTAGATCTCGGTGTCCTTCCGATCGGTGACTGATCGATGCTGATCACCTTATCAAGCTGATCCAGCCCCTGAATCTCTTTGTGTTTACCCGGAATCACTCTTGCACGGTTCAGATCGCGTGCCAGTGTCTTGTACAGGACCTCGTTGATCAGAGAACTCTTGCCGGATCCGCTCACACCTGTCACACATGTCATAATGCCAAGCGGAATATCAACATTTACCTGTTTCAGATTGTTTTCTGCTGCTCCCCGGATCTTCAGCCATCCGGTCGGTGCTTTACGTTCAGAAGGTACCGGGATCTTGCACCTGCCACTTAAGTATGCTCCTGTCACAGAACGCGGATTCTTCATAAGCGCCTCAGCTGTGCCGATTTCTACGAGTTCTCCGCCATGTTCGCCGGCTCCCGGTCCGATATCCACCACACAGTCTGCCGCACGCATTGTATCTTCATCATGCTCAACCACGATCAGGCTGTTTCCGAGATCACGAAGGCGCATCAACGCACGAAGAAGTCTGTCATTATCTCTCTGATGAAGACCGATACTCGGCTCATCCAGAATGTACGCAACTCCGACCAGTCCGGAACCAATCTGTGTCGCAAGTCGGATTCTCTGTGCCTCGCCCCCGGAAAGCGTTGCTGTCGCACGGCTCAGAGACAGGTAATCCAGTCCGACTTCTGCAAGAAAACCTACTCTTGCACGGATTTCTTTCAGAATCTGTTTTCCGATCAGTTCCTGTTGCTCCGTCAGCTTCAGTTCTTCCATAAAAACTTTAAGTTTCGCTACGGAAAGTGCAGTCAGCTCATAGATATTACGTTCACCTACAGTTACTGCCAGAGATTCCTTTTTCAGACGCTGGCCTTTACAAGACTTACACGGAGTAATGCGCATAAAAGTTTCATATTCCTGCTTCATCGTATCAGATCCTGTCTCACGGTATCTCTGCTCGACATTTTTTATCAGGCCCGGAAAAGCAACATCATAGATTCCCTCTCCTCTCTGACCTTTATAATAAACTTTGACTGCATGACCGTTTGTACCATGGATCAGAATATCTTTTATCTTGTCTGGGTAGTCTTCAAACGGTGTGTCCAGACTGAACCTGTATTCTTTTGCAAGAGCATCCAGAATTGCTCTCGTAAAGCTTCCCTTATCCGTACAGGACTGCCAGCCCATTACAGCGATCGCGCCCTGCGAGATGCTTAAGGATTTATCCGGTATCATCAGATCAATGTCAAATTCCATTTTGTATCCGAGACCAAAACAGTCCGGGCATGCACCGAACGGATTGTTGAAGGAAAAACTTCTCGGTTCAATCTCATCAATACTGATCTGACAATCCGGGCATGCAAAACTCTGACTGAATGTACGGATATTACCATCCATCGTATCGACCATCAGAAGCCCGTCTGACAGATCCAGCACTGTCTCAATAGAATCAGACAAGCGCTTTTCGATTCCCGGTTTGACCACCAGACGGTCTACAATGACCTCAATATTATGCTTGATATTCTTATCCAGCTTGATTTCCTCGGAAAGTTCATAAAGATTGCCATCAATCTGCACCCTTACATAGCCACTTTTCTTTGCCTGTTCCAGAAGTTTTGCGTGGGTACCCTTACGACCGCGGACAACCGGTGCCAGCAGCTGCAGTTTCGTCCGCTCCGGCAGTGCCATAATATGGTCTACCATCTGATCGACAGTCTGCTTCTTGATTTCTTTGCCACATTTCGGGCAGTGAGGAATACCGATACGTGCATACAGCAGTCGGAAATAATCATAAATTTCTGTAACAGTTCCCACGGTAGAACGTGGGTTTCTGTTGGTCGATTTCTGGTCAATAGAGATTGCCGGAGGAAGTCCCTCGATCGATTCCACATCCGGTTTTTCCATCTGTCCCAGGAACTGTCTCGCATATGACGACAGAGATTCCATGTACCGTCTCTGCCCTTCCGCATAAATTGTATCAAAAGCCAGCGAAGACTTACCGGAACCACTGACACCTGTCAGTACCACAAATTCGTCCCTTGGAATGTCCACGCTTAAATTCTTAAGATTGTTGACATTTGCCCCTCTGATCTTAATAAATTTTTTCCCCGATGTTCGTTCTGCCATCTTTCTCTCCTCTGTCACTCATCCAGCAAAAAATCTGCCAGAATATGGTTGCTCACATGTATTCCCTTACGTGTGAGTCGCCATTTTGTCTCTATATGTTCCATAAATCCTGTTTCTTCATATTTTTGCAGGATATCTCCGTAAATATCCATAAGCCGGACATTAAAATTTTCTTCAAATTTTTTTTCAGAAATACCCTCTGTCATCCGAAGACCAAGAAACATAAATTCTTCGATCTGCTCATTGCGTGACAGAACTGTCACATCTTTACGGATCTGCTCCGGTTTCCTACTGTCTGTCAGGTATTCCTGCATCTGATGCGTATTCGAAAAACGCATTCCCCCGTAAAGAGATGAAGCACCCAGACCAAATCCCAGGTATTCAAGGCGCTGCCAGTATCCTGCATTATGCCGGCACATATATCCCTGCTTCGCATAGTTTGAAATCTCATACTGTCGATATCCATATCTTTCAAGAATCTCTGCAGTGTCCTCATACATCTGATACTCTGTGTCCTCATCCGGAAGATCAAGATTCTGCTCTGCAAATGGAGTTCCCTCTTCGATAATAAGACTGTATGCCGAAATGTGTTCAGGATTTAATTCTGCCACCTGATACAGATGCTGCCGCCATGCCTCACCGGTCTGCCCCGGAATGGCAAACATCAGATCAATATTGATATTAGAAAATCCTGCTTCTCTCGCCCATTCATAGCTCTTCAGAAATTCTTCATAACTGTGGATCCTGCCAAGCAGCTTTAATTCTTCTGCATCTGTCGACTGCAGTCCAAGACTCAGCCGATTGATTCCGACATTGCGGTAAATCGTCAGCTTCTCCAGATCTACTGTCCCCGGATTCGCTTCAATCGTTACTTCCGCATCCTCACAGAAGAAAAATTTCTCCTGTAAAGTCCTCATAATAGAAGCAATCGCTTCTGCTTTCAGTGCGGAAGGTGTTCCACCTCCGATAAAAACAGAAACGATCTCATAGTCTTCTGTATGCTCTGCCGCACGAATTTCTTTCAGCAAAGCTTCTATATATCTGTCTTTCGTCTCTTCATCCGATGGGCCGGAAAGAAAATCACAGTACTGGCATTTACGGACACAGAACGGGATATGAACATACAGCTCAAGGGGAATTCTCCTGTTATTCTTCACTGTCATCCCCCTGATCTTCGGAGTCATATGAATCACCGGAATTATCATACTCATCTGAACTGTCAGATTCACTCATATTTTCGGAATCATCCGTACCGCTCGAATCATCTGTATTTTCAGAATTGTCAGTATTACCTGAATCTGCGGTACTGTCCGTTGATGTCGTTACACCCGGATTCTCTGCCGCATAGATATTCACCATCGTAACATCACCGTTCGTCGTTACTGCTGCGGAATCGACCTGCTCCGGTTCAGGTGTCGGAGACGGCGTCGGTGTGATGCTGATCTTAAGGACCTGCTCCGATGCCGGATCTGTCTTTTTCTTTCCACAGCCACATCCGGCAAGCGTCACACAACAAACCAGTATACATAATATAAGCACTGTTTTGAACACTCTGATTTTCATAGTCCTCTCCCCTTTCTTCGGGAACAAAGATTATTTGTAACTGTTCAGTACCCTCACAGTTACGATTATTTATCATCCAGTTTCAATACGCTCATGAAGGCTTTCTGCGGAATCTCCACATTACCTACCTGACGCATTCGTTTCTTACCTTCCTTCTGTTTCTCCAGAAGTTTCTTTTTACGGGAAATATCACCACCATAGCACTTCGCAAGTACATCCTTACGCATGGCACGTACGGTCTCTCTGGCAATGATCTTGCTTCCGATGGCAGCCTGAATCGGAATTTCGAAGAGCTGTCTCGGAATTTCTTCTTTAAGCTTCTCACACATCTTGCGTCCACGCTCGTAAGCAGTATCAGCATGTACAATAAAAGAAAGTGCATCGACTTCTTCTTTATTGACAAGAATGTCAAGCTTCACAAGCTCACTGCGCTCATAACCACACAGCTCATAATCAAGAGAGGCATATCCTCTGGATCTGGATTTCAGCGCATCAAAGAAATCATAAATAATCTCATTCAGCGGAAGTTTATATTTCAGAAGCGCACGTGTTTCTTCCATATATTCCATACCTTCATACTGTCCACGGCGTTCCTGACAGAGATCCATGATCGCACCGATAAATTCTGTCGTTACCATAATCTCAGCATTTACCATCGGCTCTTCCATATATTCAATCTCGGATGGATCCGGAAGATTCGACGGATTCGTCAGCTCGATAACATCTCCGTTTGTCTTGTATACCTTGTAGACTACACCCGGCGCTGTCGTTACAAGGTCAAGATTATATTCTCGTTCCAGACGTTCCTGAATGATTTCAAGATGAAGCAGCCCAAGGAAACCACAGCGGAAACCAAATCCAAGAGCAATAGATGTCTCAGGCTCAAAAAACAGTGATGCATCATTGAGCTGAAGCTTCTCCAGCGCATCACGGAGATCACCATACTTCGCACCATCTGCCGGATACAGACCACAGTATACCATCGGCTGTACTTTCTTATAGCCCGGAAGTGCCTCAGCACATGGTCTCTCATTATCAGTAACGGTATCACCCACACGGGTATCACCAAGATTTTTAATGCTTGCTGTAATATATCCAACCATACCGGCAGTCAGCTCATCACACGGAATAAACTGTCCTGCGCCAAAATATCCCACTTCAACAACCTCTGTCGTAAATCCGGTTGCCATCATACGGATCTGTGTGCCTTTCTTTACGCGTCCGTCCATAATACGACAGAATACAATAACGCCCTTATAAGCGTCATAAATCGAATCAAAGATCAGCGCCTTCAGCGGTGCATCTACATCCCCGCGAGGTGCCGGGATCTTCGTCACGATCTGCTCAAGCACTTCACCGATATTCAGACCGGTCTTCGCAGAAATCCTCGGTGCATCCTCTGCCTCAAGTCCGATCACATCTTCGATCTCACTGACAACACGATCAGGATCCGCACTTGGCAGGTCGATCTTGTTGATGACCGGAAGGACATCCAGATCATGATCCAGCGCAAGATATACATTCGCAAGTGTCTGTGCTTCGATTCCCTGTGCCGCATCTACGACCAGTACTGCGCCGTCGCAGGCAGCAAGACTTCTCGACACCTCGTAGTTAAAATCGACATGTCCGGGAGTATCTATCAGGTTGAAAATGTATTCTTCTCCGTCATTTGCTTTATATACGATTCGTACGGCCTGTGACTTGATCGTAATTCCACGTTCCCTCTCAAGTTCCATATTATCAAGAACCTGAGACTGCATCTCACGCTCGGTCAGTGTACCCGTCTGCTCAATAATACGGTCTGCCAGTGTGGATTTCCCGTGGTCTATATGTGCTATAATGCAGAAATTGCGGATTTTGCTCTGATCTATCATTCTGCGGTGTTCCTCCTTATGTATCTGACTGTTATTTCAAATAAGTTCTTTCTTATATAATCTTTCTATAATAAAGAATTGTATCACGGGCATTATAGCATAGAAATTTACCTTTAGTCCAGTTCTTCCGCCACTTCTGTCTCTGTATTCTACCATTATACAAACATACGTTCTCGTTTGCAAGTCTTTCTTTTTGAAACTTCATTTTTATTTTCCCTGCAGCACCCGATCCAGAATATCTGCAAACGGCTCCATCGCATTTTTTACCTCCTGCACAGTATTTGTCTGTGCCCCCGCTTCCAGAAGCAGTGCACGCGGACGCAGATGCAGATTATAACGAAGTCCCGCAAGATAAATCCCCCTGTAAAGTTCCGGATAATAAAGCGCCGCCTGATATTCCAGCTGAAATGAAAATGCCAGATTGTCCTGAATATAAGGATTCGGAAGATATGAAAGATCTCCGCTGTTTATCGTATGGCTGAGTCCATTATAAAAAAGTAACTGTGCCGTCTCTTTTCCGTTGATCTCTGTCACCAGACGGCGGTCATCCGGTACACCGTCCCGATGCAGATCGATCACCACCTGTATGGAAGGATTTTCTTTCAGAACAGGCTCCAGCCATGCCCGTGCATAATCATATGCTTTGCTGCGATCAAGCTCACCTCCCGCAAGGTCAAACTTTTCCGTCACATGCATCACCTGATAGCCGTACGTTTCTGAAAGAAGTTTTGTGAGATAATCGCCTACTCCAACGATTGTATCTTCTACTTTTCCCTCCCTTGAATCGCAGAATGTCTCCTGTGAATGGCTGTGATAAATAAGAATCTGCGGTGCCTCTGTTTCTTTTTGCAGGGTAAGGTCTTCTGCCAGAAAAGAAGCAGCATTGATCTGCTCTGCCGTTGTTTCTGTAGCAGAATCTACAATAAAAAAATGATTCATCAGATAATCATAATCTGCCAGTGTTTCCGGTGCCAGATCGATTTCCGGCACCGGGACGACCTGCGCTGCTGCTGTTGCAGTCTCCTCTTCCGCAGGAGCTTCTGTCCTGACCGTCTGAACATTATCCTTCTCTGGTTTCGGAGTTTCTGTCACCTCCGATCTTTCTTCATTTTTAGCAAAATCCATAATTTGAGGCTTCTCCGTAATTTCCGGTGTCACTCTCGCATCTCTATTTTCTTCACGCACCATCTTTCCAAGATATCGCGTATTACTCTCCACCAGCTTTTCATATGTCTCCTGATCCTGTCTCTGCAGATCTTCCACGGCCTGTCCTTCCAGAAAACGATACAGCGGGAGCTGCCGGAATACATTTTTCTGCAGCGCAAATACTCCCGGCACAATCGCCAGAACCACAAATATGCAACACTCCAAAACAAGATAAAGTACCTGCCGGACCTTTGACACAGGATCACCCCTTTCAGATAATCCTATGATATTTTTTTTCGGATTATACTTGACTGAACGCAATGTTCAGACCTTCAGATATTGTGAAACTCAGATATTTTATAGTTTCATCCACATCTTTCGGCGTAACAAACATACTGTACAGATTAGGAGCGATCATTTCGTCCAAAAACTCCTTCTGTTCCGTTTCCTCCAGTGTATCCAAAAGGTGTGCCATCGAATCATGAACGATCGTAGCTGCGTCCACCACAGTCGGCACACCGATTCCAATCACCTTCACCTGTAAATTTTCCTCAGTCAGACCATTTCTATGATTTCCGACACCCGAGCCCGGATGAATTCCCGTGTCCGTAATCTGTATCGTACGGCTGAGCCTGCGCACACTCCTTGCTGCAAGCGCATCAATTGCAACCACGACATCCGGTTTTGTCTCAGAAACAATTCCCTGCACGATCTCCGCAGTCTCCATACCGGTCTGTGCCATCACTCCGGGGGCGATTCCGCTGATCCGGTGCATTTTTTTATGTTTGATTCCACGCAGCCCATATTCTTTTATAATATGGCGCGTCATCAGAAGATTATCTACAACCTGAGGCCCAAGCGCATCGGCAGTGATCGCTGCATTTCCCAACCCAATGACAAGGACCGACTTTTCTTTTTCCAGATCGATCAGTTTTCGCAGATGTGTCGAAATCTCTTCGGATATTTCCCTGTGATAGTCCTCATCCGGTGTCGAAAGCTCCGGTGCCTCGATCGTAATATACGTTCCCTGTGGCCGTCCCATGGATTTTGCCCCATTTTCCGTCACGATTTTTACAACTGTCGTCCGCACATCTTTTTCTTCATCGTATTCTTCATGTACCTCTACACCCCTTATTTCCGTATTTTCCTCCGCAAACCGTTCTGTTGTTTCAAGCGCAAGATCCGTCCTGATTCTTCTGCTCCCCGACATATCTGCATCCTCCTGTTTTTTCATATTTTTGCTTTCTGTAATATTTATAAGAATTATCTGTAGTTTTTACGTGAATTATGTATTGACAATCCCTGCCAAATGTACTAATATATATAAGCATGTTTACAGAAGCGCCCGTGTCTGTTTCTGTAACAACGACACAATATCAGAATTTGAAACGGAGGTGTACCAATTGGCTAACATCAAATCTGCTAAGAAAAGAATTTTAGTAAACAGAACTAAAGCTGCTAGAAACAAATCTATCCGTTCTGCTGTTAAAACTTCCATCAAAAAAGTAGAAACTGCAGTTCAGAAAAACGATAAAGCTGCTGCACAGGCTGCTCTTACAGAGGCTATCTCTACAATCAGCAAAGCAACTTCCAAAGGTGTTTATCACAAAAACAACTGTGCAAGAAAAATTTCCCGTCTTACTAAAGCTGTCAACAGCATTGGCTAATTCAGGAAACACTTATTTTTAATTATAAGCTTATAATTAAAAGGACAGTCACAACCGTCAGTGACTGTCTTTTTTATTTCTATAAATCAGGCAGACAGATCTCTTTAAAAATCTGCCCGCCTTTTCTTCTTTTATTCGCATGATCAGCCGCCAAGTTCTACCATACGGTGAATGCAGCGTCCTGCCCCATCAACGATATCCTGCGGAAGTTCAATCACTTCTCCGCCCGTTCCTTTCAGACAATTGTAAATATCCATCAACGTTGTAATTTTCATATTCATGCAGGTAAGCATAACGGAAAGGGGATAAAACTGCTTATCCGGACATGCAAACTGCAGGTGTTCAACGATGCTGTTTTCTGTACCGATGATGAATTCTTTTGCATCGGATTTTTTTGCATAATCTATAATGCCTGTTGTAGAACCTATATAATCTGCCTGCTCAACTACTTCCTGACGGCATTCCGGATGAACAAGAAGAAGTGCCTCCGGATGCGCTTTTCGAGCTTTTTCGACATCTTTTGCACTGACAACAATATGTCTCGGACATCCACCTTTATAGAAAACAAAGGATTTTTCCGGAAGTTTTTCGGATACGAATCTTCCAAGATTCGGATCCGGAATAAACAGAATCTTATCATTTTCAATCTTACTGCATATCTGAACCGCCGAAGAAGATGTCACACAAACATCACATTCCGTTTTCAGCTCAGAAGTCGTGTTGATATAAGCCACAACCGTATGATCCGGATGCTCTGCTTTCAGTTTACGGAGTCCCTCTAGATCAAGCTGCTCTGCCATCGGGCATCCCGCTGAAGGATTTGCAAGCCATACTTTTTTCTCCGGACTCAGTACTTTACATGTCTCTGCCATGAAACGGACACCACACATGATCATACCTTTACATTTACTTTTTGCTCCCTGTACACTCAGTCCATAGGAATCCCCCATATAATCTGCAACTTCCAGTATTTCCTGTCCCTGATACGCATGTGCCAGAATACAGACATCCTGCTCTTTTTTCATTCGCAGGATCTCCTGCTGAATTTCCTGTATTGTCATAATTTTATATTACCTTTCTCTGTATGCTGCTCCCACGGCTGAAGTGGTGCAAGAAATCCTGCTTTCTCCAGCTGATTCCGGATCAGATCCAGCCTTTCCTCACTTGATGCTTCAATCAGATGATAATGATATCCTGAAGTTGCACTGCTGAGCACCGTAGAACGGCTGTTTTGCAGTGCCTGAATAAATTCTCTGACATCCTGTCTTGAGCGGATATCCATCTCCGCACTGACACGCCCGTAAACCCTGTGACTGATGCTGATATTTTTTACGTGTCCGCCGCAATCCACGATCAGATTCAGCTCCTGTGCTGCCTTGTCCTGACTGTGACGTACTTTGAATTCACGGGTACAGCTGCTGTCCTGCTCCATGACATAGCCTTTTGTTGTGGAGAGGATTCCCGGTGTGGATGCACGGATCACCGCCAGATCCTGCACGATCACCTGGCGGCTGACCCCAAAACGTCCTGCCAGTTCTCTTGCTGCAATCGGAACTTCCGTCTGTTTCAGGATCTTTAATATTTCTCCGCGTCGTTCTCCTGTATTCATAGAATTTTCTCCTTATACTGCATGAAGGTTTTTCATGGAAATGTCAAGAATCGGAGCAGAATGCGTCAACGCACCGCTGGAAACAAAATCAACGCCGATCTCACGGATCTTCTGGATATTTTCTTTTGTGATGTTGCCGGAGCACTCTGTCTGCGCTCTTCCGTCAATCAGTTCAACTGCCTGTTTCATAACTTCCGGTGTCATATTATCCAGCATGATAATGTCTGCACCTGCTTCAACTGCTTCCTTTACCTGATCAAGTGTCTCTACTTCAATCTCAATCTTGCGTACAAATGGAGCATATGCTTTTGCCATCTTGACTGCTTTTGCAACACTGCCCGCAGCTCCGATATGGTTGTCTTTCAGCAGGACACCATCAGACAGGTTGTATCTGTGGTTATGTCCGCCCCCGACTCTTACTGCATATTTTTCAAACACACGGCAGTTTGGTGTTGTTTTTCTTGTATCAAGAAGTGTCACATTACTTCCTTCAAGAAGCTTTGCCACCTGTCTGGTGTAAGTTGCAATGCCACTCATTCTCTGCAGATAGTTCAGGGCAACACGCTCTCCGGAAAGAAGTACGCGGATATCTCCGGTTACAGTGGCCATCAGCTCACCTTTTTTTACTTCATCTCCGTCCTTGCAATGAAGATCAATTTCTGTCTTTTCATCAAGGATCGTAAATACTCTCGCGTAGATTTCCAGTCCGGCAACCACTCCATCTTCTTTTGCGATCAGGTCAACGGTTCCCTTTGTGGCAGTCGGCATTACTGCATTTGTAGAAACATCCTCGCTCGTGATATCTTCCTGCAACGCCATACGGATTAACTGATCCGCCTGCATTTTCATTGTAATTTCATTCATGGCTCATTTTCATCCTTTCGATTTCCTTTAATACCATTTTGTGATAACCATCCAGTACTGCTTCTTTGTCTTCATATGGTTTCATATCTACAGAACCGAGTCTGCACGGCTCATGCTTCTTTCCGAAAATTATATCATCTGCCGCTCTTCTTGCAAAGACCAGAGATTCCAGCAGGGAATTACTTGCCAGTCTGTTTTTGCCGTGAACACCATTACAGCTCGTCTCACCGCAGGCATACAGCCCCTTCATAGAAGTACGGCTTCCCAGGTCAACTTTGATTCCGCCCATGAAATAGTGCTGCGCCGGAACGACCGGAATCGGCTCTTTGCGTGGATCAAAACCTTCTTCAAGACATCTGTGGAAAATATTCGGGAAATGTTTCATAATCGTATCTTCGCCCAGCGGACGCATATCTTCCCAGACAAATTCTGTCTCGTCTTTTTTCATCTGCCCGAAAATCTTCTGACTCAGAAGATCACGTGGCTGCAGCTCATCTGTAAAACGCTGTCCGTTCTTGTCATAGAGAAGTGCCCCTTCACCACGGACAGATTCGGAAATCAGGAATCTTCTGCCCGGCTTACGAGAATAAAGTGTTGTCGGATGAATCTGTATGTAATCAAGATGTTCAAGAACGACCTGATGTTTCATCGCAATTCCGAGACCATCACCGGCAATATGCGGGAAGTTCGTGGAATTCTTATAAAGGCCTCCAAGTCCGCCGCATGCCAGTACAACGTTGGACGCATGTACCGGGTAAACCTCATTCTGCTCATCCATGATAACTATACCGCCGCAGATATTGTCGTCAGAAATCAGATCGACCATCGTCATGTATTCGCAGATTTCGATATTATCTCTGGTGCGTGCCTGTTCAAGTAAAGTCTGTGTAATCTGTTTGCCTGTGATATCTTTATAAAAAAGAATTCTCGGCTGGGAATGTGCGCCTTCTCTTGTAAAATCAAGTTCTCCGTCCGGAGTTCTCGCAAATGTAACATTGCGCTGAAGAAGATCACGGATGATGCTGTTGGAGCTGCGGATCATAAGATCAACCGCTTTTTTGTCATTTTCGTAATGTCCTGCACGCATGGTATCTTCAAAGTAATCATTATAATCGTCTTCTCCTCGCAGCATGCAGATACCGCCCTGTGCAAGGAAGGAATCAGACTGATCCGCCTCCTGTTTGGTGATCATCAGGATGCTTGTGCGTTCCGGGAGGTTCAGGGCACAATAAAGGCCCGCTGCTCCTGTTCCTACGATAATGACGTCGTAATTTTCTTTCATTTTTTGTGTCCTCTTACCGGTGATGCCGGATTTTCTTATGAGTTTGGATTTGTGTTTTCTGTTTTGTGATTATACTACCCGACATGTTAGGTGTCAAGACACCTGTGTATATTATTGTAAAGGTGTAAGGAAATATGCCGGAAAAGGTATTCAGACAGGAAATGTTGTGGGGCAGAGCTAAGGGAATACGGGACCGAGAACGGCTTCGGGACTGAAATTTTCTAAGGTGCTGCTCAACTATTAAAACCATCCATAAAAATCACAAACTCGCCTTCGGCTCAGACAGTGTGATTTTTATGAATAACATAGTTGTACAGCACCAAAGAAAATCTACAGTCCCTGCAGAGGTTCCCGGTCCCGTATTCCCCAGCTCTGTTCACAGACTTTTCCTGCTCTGATTCATCTCTTTCTTCAAGGCTTTCGCTCCACCTTTCCAATATATAGCACGATCCTCTTTCTCCAGGGCGGCGCCCAACGTTCTTCCCCTGTTTGCGGTTTTCCCGCCGCCCGGTCCGGTTCCGGGCAAGCTCCGACCACCGCCCCCTCGAGATAAATAAAGCGAAACAGGTGAGACTATTTCTGTCCTGAAAGCACAAAAACCTCGACAACTATCCCATTCCACGAGCCTTTGCAGATATCTGTAGTTGTACTTGGTTCTGAAATGTCTGCGTTATTCAGAAATGCCAGCTCTGTCTGAGCGTCAGCGAGTTTGCTGGCATTCCTGAATGGGTTTAGCAGACAGATCATGACCTAGTACAACCAGATATCGAAACTGCTCGCAGATGGGATATTTGTCAGAGGTTTTGTCCCTTTCCCAAGATTGTTCTCACCTGTTTATTTCATACTGTATTTTACAATCAACAATTCCACACTCAATACATCCTGCAGTCTTCCGGTCTTCACGGCCTCCTCTGCATCTACAAAATCCGCCTCCGCTTTTTCAAGCTCCTCAATCTTGTACGCCCTCGCACATACCAGCAGATTTCTCACCGCAAACGACGGCACGCCCAGTCTTGTGGCTATCTCATTCTGGGAAGCGCCCTCCACCGACATCTTCTTCGCAAAACACATTTGCCGGAACTGCTTCGAAAGCAGAAACAGAATCCTCATTGGCGGCTCGCGAAGTGTCAAAAGATCATTGTACAGATCCAGCGCTTTACGCTGATTCTTTTCTGTAACGGCACGTACCATATCAAAAATTTTGTTTTCAGTCCGTGTGATACAGATTTCCTCGATATCCTCTGCTGTGACGACATCTTTTCCCATCGTGTACGTAATCAGCTTTTCCAGCTCCATACGGATATTTCCCATGTCCGTGCCGGTCTTTGTCAGGAACAGTTCCATATCTCCCGGACGGATTCTTCTGCCTTCCTTCGCAAGGATTCCTGCCGCCCAGCGCATCAGAGTTTTCTCATCCTGCTTTGCAAATTCCACAATTCTGCCACAGCTTTTGACTGCTTTGTACATCCTGTTTCGTTTGTCGACTTCTTCCTCCACAAAAATAATACGCAGGTAGTCAGGAAGCTCCTTCATATAATCCGCCAGCTCGTCACATTTATTTTTGAAAAATCCCGAATTTTCTACCAAAACTACTCTGCGGTCTGCAAAAAAGGGCATCGTCTCGCAGAGATCGATCATTTCTCTTACTTCGATTCCTTTGCCTTCATATTTACTGAAATTCATGGTATCATCATCGGGATTCAACGCATGTATCAGTTTTTCTTTATACTGGATTTTAAGATATGTTTCTTCGCCAAATAAAAGGTACGCATTTTTAAAATTGCCTGTCTTAATATCTTCCTGTAAATTCTTCAATGCTGACAAATCCTCCTGAAAATCACCCTATCTGTTTCTCTAGTATAGACGATTTTTTCTTTTTTCTCAATCTATAAATCTGTCCAGCCAGATTCCTTCCCCGTCTGTCCGCACAGTAATCGCTCCGTTTTTCATCGTATATTCCACCTGCGCACCGCAATCTTCCAGCTTTTTTATTGTATCTGCCGACGGATGACCATATGTATTCTTTGCCGAACAGGAAATCACCGCAATCTCAGGACTTACAACATCCAGAAATCTCTGACAGGTCGAATATTTTGATCCATGATGTGCCACCTTCAGAAAGTCCACATCTTCCATTAAATCCAGCAGCTTTTTCTCAGTCTCTGCCCCGATATCCCCGGTAAAAAGTCCCCGAAACTTTCCAAAATGAACTTTCATGACCATGCCGTCTTCATTCGTATCACTGCCATCCGCCCCGTTTTCCGGTGCCAGAATCTCTATTTGAGCTTCCTTTGTTTTAAGCAGATTCCCCTCCCTGACAGTCTGTACCCGAATTCCAGTCTGCTCTGCCAGCATTTTCAGCTTCTCGTACTCCCCACCTGTCGTATCCCAGTCCGGCAAAATCAGATTTTTGACACGCACTGTCGTAAGCTTCTGTGCGCATAGTTCCAGAAGTTCCTCGATCCCACTGATATGATCCTGATCTGTATGTGAAACAAAAATCCCGTCAAGTATCGCAATTCCCTGATTTTTCAGATAAGGAAGAATCTGATAGACTGCAGTATTTTTCTTATTACTGCTGCCACCATCGATCAGGAAATTCTCTCCCCCGGGCATTTTAAGTACACAACAGTCCCCCTGCCCGATGTCCAGACAGGTGATCGCTAATCCATTACGGGAATGATATCCAAGAAAAACGACTGCAAATATCACTAAAGCAACGGACGCTGCCTTCTTCCCCCATTTCACTCCCGTAAAAGCCACACCCAGCATCACATAATACACCGCACACTGCCACAGCTGGGGACTTCCCGCGATCCAGGTGCTGTGCGGTATCCAGCCCACCACTTCACATAGTTTTTCGTATAAAAACAGCACACATTTTCCCGGAAATACTACCCTCTTCGCAATTTCAATCACAAATATTCCCACCGGCAATGCAAAAATCCCACTTGCCAGCACAATCCCCGATGTCGGCAGCACAAGCAGATTCAGAATCACACCGGCAAGCGACACTTCTCCATACGCGTGTAATGCAATCGGAAGTGTTATCAACCACACAATTACCGAACCGGCAAGACTTTTTGCTGTCCTTTTTTTCAGATTAAGCAGGGAACAGATTTCCGGTGTCAGGGCACCGATTCCAATCACCGCCCCAAACGACAGCAAAAAACTCACATTGTACAGGTATGCCGGCGCGTCCAGCAAAAGCACGATTGCTGAAAGCGCCATTGCACTTAGGAGATCATAACTTCTCCCCGCTATTCCGGCGCCGACCAGCACCAGAAACATTCCGACCGCACGCATTGCAGACACGCTTCCCCCTGTCACGATCCCATAAGCATAGATCAGAAATGCCGAGACCGCACCGGCCACACCGTTTCCGGCTCCTGCCTTTTTCAACAATCGAAAGAAGCCCATACCGACAAAGCTGATATGCAGTCCCGAAATCGCAAGTATATGCATGATTCCGGCCATCTGGTACTGCATTTTTGTTTCTGCATCAAGATTTCCTCTCTCTCCAAGGATCATTGCCTGAAAAATCCCTGCATATGCCCCGGCCGCTTCGTCCAGTATAGTTTCCGCTTTCTGGCGGATTTCCTGCAAAAACTGTCCAAAGTATGAATAACCGGTACTTTTGTCACAGACTTCCCCGTCTTTCATCTGGTAATAGATTTTCCGGCATGCATAATACTGTTTTGAATCAAATTCTCCGGGATTTCGAGGTCCCGGAATCTCTTCTAATTTTCCACAGACCCGCAAAAACATCCCGATTCGGATCTGCTCTTCTTTATTCAGATAAACTTTTATATTTTCAATGGGAATTTGTTCTGACCCGACAGTCAGACAGACTTGTTTCAGATAGACAGAAAGAGAATACTCTTCAGCCTGACATTCCTGCACCTCGCCGCTTACAGTAAGTTTCGGATGTTCCGAAATATACTTCTGTACAGACACCGGCAGCGGATTTCCGTTTATCATAGAAATCCCCACCAGATCCGTCACATAGAGACAAAGCATCAGAAACAGACAGACCAGACACACCGGGCGTCTTTTCATTGTCTTTCCTTTCTGTATGGCTCTGCATGTTTATAGAATTTTCTCAGGACTTCTTTTTGTCGTCCTGCGCAATAAGATCTTCATTTTTTTCATAAAATTTGTATAACGGCAGACTTTCCTGGAAATCACCGTCCATACTGCCCTCAACGGAAATCTGGACTTTTTCTGCATCACAGGAATCCAGAATAGAATTTACAACAGAATAAACCGAAATGTCCTCGGACACATCCGCTGTTCCTTCACGGAAAGCACTGTTCATATTGACATAACAGATCTTATCCGCCGTTATCACACTCAATACAGAAGAATGTTCCGATATCGTCGGATAATGTCCCTCTTCCATCGGTCCTTTCGCAAGCTGTTCAAGTACAATGCGCTCTTTCGGAAGAGAACGTCTGTAATAGACATTTCGTACTTCCTTCACAAGCTTTTTGCCGCTTTTGTCTGCAAAATACAGCGTAAACGTATCATACCGATAGCTTTCAGTGTCTTTTCCGGAATACTCTGCAAATGTTTTGCCGGTCATTTCACCAATTTCTTCGTTTCGTGAGTCTTTGAGTGCCTGTCCGACTACGGTAAATCGAATCTTTGCGATGTCTGGCGCCTGCAAAAGCGTCTGCACGATTCCTGCACGTGTCATGATCTCACGTACTTTACTCATATCACTGTACTCTTTGCTGAAATCAATGACCAGAAGATCGTCCTGTACATCATATGAATTGATCGACACCTCTTCCGGAAGCAGGCTGACTCCTCCGTCCAGAACTTCTTTCTTGCCAAGTTTCTGCATCAGATCTTTAACCATAAATTCAGTTGTTTCTTCCTTTGGCTCATACGGTTCTTCTTTCAGTACCGTTTCTGACGCATTCAGATAATAAAAACTGTATTTACTTTCTTCCGTGCCTGACTGCGTTTTCGTCTCAATGCTGCATCCTGCAAAAAGACTGCATATCAGTGCTGCCAGAAGAAGTATGCTAACTGATTTCTTCATCCGGCACCTCCTACGGAATATATGACAGGGGCACACGAACGGAAAATGTCGTTCCTTCCCCTTCTTTGCTGAATACTTTGATCACACCATGATGCATTGTGATCGTACTTCTTGTTATCGCAAGTCCTAAGCCCGTTCCACCGATCTCCCTTGAATGCGATTTATCTACACGATAAAAACGCTCAAAAATACGATCCAGTGAATCCTCCGGTATACCCATTCCGGAATCTGCTACTGTGACATAAAAATCCTTGTGATCCGCATCAATTGAGACGCGTACCCATCCGTCATCCACATTATATTTGATTGCATTTTCAACCAGATTGCTGATCGCAGAAGTAAATTTCAGCTCATCTACGTCCGCTTCTACCGGCCGGAAACTGTCAAGGATCAGGTCTATATTACGCTTGTCTGCAATCGGACGAAGACGCTTGAGAATGTCCTCAAGGAGCTGATTGATATTCATATGGCTGATCTGAAGGTCAGCTGATTTCTTGTCCATTTTAACCAGTGTCAGAAGATCCGTGATAATACGGTTTTCTCTGTCGATCTCAGCTGTAATGTCACGCATAAATTCCTGATAAAGTTCCTCCGGCACGCCTTCCTGACCAACCAGCGAATCAGCCAGCACTTTCATAGAAGTCATCGGTGTCTTTAATTCATGTGACACATTGGACACAAACTCGGATCGCGATTCATCCAGTACTTTCATTCTCGTCAGCATTTTATTAAATGCATCTGTGATCAGTTCTGTCTCCGTATAATCCGGTACGGAAATTTCATCCTTCTGATACCCATCCGTAAGGTCTTCGATGGACTTTGTAACCCTCGCCAGCGGTTTGACAAGTACAGCCGCCAGAATATATGCCAGAAATACAGACAGCACAATGATGATTCCAACGATCAGCATGCCCCTCTGCTCCAGCTCACTTACTGTCGCGATCACCGCACTTGTAGAAACATTTACCAGTATCGCCCCCTGCATCTGCGGCACATCTGCACTTCTGACCGGAACAGCAAGTTCCAGTGTCTGACCATATTCACGATAATCAGTCGCCTCTCCGCTCTTAAAACATTTGACCACTTTCGGCGAGATCAGTATCTTACCTTCATCTACATTATAGGTATCTTTCACCACCTTAAAATCACGGTCCACCAGCATGATCCTGCCACCGTAAGCGTTGGCCAGAACCTCGAGTTTGCTGTTGATCGACTCTGGGCTCGGATCATTGAGATAATTTTCTTTAATGATCTGGTTGCAGAGTATTGCGCACTGCGTCCGTATCTCGCCTGTCCGTACCTCAATCGCCTGCTGTTTATAATTGCCGATCATGAGCTGTGTCGCAATGATTCCCGGCACGATTCCGAGAATGACCAGAATGACCAGAATGCGAAAACGCAGGCTCTTAAAAAATTTGGTTTTCTTTTTTGTTACCATATCTTACGCCTGGAAATAATATCCTACACCCCATTTGGTGTGTACATATTTGGGCTCGCTCGGGTTGGTCTCGATCTTTTCGCGGAGGCGACGGATATGTACATCCACAGTTCTGACATCTCCCGGATACTCATATCCCCAAACGATATTCAGAAGGTTCTCACGGCTGTAAACTTTGTTCGGGTTGAACACCAGAAGTTCCAGCACGTCAAACTCTTTTGCGGTAAGATTGATCTCCTTGCCTGCAATAAATACACGGCGGCTCTCGCAGTCCAGTTTCAGATCTCCGGACTCGATCGTCTTTGCTTTTTCTTTTTCTTCATGTTCGGAACGTGCACGACGCATGATCGCCTTAATACGTGCCTTGACTTCCAGAATATTGAATGGTTTTGTGATATAGTCATCTGCACCGTAATCCAGTCCCAGAATCTTGTCCATATCTTCACCTTTTGCAGTCAGCATAACGATCGGAACATTAGAAAATTCCCTGATCTGCTGGCATACTTCAAAGCCATCCATCTTGGGAAGCATAAGATCCAGAAGAATAATGTCATATTTCTTCTCTTTGGCCATCTCCAGGGCTTCTTCGCCATCGTAGGCACAATCCACATCCATTCCATCCTGTTCCAGACTGAAACGGATACCCTTTACTATCAGTTTCTCATCATCTACTACCAAAACTTTCCTGCTCATTTAAGAATCTCCCTTATCCAGTTGATATCTTGTCTTTTATCTTTGAAAAGGTACCCTCTTTGATACCTTCTACATTCATAATCTCTTCAATAGAAGCAAAGTCTCCATGCTCTTCTCTGTATGCAATAATGGCTTCTGCCTTTGACTGCCCGATTCCGCTTAAAGTGGAAAGCTGTCCGGCATCTGCAGTATTCAGATTAATTCGTGTATCATCGCCTACGCCATCTCCGAAACTTCCTGTATCTCTTCCAACAGTT
>ERZ773169.1559-NODE-1559-length-19767-cov-2.996601_pt1 | contig 19767 bp, 16 predicted proteins | sample MGYA00580536_ERZ773169 | MGnify/ENA primary metagenome ERZ773169 (study PRJEB29015, sample SAMEA2737814) | human gut metagenome | biome: human gut; feature: human-associated habitat; material: faeces | place: China | collected 2012 ...
TTTCCTACTGCTTTTTTTGAATCTGGATCCAGGCCTACTCTTGAAATTGTTTCACTGATTTCTGCGTCAGTTATTTCACTTTTTATCTCTGCCAGTAATTTCAGATTACGGAAACCAGACATATTTGGCAAAAATCCTGGTCTTTCTATGATCATTCCCATAGACTTTGGGAAGTCTACATCTTTTCCGATTACTTTGCCGTCTATGGTAATGGTTCCTTCTGTCGGCTTTATAAATCCACAGATACATTTGAACAGAACGCTTTTTCCAGAGCCATTATTGCCAACTATGGCGTGTGTCTTCCCTGATTCGAAATCACAGGTGATACCTTTTAGCACTTCTTCCTCGCGGAATGTTTTATAAAGATTTTCCACATGAATCTTTATTTTTTTCATTTTTATCCACCTCTCTTCCCAGGTAATACTTTATTCTATCTCGATATATCCCCCATCAATCGCATTTAAAGTTACCTCAAAAGGCAAGCTCTCCTTGTTCACCTGCTCTTTATATTCCCATGACCTATCCATTTCAAACACCCACACCGGCACCAGCCATACACTTTTTGGATCTTCATATGCACTGATATTTCCCAGTCTGAGTTTTACATCCCGGATTTCATATGTGAATTTCAGTCCTTCTTTTTTCGTCTGTTCACCGCCGTCTGAAATTTGCATATATAAAATGTGTTGTGCTAATTTTTCTTTTATCTTATTGAATGGCAGCAGCTTTGTATTACCAGCAATTTTTTCTTTTTTCACGGATATATTATTCCACCGGAATTTTTTAATTCCGTTTTTTGTTATTATCATCTGTATGCTTTCTGTGCCGAATTTTGGTGCATAGACAGTCTCTGGTATTTTTGAACTGTCGCCATAAACATCACTATACGTTGTCTCGTATCCTATCAGATTTCCTTCTGTCCTATAAAAATATATGGAATACCCCGTCTCTGTCTCGCATTCTTCATCCAACATTCCCCAGCTTTCCGTCTCTGTACTTCCGGCTGCTCGGACACATTCCTGCAATTTCATTCCTGTAATATCCAGCTCTTTCAACACTTGCTCTGCTTTTTTCTGCGCCTCATCTTCCGTTATCTCTGGTTCACCTGATATTTTATTCTTTAATTTTTCAACCCAGCTTTTATATTCCGGCGGATCTTCTTCCGAACCGGCATCAAGCCTTTCTATCGTCCTTTCATCTATATAAGTTCCTTCCTGATATTGAAATCTTGTCACAGATCCAGCCTTCGTATCATAATTAACTGCCCTGATAACCGGATCTACGTTTCTCCCCTTATCTACCCTCACAGATAATCCTATTTTATCTTTTGTATCGTAATAGAAATCACTTTGCCCATTAAATTTATCCCTTTCAGTCTGATATGGAGTCTCCCATTTTGCTGTCACATATTGCGGTGTTTCTTTTTTATCCGGTGCCTGTGCAACCATCTCGTCCAACTGTTTGAACATATTTTGTACATTTGGGGCAGATGCTATAACTTCAAAATTTGCCCATCTCCCCTGGAAATTTTCTATCTTTTCCTGTTCTTTCTTCAGTTCATTCTTACTCATCTTCGGATATCTATAGATTTGATTGCCTTCCGAAAAATAATCACACAATCTTTGAAGTTCCTGATTACTCAGTTTTTTCATTTCGTATGCATATACCGGTGTATTATATATTTCAGGAATATTCATCTCATAATCTGCATGAATTGTAACGAATCCATCACTTTTTTCGATCGTATCTGTCCAATGTTCTGGAATATCTAACTCTTTCGGATCCTTTGAAGTCGGAATTATATTTTCATTGACAGATCCTTTCTTCTTGTCTGTGACGATTTTTTCTTCCGGGGTTTTCACGCATGCTGTCAGATTTGCAAGAATAAACGATGTAATACACATTGTAATTATGATTCTTCTATTCATACTTTTTCCTCCTTAAGTGCGTCTTAAAATGCTTTCTACAAGATATATGTCACAATTACGAAAACTGAAATTCATATCTCCCTGACAGCCAATGGATCACACACAGATTCACTCCACTTAAAACCAATAAAATCAGACAGCTTTGCCAGATTCTCGGCAGATAATCGTATCCGAAATTATGCATATAATAAGTAACATGATTCAAAGGTGACAACCAGCCACATAAAACATTGCTTTTGTATTGTACAGTCTCTGGTATATGTAAAATTTTCCCTAAAGTCTGTGAATTCAAAAGCAGTCCATACAAATTTAACAAAAATACACTCCATATTCCTCCAATCCGGTTCTTTCCAAGATTCCACATCATCATCCATGTCACGGTCAATATCTCATATAAAAGCATTAACAAGAAAATCTTAACCACACAGGTATATGGATCTGACATTTCCATCGTCTTTACCGATGCAGGTAATGCAATGTCACTTCCTACTCCCGAATATCCCAACATTGCTCCTGTCTCACTCCACATATTCCCCGGGAATGATAGCGGTGCACACAAAAGGCAAAATACGCCAAGCAAAAATAGTAAATAGATAGTTGTTACAGCTCCGACATATATCATCTGTGCGCTGATCCATTCCCGCCTGTTCATGCGAATCAGATAATAAGGTGTAGCCTGATTTACGAATGGCATATCTCCAAAGAAAAAGAGTAACAAAAGTGATGACAACATAATCGAATCTGCTTTTCCGAATGCCCATATGAACGGTTCAAAAATCTGCATGGTTGTTCCATATGTCCGTGCAAACACAAGCGCTCTGCCTGATAACATAACGCAAAAGGTAAATGCCAGTACAAACCCTGCAATGATTTTCGGATTTCTCTTCCAGTCACAAAAATTCAATCTTGCAATTAATAATATACGATGTATTTTATTCATTTTCCCATCTTCTTTCGATTGCGAAATAATATCCTGTCCCGGTCACTATAATCAGCACTACTAAAATTATCATCATTTCCAGACCGCCAGCCTGTTGCGGTCTCATCCATTCCTTAGGATTGAACATCCAATGATTCTTCAGATATGCTTCTGTCAATGTCGATACAACATAATAAAAGATAAAAGGTGCCGCATATGCCATATAACGATTGGCCGTTATTGCTCCAGCCAGGCCACCGGCCAATGCATACAGCACGCCATTCATACACAGAATCAACAGATTTTCTAGCAATACAAGATGATAGGAAATCCCAAAACTTTTCAGTTGTATAAGCTGCATGTTATTTACCGGATACCGTATTGCACTCAGCAACATTACTAACAGAAGTGCACACATAACCGTCACTCCTCCGTATATCCCACAATTGACTATTTTGCTCCAACTGTATCGTTTTCTGGATGTCCTTGGTATGATATACATCAGCATTCCATTTTGCAAATCCTCCAAATAGGATGCACTTGCCGGCAATGTACATGCCACCGGTAATAAAAAAGTAAATATTTCCGAATTCATTCCCCGGTACCAGCTTTCTGTACACCACACGTAGCTTCCTATATAATCAATCTGCCCGATTGTGTCTTTCAGGTCTCCCGCTCCGATTATCCCGGCTGCTGCCAGAATTAATATACTTATGTAAAATCCTACGAAATAAATCCCCCGTTTTGCTTCCACTTTGAATATGTGGTTTCTCATGATCATCACCTTCTCTGAACCTAAATAAAGCCACCATCAATTGCATTCAACACAACTGTTTCCGGTCCAAGATTATCTGTTGTAATTTCTTTGCCTGTTTTATGTTGCATCTTACCCTCCACATCAAACACCCATACAGGAACCAGCCACGATACTTTCGATTCATTGTATGCATTTATATTTGCCGCACGAAGCTGCACTCTTTTTACTGTATAAATGTTGGTGAATCCATCTGGGCTGATTCCTCCAAGATTTGCAATCTGTGCATATAACAAATGATCTGCCGGCTTTTCTTTCATCTCGTCAAATGTCAGCAATTTTGTATTTTCTGCCATTACATCTGTTTTCCTTGAAATATCCATCCACTCAAATAGTTGAACACCTTCTTTTGTAACAATCATCCTGATATTTTCTGTTATAAAAGATGGAGCATATACCGTTTCTGCCAAATTCTCATATTGTTTTGATGCTAATGTCAGTGGATAACCTGCTACATCTCCTGCCCGTACCGAAAAGTAAATTGCATATCCGCTGCTCACCCTTGTATTATCTGTTCCTACTCCTGCCCAGCTTTCACTGTCAACATTTCCAATCGCTTTTACACAATCTCCAACAGTCATTTCTGTAATCGATAATTCTTTTAAAACGCTTTTTGCCATCTTTACGGCAGTTTTTTCTGAAAAGTTTTCGTCCGGCACATGTTTCATATTTTTCAGATAAATAATTCAGATATTCTCCATTTCCATAGTGAAATGCATTTTCCAGATTCTTTTCCAGATTCAATTCTCTCTCGTCTATAAATGTTCCCTGCCGGTATGCAAAAGCTGTCATACTGCCAACTTCAGTATCATAAGTGATTGCTCTGATTATTGGATCCACTTTTCTTTTTCAATCCTTGCAGTAAATCCTATATTTTTATCCGTTTCATAGTACCAGTTATTAAAACTTCTCTTATGCGTTGCATTATTCCAGGATTTTCCAATACTTTCCATTCCTGCTTTTTGTTATTCAAAAAATATCACATTCGTATGTCATTCATATGTCATTTTGCTCAAAAAAACACAAAGAGTATATCCTTCCAACATACTCCTTGTGTCATGCTTTTTGATTATTTAATCTACATCTATTTTGCCTCGAACCAGAATTCTGCTCCATTGTCTTTATGCCCACAGCCATATGCGAATCCATGCAGTTCCAGTATTCTCCTGCAGATTGGCAGTCCCATTCCGGTAGAGCCTTTTTCTCTGTTTCTTGACTTATCTTGTCTGCTTAGGATATCCCATATCTGTGTCATATCATCTTCTATTAACTGGGCACCTTCATTCCACACCACGAACCGACAGCCCTTTTTCTCTCTGGTCAGTTTTACGGTTATCATTCTTCCGCCTTCTGTATATTTATATGCATTGGAAAGATAGTTATCGATGACCAATGCAAGTAACTCTTTATTTCCGTTTATCAGTTCTGTCTCTTCCATTGATACTTCGCATTGAATACCGGCTGCCTCGAATAAATCTTCGTATTTTTCCAGTTCTTCCGGTATTATTTCTTTCATGTCACACTTTGTTTTTTCCAGATGCTGTATTTTCTGCAAACGGTTATATTGTAAAAATGACACGATCAGACGGTTCATCTGTTTTGTTTCGCTATATACCGACTTTGTATAATCCATATTTTTTTCTGGTGCTATATTTTCCAGGATACATTCGCACTGGTTCTGGATAACTGCCAACGGCGTCTTAAGTTCATGTGCAACGGCACTGGTGAGCATCTGCCGTGATTCTTCAAGCTTTCTGTTCTTTATATGCAGAGAGTTCATCAACCATAGCATCAACGATCCCAGGATCAGAAATAACAGACTCTGGGTAATCACAGAATTGCGGAATACAGAAGATTCTATTACTTCTTTTCTTTCTTCATATGCAGCCGCCAGATACATTGTATACACATTCCCATTAACCTCCAGTTTTTGCGTATACCAATAATGATGATTATCATAATACTCATAATCTGTTACCAGTTTTCCTGCTATATGATTCCGGATATTGGAACGATTTAAACTCTGATACAGATTCTGGTATACATTTCTGTGTTCTCCCCCATCATCTAAATCCGTAAGATACAGTTGCATGTACTGGTATCTTTTATCTTGTCTTAATTCATTTTGTCTTTTTTTTATAATTTCCTGCTCTATATTTTTCTCTTTGTCTGAGAGATTCGTATCTGGACTATTCTTACATTTGTCAAGTTCATATAACGCATTATATGCATATTTAGCGGCTGGATGATTTGATAATTTTAGTGTAATTACTTTTTCAGGCTTTGTCCCATTCACCAGCGTCATCTTTACCGGGACTGCCTTTCCTTTCTTCATATAGTATTCTAATTCTTTCACCTGCACAGTATTAATCTGGCCTACTGTTGCCCGAAGTTCGTCTATTTTCTTCCACTGTTCTTTCGTCAGATAATCATCCAGATGTATAACCAGATCTTCGGAGCCTTCATACATCAACAATATACTTCCGGTTTTTTCTTTCACCTGATATTCTGAATCCACGAAAGCCGCCTGCCATGGATACTTATGTTCTGCCTGTGTATAAAAATCATATGTGATGGATTCCAGTGATATATATTCTCCTTCATTGGATTTCTGTGAATAATTTTTTTCAAAATAGTCTTTTACACTTTTCACACTATGCCTGAAATCGCTTTCCACATAATTCGCAGCGGATCCGTAACTCACCAACAAACATGCCAGATATAGCGCTATAAGAAGTACTGTCAGACACAGATTCATTTCCTTTCTGCTCATTTACGCTTCCTCCCTGTATACATAGCCAGATCCAATCACTGTCTTAATGCATTCTGCGTGATCTCCCAGAAGTTTTCTAATACGTTTGATATGGGTATCCACAACTCTTGTGTCTCCTTCAAAATCATATCCCCATATTCTGGATAATATGATTTCCCGTTCCAGTACCACATCCTTATTCTCCATCAGATATGCCAGTAACCGGAAGTCTTTACTTGAAAAAGTGATTTCTTTACCTTCTACGTACACTTGTTTACGTATCAGATCTATTATGATTCCATTTCCTGTCAGCTTATGTTCCTGATCCACTCTTTTACTCCTTCGGATCATCGCCATACATTTCTGAAACAATACCGACAACGGAAATGGTTTTACAATATAATCATCTGCCCCCGCCTCATATCCTGTGAGTAAATCTTCTTCCTCTCCCAAAGCCGACAGAAACAGTACCGGAATATTCTGCTGTCTTCTTATCTCCCTACATACTTCTATTCCATTGATCCCTGGCATCATCACATCCAGAATAATCAGATCGAATACCTGTGCAAATGCAGCTGTAAGCGCTTCTTCGCCATCAGATGCCAGAACAATCTGAAATCCTTTTGACACAAGATAATCTCTCATTATCTCTCTTAATTTTCTTTCATCGTCAGCAATTAGTATTTTGTACATACTATCCCCTCTTTCTGTTTTTATCATAACATGCTGATGTGGATTTCATATGACATATTGCACAGATTTTTTACTTTTCATACTGGAAATAAAAACAGAGCAATATCGTATCACTGAACATAAGTGTTCTCTTACAATATTGCTCTATTTTATCATAATTTTATAGTCCATATATCCGGATTATCTGACTATCTTATAATTTCTTAATCTCAATCTGCGGTAAGATTCGCTCCATATCTTCTTTTACGAAGAATCCTGTCTCTTCTCTTAATGCTGCCGAGGCTGAGATTGCACTTGCAAGCCTTAATGTCTCCTGCACACTTAATCTCCTTTCGAATCCGAGTGCGAATCCTGCAATCATGGAATCACCGCATCCTACCGTATTTACCGCATCGATTCTTGGAACGATTGCCTGATATACGCCGTCTGCACAGATCAGAAGGGAACCGTCTGCACCAAGCGAGATAACTACGATCTCGATACCCGCTTCGTGGATCTTCTTTCCTGCTTCGATCAGTTCTTCTCTGGTATCGCAGTGACTTCTGGTTAGCATACGGATCTCGTCGATATTCGGCTTCACCATTGTTGGTTTTGCTTCGATACCCATTTCCAGAAGTTTTCCGCTGGTATCGAGGATAACTTTCTTTCCGGCTTCCTTTACAATCGATACCAGTTTCTGATAAGCCGTTCCGTCCAGTCCTTTTGGTACGCTTCCGGACATTGCCACTACATCAGCCTCTGGTACTAATGTCTTGAATTTTTCGCAGAATCCTTCAAAGTCTTCTGCGGATACGGTAAATCCAGGCTCCAGGAATTCTGTCTGTACATGGTTCTTTTCGTCCCAGATATTGATGCAGGAACGGCTCTCTGCATCCATGTGATAGAATTCACTCTTGATGCCGAATGGTTTCAGGGAATCTACGATATAATTTCCTGCATGTCCACCTGCGAATCCGGTTGCTACCACTTCTGCTCCTGCGATAGATGCAGGCTTTGATACATTCAGTCCTTTTCCACCAGGTGTATAAGTACACTCTGCTACACGGTTAACTTCTCCTACCTGGAATTCTTTTACTACATATCTTTTATCAATCGCTGCATTCAACGTAACGGTTAATATCATCGCACTTTGCCTCCTATGCTTCGCTGTCGATTAAGATCTTACCTTTTACCAGTCCTCTTGTCTTGTACATCTCAAATGCACTTGCGATTTCGCTAAGCGGAATCTTCTTGAAGATGAAGGAATCGTCAAACTTCAGTTCTCCTGTCTTGAAGTAGTGTGCTACTAATTCCCATTCATGTCCCGGGAATGGTGCACTATATGACATCCATGATCCTGTCAGGATAAATTCTTTACGGTTTAAGTTCTCCCACTCTTTTACAGAGAAGGTAACTTCTTTTGTAGGAGTTCCAACGCAGCATACCTGTGCTTTGTTGGCAGCTAACTGGAATGCCATCTTAATTGTAATAGAATTTCCTGCTGTCTCATACACATAATCATAGCCTTTATCACCGGTAAGTGCCATAGCTTTATCCATGAAGTCTTCTTCCAGTGTGTTAATTCCGGCTGTTGCTCCAAGACGTTTTCCTAATTCCAGACGTTCATCAGAGATATCAAATACAACAACTTCTTTTGCTCCGAAGATCTTAGCCCACTGCATAACGAACATTCCGATTGTTCCTCCTCCAAGGATGGCTCCGGTCTTTCCGCCTTTAAAGTCTACTCTTTCCAGTCCGTGAAGTGCTACTGTGGCAGGCTCGAAGAATGCACCCTGTTCAAAGCTTACGCTGTCTTCAAATTTTACAGCATTCTTTTCCGGTACAACTACATACTCTGCAAAGCTTCCGAACTCTCTGGAACCGATGAAGCTATAGTGTTTGCACAGAGAGTAGTTCCCCTTCTGACAGTCTTCACATTCCATACAAGGTACAAGTGGTACACCGGCAACTCTGTCACCTGGTTTTACAGATGTTACGCCTTCTCCTACCTCTTCAACTGTTCCCGAGAATTCATGTCCCAACACATTCGGGAAGAAATGACATGCATCTCCATTCACACGTGGAACATCTGATCCACAGATTCCGGTATATTTTACTTTGATCAGTACCTGCCCTTTTTTTGGTACCGGTTTCTCGATTTCTTCATATCTGATGTCTTCTCTTGCGTGTACAACTCCTGCTTTCACTTTTACATTCCTCCTGTTTTCTTCATGGTCTCTTTTAAATTCTCATAGATTTCCAGATAAGTCTCATAATTCTTCTGGTAAATTGCATGTTTTTCCATATCAGGCTCGTGATGGCGAGTCTTCTTCACTGTAATCTTTACAGCTTCTTCAAAATCTTTATACATTCCGATTCCAACTCCAGCAAGCATGACTGCGCCAAGTGTCGTAGCTGTATCGGATGACGGTACGGTAATCGGCTTTCCTGTAACGTCAGATTTGATCTGTGTCCACAGAAGTGAGTTTGCAGATCCACCCATTGCAAGCAGTTCTTCCACTTTCGCTCCTGTCTTTTCTCCGATATCCAGGTTATGCTTTAATGAATATGCTACACCTTCCATTGCCGCACGGATCAGATGTCCTTTGGTCTTACTGAAATCAAGTCCGTAATATACCCCTTTTGCATTCGGATCCCAGATTGGTGAACGCTCCCCGGACATATACGGAAGGAAGATCAGCCCGTCACTTCCTGCCGGCACCTTCTCTGCCAGTTCATTAAACTGAACAAGTGAGGATTTTCCACATTCTTTTGCGATACTTCTCTCATAATCCCCAAGTTCCTTTTCGATCCAGCGCATAACTCCGCCGCCTCCGACGGTTCCGCCCTGTAAGATCCACTGATTCGGAACTGCATGATAACTCAGGATCAGTCTTGGATCCGCAGCATACTCATCCAGACAGATACTCATTCCACCTGCTTGACCGCCCTGTTCCTGTGTCTCTCCCGGATGGATTACTCCGGAACCAAGTGTTCCGCATGCCGCATCCAGTGCTCCAGCAACAACCGGTGTTCCTTCTAAAAGTCCGGTCTCTTTTGCAGCTTTTTCACTGACTCCGCCTACGATTTCCGAACATTCGTAAATGTCTGACAGAAAACTTTCCGGTATCCCAAGCTTCTTACACATCTCCATATTCCATGTACCAGTTCTCATATCAAAGCAGTGGAGACCATATCCTTGAGATTTATCCTGTGAACAGATTCCTGTAAAACGGTATACAATGAATGCGTTGGACTGTAAGATCTTGTATGTATTCGCATATACCTCCGGCATATTTTCCTTATACCACAGAATCTTTGCTGTAGAATAGGATGGCTGCATGGAATTTCCTGCCACCTGGAAAATGTTATCTGCACCAATCTCTACATTTAATCTGTCACAGATCGACTGCGCTCTGGTATCCATCCAGATTGGTGTATTCGTTAATACATTTCCATCTTTATCAATTGGAATAGCCGACCAACTCTGTCCATCCACTCCGATTCCTTTGATTTCTTCCGGCTTAACATTACCCTTTTTCAGGACATCTCCAATCGCGCTGCATACCGCGCTCCACCATTCATCCGGATTCTGTTCTGCCCATCCCGGATGTGGGTAATATACCTGATAACCTCCATTTCCGCTGGCGATTACCTCTCCCTGTTTATTAAATACCGCAACCTTGCAGGCACTGGTTCCGATATCAACTCCCAATAATAATTCCCGCATAGGAACCTCCTTTTTGTATTCTCCGGATAAAGAATTACTCTGCTTTCCCGTCACATCCACATACTCTCATACGGTTCATAACCAGTTTTTTAACTGCTGCCATACCAACTTTTCCATATGCCTTTGGATCAAATGTTTCTGGTTTCTCTACGTATAATTTCTTACATGCATCTGTAAATGCCACGCGCAGCTCTGTTGCAAAGTTTACTTTTGAAATTCCACGGCTTACACAGTCCGCAACATCTTCATCGCTGATTCCGGATGCTCCGTGAAGTACAAGTGGAATTGATACAACTTTTGCGATTTCTGAAAGACGTTCTTTATCAAGTACAGGTGTTCCCACATAGAATCCATGTGCAGTTCCGATTGCAATTGCCAGCGAATCTACGCCTGTTCTTTCCACGAATTCAACTGCCTCATTTACATCTGTATTTGTATCAGCTTCTGCTACCAGATCATCTTCTTTTCCGCCAACTTTTCCAAGTTCGGCTTCTACCGGAATACCTTTTGCATGTGCCATTTCTACGACTTTTTTTGAAACGGCAATGTTATTTTCAAAATCTTCTTTTGATCCGTCAATCATAACAGATGTATATCCATTTCCGATACATTCTTCTGCAAGTTCATAACTGCTGCCGTGATCCAAGTGCATGCATACCGGTACGCTTACTTTCTCAGCTTCTGCTTTTACAATCGCTGCATATGTAGCACTTGTTCCGTATTTTACAGTAGAAGGAGTGGTCTGAATCATAACAGGTGCTTTCAGTTCTTCTGCTGCTGCGATAATTGCTTTGACCATCTCCATATTCTCTGCGTTGAATGCTCCTACTGCATATCCACCTTTTCTTGCTTTTGTTAACATTTCTTTTGAAGTAACTAATGCCATTTTCTTTATCCTCCTGATATTCTTTTAAATTATTTATAATGTTCATATTTACAATAGAAGAAACTCCTCTATTTTTCCGGGTACATACATTTAATTCCTTTTTCTTCACAAACTTTCAATACTGTCTTTTGTGGTTTTCTGTCTGTGATGATCATATCTATATCTTCTGTGTCCATCACTTTGGCAAATGCAGATTTTTCAAATTTGGTAGAATCGATTGCCATAATCTTTGTATCTCCACGTTCGATCATCGCCCGTTTGGTTCTTGCAAACTCATCTCCGGTATCATAAAATCCTTCCTCCGGGGCAAATGCTTTGCAGGATGCGATTGATTTTTCCACTTTATATTCTTTCACTCCTGCGATTGTTGCTGCTCCGATGGCTGCGAGGAATCCTTCTTTTAAACTTCCTCCAAGAGAAATCACATTCCAGTCCGTCATATCTGATAGCTCTATCAGAACTTCTATAGAATTGGTAACAACTGTAAGATTTCTCTTACTCTTCAGCGCTTTTGCTATGTATACGGCAGTGGTACTTGCATCCAGCAAAATGTGTTCTCCGGCTTCTACCATATCGGCTATCAACTCTGCAATTTTCTGTTTTCCTGTTGCATTGCTTTTCTTTCTGACGTTGAACGGCATCTCCACATTGTTATTCTCATTGAACACAGCTCCGCCATAACTCTTTGTACATAAACCTTCCTTTTCCAGACGTTCCAGATCTCTTCGGATCGTCTCTTCAGATACTTTATATAACTGGCTGAGTTCTCCGACAACAACTTTCTTATCTTCCTGCAGTTTTTCCAATATACCGTTTCGTCTTTCTATTGCTATCATGACTATTTCTCTCACTCCTCCTTTTACTTGAATTCTTGTTCTGTTTTATTGTGGTTTTTTGTTTGTTAAATCTTTGTTTTTCTTTGTTTTATATTGTTTCTTGTTGTTTTTAAGTTGATAATACTAAAAAAGCCACACAATGTCAATAGCATTGTGTGGCTTTTTCTGGTTTTTATATTCTTTTTTCTTTACACTAATAACTTTCGCAATAAACTACTATTTTCTACTGATATAATCTACGCTTCAGCATCCGGATTGATCTGAATCACTGCTTTTACAATATCTGCTTTATTATTCACGCTGTAATCCATAGCCTTCTGTGCTTCATCTAATGGAAAGATATCTGTGACGATTCCCTTAAGATTTACTTTTCCGGAAGCAACCGCATCGATTGCAAGTGGATAAATATGACGATAACGGAATACTGTCTTGAATGTCAGTTCTTTATCCAGTGCAAGACTTACAGGAAGCGTAAGTTCTCCTGTTTTGCTGTATCCAACCAAAACAATTGTAGACCCCTTCTTCGCAATATGTATAGCCTGTGATGTTGTAATCTGTGTACCTGCTGTCTCGATTACAATATCTGTTCCAAGACCGCCTGTCAGTTCTCTCACTTTTGCGATCACATCTTCTTTTGCTCCGTTAATGACACCAGTTGCTCCAAGTTCCATTGCTTTTTCCAGACGCTTATCCATGATATCAACAACGTATACTTCTGATACACCTCTTGCTTTTAATGCCATCAGTGATACAAGTCCGATACATCCGGCTCCCATAACAACTGCTTTCTGTCCAAGATGTGCATCGCCCTGGATTGCTGCATGGAATCCAACAGCCAGAGGTTCGATCAAAGCTCCTTCCAATGTGCTTACATTATCTGGCAGTTTGAAGCAAAGTCCTGCCTCATGTGCTACATACTCCTGAAATACTCCATCAACCGGTGGTGTTGCAAAGAATACAACATCCGGACACAGATTATATTTTCCTTCCTTACAGAATTCACAGTGTCCGCAGGTTTTTCCCGGTTCCAGTGCAACTCTGTCGCCAACTTTCAGATGTGTTACATCTTCTCCTACTTCTACCACAACGCCCCCAGGTTCATGTCCCAGTACAAATGGCGGCTCAACCACATAATCTCCGATTGCCCCTGTCTCATAATAATGAAGATCGGAACCGCAGATTCCTACATAATCCAGTTTTACTAATACTTCGTCTGCCTTTGGTGTTGGGATATCACGTTCTTCAAAGCCCATTTTCCCAATTCCGTTCATCACTGCAACTTTCATTTTTCCATCCATGAAACCGTTCCTCCTAGACTTTATTAAATCTTTTAATAATGTACTTATATTATCATCCACAAGGCTAAAATTGTCAAGATAATTTTGCCGTTTTATTTCTTAGATCGAGGTCTCATATTTCTCCAAAATCATCCATCAAATCCTTTTCTTTTTCATGAACTATATTTGTGAACTCTTTATTTTATGATTTTCCCTCTGATGAGATAGCTCTCTGCTTTCCAACCGCTTCCGAGTTCTGACTGTTCTTCTAATCTCTGATATATCTTTCTTGCCGACTCTCTAAGATTTTGCACACATACCTTTACCGGATAGCGATCCGATCCATCGAAATCATCGATCGTACCGATGATATATTTTTTCTCCTGACTCATCATCTCCCATAAGGATTCCAATATCCGCTGTGCAATCTCACCTGCCCCACAGACGATCATCCCCTGTGGCATCTTCTGAATCTCTTTTTTTACTCGTTTTACCGATTCTTCTTCGATTTTCCTGTCTCTTCTCCATGGTATTCTTACCACACCGCCATCCGGACAATTCTCCGTAAATGCAGCTTCCCTTTTTCTTACATTACTGATGCTCCGGTTATCCCATCCCACATACAGATAATTTTCTCCCGGAAATTCTACGCTTTTCAACAGACTCTTCACGGCATCTACATTGTCCAGAAACACAGCATCTGCATACGGCAGTGCATCATCTGCATCAAAAAAGACCATATTCATTCCAATACTCCGCAAACGCAAAAGTTTCTCTCTGTCTACTGTCTGGTCATCCTGCCATACTACCACGTTTCTGATATTTCTCGTATACAGACGGTACAGACAATCTTCCAACGTTGCTCTTTCCGGTACCTCTACATATAGTAATAGTGTATTTTTTTCCCATGCCTGCTTTTGAAATTCTGCAATAAAATTTGCAAAAAAAGGATTCCTCGATGGTGCCGTAAGCGCCACAACATCCAAAGGATTTGCATTTCCATAATTTTTCAATGTCACCCGTGTTCCATTTCCCACTTCGCGGACAATCAGATTTTCCTTTTCCATAAGCTCCAGTGTTTTTCTCACCGTAATACGGCTCACTTCATAGTCTGTAGATAACTGTCTCTCCGATGGAATCTTTTTTCCATCCTTATATATGCCTTTATATATTTTTTCACATAATGCATTCTTCAGATCCAGATATCTGAGTTCATTCATTTCATTTCCCATATTCCTGTCTCCATTTCCGTCTCTTCTTAATGGTATTATACCAAGATACCATCATATTCTCAAGAAAGATTCTACATAAAAATTACCCGTCTCACTGATTTTTGTGAAACGGGTAATTTTTATATTACACTTTCTTAAAGAAGACCTTACGCTTTCCGATCATTGGTAAGCTTTAATTTATCTAAGATATAGAATATCAGGCTAAGTGCCATGGCAACAACACATGCCAGAACCATTCCTGTTAATGACACGGTTCCGATATTCACAGATATTCCGGACAGACCGGTTACAAATACAATGGATGTTAACATCAGGTTTCTAGATCTTCCATAATCTACTCTGGAGTCTACCAGAATACGAAGACCAGATGCTCCGATCATACCATATAAAAGGAACGAGATTCCTCCGATAACCGGTCCCGGAATTGTCTGGATCATCATCGATAATTTCCCAACAAATGAACAGATAATAGACAGGACTGCAGCCCCGCCGATTACACGAACGCTGTATACTTTTGTCACTGCCATAACTCCGATATTTTCTCCATACGTAGTTGTCGGTACTGATCCGATCAGTCCGGATACCATTGTCGAGAAATTATCCCCGAACAGGGATCTGTGAAGTCCCGGGTCTGTTAACAAATCTCTTCCGATAATTTTGCTTGTTACAACCTGATGTCCGATATGCTCGGATGTGATAACCAACAGTACCGGAAGGATCATAAGGATTGCACCCATATCGAACTTTGGCGCCTGAAAATTCGGGATTGCAAACCATGAAGCTTCTACTACCTGTGTAAAATCCAGGATTCCGCATGCCAACGCTGTCAGATATCCTGCGACTACTGCGATCAGGATCGGGATAACTGATAAAAATCCTCTGAATAAAATATTTCCAAATACCGCAACCCCCAGCGTCACTGCAAATACAAGTACATTCTTTGGATCAATCTTATCCTCCAACAAGCCTGCGTTACTTGCGGCAGAACTTGATAATTCCAGTCCGATCAGCGCAACAACCGGCCCCATAGCTGCCGGTGGAAGCACAATATCGATCCACTTCGTTCCACATTTGTAAATAATAAAGGACAGGATACATCCGCAGAATCCAACTGCTACAAATCCTCCCAGTGCATACGGATACCCCATCTTACTGATCACGACACCAGCTGGTGCAAGGAATGCAAAGCTGGATCCTAGATACGCCGGTGACTTCGCTTTTGTCACCACGATAAAGATCAGCGTTCCCACACCGTTCATAAAAAGTACGATCGCTGGATTGATTCCGAATATGAACGGAACCAGCACCGATGCCCCAAACATCGCAAACATATGCTGGATACTAAGTGGCAGCAATAGTTTCAATGGTACTTTTTCTTCTACCTGGATAATCTTATGACTTTCCATAGTTCATTTTCCTCCTCTTTTTCCTTTGTCTTAAAAAAGAGGTATGAGAATTACACATCTCATACCTCTTTATCTAAGATTTCACTCTTCTGATTATTTTAACATATCCGTTTTATATGCGGAAGTGAAATCCTCGTTTTTCATATATGTTTTTATATGACAAAATTCATTTTTCTGAAAAAATCAGCCTTTTTCATATAAGCATTTCACAGTTGGATAGAGCTTTCTGAACTGCTGATAACGTTCTTCATATTTTGCTGTCAGCTCCTCATCCGGCCCCACTGTATCTACTACTTTTACAATCTTTGCTGCTGCCGTCTCTACATCCGGATATTCACCACAGCCAACTGCTGCCAGCATTGCTCCGCCAAGTGCCGGTCCTTCTTCATTTTCAACTACATCAACCTTCAGGTTCATGATATTGGCAATCATTTTCTTCCAAAGTGGACTCTTGGCTCCACCACCACAAATCTTGGTTCTCTCAATTTGAATCCCAAGACTCCTTGCAACTTCCAGAGAATCACGAAGTCCAAACGCTACACCTTCCAGCACCGCCTGAGTCATATCTTCACGGGTCGTATCCATCGACATTCCGATAAACATCGCTCTTGCATCCGGATTATTATGAGGCGATCTTTCCCCCATCAGATATGGGAGATAGAATACACGATTCTCGCCAAGCTTTGTAATTCCGGCCTGTTCTGCAGCAAAATCCTTAGTCTTTAAAATTTCTTCATTCCACCATTTATTACATGATGCCGCACTTAACATACATCCCATCAGATGATAATGACCATCTGCATGTGCAAATGAATGCAGTGCATTATTCTCATCTACTCCAAACTTGTTGCTTGATATAAAGATAGTCCCGGATGTTCCGAGGGAAATGTTACACATTCCGTCTCCCACTGTCCCTGTTCCTACCGCTGCTGCTGCATTATCTCCGGCTCCTGCAATTACTTTTACATTCTCTGCAAATCCAAGTTCATCTGCAATTTCTTTTTTCAGAGTTCCAACTACTTCATAACTTTCATATAATTTTGGCAGTTTATCTTCTGTAATTCCACAGATATCCATCATCTCTTTTGACCAGCTGCGATTCTTCACATCCATAAGAAGCATTCCTGATGCATCCGATACATCAGTACAGAAAGATCCTGAAAGTTTATACGCCAGATAATCTTTCGGCAGCATAATCTTTGCAATCTTTTCAAAATTCTCCGGCTCATGCTTTTTCATCCAGAGAATCTTCGGTGCAGTAAATCCTGCAAATGCAATATTTGCCGTATATTCTGATAGCTTATCTTTTCCAATCACTTCATTCAGGTACTCTGTCTCTTCCCCTGTTCTTCCGTCATTCCAGAGAATTGCCGGACGAATAACATTATCATCTTTATCCAAAGCAACCAGACCATGCATCTGGCCTCCAAAACTGATTCCTGCTACCTGTGACTTATCACACTCAGCAGTCAGTTCTTTGATCCCTTCCATTGATTTTTCAAACCAGTCTTCCGGTTTCTGCTCTGACCATCCCGGATGTGGGAAGAAGAGCGGATATTCTTTCGAAACAATCTTTTTAATATCTCCTGTCGCATCCATCACCAGAAGTTTTACTGCTGATGTTCCAAGATCTACACCTATGTATAGCATCATTTACCTCCATAATCACTTTTGGGACTGAAAAAACAGTCCCATCTATTACTTATTACCTGTCCATTATTATCCCCACGGATTCTCTGTCGGATATTTTACCCCCGCCGGCTGGTTATAGCCAATCTCATCTAGCGGAACTCCGATATATTTGAATACGTCATCTGTATAATATCTTTCGAATGTTACAACTGGTTCAACTTTCAGAATCTATTATTCAGCATTCTATTTCAACCACATTACCTCAGCCATGTAGTCGCTCCAATATGCTGAACCGCCTCTGCGCCATATCGGTTTCCCTCTTTTGCACATTCTTTCAGGCCTTTTCCATTCAGCAATGCATTCAAAAATCCCGCCGCAAAGCTGTCTCCGGCTCCGGTTGTATCAATACACTTTACATTTTCTTCCGCAGCTATCCAGCAATTTTCCACATCTGTCCGAATATAGCATCCACGCTTTCCACATTTTATGATCACATTTCCCACACCTGTGGATTTTATGCATTCTGCTGCTTCTTCGACTGATTCCGTTTCCGTCAAAAGCATCGCCTCTTCATCATTTGGAAACAGATAATCAATATACGAAAAAGCTTCTGCCATATCTTCCAGCGTCTCGCCCTTTTTACGCTTTGTCATATCCGCACAGACAATTTTCCCCTGCATTTTTGCCTGTGAGAATATTTGCACCAATTTATCAGGATCAATCTTTGGAAATACAAATATGCTCGCAAAGCATATGATTTTTGCACTCTCAGGAAATGGCATCTGGATATGTTCTACTTTCAAACTTCGAAGTGTACCATGCGGATTCGTTAAAAAACTTCTTGTTCCATCTTGCTCCACAAGAACAATATTCATTCCCGTCTTTTCTTCTTTTTTGATGCACGCATCCCGTACAATGATCCCTGCATCATCGCAATGAGTTTGTATGAATTTTCCCGCATCATCCTGACCTATCACCGTTTCCAGCTGAACTCTCCACCCTTTTTTGGCAAGTATAGTGGCTTCATTTAATGCATCTGCGCCCGTCGACATATGTATATCTTCTGTTGAATACGATCCCGCTTCAAATACCTTCGCGTTTACAGGATATGCCAGAACATCAATAATTGCTGCTCCTATAATTACTATTTCCGGATTTTGCATACTGCTCTCCTCTTAATTTTTTTTATATTTTCAAGTATACATAATTGAATTATTTTCTTCAAGATTATTGTGTCCATCGCCCAAACTTTCACTGGTCATTTCTTTCTAAAGTCTGGCAAGTTCTCTTGTATATTTAGGTATAGCAAAAACCCCAGAGGTTTTATCCTCTGGGGTATATATTTGAGTTAATATTCTGATAACAGATTATAATTACTCGATGATTGTAGCAACACGTCCTGATCCTACAGTACATCCACCCTCACGATACTTTAATCCCGTTTTACCCTGCATTTTTTATGTTTTTCTATCCAAAATACAGTGAAAAATGGCTGATTTACATACTCTATTTTTATTTGCCTGATTTCTTGGCACCGTTTTGGCACCGGAAATCTTATTCTAAATGCTTTGTCATCAACGCCTACTACTTCCTCTGCCATTTTCTTATTGCACCCATTATTTTTTATTGTTATAATCAGAACATGGGTGCTACCATAACGGTAGGCGGTTAGTCCTTCAACAG
>ERZ773169.1560-NODE-1560-length-19750-cov-4.461742_pt1 | contig 19750 bp, 18 predicted proteins | sample MGYA00580536_ERZ773169 | MGnify/ENA primary metagenome ERZ773169 (study PRJEB29015, sample SAMEA2737814) | human gut metagenome | biome: human gut; feature: human-associated habitat; material: faeces | place: China | collected 2012 ...
TCAGACTTCCTTTCGGGTCAGTAATCACGAATGAGGTCGGGTAGTCCTTGGACACGCACTGCATAAGGTTAGGCTTCACAAAGAACCGGGTCTTGCCGCTGCCGGAACCGCCGATCACCAGCACATTTTTGTTCCGGGCGGTCTTGGGGTCTTTGGGCCGGTTGTTCATGGTGAGGCGTTCTGTCTGGGTCAGGAGAATGTTGTTGTCAAACACCGGGTCGATGTACGGGGCTATATCTTTGGGGCCTCCCCAACGGGCGCTGCCGTACTCGACGCCCCGGCGGTATTTCTTGGCGTTCTTGCTCTTGCAGTACACTATCAGCCGCAATGCCACCGCACCGGCCACGCCCACCGCCAGATCGAACAGGTGGAAGCTGGGGGCGGCGCTTTCAAAGGCAAGGGAAAAGCCGTCCGCAAGGTGTAGCAGCTTTTCCGACAAGTCCGCCCCAGCCGCCAGCCGGTAGGTCTGTCCCAGCTTGCCGAACAGGTACACAAACAGCAGATAGGGCAGGTTGGCGATTATCAGCTTTTTCATTTCCGGCTTCATCGTGACAGCCCCCTTTCCTTGATTTTCTCCTTGGCCTGCTGGCTGCTTCTGGCCGCTGCCTTTTCTTTCAGGACGGCAAGGGTCTTTCGGATGGAGGGGCGTTCCTGCTGTTGGAGCTTCTTGGCTGTAAACTCCTTAAACGCCTGTTCCAGATTGTCCGCCTGCTTGGATTTGAAGATCACGATATACCGGGGCGGATGGGTAGTGCGGTCTTTCCGCAGGGTAAAATCAATGTCGTATTTCTTGGCGCAGGGCTTAAACAGGCCAATGTTGGCGTCGGTGATCTCAATGTTGGACAGGGCGGAACCGTCCTTTTTGAGCTGCCGTAAGCTCTGCTGGCCGTGATGGGCCTTGCCCGTCCCTTTCTGCCGGGCGGCCAGATATTTTCGGATGGCCGCTTGCAGCACTTGGGCGGTGAGCTTGCCCGTCTTAACCGCTAACGCTATGGTTTTCTGGTCTACTTCTTCCTGCAACTGCTATCCCTCCTTTGGAAAGTCAGCAGGCAGGCGGATGGCTTAAATCCGCACCCGCAGGCCGGAGAGGTCGTTGGCATGGATTCCCACCAGATACCAGTTCTCGGCCATTTCAATGCGGGTCGGCCTCCATCTGCCGCCCACCATCACATCAAAAGTTTCTCCGCAGTGCAGGCCGCCGTAATAGTCCGCAAGGTCAAAACGGATGTCGTAGCGGTCTGTCTGCTCGTCAAAAATCAAAGCACCCTGTTTCATAGGGCCGTCCTCCTTTCTCGTCGTCACAAGCTCCATATCGCTTGTTTCCACGCAAGCGTGAAAAGCTCGCTCATTTCGCTGTTCCTCCTCTCCCCACAAAATCACCGATTTTGCGGGGTTCCCCAACTGCCTGTGTTCATGTCGTGGGCCACCAGCGCCGTGTAATAGCCGTTGATGGTGCTTGGGGCGTTGAACAGAACCGCCAGCAGGTATTTTTTGATGTTCCGTATTTCCGTGGTGTTTTTGCTGATACAGTCAAAGACAAACTCAATGTGAGAACTGTTCAGCTTCATCAGCTTGGATTTCACCAGCTCGGCGGGGTAATCGTCCCCGGCAATGCGGATGGTCTTTCGGGCGCTGCATACGGTTTCCACCAGCAAGTCCACGATCTCGTCCAGCATATCCCGGTCAATCCCCTTGGCGTACTGGCAAAGGTGTTCATACTCGATGTTGTCCTTGATGATCTCCCGATAAATCTCTACGGCGCTCTGTGACTTCGCTCCCGTTCCTTTCCGTTCCGGCGGCGCAGCCGCTTCTTCCCCCAAAGGAGAGGGAGGGGAAAGGATAGGAATGGAATCGGTATTTGATCCATCTGTAATTGATTTCTCTTTACTTGATCTATCTTTATTTAATTGCGTTGGTTTTTCCTGCGTAGGCTTTTCCTGCGTTGGATTATCCAATGTTGGATTTTCCAATGTAGGTGAATCCGGCACAGGCTGGGGCTGTTCGTAAATGATGTAATCCGCCCCGCGCAGGCGGCCTTGGCTGTCACGCTCACGGGAACGCACGATATAGCCCGCCTGTTCCAGCTCCCGGACAGCCGCCCGGATCGCGTCGATCTGCTCCCGGTTGATAAGGGACAAGCCTTTCAGCGTAAAATCCCAATCCTCCGGCAAGGACAGCATTTGCGACAGCAGGCCCTTGGCTTTCAGGGACAAGTCCTTGTTCCGCAGGTGGTGGTTGGACATCACCGTGTAGCCCCGGTTTTTCTCCACTCGAAAAACTGCCATCTCGTCGTCCACTCCTTTCACTTGAAATTTCACCGCGCCGTCAAGGGCGGTGAGCTTGCCCGGCTGGTAGGGACATTCCTCATACACACAAAACTGGTACTTCCAGTGCGGGCGGTAGAAACGGCAGGTGCCGCAGCCCTCCGGCGCTCCGGCCTCGCCACTGTCAAAATGATCTGCGCCCGGCCTCGTCTGCATGAGCTGTTCAAAGGCCCGGTCGCTGCCGGAAGTAAAGTACATAGGCGGTCGCCTCCTTTCTGGTTTTGGGCGCAAAAAAGCGGCGTCCTGATCTCCCCAAAGGGGAAAAGAGAACGCCGCTGTCTGCGGTGTCGTATTCAATTTTCGATGTGTCACTATTTGGGCGGTGGGCTTCACGGGAGGAAGAAGCGTGTCAAAGCTCAATCCGAAAGTAGTAAATCGGTAGTAAATTCAGTTCTTATATCCCGTGAAATGCCCGTATTTCCGGGCTTTTTGGAGATAATCAGAGTTGTTGATTTAAATATTTAAGAACTGTGCCACCAAGAATCATTTTGATTTCTTGGTCAGTTAAATCAATGTTCTTTCGTATTCCGTTCAATATGTCTTCCCAACTCTCTCCCAGTATATTGACGGAGTAATCACTGGCCCACATGATTCTATCTGCTCCAAATGCCTCGATTGCATCCTTCAGCGTAGGCGTTAGCATATCGCCAGGATATACAGGAACCTCAAAATTATCGGAGGCATGAGACCATTTTAGAACGACGTTGTTATATCGAGCTAATTCCAATACTTTATCGAACAGCTCCATGGTTTGCTCAAATGTCTTTTGTGGATATACATCTCCAAACATCCTTCTTACAGAATTGGAGTACAGACCACAATAATCTACGATATGCGGCGCTGATTGATCTTAGACTTGGATACCTGACCGGAGCGGATATTTTGTGCGATGGCGGATGTATTGCAGGTGGAACAAGCGCAATCAAACGCTAAAATGAAATTCTGATATCGTTCAACTCTGCAAGTTCTATCCACAAAAACATCCGGATGGTTGAAAATCAAACCATCCGGGCGTAGCTGTTTCTCTGTTCCGGAGGACGTTTTTCCCCAAAAACCGCTATGAAGGCGACACACAGATTATTTCACCAAGGCGACAACCACATCATTGACATTGGTGCCGGTGGCTCCTGTGATGATAAGCCCCTCCACGGCCTGCAAGGCGTGGTAGGCATCGTTGTTTTGCAGGGTATCGAACACGTTCCAGCCCTTTTCTGCCAGAGCGGCGGCGGTGTCGCCGTCCACATAGCCGCCAGCGGCATCGGTGGGACCGTCGGTGCCGTCACTGCCCACGGAGAACACTGCGGCGTTCTGTCCTGCCAGCGCCGGAGCTGCGGCCAGAGCGAGCTCCTGATTGCGGCCCCCCTGACCCTTGCCGGTCAGGTGTACCACCGTCTCACCGCCTGCAATAAATGCCAGCTTTTTGCCCTGCCCGGCGTTGGTGCAAGCGATGGACCCCAGAAAGCTGCCTGCTTCCTTGGCTTCACAGCAGAGCCGGTCGGTGAGGAGGATTGGCTCGTAGCCCAGCTCCCGGCAGGCTTTAGCGGCAGCGGTGCACAGCTCTCGGACGCTGCCGGTGATCTGCGTGGTCACGTTGTCAAGGGCTTTCGGCGTTTCCTGCGCCAGCAGCGCCTTCGCCTGTTCTGACAGGTTTAGATGGTATTTCTCCGCAATGGCAAGTGCCTGTGCACAGGTAGAGCTGTCCGGCACCGCCGGGCCGCTGGCAATCATATCCAGTGGATCCCCCAAAATATCACTGAGCACGATGCTGAACACCTTTGCCGGAGCACACGCCTGTGCGAACCGTCCGCCTTTGACTGCGGACAGCCGCTTGCGTATGGTGTTCATCTCCACAATATCCGCCCCACTGGCAAGGAGCTGGTTGGTGATGCCCTGCAGTTCTGCACCGGGGATAAGCGGCTTTTCAAACAAAGCGCTGCCGCCGCCGGAGAGCAGGAACAGAACGGTGTCCTTCTCTGTCAGACCGTGCACCAGTTCCAATGCCCTTTCCGTAGCCGCAAAGCTGTTTTCATCAGGCACCGGATGACCCGCCTCATAGCATTTTACTCCGGGAATTTCGCCCTTCACATGGTCGTACTTCGTCACGACCACGCCGCCATCCACACGCCCCAGTGCCTCTACCGCTGCATGGGCCATCTGCCATGCGGCCTTGCCCGCCGCCACAAGCAACACTCTGCCACCCTTCGGTGCAAAGGCTTTCAGCGCACGGCGAACCGCTTCATCCGGTTTAACCGACTCGATCGAATCATTTATGATATCCATAGCTTTTTGATGAAGCTCATTATTCATTTATTTCAGCAGGCTGCTCCTCCATCAATTACAAAATCCTGTCCCGTAACAAAACGTGCCGCATCACTTGCAAGGTATAGTGCACAGTACCCAATATCTTTTGGTTCCCCCAAAAGATGAAGTGGTGACTCAGAAGCAAATTTTTCAACCAGTGTTGGCTGAGAAAGGATCCCTTCTGTCATTTCCGTCAGAATAAATCCCGGATAAATTGTGTTTACCCTTACATTTTTATCTCCCAAACGTTTTGCAAGCGTTTTCCCCATACTTTTCATGGCACCTTTTGCTGCCGAGTATACAATCGGACCTCTTGCCGATAGTGCTGCCAACGATGCAATATTAATTATACTACCGACACCCTGTTTTGCACATTCCGGATACGCATATTTTATCACAAAAAATGCCGAATTAAAATCCACCGACATCGTGTGGTTTAGATTTTCCGTTAAAAACTCTTTCTCCAGTTCTCCATGTACACCTCTACCTCCCGCACTATTCACAACAATATCCAGTCTTCCAAACTGTTCCACACAGAATGCAACCGTTTCTTTGCACGCTTCTTCATTTGTCAGATCTGCCGCAAAGATAGCGCATTTCCCGTTTTTTTCATAATTTCTTCTTGAACGCTTTTCAGTTTGTCGATTCGCCGTCCAACAATGACAACAGCCGCTCCAGCCTCAGCTAGAATATTTGCACATCCTCTCCCAATACCGCTTCCCCCACCCGTAATCAAAGCTACCCGCCCTGTCAAATCGAACACTGCCACGTTTTGGTTTCTCATTTTGCAGCTCCCTCTTTTATTCTAATGCATTCACCTTCATGAAGTTCTACCATCATTCCGTCCGGCCCACGAAAATATGTGAACTTAAATCCATGAATCGACGTGCTTTCTACGATCGGGCTCATCAGGGAATAGCCCAAACTCTGTATCTTTTCTGCAACTTTTTCAATATCGTCTACCTTGAGCATAAAATGCATCGAGCCAATCTCATTGTGATTCATCGGCGGCTTCTGTTTTGCCTTTGGCGAAACGTACTGATGGAGTTCCAAATCCACATCATTGTCTCCGCGCAGCATCATAACATTCATGATCTGATTTTCACAGCCGGCCAATTCCTTTGCAGGTTGAATGACATTTCTATGATCAAATACGATCTTCATCCCAAGTGCATCGCAAAACAGTCTCTTGCATTCATCGACATCATTGACCAATACTCCGACCTGAAAAACGCCTTTTGTTATCCCCGTTTTATTTTCCATGTTTTTCTCCTTTTTCACTTTCATCGTCCGATTTTAATACCGGTCAGGTACTCGTAGTACTGTGCAATGGCGCTGTGATCCTTCTGACCACCCTCGTGGTTGTGGAGCCACTGCATAATTTCCTGTACCTCGGCAGTCATGGGCACCGGCGCACCCACGGCATGGGCGCAATCCAGCACGTTGTTCAGGTCCTTGATGTGCAGGTCGATCTTGAAGCCGGGCTTGTCGTTGCCTGCGATCATCATGGGAGCCTTGGCGTTCATAACCGTAGAACCGGCAAGACCGCCCTTGATCGCCTGGAACACCAGTTCGGGATCCACGCCTGCCTTCTGTGCCAAAGTCAGAGCCTCGGCAAGAGCCTGAATGTTACAGGCGACGATGATCTGGTTTGCCAGCTTGGTGGTGTTGCCTGCGCCTACCTCGCCGCAACGGACGGTGGAAGCGCCCATGGCATCCAGCACTGGCTTATAGGCATCAAAGACCTCCTGCTTGCCGCCTACCATAAAGCTCAGGGTGCCGTCAATGGCCTTGGGTTCACCGCCGGAGACGGGAGCATCCAGCATCTCCACGCCCTTCTTCTGCAGCTCGGCGTAGATTTCCTTGGAAGCAACCGGGTTGATGGAAGAGCAGTCGATGAATACTGCGCCCGGCTTCATGTGTGCGGCCACGCCGTTTGCCCCCAGCATCACCTCTTTGACCTGCGGGGAGTTGGGCAACATGGTGATGACCACATCGCACTGTGCGCCGATCTCCTGCTGCGTTGCACCCTTTGCACCGACAGCTTCCAGCTCCTGCACCGGAGCCTGACTGCGGTTATTTACCAGCAGGTCAGTGTAGCCTGCCTTCAGCAGATTTTTTGCCATGGGCTTGCCCATGATGCCAAGACCAATAAAACCGATCTTCATTTTATTTTCTCCTTTTTTGTATCGTTCTACCGTTGAAGGATTCAGGAAATCACGATTGCTTCATACGCTTCCAGCCGATTCAGCGTCAGTTCCAATGCCGTTCCATCGTCTTGTACTGTCACCGTTCCGCCGTTCAGCGTATGCGCCTGTTTCCCTGCAAGACCGGGGAAATGCAGGGTCACGTTCTGCATTGGGATCGGCTCAAAATAACTGTTCGCAAAAACACCGCTGCCATTTACAAGCTGTACGAGTAGGGTGCCTTCCTTCTGGCAAAGCACCAATTCCACACTTGGATGCAGATCGGGTGCAACTTCCGGAATGCCGCAGAGATCATGCAGAACATCCTGCATGAAGTGCAGTGTATTATCGAACCCTTCGTTGAAATAAAAGCTCCCCACAAGCCACGGCATACAGATTCCTTTTCCCTTTCCGTAAGGAGTCACGCCGACACCGGAAATTCCACTTACTTCTGTATAATAGCAGCGTTCCGGCGGACCAAAGGGGTGTTCCGGAATCAGATGCAGGAAGGTTTCCGTTTCTTCCCGGAAGGCAGCTTCTGCCAAAACCGCACCGGGGGCAATGAAATGTGCTGCTGCGCTTCGGGGGAAAACCGATTCTTCGCTTTCTTCCAACTCAAACACACTGGACATCCGATCCTTCCAGCAGTTCCGGACTTCCTGAATTCCCAAGCATTTCAGCTCCGGCAGTACGCCGGTGGCAAGGAGCGTCCCTCCCTGTTCCACATAAGAATCAAACATACTGCGCAGGCGTCAGCTTCTTCATATCACCCAGAATGATAACATTCCAGCGAAGCAGTAATTCCGGAGTCAGCTCCGCCAGTTTGACCTCATCGAACGGAATGTGGCTTTCGGTCAATGCCCGCACCCAACCATAGTTCTCTGGGTCACTCCGTGCTAGGATCGGCTTATTGACAAGCAGCACCTTTGCTGCGCTTGTCAGACCAGCATAGATTTCTTCGTGCTTTTTGTGAAACTCAAACGCCGGTTTGCTGGCGATCAGGGCTGTTTTGTCTTTGTGATTGCCCAGATGGCCCATGATGTAAAGGCTTACGCTTCCTGCGTTCGCCAGATTCTGCCACTGCCGAAGTGCTAACTGCGGACCGCTGACCGATGTATCCCGATACCGAAACCCCATAAAATCCACGCTGGCATTATCTGCCGGGCGAGTCCGCAGCGGCCCTGCTGTTTTGCGGGCGTTGCAGGATGCACTGTACTGCCACTGCGGAACACCGATCTCGGTAGCGGATTCCGTGCGGATGTAATCCAAGCCGTTGATGGCAAGCTCCGGACTGATCTTGCGGATCGTTTGCACCAGACGCTCACGATATGCCTTGATGCAGCCGGCCTTGAATGCGGCATATTTTTTGTAGTTCGGGTCACGAGGGTCGTCCTTTTGCGGAATTTCCAGCCCATACTGTTCTCTGAAAAGCCGCTTGCAGTTCTCACAGTGGCAGGGTCCATGATAAACGCCGCCGTAATCCACCACAAGAAAGCCGCTCATATTGCAGAATACACCATCAAAGGGATGGGTCGTCAGCACCTCGTGAAGAATTTCCAGACTTTTTTCCTGCTGATAGCCTCCGTTGGGACAGGTCTGGATGTTTCCATTATAGTTGACAATATTTCCATCCTTATCCCGGTAAGCCCAGTCCGGGTGCCGTGCAAACACATCTTCCCGGAGTTTAGAAAAATCCGTTCGCGCAATTACTCGAATGCCACGCTTGTGACAGGCATCTAGGATCTCACGCAGGCTGCTGCCGGTCAGATAGGGGCTTTGGGTCTGGAATTCCAGCTTCGTCTGATAACTTGCAATGATTCCCGCTGCATTCAGCGTGACTACGGTCGCATCATAATCGGCAAGCTGTTGTGCATAGGTTTCAGCATCGATCTCCGCCATATCAATTTCGCGGAGATTGGTCTGGATCATGCGCCATGGATAGTTTGTCCACCAATGTTTTTCGGTCATAGCTTTCTCCTCACATCCACTCGGACGGGTCAGTCCATCCTCGTTTGCCCAGATATTTCTCCAAGCTCTGAAAATCAATTTTTTCTTTCGGAACATTGGTGTTCATCATCCGTGCCCAGCCGCCTTGGGATTTTTCGCCGTTCATTGCGTCCTCTGGCCGCATCCGGTTCAGCAGGGGTTCTCCTGCTTCAAACCGCCGTGCATTTTCCCGGATGATCTCAACGCTTCGGGCTGCCCGATCCGGCACCTGCGGCGTGGAATGGGGGGTGATATATACCTGTTCCATTTTCCACAGAGGGCTCTCCGGCGAAAGCGGTTGTTCCTCAAAAACATCCAGCCCTGCACCACTGAGCTTTCCGCTCTTCAAAGCTTCGATCAGATCCTCTGTGCAGACAATGCCGCCGCGTGCCATGTTGACCAGAAACGCCCCGTCCTTCATCTGTGCAAGCGTATCTTTATTGATCATATGGTAAGTTTCATCCGTCAGCGCCAAGGTCAGCACCACAAAATCACTCTGCTCCAACAGCGGCTGGATAATATCACCTGCATCCGCACAGTATTTCTGGCTAATGTAATCGTATCCCTTGATGGGGAACTTATCGTAAGCCACAATGTTCATGCCGAACGCATGAAGGCGGTCGGCCAACATCCGGCCATTGTTGCCCATTCCGACGATTCCCACGGTGCGGCCATACAGACCGCGCCAAGTATTCATGCCGTCCACACCCCATGTGCAATTTTCCTGTGCACGCAGCAGTTCTTTGGTGTGGTAGCAGCCCTGCATCATAAAGTAAATGCAGTGCTCTGCCAGCACCGGCGCGCTGCGGCCTGCTGCGCCGGTGACCGGGATCCCACGGGCGAACACTTCGGGGCGTGCACTGCCGTTCAGTCCGGCATGATCGCAGTGGATCCATTTCAAGGTGTTCTCTCCCAGCAGACAGGGGTCAACATCTCCCATCAGGATTGCCACATCGGCATCCTTTACTTCTTTTTCCAGTTTTTCTTTATCGAAAAAATCCACGTAGCAAAATTCTGCATCGGGAAACACCCTGCGCAGATCATGCATATTCTTTTTGTTATACCACACCGTGGCAACAACTTTTTTGATTTTGGGCATACTTTATCTTCTCCTTTACCTTAGTTTTTCTGGTTCTATTATATAGAATGTCCTTGTCTCGTGATATCCAAAAATTCGTTATTCGTTCTTTGTTTTTGCTTTGTTTGCTTATTTATTTCATTTTCTGGACAGAAAAGCGATTTTTTGTTATACTGAAGCAAAATAAATCGTGAGGTTTCTATATGTTCTTCGACCCTTCTGATGTTGACCATCGTTTGGAGTTTTTCAGTGAACTTCTATCATGTCAAAATCATTTTTATCGCTGGACTTATGACCCAGATGGTTTTCTTCTACAAACAAACTGCAAAGACCTTGCCCTCAACAAACTTTTTATCAAAAGCACTTCCTTTGAATACATGATGACTCATGTAAAAGAAAGCTTCGCACCGCTTCTCCTCAGTTCTCCGCTGAATCTGACATGGTGTGTTGCTTTTGAAAAGTCTGCCGGTGAGCTCTACCGGATCCATGTGATCGGTCCTTGTTTTACAAGTGAGCCTTCGCTGCATGAAATCAGCAGCGTTTTGCAAAACGGTCCCATCACAGATCACTGGAAACCAAAATTTCTCGCGATCTTGCAGCGAATTCCCGTGGTGAGTAGTAGCACCTTGTTTCAACATGCTTTGATGCTTCACTTTTGCGTCAGCGGCGAGAAACTGCAGATCAGCGACATTGTCCTTCAGCATACAGAATCTTCTTCCTCTTCTGATGCGGCCTCTTCAAAAAGCAGCGAACGGAAAGATCGGATGAATGTATACCGTGCAGAGCAAGCGATGTTACGCATGGTGCGAGAGGGCGACATTCATTACGAGGATGCTCTTGCTGTTGCTGCTTCTGTAAGTACCGGTGCTCAAATCATGGAGGGTTCCGCACTTATACGTGCCAAGGTTACACAGATTATTTTTATCACCATGTGTTCCCGTGCTGCAATCGAAGGCGGTCTTTCTCCTGAAGTTTCCTATAGCCGCAGCGACTCCTATATTCAGGATGTGTTGGATTGTAAAACGATCTCAGATGCCGCAGCGATCGGCCACACAATGTATAAGGATTTCATTCAGCTCGTCCACAAATGTCGTACAAATCCCAATCATAGCAAATATATCCAGAGCTGTTGCGACTATATCGAAAGTCATGTCTCCGAAAAGCTCTCCATTGATCTTCTTGCTGCACGCATTGGTTATACTGGATATTATCTTTCGCGCAGATTTAAGGAGGAAATGGGTGTCAGCCTCAACACATATATAAAAATCGTCAAGATCGAACGAGCCAAAATGCTTCTTTCCACAACACAAACCAGCATTCAGCAGATCTCAGAAGAATTGAGCTTTGGAACCCGAAGTTTTTTTGCTGAAACATTCAAATCAATTGTTGGAATGACTCCCGCTGCCTATCAAAAAAAACATCAACGTTTATAAAAAGTCATCGCCATGCGGTTTCCAGAAAACTGCATGGCGATGACTTTTATAAATGTTTACTGCTTTTTGATCTTCTGCAGTGCCTTGTTTAATCCAACGACATCCTCCTGCTTCAATGCGGGACCCGCTTGTTTCAAAAGATTTCCCATTCGAATCCCCGCCATCATCTTATGTAAGTTTTTATTCTGCGACGTACTTTTCGCAACATCACCTCGTGCTGCTCTTGCTTTTTCCATAATTGCATTTACCAGTTCTGCGCTCTTGGGATTTGACAATAACTCTCCAAATGTATCCCGCAGGGAATAACATTCCTCATCGAAGGTTTCCTTGTCAAACCAATTGATAACATCACCTTTCTGTCGGAAACTATATGCCGGATTTTCCTGTTCTACTTTACGGATATGGATCGTATCGGAACAGTTTTCGGTCTCCGCATAAATCTCATGTTCTCCCTCTGTCAGTGGGATCATAAATCGGAAGATACGATTTTCTTCCTGCACTCCCGCAAGCTTTTTGTCCACGTACAATGTCACTTTTTTCTGGTTTGAATAGATCACGATTTCAGTCTGCTCTCCGCAGCGGTCTGTATAGCGGCTTCCGCACAAGTGTACAAAAGCCTCCTCCTGATTCCATGCCGCCTTGTACAAATAAAAAGCATCTTTCTTTAATTTACGATCCATGGTTACCAGCCCCTTCTGGTTTACACCATGGGAACCGCCTTCGTCACGACCATCTGCGGCAAAATCAAACATATTCCAGACATGCGTTGCCCACAGCCACGGCCGATCCTCAATGCATTTCAGAAGATGCTCATGATAAACACATTGGTACGCTTCTGTGTAATCACCTCTTTCCGGAGAAGCCGTCTGGAATTGCGGATTTGCATCTGCACCATACTCAGAGAACCCCATGATCCGATTCGGGAAGTTCTTATGATACTCATCCAAGAAGCTATCGTTTTGCTCAAGCTCCCCAAGATACCAGCCGAAATAGAGATTATAGCTTCCGATGTCTGCCAGCTGGATCAAGGGACTATCCTGCTCAAGCATAAAAGCATGGGCCATAACGGTTGAGCGCAATGGATCCATCTGATGGCACATTTCATTTAACAATTCATGATTTTCCATCAGGTCATCCGTTACTTTTCCGCTTGCTGTAATTTCATTGGAAAGCCCCCAGCAGACAATCGACGGATGATGGTAGCATTGTGTGATCAATTCCCGCATCTGATCCAGCGTATTCTGGCGGCCATTCGGCATGTGCATTGTAATGTAAGGGATCTCCGCCCAGACGATCATGCCGTATTCATCGCACAGATCATAAAATTCCTGTGCGTGCTGGTAATGTGCCAGCCGGATCGTATTCGCACCGATTTCGTGGATCAACTCCATATCTTCCCGGTGCTCTGCCAGCGTAAGGGCATTACCGATGCCCTTACGATCCTGATGCCGCGAAACGCCCCTCAAAGGATAACTCCGACCATTGAGAAAGAAACCATTCTGCGGATCAATTTCGAATTTTCGGCAGCCAAAGCGCAGGGAAATGTGATCTTTCTCATGATCCTCTGCCAAAAGCACCGCATCCGCCGTATAAAGATATGGATCATATACCCCATCCCAAAGGTGAACATTGTCTATTACGACCACTGTCGCTGCATATCCATTTTTTACGGCTGCTGACGTTGTTTTCCCCGCCACTGTAAAACGGACTTCTTCGCCGCCCGCAGTCCATGCCTCCAGCTTGACTGTGGCACACTTTTGCCCCAGATCTACAATTGGTGTGATCTTCATGCCGGGCGTTCCATCCATCACTAGTTCAAAATGATCCTGCGGAACAAGGATTAGTTCTACATTTCGGTAGAGTCCTCCATAGAACGTGAAGTCTGCTTTTTGCGGATATACACAGTCATTTTCGCTATTGTCTACGGTCACCCAAAGAAGATTCTGCTCTTCCAGATGATCTGTCATATCTACACGGAAGGTCGAATACCCGCCCTCGTGGTGTGCCAACTGAATACCGTTCAGGAACACATCTGCTGTCATTGCTGCCCCTTGAAATTCCAGAACAGCCTTTCCATGCTCCGGAAGTTCCGGCTTAGGAAATGTTTTGACGTAGCTTGCCGTTCCTCTCCAATAGTCATTTCCTCCATCCTGTCCATCCACCGCATTCCATGTGTGCGGTAATGTCACAGGAGCCCAGAGCTGCGAAAAGTTCTCTGGAACTTTATCACTCTTTGAAAAGTACCATCCACCATTCCAATTGATTTTTGTTCGCATACTTTTATCTCTCTTTCATTTACCAAAAAAACTCCTGAAATGGCATTTTGCCTTACCACTTCAGGAGTCAACGGTCAAATCAGCATCTACTTCATTTTATTTTGCCGCAGCTGCTGCTTCCGCCGCTTTTTGAGCCGCAAGATTTTCCTGTTTACGAATTTTATTAGCAGCCTGAACCTCCACCATCTTCTCTGCAGTCAACGGATACCAGTGCATCGCAATGATCGAGCAGACCCAGCCCATGATCATCATACCAAGCCACATCAGCATCGTGACCCAGAACACTTTCTGAGTGGCAGGATCCCCCGGCTGAGGAACATTGTCCACATAACCAATGGTTGCGAGCAACGCTGCCGTGATAAGGCCGCCTGCTGCAGAAACGATCTTACCCAGCATCGTGATCGTTGCAATTACCAGACCCGGTTCGTACTTGCCGGTCAGATAGAACTCATAGTCTGCAATATCCTGATACATTGTGACAATGGCTGCATTGGTCGTGCTCTTTGATGCGGTCAGCATTGAATAAAGAACCACGAAAATCACAGTCGGGATCAGCTTTACACTGATCTGCGTATACTCGCCCATGAGGAAGAACAGGAACATTGCAATTGCAACGCCAGTTGCCACCCATGTGTAGCGAAGATATGCCTTGCCTGCACCAATCTTTTTGGCAATGCCCGTAATAAAGAAAATCAGTACAACAGAAGTAATTGTAGTATAGATGCTAATGTCACCAGTGAATCCATAGTTGCCAATCAGAACACCAAACACCAATGTATTGACGACCGATGCACTGGCTACTTCATTCGCCAGCTTGTCCGACGCATCCGACACAACACCTGCAACAAATGCACTGTTATGCTTGAGCATACCAACCATATCACTCAGTTTGATCTTTACGCTCGGATGATAATGTGCCAGAACATTTTCATAGGTATCACAGTCTTTTAATGCAAACATTGCCAGCAAGTCCATGATCAGGCAAGCTATCACACAGGTAACGCCAATAACCTGCAGCAATTCAAAGGTCAGACCACCAAAAATCGGGAACAGGATCTTACCACGGTACAGACTCAAAAGCATCGCCAGAACCATCGTGTAAATCTGAGAACAACGCCCAATCAGCGGACGCTGCTTGGGATCATTTGTGATCAGATTTGAGGCGATATTCTTGCCCTGGTTGTGGATTGTGCGGCCCAGGATATACAGCATATAGCAAATTGCATACGGCACAATTCCCATCCCCGGAAATACGAACATGATTCCAAGAACAGATGCTGCCATCATGAGATATCCGATTGCTAAAATCGGCCGGGCAGCGCCGAATCTCTTTGACCGCATTTTGGGAACAAGAACTGCACACAGCGGATCTGTTACTGCATCGAACAGCTTGCCGGAAGATGCAATGGATGCCGCCAATGCAGTTGCCAGCCCGTAGCCGCCTTTAGCAATGTAAGCGTTCATTGTAAAGACGATCATAAAGAAGTTGCCAACAGCGGGAACCATGGAATAACAAATGATCTGCCATAATTTGCAGGTCGTGTAATTAGAGGTTGCATTGGGAGAAGTGCCTTTGGTCGTACTCATTACTGAGTTCCTCCTTGTCCGATCTTGTTTCATCATATCCGTTCCATCCAGCAGACCAGCGCTCCATCTGCATTCTGTAAGCAATGTTCCAAACCGGTCTCAAAACGCTTGCTCACGATGTTCGTTGCCATGATTATGACATATCTTCCCTCAAAAGTATATTTCAAAATTCGTTAAATTATCCGTGTTTTCACTCTTGTTGGCATTCAAGTTGATTTTGTGGTTAAAAAAACGAATATACGAAATGACATTTCCATACGCTTTTGATATAGTTTGACACGGAAAGAATCAGAACTGTTTTCTTCAGGATGAATTCACTTGTCTGTTCCTTTCTGTTTTCTTTCATATTTTTTCTATTTACCTATAATGGAGGGCATTTTCATGAGCAAGATCGTTATTATGGAGTCACTCGGCATTTCAGACGAAGAGCTCGCTGCGCGCAAAGCGCCCTTTGAAGCAAAAGGTCATGTTTTTGCTGTCTATCCCAAAACGACCGATCCGCAAAAACTGATCGAGGAAGCCAGAGATGCCGATGCCATGATCCTTGCCAACATGCCCATGCCCACGGATGTTCTGCGTCAGTGCAGTCGACTGAAATTCATCGATATCGCGTTTACCGGTGTGGACCATGTAGGTTTGGATGCCGCAAAAGAAAAAGGGATCTCTGTAAGCAACGCTTCCGGATATTCCAATGAAGCCGTATCTGAATTGGTCATTGGCATGGTTTGCTCTCTGGCGCGCAATCTTCGTGCAGTAGAAGACCGCTGCCGTGTCGGGAAGGATAAAACCGGCCTTGTCGGCTGGGAGATCAAGGGAAAGACCGTCGGCATCATTGGTCTTGGCAAAATCGGCACCCGAACCGCCGAATTATTCCACGCATTTGGTGCAAACATTCTTGCACAAAGCCGTTCCCTGCATGAAAATGCAGCAAATTATATTGAACAGGTTTCTCAGGAAGAGTTGCTCCGGCGTTCTGACATCGTTGTTTTGCACTGCCCGTTGAATGACTCCACCCGTGGAATGATCAATGCCGAAAAGCTGGCTATGATGAAACCCTCTGCGCTCCTTGTCAATGTTGCACGCGGGCCTGTTGTCGTGGAAAAAGATCTTGTAAACGCCCTTGAAAACGGTGTGATTGCCGGTGCCGCCCTTGATGTCTTTGAAAATGAACCACCGTTGGATCCTGCATCGCCTGTTCTGCACGCCCCTAACTGTCTGGTGACCCCTCATGTCGCGTTTGCCACCCAGCAATCCATGAGCCTGCGTGCGGAGATCGTCTTTGAAAATCTTGCACAGTGGATGGATGGTCATCCAATCAATGTGATTCTCTGATTCCGCCATTCCCATGCCGGGTTCCATCTCCGGACATTTCTCCTTTAAAAGCAATCCGGCACAGCAGATGCCACCACCTGCCTGTGTCGGATTGTTTCTTCATACAGAAAGGGACTTTTATGAACGATTCAAAAAAAATTTCTTTGCCATCTGTGCAGATTCCCACTCTGGAATGTGATGTTCTTGTCGCCGGGGCCGGCACAGCAGGCTGCATTGCCGCCATTGCCGCTGCACGTCAAGGTGTCTCCGTCATCCTTGTTGAAAAGACACCAGTTCCGGGCGGAACTTATACCAACGGCGGCATCGGGGCCAATAGTTTTTACGCAATGAGTACCGATCCTTCTGCCGCCAAGCGGGTCGTCGGTGGGATTCCTTACGAGCTGAGTCAACGTCTCATGGAACAGACTGGTGCTACAGGATATTACCCCACCCCCAATGATCCACATCACAGCCCCTATCGCTTTGTTGCCGATCATGAGATCTACAAAGGAGTCATAAGTCAGATGCTTCTCGAAGCCGGCGTAACCGTCTTGCTCCAGACCATCTGCTTTGCTGTTTTGACAGAAGATTGCAACATCTCTGCCGCACTGATCGCAAACAAAGATGGCTGCAGTGCCATTGCCGCAAAACAGTATATCGACGCTTCCGGTGATGGAGACCTTGCACGATTTGCCGGTCTGGAACAGATCGACATGTGGCAGGATTACCATACCGTCAGCGGTGGCTCCACGGGTCTGGTATTCGGTATGGCAGGTGTGGATATTGACCGGATGGTAAAAGAGAATCCGCAGGGAGCGGTCAAGCTCTCCAGTGCGGAACTGGATGTCCCCGGAATGTGTGCGGAACAATATGCCTTTACCACGATGAAAGATCCCGAACGCTATCAGGCCATCAGTGCTTTGGAAATGCGTCCGTTTACCAGCATGTCCTCCATCCACAAAGGCGAAATGAGTTATATCAACAATTCCAAAGGTGTGGACTGCGATGCAACGAAAGCCCTTGATTACAGCACAGCAGAACTAAAAATGCGTGTCAAGATCATGCAGTTTGCCAATGCACTCAAAACAACTGTCCCCGGATTCGAGGAGTCCTATATCAACTGGGCAGCGATCCAACTGGGTGTCCGTGCCAGTAAGATCACCATCTGCGATCACATGATCTCGCTGGATGAAATTACATCTGCGACTCGTTTTGAAGATGAGATTGGTCTGTTCGGCTTTGAGGACCTGATGAACTACAAGCATCCGGAATGTGAGATCAAAGACCCCGGCTTTTACGGTTTTCCTTACCGGATGCTGCTGCCAAAGGGCTGCGATAACCTGCTGATGGCAGGACGCTGTGTCACTACTGATATCAAAGCACATATGTCTACCCGGAATGTTCCCGGCTGTCAGGTCATGGGGCAGGGTGCTGGCGTTGCCGCTGCCCTTTGCGCCAAAAAGGACTGCACTACCAGAGAACTTTCCTATCCTGTCCTGCGGGATGCTCTTTTAGCGCAGGGTGTCATTTTGGAGTAAAACAGATGAAAATCGTTGTATTGGATGGCTATACCGAAAATCCGGGTGACCTGAGTTGGGCTCCACTGGAAGCTCTTGGAAAACTGACCATTTATGACCGGACGAACATAAAGGATGAGACCGAGATCATTCGGCGTATTGGTGACGCAGAAATCGTTCTGACCAACAAGACCCCCATCTCCAGAACCACATTAACAGCCTGCCCTAATATTTGTTTTATCGCCGTTCTTGCGACCGGGTATAATGTTGTGGATGTCGATGCCGCAAAGGAAGTCGGTATTCCGGTTTCTAATGTTCCGGGCTACGGAACGGCTTCTGTCGGACAATTTTCGATTGCTTTGTTACTGGAGATCTGCCACCACATCGGTCATCATGATGATACTGTCCACAGCGGTCAATGGTCCGCTTGTCCCGATTGGTGTTATTGGGATGCCCCTTTAATTGAGCTCAGCGGCAAAACCATGGGAATCATCGGATTTGGCCGGATCGGACAAGCCACCGGGAGAATTGCAAAATCGCTTGGGATGAAAGTTTTGGCATCCGGCAGCTGCCCGACTGAATCCGGACGTGAAATAGCCGAATATGTAGCTCTGGACACGCTACTTGCTTCCAGTGATGTCATTGCACTTCATTGCCCACTATTTCCGGAAACTGAGCACATCATCAATCGAGACAGCATTGCAAAAATGAAGGATGGTGTGATCCTTATAAACAGCTCTCGTGGCCAGTTGATTGCAGAGCAGGATCTTGCAGATGCCCTTAACTGCGGTAAAGTTTTTGCTGCCGGCCTTGACGTTGTATCAACTGAGCCGATTCAACCGGACAATCCGCTTCTCAAAGCCAAAAACTGCATTATTACGCCTCATATCTCATGGGCTCCTAAAGAAAGCCGTCAACGAATCATGGATGCTACGGTGCAAAATATCAAGTCTTATCTGACCCATGACCTTATCAATGTTGTCAATAACCTTTGAAACTTTATAAGTCCTAAAGTCCAGCGAGTTGTTGAGCAATCGCTGAAAAACATTGCACAAAACCCAGAATCTTTTCAGAGTCCAACGGCTCAAAAAAATTCTGGGTTTCTATTTTGTTCTATCTGATCTTACAATCGTTACAGGCGATCTTCTGACAAGTCAGTTCATCTTTCCGCCATCGGTATACATATCCAAACGGGTGACTATGAGTTTTTCACCCACCATTTTAAAGTGGTTGAACTCTGTAGCCATCATCGTAAAGGTGGGGGGCATTTTCCATACCTTTCGGTGTCAGGTACATCTCATAGACAAACGCCACCGTATCTCCATCCGCAATAGCCTGGAGCAAGGGTCTCATTTCCATCGTGCAGCGATCCCGCTGGTATTTCATGCTTGTACGGTAATCACAATATTTTTGCTCGCCGCCAATGGCGTTGATGATAGCCTGCGGAGCGTAGAGACTGTCGGCGCACTGGAGCCATCCTTCATAATCCGGTCTCCAAGTGCCCCACCAGTCATAACCACGCTATCTGCTGTTGTCCGCATATTTCTTCATTGGTTTCCAAATCGTCAGCCTTATCAAAACCGCATTCTTATTTTACGAAGTGATACAATCGCACTGCCTGCTCCGGAACGGTGCAGTACAAGGGTTTGGGTGTTCCCAACAAGTATTTTGCAGATCAAAATTCGCGTTTGCGGAGCGCAGCGCAGCAATGAAAGCCCCAGTGGGGCTTTTAAGCGACAGAACGGTCTTGC
>ERZ773169.1592-NODE-1592-length-19477-cov-5.639069_pt1 | contig 19477 bp, 22 predicted proteins | sample MGYA00580536_ERZ773169 | MGnify/ENA primary metagenome ERZ773169 (study PRJEB29015, sample SAMEA2737814) | human gut metagenome | biome: human gut; feature: human-associated habitat; material: faeces | place: China | collected 2012 ...
ACGACAGAGAGCTACTATATAAAACTGATGAAAATTTATCGAGGAGAAAAGAATGCGGAACAAGTTTCTTCGTAACCCACTTCATATTGTCAAAGATTATGAGCTGAGAAAACTGCTTTGGCAATCGGGGGGTGGCACAGCGGTTTGTAAAAAATATCTGAAGTTCAGAGATATCGCTCCTGAAAAGCTGACGTTCCCAGAAACCAAAGTAGATGAACCCATTTGGTTATTCTGGAATACAGGGTTGGAGAAGGCACCTGAGATAGTAAGGACTTGCTATCAATCTGTAAAAAAATATGCCGGCAGACAAGTTGTTTTGCTTACAGAAAACAATGTGCAGAACTATATAAATATGCCGGATTATCTGAATGAGAAATTAAAAAGCGGAGTCCTTCCATTAGCGATTTATACAGATTTGATGCGTGTAGCATTATTGGAGCATTATGGTGGGACATGGATGGATGCAACAATACTACTAACAGATGGAATCCCGCAGGAAATATTAAATAGTGATTTTTTTGTTTTTCATAATTCACTCGGCGAAATTGATAATCCCGTATTGTATCCGGTCTGGTTCATCCACGCTAAGCAACATAATAGAACGATTTGTGAGATTCGTAATGTTCTATTTGCTTACTGGAAACGAAATAATCATGTACCAGAATATCTGTTTTCAAATATTGTAATTACACAAATAATGAGGTCATCACCAGAGGTTGAAAAGAAGATGCCTTATTTGAATAGTGATTACAGCGAATACCTGGTTAGAGTATTAGGAGATAAGTTCACAGAGGAAAAATTTACCTGGATTAAGCAGCTTACCGGGATACATAAACTAACCTATAAATTAGAACCATCAATTGATAAGGAGGAAACAGTTTACCATTATCTGGTGCGGAATCTATGAGCCTTTTGAATAGTAGTTTCTGCAAGATAAAGGGAGACAATTAAATTATTATGCTGAATGACTACTATCAAAATATTGGCATGAAAGGCTTTATTCAAAGATATGGAATTGTGAATGCCGTCAAACGAGGGGCATTTATGTTTATCAAATTGCATCTTGTCAAGGATTATGAGGTGCGGAAGGTATTGTGGAAGGAACATGCTTCTTCCAAGATAAAACCATATTTAAAGTATAAAGACACAGATGTTCAAGGACTTAGCTTTCCCGAAAATGATGTAGAGAATCCGATTTGGATTTATTGGAACAAAGGTATTGAACAGGCACCGATCATTATTCAGAAGTGCTATGAATCTGTATGTAAACATTCAAATCAAAAAATCATTTTGCTGAATGACCAAAATCTTGCAGATTACATTCGATTGCCAGATTACATTGAAAAGAAAAAGGACGCTGGCCAGATTCCGATGGCGGGATATGTGGATCTAATGAGATTTGCATTACTGGAACATTATGGTGGAACATGGATTGATTCTACAGTATATCTTACAGAGCCGATTCCGGATATGATTTTAAACAGTGACTTTTTTGCAGTACGAAAATCATTGTTACTGATAGATAACCCTGTACTATATCCTGCATGGCTTCTACATGCAAAAAAGGAAAACAAAACAATTCGAGAAATAAGAAATGTTGCTTTCGCATATTGGCTTAAAAATGAACATGTAATTGAGTATCCGCTACCAAATTTGATTATAACATTGGTGGTGAAGAGTGATCCGGAAGTTGAGCAAGCGATTCCATATATGAACAGTGATTATAGCGAGTATCTTGTTAAAGTTTTAGCCGATGATTATTCAGAAGAGAAATGGAATTGGATTAAAAAACTTACAGGTGTTCATAAGTTGACATATAAATTGGATGTTGCTATTAATCATGGATATAACTTTTATGATTATTTAATTACATCAAGTGACACAAAGAATACAAAATAATTATTTGATGTCAGAATCAAATTAAATAAAAAAATATGATGACATAAAAAAATGGAATTTATGATAGTGTATGAGGAATGAAGAATGAAACCAAAAATTAGTGTAATTGTACCGATATACAATGCAGAACTATATCTGGAACAATGTATTGAGTCTGTATTGAATCAAACGTTGCGAGATATTGAACTATTATTAATTGATGATGGTTCAACGGATAATTCGTTACAGATATGTGAAAAATATAAAAAAAAAGATAGCAGGATTCAATTATATACTAATAAAAATGTGGGACAAGGTTTAGAAAGAAATTTTGGCATAAAAAAAGCTACGGGTGAATATATTGCATTCTTAGATTCGGATGATCAGTATAAGAAGAACATGCTTGAAAAATTGTATCAAAGGGCGATTGAAACAAATGCGGATATGGTTTCTTGTAGAATAGTTGATATATATGATGGGAAAATTATGAAGGAGCATCCAGTAAATGATAAGGTTTTAATTAGCCGCCAAGAAATTAAAGATACTATGGCTGATTTGATTTCTTACGAAGAGAAAGATGGATACTCTGGATGTATTGCGGTCTGGGATAGTATTTTCAGAAGAGATATAATTGAAAATAAAGACATACACTTTTTTTCCGAGAGATATGTATATTCAGAAGACTTGTTGTTTAAATTGATGTTTATGTCATATGCTAAAATAATAGCTTTTAGCAATGAAGGTGTATATTTATATCGTGTTAATGACACTTCGTTTACGCATAGAATTGACGTATCTATCTTAAAAAGAATTGTAAATTTATATAATGAGATATACATAATGTTTGGAAATGTATTGGATGACTATAATTTGAAACGAAGAATAATTAATCGGACTTTTTTTACCTTGAGATTCAATATAAATAAGATTTCTAAAACGAGAAATGCTAAAGAATTTTATAGAATACTTTTGAATGATCAGGAGATAATGGGTATTATTAACTTATATCAGCCAACGAATTTGAAAAATTTTGTTGTATATTATTTGCTTAAATGGAAAATGATACGAGTTTTTGAGATACTATCTAAAATAAATTGATTTATAGAGGGATAATTATGAGAATAGGAATTATTACATTTCACAGAGCGATTAATTATGGGGCAGTTTTACAAACATATGCATTACAGAAATATTTAAATGTTTCTAATTATGATGCAGAGGTTATAGATTTTCGATGTGAACATATGGAAAATTTTTATAAAACATTCACGATAAAGGATAAATCTGTAAAACAGATTATTAGAGGAATGTTGAATTTTAAAAATACATATAAGAAAAAAAGAGAATTTTATAGATTTTTGAACCAAAATGTCCGAATGAGTACAGAGGTTTATGATAAGTTTAATATAGATAAGGCGAATCTTCGTTACGATAAGTTTATAACAGGAAGCGATCAGGTTTTCAATTATGCATGTTCAAATTTCGATAAAACATATTTTTTACAATTTGTAAAAAACTGTGATGCCAAACTTTCCTATGCTGCTTCGTTTGGCATGAAGGAGATTCCAGACAGCTACGTAAATGATTATAAAAGCTTGCTATCAACTTTTTCTGAATTATCCATCCGCGAAAATGCAGGACAGCAGATTGTAAAAAAACTAACTGGAAAAGATGCGGAATTATCGGTAGATCCAGTCTTTTTATTAAAAGCGGAAGAATGGGAAAAACTTGCAAGAAAACCTAAACTTAAAAATTATATATTAATCTACAAACTGAATACTTCGAATTTAATTTTTGACTTTGCAAGAAAATTATCTAAATTAACGGGAAAAAAAATTGTGGCGTTGAATTTTGATGTAGTAGATCAAATGAAAACTCCGGATATAAAAGGAGTGTATTCGGCATCAGTAGAAGAGTTTTTGGGATATATAAAATATGCTGACTATGTTGTGACTAATTCATTCCATGGAACAGCCTTCTCTATTATTTTTCATAAAGAGTTTTATGTGGAAGCATTACAAAAAGATTTTAGACCTAATGATAGAGTCGAATCATTGTTATGTTTAACAGGGTTAGATGAATGCAAAGTGAAAACATTAGAAGATTGTAGAGTAAGTGTTGATAGAGATTTTAATTTTGCTGATGATCAGATTAGGAAACAATATATAAAAACAAGTCAGTATTTTGAAAGGGTTTTTGAATGAAGATGGAAGGTCATTCTAATTTAAATGACACTAGAATATTAGAAATAATAATTGCTTTACTTATTAATCTGATTATTTTTTCTACTAATAACAAGTTAATGATGTACACAAAATACCTATCGCTCTTTATAATCGTTTTGTGTTTTGGATTGTTTGTTTCAAAAAAAGATTATACAGTAAAAATGAATAAGTTTATAGGTCTATATGTTGCATTTGTTTCAATGATACTTGTTGGTTGCATTTGGTATTCTAGTTCTGATGGAGCTATAGATTACAGTATATACTTTATTTCGGGCATAAGTATTGTCCTTTTTAGGTTTTCAAAAATATTTTATCGCTATTTATTGAAAATTTTCAGGACTCTATTTTGGATATTTATTTTTTCTATGTTTTTAGAAGCTGCATCTCCGGATACTTTTCATAGCTTGTTTGGATTTGCGTCATTCGGAGATGAAACTATGCGTGCGCTTACATCAGGCGGGGCAATTTCGGGTCTCGCTTTTGAAAAGGCATATGCGGCGTTTATCTGCAATTTAGGACTTGGTATGATTTTTGCAGAATATATCTGTCATAAATCATATAAATATATTATTCAGAGTCTTATTGTAGTGATAGCGCTTATGATGACGGGAAAAAGGACGCTTTTTATTATACCAATAGCAGTTTTGCTGATTTATGTTATACTTTTTTCTAAAAACAATAAATTTATAAAATTGGCAGGTGTTGGTTTAGCAATTACAATATTTATTATAGGTGCATATGTACTGGTTCCTGGTGCGTCTTTAATCATCGATCGCATTGTGAATAGTGAAGGAGACGTACTTTCGGGTAGAGAAGTGTTTTGGAATTATGCAATAGAAATGTTTCGGCAAAACCCATTGTTTGGAAAAGGGTTTTTATCGTTTAATGATTATGCTTTTTATCGAGGATTTCGATATTATGGAGAACGTTGGAATTATCAGGCACATAATGTATATATTCAGCTTTTGGCAGAAACCGGAATCGTTGGTTTTCTATTAATGACATTACTTATTATCTTGATGCTGTTCAAGATAATATTTGTAGTTAAAGAAAAGCCTGTTTTTTGGAATATACTTTTGATTTATTGGATTATTTTGTTTGGAGTCTATAGTTTTACTGGAAATACATTATATTATCCATGCCAGCTAATTGTTTTGATTATTATTATTCTCTTGGTTTCAAATATAAAAGTAGCGGATTCTTCTTATATGGTCAGTAAAAGAACTATTAAATGGAAGTTTTAGATTTGAGTGGAGGTGTTAAAGTGGAACCGTTAGTGAGTATTATTACTCCGTCATATAATTCTGAAAAATATTTAGATGCATTTTTTATCTCAATTTTGGAACAGGATTATGAAAAATATGAAATGATTTTTATTAATGATGGCTCGACTGATAGAACTGAAAATATTGTCTATAAGTATAAGGAGAAATTTGAAGAAAGAAACATTCGTTTTGTGTATTTAAAGCAGGAGAATGGTGGACAAGCAAAGGCTATGAATTTGGGCTTTCCATATATTCAAGGAAAATACTTTATTTGGCCAGATTCAGATGACGAATTGTATCGAAACAATATTAGCGAAAAGGTGAAATACATGGAACAACATCCAGATATTCCATTGGCAATGTCTGGGGCTGATTATGTAGATGAGAGTGGAAATGTAATAAAGCGTTTACAAAGAATTAAACCTGAAAAAGATAATTTTTTTGAAGATTTATTATTCAGTAAAAATGTTGTATTTTGTCCGGGTATTTATATCATGAGAACAGATATGTTTTTTAAGTATGTGCCAAGTAGACATATAAATGAGAGCCGAATTGGGCAGAATTATCAGATTTTATTGCCAGTTGCATATCACGAAAAAAAATTTGGATACATTGATAAAACGTTATATAAGTATATTCTACATAAAAACAGTCATTCTAATCAAGATAATAATAATTATGAAAAAACAATCCGAAGATTTCAAGAACATGAAAATACATTATATGATCTTGTAAAGAATATATGTGACTTCAATGATCAGAATATATACACTCGAAAAGTATTTGTACACTTTAATCGTTTTTATCTTCGATTGGCAAATGAATACGGAATGAAAAGTGAAGTGAAGATTTATTATAACAAATTAAAAGCAGTTGGGGAAAACGGAATTAAACAAAAAATATACTATATTATGGGAATGTTAGGAATAAAGGCAAGGTAAAATATGGGACGCTCAAAAAAATTTATGTTGAATTCGGTTACGACAGCATTATTACAGGTCGTAACAATGATTGCAGGGTTTATAACGCCTAGATTTATGTTGACGGCATATGGATCTGAAATTAATGGCTTGATATCATCTATTCTACAGTTTATTAGTTACTTCAATCTAGTAGAGGCTGGTTTGTCAAGTGCAGCTGTTTATTCTTTGTACAAACCTATCGCAGAGAAAGACTACAATAAGATTAACCGGATAGTAGTTGCTGCGAAGCATTTTTATGTGAAATCAGGATTCATTTTTGTAGGTTTGGTTGTAATCTTGGCTATATGTTATCCTTTTATTACAGATTCAACTGTTTTAGATCAAACTAGTATTTTCGTTTTAGTTCTTGTGTTGGGAGTTAATGGCTCGTTAGAATTTTTTACTTTGGCAAAATACAGAGCATTGCTTACTGCTGATCAAAGGACATATGTAATTTCATTGGCTTCGATTGTGTATACAGTTTTAAATACCATCATTGTCGTGACCTTATCAATAATGCATATTAATATTGTCTTGTTGAGAATTATTGCATTGTTATCAATATTTGTGAGAACATTAATATTGTATGTGTATGTTAAAACTAATTACCACTTTATATGTTATGACGTGGAACCTGATTATGGTGCGATGGATAAGAGATGGAGTGCGTTATATTTACAGATAGTTCAAACTGTACAAAATGCATCTCCAGCAGTTATGACAACCATTTTTTCATCTCTTAAAATGGTAAGTGTTTATTCAGTTTATAATATGGTGATGTCTGGGATTAATGGAGTAATGTCTGTATTTTCTACGGGTGTCTCAGCAGGTTTTGGGGAATTAATTGTTAAGAAAGATAAGACAGCATTTCAAAAGGCATATAGTGATTTCGAATATCTTTATTATTTTATGGTTAGCGTTATATATTCTATTACATTAGTTACAATCCTACCGTTTGTAGGGGTCTATACGAGTGGAGTTGATGATATTCAATATACAAATCTTACACTTGCTATTTTATTTGTAGCTAATGGAATCTTATACAATCTAAAAACACCTCAAGGAATGTTGGTGATAGCGGCGGGGTTATATAAGGAAACAAGAGTTCAAAGTACGGTTCAAGCGGCTATTTTATTGATAGGAGGTATTTGCTTTGGAATAAAATGGGGATTAGCTGGAATCATGTTAGCTTCCTGCTTATCTAATTTATATCGTTGTATTGATTTGTACTTTTTTATACCCAAAATGGTAACACATATGACTAGAAAAAGTACTTTATTAAATGTTTGTACTGCATTTTTAATGATTATAGTAATATATGTTACGGCACCAATGCTAATAAAGTTTACGCCAACAAGTCTTATTACATGGTTTGTTTACGCAATCTGTGTTGGAATATATAGTTTAGTTTTTATTTGTATTTTTCATATTATATTTGCAAGAGACAATTTTAGAACAATACTTTTAAGATTGAGAAATATGAAAGGATAATAAGATGGAAAAGTTATATATAAATAAAGAGGACTGTTGTGGATGTTCAGCATGTTTGAATATTTGTCCTAAACATGCAATTTATATGAAACAGGATGAAAAGGGATATTTGTATCCTGAAATTAGAAAAGATTCATGCGTTAATTGCAGATTATGCGAAAAGGTTTGTCCATTAAAAGAGAAAGAAAAGAATAAAAAGTTTGAAAAAATAGCTTATGGAGTAAAAAATAAAGATGAGCATGAACGAGCAAAAAGTAGTTCAGGTGGAGTATTTGTAGAAGTTGCAAAATATGTTTTGGACAATGATGGCGTTGTGTATGGCGTGGAGATGAACAATGATTTTCAAGTAAAACATGGAAGAGCGACAACGCTTGAAGATGCTCGGAAATTTCAAAGCTCTAAATATGTACAAAGTGATAAACATTCGATTTTTTGTATGGTACAGAAAGATCTGAAGGAAGGAAAAGAGGTGTTGTTTACAGGTACGCCATGTGAGGTAGCTGGTTTGAAGAAATATTTGAGAAAAGAATATGATAATTTATATACGTTGGATTTAATTTGTCATGGTGTACCAAGTAGTGAATTATTAAACGCATTTTTAAAGGGAAAGGAAAAGCTGTATTCCTCTCAAATAACAGAACTAAAATTTCGAGAGAAAGCGTATGGTTGGAGAAATCAAGAATTATATATTAAATTTGAAAATGGACGAATATACCATGCTCCTATATGGGTAGATAATTTTTATCGTTTATTTACCAATAATTATATATTAAGAGATTCTTGTTATTCATGTAAATTCTCAAGCATGGAACGACAGGGAGACATAACAATTGGAGACTTTTGGAATATCAAAAATGCAAATGAGACATTTGAAGATAAATTGGGTGTATCATCTGTTATCATAAATTCCGAAAAGGGAAAGAAAATATTTGAAACAGTAAAAAATGAATTTGATATAATCGAATGTTCGTTAAATGATATTAATCAGAAAAATTTAAATAGTCCCTCACCTAAACCAGTTCACTATGAAGAATTTCAAAGGCTGATTGCTGAAAAAGGATTCGAGTATTGTTTAAAAAAATACGGATCAATGAAGATGCTTGAAAAAATTAGAAGAGCTTTGTCTCCTGTAAAACAAAGGCTAAAAAACATGATAAGGCATTAAAACTTAACTCCTGAGAAAAAGTGAAAAATATAATTTTAGTTGCTTGTTTTAAGATAAGGTTTTCTATATTTATATATTGCAGATATGTGGCGTTCTGAATCTGAATAGCGGAAATATGGAAATCATAATTACTTTGCAATAGTTTTAATAATGAAGAACAGTTATATAATATTCACGCTAAAAAAATTCAAAGAATATGAGAAGATTGTAATAAAGAAGTACACTGAGAGAATAACTGGCAGATGGAACCAGGTAGAACTTAAGCATTAAGGATTAAAGTGGCATGGGGAAAAGAATGTATTTAGCAACGATAATAAATGAGGAGGAAAGGCAATGAAAACAACATTACTTATCATGGCTGCTGGTATCGGTAGCCGCTTCGGAACGGGAATTAAGCAGTTGGAGCCGGTGGATGCTTCTAATCATATCATCATGGATTACTCGGTCCATGATGCAATCGAAGCCGGATTCAATCATGTAGTATTTATCATCCGCAAGGATATCGAGAAAGAGTTCAAAGAGGTCATCGGTGATCGCATTGCCTCCATTTGATCCTCTCACAATGTAACTGTAGACTACGCATTTCAGGATATCAACGGTATCCCGGGAACTCTGCCGGAAGGTCGCACGAAGCCGTGGGGAACCGGTCAGGCCGTGCTTGCAGCGAAGGACGTAATTAAAACTCCGTTCATCGTCATTAACGCAGACGATTACTATGGCAAGGAAGGCTTTAAAGCTGTTCATGAGTATCTGGTGAATGGCGGCAAGTCCTGCATGGCTGGTTTCGTTCTGAAGAACACGCTGTCTGATAACGGTGGTGTGACTCGTGGTATCTGCAAGATGGATGAGCAGAACAACCTGACCGAAGTTGTGGAGACAAAGAATATTGTGAAAACCGCAACCGGAGCAGAAGCGGACGGAAAAGTGATTGATGTAAATTCTCTGGTTTCAATGAATATGTGGGGATTAACACAGGAGTTTTTGGATGTGTTGGAAGAAGGCTTCAAAGAGTTCTTCGAGAAAGAAGTTCCGAGCAATCCTCAGAAAGCCGAGTATCTGATTCCAATTTTCATCGGTGAACTGCTGAATAAAGGCAAGATGTCCGTGAAGGTTCTGAAAACCAACGATACATGGTATGGTATGACCTACCATGAAGATGTCGTAGCAGTAAAGGGCAGCTTTAAAAAGATGCTGGAGGACGGTGTGTACAAGGCTGATCTGTTCAGTGATCTGTAAACGATGATGAAGGAAACGATTGAGTTACTCGGAAAGATCCTCACAAACATTCTAACTGCGCTCTATGAGCCGTTTGGATTCTCGCTTCTTCTTTCTTTCCTCGCAATGTTTTTCTACCTGTATGCGTATGAGCCTACTGCGGCAGGTAGAGGCTGGAAGAATGCCATAGTGACATGGTATCAGAAATTCAAAGAGAGTGTGTTCTTTCGGAAACTATTCTTCCTGGCCTTTGTGACTTCTCTTATTCTGTTCTGCACATTGCTGAACCGTCAGCTGTGGATGAATCCTTTATCCGATGTCATGGGTGGCTGGGGCATCTGGGAGACAGTGAACGGTGAACAGAAGCTGACCACCGAGTGCATCGAGAACGTAATCATGATGGTGCCGTTTTCAGCAGTAGTGATGTGGACGTTCGGAGAGAAGATTGGAAACGGCTGGAAGAAGATCCTGTGGCAAAGCGGGAAGATAGCGTTTATCTTCTCGATAAGCATTGAGATGTTGCAGTTATTGCTTCGCTTGGGAACGTTTCAACTTTCAGATATCTTCTATAATACAGTAGGTGGAATGATTGGCGGATTGATGTATTGTGCAGTGATGAAGGTAAGAAAGCGTCTGTAAAACTGGATGAAATTGTGATATATTGGGAGCGGTAGCTCCCTACGCTGCTCGGATAATCACACACCTCTTCGTGGTGAGCAGCAGGCAACGATCTATTATGATTGGCGAAGATGTGAAGAATAAATTTGTCGCTTATTGTTTTATTTGGAACTTGGCTGAGTTGCATGAAGTTAAAATTCGAAACCAAAGGATTTGTCAAAGACATTGAGATTGATGAAGGTGCTGTGATGAACAGTCTGATTGTAACGTATATGTGGGTTCAGATGGGATTCCCTACGGGTGTATTTGGGGTTCGTAGCCAACACTTACATGAACAAAACAGCTAAGCGAAGAATAAAGCGTTAATAAACGAAACTACACCTAGAGGCCGTACCTCTGGACCCCGCTAATAGATTATTACAAGGATGTTTACATATATAGGAGAAGATTAATGGCAGATGATTTCAAATTTGGAACCCCACTTACGCCTGACATGATTTCAAAATTTAATGCTAGTATACAACCGCAAAGAATGATTGCAGAAAGTATTGCAGCAGAACAGGACCGTATGATGCGTCAGGCTCAAGAAGTGGGCGAGCAAGCATATCAGAATAGAAAACGGATGCAAGAAGCAATGGAGCGCACAGCACATAATACAGATGTGACTAATGAACGTTTGGAAAAAATGATTGACCAGCAATCGTCACATATTGAATTGCTGGAAAAAGCAAATGAAACATTGCAAAAACAATTGGAAACCGGTCAAAAACAGCTAGAAACACTGCAGGATATTTTTGCTTCTGGCGAGGATGGAGTTCAGGTTGAAAAAGAACTGATGAACTTGATAAAGAAAGAGATAGACGAGACACACCCTCTTTGGGAATATGTTAAAGATAAGGGCGGAGATATTGCGGTGGCTGGTGCGACAGCTGGAATTCCTGTATTGTATGGTGCTTTTAAGGCATATCTTCTGTCTAAAGGAATTGTGCTACCATAAGATTGCTCCTATACCCAACACTGTGCTATATTTAAACAACTATAAAAGGAATGAGGTTATCACCATGCTCATAACGAAAGGCAGCAAAAATCGTCCCAAAATCAATGCCACCAAAGACTACGTATCCCAGATTGCAGAGAAGCAGGAGACTATTGCATCTCTGAATACTGAGATCGCATCCATCCAGAAATCAATTGAAGACCAGAAGAACACACTGAAAGAGAAGAAGACTGCTCTGAAGAAGGCTGAAAAAGAAGTGGCAACGCTGGAGGTGAAGAAGGAAAAGGCAGATGCTAAGGCCGCTGAAGAAGCTAAGAAGGCTGAAGCCGAAGCAGTGCTGAAGAAATTATTAGCCAGTGGCATGAGTGCGGACGAGATCCTTGAAAAACTGAAATAAAACCATAGAAATATAAAACACACATGACCGTGTGGGAAAGGAAAGAATTAAATGGAAGAAATTGTAAAATTCTTAAAAGAGGCTGAAACATATTATTTGGCAACGGTCGAGGGCGACCAGCCGAGAGTGCGTCCGTTTGGCACGGCACATATTTTTGAAGGCAAGCTGTACATCCAGACTGGCAAAAAGAAGGATGTTTCCAAGCAGCTGCATGCCAATCCGAAAGCAGAGTTGTGTGCATTCAAAGGCGGCGAGTGGATTCGCGTTGCCGGTGAACTGGTAGAGGATGACCGCATTGAGGCGAGAGAATCTATGCTGGATGCTTATCCGGCACTGAAGAAGATGTATGCCGCAGATGATGGCAACACTGAAGTGTTCTACTTCAAGAATGGTGTGGCTACCATTAGTTCTTTCACTCATGAGCCGAAAGTGATCAAGTTTTGATGATATGCCGTGTCCCTGTGTGTTAGGATAGTTGTCAGTGAAAGAAAATTATTTTTGTGGTAAAATAAAATCATCACAGGAAGTAGATTTCACTATGAACTATAGCCCAGAATTAAAGGATGCACTCCTTAGAAGAATGCTTCCTCCAAACAATGAATCCATTACCAAGATATCCAGAGAAGAAGGCTATGCTGCTCCTGGTACAGATGCAATCCCAGATAACTGGAGCACACAGGATAAATTTTTAATTGTCGTGGAAACCGCAAGTATGAATGCAAATGGCGGCATTGCAAAAGAGGTTTCCCGATTAAACCGAGAACTCAAGGATTCCGAGAAAGAACGCAGAAAACTGGAAAAAGAATTGCAACGCAAGGAAAAAGCACTTGCAGAAGCGGAAGCATTGCTTGTACTGTCAAAAAAAGCAAATGCGATCTGGGGGGAGTCAGAGAACGAATGATTAGCGCCTCAGACCGCAAAATTGCTGTAGAGCTAATCGAAGAGGCGGTTGCTTCGGGGAAGTGTATATGTGGGATATTACCTATTTAAACGGACCACATAAGGGGATGTTTTACTATTTGTACCTTTTTTCAGCTCTTTATAACCGTAGTATTGTAGGCTGGGAAGTCTACGAAGAAGAAAGTGCAGACTGTGTCAGCAGTCTAACCCTGTTTCGAGTGCGATTAGATTAACATATCATGGAGGACTAGCATGCTACAAATATTCAATTACAATGCAGGCAAAGGAGATTGCCTTCGCCTGCGCTACACAGGATCATCCGGTATATCGCATAATATTTTAATTGATAGCGGTGAGACACGTTTTGGATTAGAATTTGAAGCGATTTGCAAACAAATCGTGGCAAATCACGAAAAAATTGATGTAATGGTGCTTTCGCATGTAGATATGGATCATCTGGGCGGGCTTCTGTACAACCTACGCAATAAAATAAAGCTGAGTATCGAAGAAGTCTGGATGAATCATGGCAACTTAATGGGGAAAAATGCAGAGTTATCTGTGAAACAAAACGATGAAGTCTATACCGCACTCAAAGAACAAGGAATACCAGTTAAACCGGTGATAGCAGGAACGACCTATGAATTAGATGGAGCAGTTTTTCGGGTTTTATGGCCGGATGAAGAAACATTATATCAGCTGTTTCCGCAACCGCTTGGTAATGTAGTGCTCGGAAAGCCATCTGACTATGGATATTCTTTTGGAGAATTGATGAATCTGCCAATTAAAGGAAAGGATACCAGTCTTAACAATCGGGCAAGCGTCATTATGGAGGTCACATATAAGGGGCAGAAGCTTTTATTTACGGGAGACGCTTGGGCGGAGGATATTTTGCAAGTTGTGGGAAATAGTAGCTATGATTTTATAAAACTTTCGCATCATGGTTCCGTGCGAAATCTTTCAGAAGAGTGGAGTGGAAAGATAAAATGTCAAGCTTATATGGTTTGTGCGGATGGAAGTACTCATCCGGATAAGCAGACAATTGCAAAGCTTTTGAAGTGGAATGATGAAATTACAATTTATGGTTCGACGGATTGGTGGACAAATATGCTGACCATCGAAGAGCAAGCAAAGTTGGATAAGATACATTTTGAGAGAGGGGAATATCTGTGGAAATTGCCAAAGAAAGAAGAATTGCTCAATTAGAACTGAAAACGCAAGAGTATTCGGTGTTTATTACAGATGAAAAGAGAACGTCATCGGGAAGTGGAGTTTTATTTTATCCGGGAAGTGGAAGGAATCTTTATATCTTTACCTGTGCGCATGTACTAGATAACTTGGAAGAACCATTTCAGATTTATTCTTTACTTCCGCTAAATCGGAAGCAGGAACTATATCGGGTAGAAAAGCTGGAAGCGATGCGGGAGCAAGTGAAGTATTCTCCAATCGATAAAGTGAGTGAGAGCGCAGGAGGAGTAATAGAACATTCCATCGATGCAGCAGTCATTTGCTTGGAAATTAAAAAAGAGATAAGTTTGGAAATGACGAATTATGTGATTGGTGAAGTACGTAAAGGAGATGGCGTGCTGGCACAGGGATTTCCGGGAAGTGAAACAGAGATTGAGGAACTTCTAAATTATGTGGAAGGTACATATGGAAGGATACTTCATAATGCGAATGATAAAGAGGTGTTATTGTGGCAGATAGAAGATGCTCATGTAGACTCTGGCAATCGAGTATATGAGCTAAATGGCTTTTCAGGTTCACCTGTGTGGAGTCTGGAATCAAATGAAAAAACAATTGTTGGCTTATTTACAAGTGGAGTTGGAAGAGGCGTTTATCGGGGAAAGGTGCATGCTCTGAAGATGGAAGCCATAAGAAGTATTATGAAAATATTTTTTCAGATAAGGATGGAATCGAGAATACTTGGAATTCCAAATGAAGAGATTGCACCCCAAAAGGATAATCCGACGTATATTAGTAACGAAGCACAGCTAGAAGTTAGGGATTTCTATGACGAATGGTTGGTTGCGCAGACCGAAAAGGTGAGAGCATATATTGATGATGTGAAATTTCAGAATGCGATTAACACAGCCAAAACGGCGATAAAGGATCGACGCTTTGAAAAGTGCAGTAAGAAGATAGCATGTACGCATATGAAGCATTTGTTATATTGTTATGAAGTTTGTCTTTTGGACGATGAGTATGAAGCTTTGGAACAGGAAATGCAGAAGAGAGGTTTTTTGGATGGGCATGATCCGTTGCGTTGGATTACGTTTAATTTTGGAAAGAAACAGTTTAAAGAAACAATCGCGTTTACAGAAGCACTTTTGCAAAAAGGTAATTTGGATGAAAAAGTAAAGATAATTGCAGAAGTATATGCCAGTATCAGTCGTGCTTATGTTGAAGATGCTCCGGTAGAAGAAACGATTGGAAAATTTCTCGATGAAAAAGAATGTTTGACGATAAAGATTGAAGATATGGAAACGGAAGCACTTGTTTATCAAATGCTGGGTTATGTGTATGGAGAGCATTATAAGCAATATGTGAAATCTGTCCGATGCTTAAATCGTGCATATCGATTGGGACAAGATCATGCAGTGCTTGAATCGCTTGGCTGTGCATATCATCTTTTGGCAATTCATGATGCACTTAGAGCAGACAATACTATAGAGATAGAAAAAGTGGATCGCAGTTCCCTTTATAAAGCAAGAGAATGTTTCTTGATTTTGTTGGATAAAGCGGATGAATTATATCTCCGGGCGATGATGAAACGAGAGGGAGGAATCCTATATGATACGTTTTTCTTTGAGCAAGATAATTATCGAATTTTGACACTATATCCGATTCTGATTAAGAACTCACCGGATGATGCTAAGATGAAACGTGATTTTGAAATGAAGTATGCAAAAACCGTATGTCAGTCCGGGCAAATCGATTTAACACAGTTTCATCATTTAACCAAAGCGGATAAAATTTTGCTTTCTATATTAAAAGAGGAACAGGATGCGCTCCATAGGCTTGATTTTACAAATTTCGAAGATTTACGAAGAATTTCGAATCTGGATAAAAAGCTATATAATGTGATTGACAAGGTGGAACAAAATCTGGAACAAATTGATGAAAAAGAACAGCTATTGGTGAGAGCTTTATTGCTCAATCTTTATAGATGGGGAAAGTATCTTTTTGGATGGAATATAATTTTCAATATGGAAAGACATCTGGAATTCATACAAAAAAATGGGAAAGAGGAAATGGCTATAACTTTTGAAAATTTTATTTACGAGTGTTCCCATGAACCAGAGGAAGCAGAAGAGAGATATATCCACAGTTGGGAAAAGAATCCGTGTTTTGAGTTATGGAAGGAAATTTTGCAATTTTATAAGAGAAATCATATGCTGGATAAAGCAGATGCTATGTTTGAATCACTTTTTACAGAACATACAGAGTATGTAGAAAGTGAGCCGGAATATGCATTTAGAGCGTATATCGGTTATATCCTCGATTATCAGAGAGACTTAAGAAAAGCGTTACATTTTTATCTGCTTCATAAGAATGAAATGAAAGACGAAATAGTCAGAGAGTTGTGGGAATCGGAGCTGATGATGTGTACAAATAGTTTTAATAATCCGGACGAATTTGTAGAGATGAGAAACGTTCTGGTTGAGCAGGGATTAATGCCGGAAAATGAATTTCATCGAATTTCTTTGATTGCGTATATGTGTAACCTTGACAGTGAAAATGCATGGAAACATTTCAGCAAAGAAAACCCATTATTCGGAAAGTTTGATAAAGCAGAAAATGAAGGGGTTCTTTTGACGAATGAAGGGGCACGATTTTTAGTATGGCAGAGGAAATATCCTCCACATATGGAACGGGAATGGAGAGGAATCAATATTCAAGGGGCAAATGCAGCAAAAGCTTTGTTTGAACAAGAAGAGTGGCATCTGTCACCAAAGAGTATTGCAAATAAATTACAATATGAAATTCATAAATCAATAGCAATCGATGTGTGGGGATTATATATTCTTGCCGTTGAAGAGAAGCTGGAGCTTTTAGAGCAGTTTGACAGCATATATGTCACACATTTTTCAGTATGTAGAATGTTAGAAGAAATAACACATTTTAAAAATGAGAATATCGAAGTAATACTTGCATATCTTGAGAGTGCAGAGCATGTGAAATTACAGTCCCCAAAATTTGAAACACAGTTGAGAATAAGAAAAAACGTAAAGTACTATGAACCTTGCAGTACAGTTGCTATGGCAATTGAAGCAGAGATACCAGCTATTATAGGAGAGCCGATGTTGATACAGAGTCTGATTGATGGATTCAAGAACTATATTGTCAGACCAGACGATTTAGAGAAGATGATGGAGATATAAAAAAGCGGGAAGTGCATTGTGGTCTTTATTCGGTCTGACAAAAAAGGTACCAGAAGCCAGAGAATCATGCGTAATATTATATGAAAAAGTGTTTGAAATCATCTTGACAATATGTTGGATACGACATATTATAATTATAAAGAGGAAGGAGCATACTAATGTACGAGATCATTTTATATGATACAGAAGATGGAAGATGCCCTGTGCAGGAACTATTAGATTCCCTGGAGCCTAAGTTACTGGCAAAGACATTGCGGACAATTGACTTACTGGAAATAAACGGTCCATTGCTTCGTGAGCCATATTCAAAACCATTGGAAAATGGAATATTTGAGCTTCGTACCAAGCAGGGATCAGATATTACAAGAGTACTGTATTTCTTTATTGTAGGAAAGAAGGCGGTACTGACTAATGGATTTATAAAAAAATCGCAGAAGACACCAAAGGCAGAAAAAGAACTGGCAAAGAAGTATAAAGCAGATTATGAACGGAGGTATGGCAATGAGTAGCTATAAAGATTATAAGAAAAGAGCATTGCAGAATCCGGAGGTAAAGGCAGAATATGATGCACTGCAACCGGAATATGATATTATCCAGGCGATGGTTGATGCAAGAGTGCAGCAGAATATGACACAGAAAGATTTATCAGCTAAAACCGGAATTACGCAGGCAGATATAAGCCGGATCGAGAATGGAACAAGAAATCCCAGCTTGAGTATGGTGAAAAAACTTGCACAGGGATTAGGGATTCAATTAAAACTGGAATTTGTTCCGATGCCAACAAAAAATAAAATGTAAAGAGTATGATGAGGAAATAGAAACCGCAGGAATTTTCGCCTGCGGTTTTTCTCTGCCCTGCCATATACAGAAATACCGCCATAGGAATATTGCTATACTATGACGGTATTACAAATCTTTTTCATCTTTAAAAGCGAATACATCATTGGGTGTACAATTAAGAATATTGCACAGTTTTTCAACGGTAAGGATTGTGATGTTCTGATTTTTCCGGAGCTGATCGAGGGTGTGCTTGTCAATTCCTTTGTTAATCAGGGCATATTGGGAAATGTGGCGTTGTTTCATGGTTTCCCATAATGGACTGTAATCAATCAAGGTATCCCCGCCTTTCTTTGCTTTTTGGCATAAAATACCATTAATTTCAATTATAATTGTCGAATAAACTAAAAAATATGGTGGACATCTTCACCATAAGAGATATAATTTGATCGAGGGATATGTAAAATAAAGGAAAATAAAGTCGGACAATGTAAGAATTGATTGATGGGTGCATGTGGGAGGAGAGTTATATAAGTGAATATTGAAAAGTTTTACTACGATGAACAGACAGAAATATATGAGCAGATGAAGAAGGAACAGGATGAGCATGAGCAGTCACTTTCGGTAGAGGAAAGGGAAAAAGAACATCAAAAATTATTCTAGGAAGCAAGTACGATTATGGAAAAAGCAGAGCGTAAAAAGAAAGAAGAATATCAGATCATCAATCCTGTAAAATATCAGAGATTTATATATCTGTCAGAACGGGCAATACAGTTTTCAAAAATCTCAGGATGTAATATTAAAATTCAGACATTTCCAGATATGTCTGCACTTATTAAAATGCAGACGGGATATATCTGGTTGCTGAGTGATGGTGAATCAGCACTGGAAGATAAGGAAACAATGAAGAATCTGTTATGAAGCGGACTGGGTAGGTATTGGCAGCAAAAAACATGGAGAAAAAGATGTCGTTGAATTGGAGTTTTGGTTTGAACTGGCAGAAAAATTAAAAAAGTAAATGAAGATGAAATGACTTTTCCACATATATCATTACTGTGATAAAATGTGAGAAAATATATATCAACATATGAAAAACGGAGGAGAGAGAGTTATGTTCGATACCATTCATCATATTGCAATCATTGGAAGCGATTATGAAAAATCAAAACATTTTTATGTGGATCTGCTTGGATTTAAGGTGATCA
>ERZ773169.1593-NODE-1593-length-19470-cov-25.876487_pt1 | contig 19470 bp, 20 predicted proteins | sample MGYA00580536_ERZ773169 | MGnify/ENA primary metagenome ERZ773169 (study PRJEB29015, sample SAMEA2737814) | human gut metagenome | biome: human gut; feature: human-associated habitat; material: faeces | place: China | collected 2012 ...
TGTTTGTGGGCTTTCTGGAAAGCGGCAAGACCAAATTCATTCAGGAGACCTTTGAAGACCCCAACTTTGACTCCGGCGACAAGACCCTGCTGCTGATCTGCGAAGAGGGCGAAGAAGAGTATAATCCCAAAAAGTTCGCCTTTCCCGGCGTGACCGTCAAGGTGCTGGAGGACAAGGCCGAGCTGAACCCGCAGAACCTGCTCAAGCTGGAAAAGGAATCCGGCGCAGGCCGTGTGGTCATTGAGTACAACGGCATGTGGCTGCTGCAGGATCTGGCCGAGGCTCTGCCCGAGAGCTGGATCGTGTACCAGTGCATCGCCACCGCTGACGGCACCACCGCCCTGACCTACGCCCGCGACAACTCCATGCGCAGCCTGCTGCTGGACAAGATCGCCCGCAGTGAGCTGATCGTGTTCAACCGCGCCGAAGCCGTGAACAATGACGCCGCCCGTCAGGAGCTGCACAAGCTGGTGCGTCAGGCTTCCCGCAAGTGCGACATCGCCTACGAGTTTGCCGACGGCAGCGTGGCCTATGACGACATCCCCGACCCGCTGCCCTTTGACATCAACGCAGATATCATCGACATTCCGGATGACGATTTCGGCATCTGGTACATGGACTGTCAGGACGAGCCCCAGAAGTACACCGGCAAAACGGTCAAATTCCTTGCACAGGTGTGCCAGACCAATCGTGCCGGCAAGAACAGCTTCGTGCCGGGCCGTTTCGCCATGACCTGCTGCGTGCAGGACATCCAGTTCGTGGGCTTTCCCTGCAGCTACGATGGCTACAAGGCGCTGGAGCAGCGCGCATGGGTGCGGGTGACTGCAAAGGTAGGCTACAAGTTCCATAACATCTACCGCGGCAAAGGCCCGGTGCTCACCGCTGTGTCGGTGGAGCCCGCCGAAAAGCCGCTGGAAGATGTAGTAACATTCTCTTGATCTGATCTTTCAAGGAGGTCCCGGCATGAAAACACTGTTCCGTATCCTTGGCACGGCTGCTGCGGTAGCCGTTACCGGTGCTGCCATCGTGGCACTGGACAAGATCCTGAACCAGAAAGACCCGCTCCACGTGGAGGAAGTAGAGTTCCCCGAGGACGCCGAGCTGGATCCCAAGGAGGCCGAAAAGGCTGCCGAGGCCTACGCTGAGGGCGAGGCAAAGGCGGCAGATGAGGCCAATGCAGAGGCCGCTGCCGCCGAAGCCCCGGAAGCGGCTGCCGAACCTGCTGCCCAGCCTGCCGAAGAAGCCGCTGCCCCGGCAGCACCCGCAGAGGGCGGCGAGAAGCCGGTGTGCGACCCGGAGGCTCCCAACCCGAACCCGGTGGAAGCAGGCCCCGCCGTGGCGCCCAAAGATGCGAGCGGAAAATTCGATCCCACCAAGATCGCCGAAGCCAGTGACTTCGGCGACTGGGAAGAACAGGGCTGCAAAGGATAACATATGACTAGAAAAGGGACGATGTGAACATCACATCGCCCCTTTTTTGTTATTCTCCTCTTGCCAGCTGCTGCAGTTTTTTCCGGTCCAGCACCTGCACGCCGCCCCGGAACAGCCGCACCCAGCCCTCCTGTGCAAAGTATTTCAGCATCCGGCTCACCACCTCGCGGGCAGAGCCCATATACTTTGCCATCTGGTCGTGGGTCATGCGCACCTCATCACCGCCGGTCTTGGCCAGCTCATCGGTGAGAAAAATGGCAAGCCTGCGGTCTGCGCTCATGAACAGCACCTGCTGCATGGTCCACATGCTGTCGGAAAAGCGCTCTGCCGTCATCTGGTAGGCGTAGCAGCGCACATGCACGTTCTGCTGCATCAGCCTGCGGAAGATGCCCGCGCTGATGCAGTAGGCTTCGGTGTCCTCTTCGGCATCGATATACAGGTCGATGTTCACCGAGTCCATGACGCAGGAGGCCGACAGGATGCACACCTCCCCGCCGAACAGGCGGTAAAGGGTCACGTCCCGCCCGTCCTCCGAGAGCAGGTAGGCCCGCAGCTGGCCCGAGCGCAGCAGCAGGATGCCCACACAGCTTTCCAGCGGGCTGTGCACCCGGGCACCCTTTGCGTAGTGCACCGGCCGGGTGTAGCGGCAGAGCATCTCCTGCTCCTCCGGCGTCAGGTCGTTCCAGAAGGGAAAGCCTTTGGCAAGACAGCCACGGTGGTCGGTCGCTTTTTCCGTCATTCCATTCATCCTTTCCGCAGGGCCTTGGCGGCTTCGGTGCCAGCCTGTGCGCCCTCATACACAGCCTTTGCCACCTGCAGCAGGCCGCCGGTGCAGTCGCCCGCCGCATACAGGCCGGGCACGGTGGTCTGCATCCGCGCATCCACAACGATGCGGTTCCCGTCCACCTCTGCGCCGATCTTCCGGGCCAGTGCCGTGCTGCCCGCCACGCCCAGCGCCACGAACATGCCGCTGACAGGCAGCTGCACATCGCCGGACAGCTGCACGCCGGTGACGACGGTTTCGCCCAGAACAGCCTCCACGGCCTGCGGACAGACCGTGACCTCCGACGGAAAGTCCGCCGTCAGCGGTGCGCCGTTGGTCAGCAGGGTGACGCTGTGCACCACCGGCAGCAGAGCCTGCATCTCGTGCAGGGCGTACTCGCCGCTGCCCAGCACCGCCACATCCTTTCCACGGTAGAAAAAGGCATCGCAGGCGGCACAATAGCTCACGCCATGCCCCTCCAGCCCGGCAAGGCCCGGGATGCGCGGCACCGCCCGGGATGCACCCGTGGCAAGGATCACAGCATCCGCTGGGTAGTCTTTGCCCACGGTTTCTACCGTGAGCCGGTCGGTGTAGGTCAGGCCCACCGCTTCGGCCGTAACGAACTGCACGCCCAGACGTCTGGCGTTTTCCATGCTGCGGCGTTCCAGCTCCGCGCCGGAAACAGGCTGGGCAAAGCCGTAGTAGTTTTCAATTTTTTCGGCGCGGTCAAGGGCACCGGGGCCTTTGGTGAGCACCGTGGTGTCCACACCGGCGCGGACAGCATACAGAGCAGCGGAAATGCCCGCCGGGCCGGAACCGACAATGATGATGCTGGGCATGGGAAAACCCTCCTTCGGATGCATTTTTCTACAGTATACACCTTTTGTTGAAAAATTTCCGTGACCGGGTCGCAAAACATCGTTTTTTCGGACGGTCCTGCTCCGGTTCGCGGTCAACGGATCGTCCCATGCACAAACGCGCTGTCGTACAGGAATCTTCCTGCGCGGCAGCGCGCTTTTTTCTTTCTTCAGAACACCAGCTGCACCAGCAGCACATAGCACAGCGTACCGCCCGCGACACTGAGCAGAGTCTCATGCTTCCACTTGTGCAGGCCCACCGTCACCAGCAGGGCGATGGCCTCCGGAATGCCGCGGCTGCCCGCAAAGGGGGTGACGCTTTTCAGGCAGTAGACGATCAGCATTCCAAAAATGGCCGCGGGCAGCACCCGGCCCAGATACCGCACCACCTCCGGCGGCTGCTGGTCCTTGGAAGAGAACACCACAAAGGGCAGAAAACGGGTGAGCATAGTGGCGGCTGTGCACACCGCAATGGTCAGGCCCATCTGAACTGCGGTCATGCGCCCACCTCCCCGGTCTCTTCTGCGGGGCTCTCGGCTTTTTCAATGGGTTTACGCAGGGCCAGCAGCAGGATCAGGATGCATCCCATGGAGGGCAGCAGAAAGCTGCCGGAACCAAAAACAGCCAGACACACCAGCGGGGCGGCAAGGCCGATCAGGGCGCTGTAGTGCTGCCGATCCTTTTCCCACTGGTTGAGGAAGATCACCGTGAACATGGCGGTCATCACAAAGTCCACGCCCTCGGTGCTGAAGGGCAGCACCGAACCCACCACCGCGCCAAGACCGGCGCTGAACACCCAGTAGCACTGATCCAGCAGGGTGATGAAGAACATGAACCAGCCCCTGTCCACCCCTTCCGGCGGCTCGGCCGAGCAGGTGATGGAAAAAGTCTCGTCGCTCATGGCAAAGATCATATAAAAGCTGCGCAGGCCGTAGCCCTTGTAGCGCTCCAGCATGGCAAGGCCGTAGAACAGATGCCGCGCCTGGATCATCAGCGCCATCAAAAAGGCCGAAAGGGGCGAGAACGCGCTCAGCAGCAGGCTTGCCAGCACAAATTCCAGCGAACCGCCGTAGACCACCGTGCCCATGAGCATGGGCATCCACACCGGCAGGCCCAGCGACTGCACATAAATGCCGTAGCCCATCCCCAGCACAAAATAGCCCGCCAGCACCGGGATGGTCTGCGGTGCGGCGGCGCGCAGTGCCCGCCATACGGTGCTCTGCCGCCTTGTCAGTTGTTGTCCGGTTGCATATTCCATTGGTCTTCCCTCAAAAAAACAGCATAGGGCCTTTGACCGCAGCCGCAGTGCTGCCGTCAAACCCACTTATTCGATATGTAGATGTATGTATTATTATAGCAGGTTTCACGGCTTTTGCAAGAGTAGCGGCCCCGCTGCCATGGAAACCAACTTTTGCAGTTTGACCAAGAGCAAAAAAGCGCCATGCCAACTCCCCCCGGGGGACTGACCCTCTCAGTCATCTCGCTTTGCTCGATGCCAGCTCCCCCGAAAGGGGGAGCTTTATCTGTGCGGACCGGAAGATGGCAAAAAGCTCCCCCTTTGGGGGAGCTGGCAAAACCGTTAGGTTTTGACTGAGAGGGTTCCGCTAATCGCGGCTGTCCGTCTGCGCCTTCATGCGGAAAATTGATTTTCGTCCCCTGCTGTTTTTGGCAGAACGACAGATTTTTTCTTTAAATTTTATGCAATTTTCAACAGATACAAAGTGACCGGCAGTCGCAACTTTATTATTTTAATGCGGTAAAGGTTCTTTGCAGGATTCCATGCCCGAAATATCCCCAAAATGCCGTTTGTGCTTTAGTCATACTCATTTGGCAGATGCCGCCTTTTCCGGCATCCTGACCTCCTACGTGCTGTGGAAGAAGGGCAAGATCCAAGTAGTGGATAAAGAGCAGAAGTAACGATACATAAAAACCCTCCCGGCCAGCGACCGGGAGGGTTTTTGCTTATTCAGCGTTCTTTTTGGGCAGATCCAGTTCCGGCATCAGCTCGTCGCTCACGATGGTGAGCATCTCTTCCAGCTTTGCGCAGTCCTCGGGGGAGAAACGCTCACGGGCGCGCTCCACTACGGTGTGCAGGTAGGAATAGCTGATGTTGTAGTAATCGATATACTTCTGGGTGGGACGCAGGTTGTATTCGCGCCGATCGGTGGTGGACTGGATCTTTTCCACATAGCCTTTTTTCACCAGACTGCCGATCTTATACGCCGCATTGGGGGTGGAGATCTGCATCATGCGGGAGAACTCCGCAATGGTGGGCTCGCCCATGGCCATGATGCCCTCCATACAGAAGGATTCCACCGTGGTCAGGGTGGCTTCCCGGGTGGCAAAGCGCTGAAAAATGTTCTGGTAAAAGTGCAGCTTGAATTTGGTATATACGTCCTGAAATGCCTGTTCCAGCATGGGTCGTGCGCCTCCGATGGTTCATTTTCTTTCAGTATACCACATTTTGCACGCAGCGCAAAGGGAAATCACAGAGAAGCTGAACCGCCTTTTCAGGCCTGCTTCGTCTTTTTGGTGCGCAGGCGGATCACGTTCAGCACCGCCAGCTCCACCGCAATGGCAACAGCCAGCAGGATCAGCGAGGTGAGCAGGCTGCCGTTGGCACCCAGAAAAGCCTGTGCAATGCCTGTAATGACATAGCACACTGCCGCGCAGGAAGCCGCCGTAATGGCGTAGGGCAGCTGGGTGGACACATGGTTCACATGGCTGCAGTGGGCACCGGCGGAGGCCATGATAGTGGTGTCCGAGATGGGGGAGCAGTGGTCGCCGCAGACGGCACCGGACAGGCAGGCCGCAATGGAAATGACCAGCATCTCACCCTCCGGGAAGGCATGGCACACAATGGGGATGAGGATGGAGAAGGTGCCCCAGGAAGTGCCGGTGGCAAAGGCAAGGAACACTGCCACAAGGAAGATGATGACCGGCAGCATGTACTGCAGGGCAGAAGCAGAGCCGTTCAGCAGGTTTGCAACGTAATATTTTGCGCCCAGCAGGCCGGTCATGCCGGACAGGGTCCATGCGAGGGAGAGGATCAGCATGGGGCTGACCATGGCCTTGAAGCCCTCGGGGATGCAGGCGGCAAAGTCCTGAAAGGTCATCACGCTGCGCACGCGGTAGAACACAAAGGTGAACAGCAGGGCGATGCTGCTGCCCAGCACAAGGCCGGCAGAGGCGTTGCAGTCCGCAAAGGCGGTAACGAAGTCCACGCCCTCAAAGAAACCGCCGGTGTAGATCATGCCAAAGATGCAGGCTGCGATCAGCACCAGCACCGGGGCGATCAGGTCTGCCACATGGCCGCAGGTGTCGGTGCCGTCGTCCACATCGTTGCCGTAGGGACGATCCTCGGTGGTGAACAGGTCGCCGTTTTTCGCGTTGTCCTCGTTGAGCTTCATGGAGCCGAAGTCCGTGCCGGTGAAGATGAGGAACAGGCTCATCACAATGGTGAGCACGGCATAGTAGTTATAAGGAATGGTGCGCAGGAACATGGTAAAGCCGTTGATACCGGAGCCTTCGGGCACGCTGGAAGTGACCGCAGCCGCCCAGCTGGACACGGGTGCAATGATGCACACCGGGGCCGCAGTGGCGTCGATCAGGTAGGCCAGCTTTGCGCGGGACACCTTCTGCCGGTCGGTGACCGGGCGCATGACAGAGCCCACGGTCAGGCAGTTGAAGTAGTCGTCCACAAAGATCATCACGCCCAGCAGCAGGGTGGAAAACTGCGCACCGGCCCGGGAGTGGATGTGGGTGGAGGCCCAGCGGCCAAAGGCGGCAGAGCCGCCGGCCTTGTTCATCAGGGCCACCAGAATGCCCAGCATCACCAGAAAGATCAGGATGCCCACGTTGCTGCTGTCCGAGAGCTTGGCGACCATGCCGCCGTCTTCGTTGAAGAACAGGGTGTTGATGGCCAGTTCCAGATTGCCGTTGGCATACAGCAGTGCACCGGACGCGATGCCCACCAGCAGGGAGGTGTACACCTCCTTGGTGTTCAGCGCCAGCACAATGGCGATCACCGGCGGCAGCAGCGAAAAGAGGGTGCTGTACACCGCACAGGTATAGGTGGACGGGTCCGCGATCTTGCCGGGCGTTGCCGCTGTGCACCACAGCAGCAGGGCAAACACCAGCAGAGCTGCGAACCATGAAAGGTTCTTGTTTTTCATAACGGATTCCTCTTTTTTCAAATTTCCGGGGATGCATACCCCTCTTTGCGCAGGAAAAACTATCCCCATCGAATGCAAAGGGAGGGGTGCGCCGCGCCGGATTATAAAGCGATGTATTTTGAGCTGTTCCGGGCCAGCGTGCAGGCCGCACAGCTTTTGCAGGCCGCGCAGCAGCAGGCCGAAAAACAGCTGCTGGAAGCAGACTTGCCGCCGATCCGATTGGATGAGAAGGAGGACGAGAAGTAAGCCGGCTCCTTCCGTCACGGCGTTGCCGTGCCAGCTTCCTCAGCGAGAACGGAAGGAGTCTTAGCCCTTCTTTGCCTCTGCCTTGGCGGCGAACTTTGCGTCGTTCACCACAAAGCGCTCGTGGGTACCGCCGCCCACGGGGCCTTTTTCGTCGTGCAGGGCCACCTTGAAGGTGAGCTTGCGGCCTTCTACTGCCACCAGCTCGCTCTCGCAGGTCACGGTCATGCCCACGGGGGTGGGGGCGGTGTGCTCCAGCTCGAGCTTGGTGCCCACCGAGCCATTGCCTTCGCCCAGTGCGTCGGCCACGCTCATCCAGCAGGTCTTTTCAGCCAGCGCCACCAGTGCCGGGGTGGCAAACACCTCCAGCGTGCCGCTGCCCATGGTCTTTGCAGTATTGGCTGCGGTGACGAGCACGCTCTGTTCCCCGCGGATACCGGTTTCCAATGTCATATACTTTCCTCTCCTTTTGTGCGCCGTATGGCGCATTTTATTTTTGAACACCTTTATAAGATACCACATTTTGCACCAGAACGCACCCTGTTTTGCGCTTTTTTGTAAATTTCTCTTTTTCTTTTTGCGCAAACGGGCTGTCATGGCCTCTCCCTTTTGGGGGAGGTGGCACCGAAGGTGACGGAAATAGCGAGGACGCTGCCCATGCGGCGACCTCTTTTTTTGTTTTCATCGTCGCTCCAATCTGCACCCTTCTTGCGATTCAAAAACGCAAATTTCCTGCGTTTTAAGGCAAATTTCATCAATTCAGCGCAGATGTCCAAAATCTTTGAAAAAAGCCTTGACAAGGGGCATTCCGCGTGCTACTATGAACACATGAACAGACGTTCATATGAATCCACTGCGAAAGGAGCTGTCAACATGCCTGAGACAAAAGACCCTGCGCCCGCCCTGCAGCCGGAAGGCCCGGATATGCCGGACGACGAGGTGCTGTACGAGCTGGCCGACCTGTTCCGGGTGTTCGGCGACTCCACCCGCATCAAGATCCTGTATGCACTGCACGACAACGAGCTGTGCGTGCAGGACATTGCAAATGCGGTGGCGCTGAGCCAGTCGGCGGTGAGCCATCAGCTGCGGGTGCTCAAGGATTCCAAGCTCGTGCGGTTCCGGCGCGAGGGCAAAACCGTTTACTACGCACTGGACGATGACCATGTGCGCAGCATCCTCTCCATGGGGATGGATCATATCGAAGAGTGATTCCAAGAAAGGCTGGTATTGACGATGAAGAAGAGCTACAAGATCGAAGTGGACTGCGCAAACTGCGCACAGAAGATGGAGGACGCTGCCAACAAGGTCGCAGGCGTGGCAAGTGCGACCGTCAGCTTCATGACCCAGAAGATGAAGGTGGAGTTTGCCGAGGGTGCAGACCCCCACGACACCATGGTGAATGTTCTGGCCGCCTGCAAGAAGGTGGAGGACGACTGCGAGATCTTTGACATCTGAGAACAGGGGAGCCAGACCTCTCTCAGTCATCGCTGCGCGGTGTCCGCTCTCCCGAGAGGGAGAGCTTTTATTATACGTTATCGTTCGCTGTATAAGACCTCCCCCTTCGGGGGAGGTGGATTTGCGAAGCAAAGACGGAGAGGGTTTCCTGCATTTTCGTGTTGAAAAAACAGACTGTTTTCAACAGTTTCCACCCGGTTTTCAACATCTTTTGCGGAAAACTTGCAAAAGAAACGTGAAAAAGTGCTTTTCCGGCAGAAAAACTGCGTGGAAAACCCGGGTAAAACCGTGGAATATCCATTTTCATGGGGAAAAATTGTTGAAAAGTCCCCGCCTGCCGCAGCGCAATGCGGCCCATGATCCCCCAAAAAAGGAGAGCTTTACTATGAATAAAAAGCAGAAAAAGAACCTGCAGCGCATCATCGCTGCGGTGGTTCTGGTGCTCATCCTCAAGCTGCTGCCTCAGTTTCCCACACCGGTGGAGCTGGCGCTGTACTGCATCCCGTACCTCGTGGTGGGCTGGGACGTGCTGCGCAAGGCACTGCTTGGCATCAAGAACCGCCAGCCCTTTGACGAATGCTTCCTGATGGCCGTTGCCACCGTGGGTGCATTTGCGCTGGGCGACTACATGGAGGGCTGCGCCGTCATCATCTTCTACCAGATCGGCGAGCTGTTCCAGAGCGTGGCTGTGGGCAAGAGCCGGCAGAGCATTTCCAGCTTAATGGACATCCGCCCGGACTACGCCAACATTGAGGGTGAGGACGGAAAACTGGAGCAGGTGGACCCGGACGACGTGGAGATCGGCACCGTGATCGTGGTGCAGCCCGGTGAGCGCGTGCCCATCGACGGCGTGATCGTGGAGGGCGCTTCTGCCCTGAACACCGCCGCCCTGACCGGCGAGAGCCTGCCCCGCGACGTGCAGACCGGTGACGAGGTCATCAGCGGCTGCGTGAACATGACCGGCCTGCTGAAGGTGAAAACTACCAAGGAATTCGGCGAATCCACCGTTTCCAAAATTCTGGACCTTGTGGAAAATTCCAGCATGAAGAAGGCCCGCGCCGAGAATTTCATCACCCGGTTTGCCCGCGTGTACACCCCCGCTGTGTGCTACAGCGCACTGGCTCTGGCCTTTATCCCGCCGGTGGTGCTGCTGCTCATGGGCCAGCCAGCCCGCTTTGGCGACTGGGTCTACCGTGCACTGACCTTCCTGGTCATCAGCTGCCCCTGCGCACTGGTCATCAGCATCCCCCTGAGCTTTTTTGGCGGCATCGGCGGTGCATCTGCCTGCGGCATTCTGGTCAAGGGTTCCACCTATCTGGAAGAGCTGGCCCGCACCGGCATCGTTGTGTTCGACAAGACCGGCACCCTGACCCAGGGCACCTTTAAGGTGACCGGCATCCACCCCGCAGAGGGCACCACGGAGCAGCAGCTGCTGGAATCTGCCGCACTGGCCGAGAGCTGGTCCAAGCATCCCATCTCCCTGAGCATCAAGACCGCTTACGGCAGGGAGATCGATCCGAACCGTGTCACCGACGTGCAGGAGCTGGGCGGCCACGGCGTCACCGCAAAAGTGGACGGCAGGACCGTTGCTGCCGGCAACGCCCGCCTGATGGAAAAGCTGGGCCTGAACGTCCCCGCCGTCAGCGAGACGGGCACCCTCGTACATATTGCCATTGAGGGCAGGTACGCGGGCTATCTGCTGATCGCCGATGTGGTGAAGCCCCACAGTGCACAGGCTATCCGGGGCCTGAAGGACGCCGGTGTGCGCAAGACCGTCATGCTGACCGGCGACGCCGAGCCCGTAGCAAAGGCCGTTTCCGCAGAGCTGGGTCTGGATGAATACCATGCAGGCCTGCTGCCGGGCGACAAGGTAGACCAGATCGAAATGCTGCTCGCCGCAAAGCGGCCCAAAGAGAACCTCGCCTTTGTGGGCGACGGCATCAACGATGCACCCGTTCTGTCCCGTGCCGATGTGGGCATCGCCATGGGTGCGCTGGGCTCCGATGCCGCCATTGAGGCCGCAGACGTGGTGCTGATGGACGACGACCCGGCCAAGATCGCGCTGGCCATGCGCATTGCCCGCCGCACCCTGCGCATCGTGTATCAGAACATCGTGTTTGCACTGGCCATCAAGTTTGCCTGCCTTGTGCTGGGCGCGGTCGGCATGGCCAGCATGTGGACCGCCATTTTTGCCGATGTGGGCGTGATGGTGCTGGCCGTGCTCAACGCCACCCGTGCCCTGTATACCAAGGACCTTGCCCGGAAAAACGAACCGTAAGGCCCATCCTGTTTCATAGCGGATCTGCCGTGCATCCTGCAAAGGATCCACGGCATTTTTTTATCCGGCGCACAGCGGCCCCATCCGGTCTTTCGTAGCAGCTGCATGATGGCTGCGCGCGCTGCGCTGTGAGAGACACAGGATGCCGGCTTTCATGCACCAAAATCCCGCTCCATGGCTGGAACTTCCGCATTCCAATTTCTTCCGGAAATGATTGCTCTTTCGCCGAGAACGTGGTAAAATGAAAGTTTGACACTCAAAAAATGCACATTTTTATCAAGGTGTATCTGAAGCATCAAAAATTCAGTCTATTTCTACATAAAGGGGCCGTTTGGGGCAGCGTTTTCGGAAGAGCAGGTGTTTTGTGCTCGGTTGGAAGCGTTTTCGTAAGCAGAGTGCACCGAATGCATATGGGCAAAAAGGCCGTTCCGGCAGTGTGCACTGCTTACGAAAACGGTTCTCCGTTCAAAACAAGAGGAAGGATGGAAATATGAAGCTGTTTTCCTACCTGTCTGTGGCGGTGCTGCTTCTAAGCAGCATCGCACTTGCAGCGTACTCCCCGGATCTGCTCTCCGCGCTGATCGTTGGTCTTATGTGCATCATTGCACTGGCCGGGTGCATCCATGGCCTTTTACCGACCATCTCCATTACGGGCGGTCTGCTGAACGGCCAAAAAAGCATTCGCAAGGCGTCTGAGACCGAAGGCAGCTCCGCATGGGTCGCGGCCCTGCAGATCGAACGCTTTTTTCAGCAGAAGACGCTGGACGGACTGTTTGAGGATTATCGCGAAAAAGTGCAGCATCAGCGTGAGACCGGGCAGATCGTCAGCGATCTTGACGAAGTGCTCAATGAAGATGTGCTGGCGCTGCACACATGGAAAGGCGTCATCGCGCAGCTGCCCGGCACCCTGACCGGTCTGGGCATCCTTGGCACCTTCGTGGGTCTGTTGCTGGGCCTGCGGGGCATCAGCTTCGTCACGGTGGAAGCCGCGCTGGGCAGCGTGCAGTCCATTCTGGCCGGCATCAACACGGCATTCTACACCTCTATTGCAGGCGTGATCCTGTCGATCCTCTTCAACATCACAAACAATGTCCTGCGCACTATCATGAATCGTGAGACCGGGCTGTTTCTGGAAGAGTTCCACAAGTCGGTCATTCCCACCACCGACGAGCAGGCGCGCTACAGCAGCCGCCGCGAAGTGCGGCAGATTCTGGAGCTGCTGGAGCGCCTGCCCAGAAATGCGGGCAACGGCGTTCTGAGCCGCGAGACGGTGCAAAGTGCGGGCCTCAACGAGCGTGTACTGATGCCGCAGATCCTGGACGGCCTGCGCAAGAACGAGTTCACCTTCTTCCTGCAGCCCCGATATGATCTGAACACCCGCAGGGTGGTCGGTGCCGAAGCACTGGTGCGCTGGAACCACCCGGTGCTGGGCGTGATCTCGCCCGCCGTGTTTATCCCGGTGCTGGAAAACAATGGTTACATCACCAAGCTGGACCAGTACATCTGGGAGGAAGTATGCAAGACCATCCGGGTATGGATCGATGCGGGAGTCCGCCCGGTTCCCATCGCGGTCAATGTTACAAAGACGGATATTCTGGCCATCGATGTGGCGGAGTTTTTCTCCGAAATGCTCAAAAAGTACCGTATCCCGCCAAAATATCTGAACATTGATATTGCAAAGTCTGCCTATCTGGAGACCCATGGTGCGCTGAGCGATACGGAAGCACAGCTGCAGCAGATGGGCTTCCGGGTGATATTGGACGGCTTTGACGGCGACTATGTGGAACTGAGCGCACTGGGCGGCTTTGGCACCGACCTGCTCAAGCTGGATCTGCGCAGCGCAGCGCTGCAGAATAAGACCGATGTGCTGCCCGGTATTTTTGCACAGGCCCGCACGCTCCGGCTGAATCTGCTGGCCGAGGGCATTGAAAGCACCGAGCAGCTGAACGTGCTGCGCAAAGCCGGCTGCACCGAAGGACAGGGATACCTCTTCTCCCGTCCGCTGTCGGTGGATGAATTTGTCAGGATCCTGAAAGTGGGGCACTCCGGATGAAAACGAGAAAACGCAGACAGGATCCGGATGCAGAATACAATTTCTGGCAGCCGGCAACCGATATGATGAGCGCCCTTGTGTATGTGCTGCTTCTGATCATTGCACTGCTGGGCCTTTATCTTCTGAGCGATTACACCGGCCTCGAAGAGCCCTCCTCTTCCAGTGAGGAGGCTGCATCCAGCGGCTGGCATGACGATGACTACGACGGCTGGCACGATGGCGGTGCCGATGATGACCCCGGCGATGGTGACGGCGACGGACGATACGATCAGCAGATCATCCAGACCGGCGGCGGCGGTGGTGGCGGCGGCTACGACGAGGACGGCGTTAAGGCCGCCGTATTTGCCGAGCTGATCGATGGGGAGACCGAGCGGCGCATTCAGGAAGCCGGTGTGCGCTTTGAGCTGTACCGCACGGATACGGCCCATCTGATAAACGGCAGCCTGCAGACCCTGAATACCTACTACCCGGAAAAGATCAGCTACCGGGAGTATGAGACCACCGGGGAAGGCACCTTCTATCTGCCGGAAAAGATCTGGCAGGGCAGCTACTACTTCCATCAGCTCAGTGAGCCGGAAGGATACGATGCGGCAGCGGACACCTACTACGATGTGGAACGCATGTACGACTGGCCGGAGCCCTATATCGTGCAGATCCGGGTGGCTCCTTGCAAAAACATCATCCGGCTGCAGATGAACGATGCCGAAACACAGCAGCCTGTAGGCGGCGGCACCTTCCGGGTGATCGCAGCCGAAGATATCATCACAAAGGATGGCACGGTGCGCTATACGCAGGGCCAGCAGGTGGATACCATCACCTGTGACGAAACCGGCTACGGCGAAAGCGTGGAATTGTATCTTGGCAAGTACACGGTGCAGCAGCAGTCGTCCCCCAACTACTACACCACCATGCAGCAGGATCTGGATGCAGAAGTGGAAAAGAAGAACGGCAGCGACCCGGAGCTGCACAAGATCGATACCGAAAAGACCAAGATCATTCTGAACGTCACGGACGAGCTTACCTCCTCTGCTCTGGAGGGTGCAGTCTTTACGGTGACCAACCGGCGCACCGGCACCACTCAGACGGTGGCGACCGATGGGGCGGGCCAGATCCGTCTGACCGATCTGGATAAGAGCACGACCTATCTTATCCGCGAACAGCAGGCACCGGAAAACTACCGTCCGGATGACACGGATCATACGGTGATCGTCGCTGCGGACGGCCGCATTGACGGTGCAGGCAGCACAACGCTGGACATCACCAACCGGCTCCTGCGGGTATCCATCTCTGCCGTGGATACGGTGCTGCGCAGCAATACGGAGGGCGAACAGCTCTCCCTGTACAACGAGCAGGATCAGCTGATCCGGAGCTGGACGTCCAGCGATTCCGGCCAGCTGTTCACCGATCTGACCGAGGGCAGCTACTATGTGGTACGCGGCAAGGCAGATTCTGCAAACGCCCGGAAATATCCGTTCACTGTACAGGATACGGCAAGTACGCAGAACTGGACCGTGCCGGTGTTTACGCTGCGCAGTGCGGTGGCTCTGGCCGTTCTGGCTGTGGTCGCCGCCGGTGTGGTCTGGCTGCTGGTGTTCCTGTGGGGCATCCTTGCACGCCGCCGCAAGGCGCGGAAAGCTGCTGCAGCTCAGGACGAGACCCTCGACCAGAGCGAAAATAAATCGTAAAGGTGGTGAGAAACAATGGACAATGACGAGATCCGCATCAGCGACCTGCTGTACACCGTCTTCAAGCACCGGAAGACGATCCTTGTGCTGGGCCTGCTGGGCTTTTTCTGCGGATTCGTGTTCAGCGGCGTCTCCTTTCTGCGGAACAGCCGTACCAACTACGCGGTCAATTGTTCCGTTGCGATCACCTCCCAACCCTCTGCAGACGGCGTTGTATACAATAATTCTGATTATCTGAGTTCAAACACCTTTTATCAGACCCTGGATATGATGGACGCCGCAACCTTTGTGATGAAGAGTGAGCGCACCCTGCAGACTGCCATTGATCATTCGGGCCTTGTATCGGTCACGACACAGGATGTTTCTCAGAATCTGCAGGTGAGCCGCTACAATGAGACGCAGGTGCTGCTGCTTACTTTGACCTGGAACAACGCCGAGGCCGGTGTCCAGCTGATGAATGCGCTGGTGGATGCCATCAAGGAGATCCTGCCGGAAACGCTGATGATGGGCTCTGTGGCCATGATCGACGCTCCGGAAGCAACTTCTACAACGGGCGGCGGTGCCGGCCAGTACGTCCGCCTGTGGGTGATCTTCTGTGTGCTGGGTCTGGCCGCCGGTGCGGGTCTGGCGGTGCTGGAGTTTTTCCTGCGGCCCACCTTGCTGAATGTGAAGGACGTGGAGGACGTCCTGAAGCTCGAAACCTTAGGCAGCATCCCCAAGGACAACAGCTACTTCCAGAAGAACATGCAGCTGTTGAACGAAACGCACCGTGCAGATGCCGATGCCGTGCAGAACTTTGCTTCGGCCGCGCATATCCTGATCAACCGGTTCGGCACCACGGCAGAGCCGCACTGGTTCTATGTGACTTCGGCTGAGGATGGAGAAGGCAAGAGCACGGTGGCGGCCAATCTGGCCCTGCAGCTGTCCGATATGGAAAAGCGCACCCTGCTGCTGGATCTGAACACCCGTGCTCCCCGCCTGGGCGGAATGTTTTTGCAGGATCTGCCGTACAGCCGGACGCTGAATGCCCTGTACAAAGGCGAATCTGCCGAGCCGGAAGCGGTTATTTCGCTGACCGGCTATCTGGACCTTCTGCCGATGGTGCTGGAACCCGATGCGGTGCCGCTGGATGCCGCCCTGTTCGACTTTTTGAAACCGATCATGGAGCCCTACGAGTATGTCATCATTGATGCTTCCTCGGTGGGACGTTCCTCGGATGTGCTGCGCCTGAACAAGCTGGCAGACCATGCGCTGTTCGTTGTGCGTCACGATGCCACCCCGCTGTCTGTCATACAGGATGCCATTGAAAAGCTGAACAAGTCCGGTGTACAGCTGCTGGGCTGTGTGGTCAACGAAGTGCAGTCGCTGGAAATCTTTCCGCTCCATCCGGAGCACATCGCAGCTCCCATCCGGAAGAAAAAGAAGAAACCGGAGAATGCCGACAGCCCGCTGCCGGAGGACCTGCTCCGCCCGGCAGATTCCGCGCTGGAACCGACATGGAAACCGGCAGGAGATGGCCGAAGCGTGATGGACGAACTGACCGATGATCTGCAGCGCAGCCAGAATACCCGGAGCGATGATGAGATCATGTGGGAGCTGCTCCGCATGGGAAAAGATGGCAGCTGGAAGCGGCCAGAGCGGAAGCCGACAGCGGACAGCAGCGCTGCCCAGCCGCCGCAGTCCGTTCCGGATGCACCGCCGACTTCGGGGTCGGCTCCGGCCCCCCAGCCTATGCCGGAAACGCCGCCTGTACCCGTGCCAGCGGAGAAGCCAAAGACCGTACCGGAAGCACCGCCTGCACCCATACCGGTGGAGAAGCCGAAACCCGTACAGCCGGAGCCCGAAGCGGAGTCCAAGGCCGATCTGCTCCCCTGGACCGAGCCGGAACCCGAACCAAAGCCAGAGAAGAAGCGCAGCCGTACACCGAAGCCGGCTGCAGCGCCCAAGCACGGCAAAGCATCCAGCCGCGGTGGACTGGGGCTCTGGGGCAAAAAACCGAAGCACTGAGAACCGAAAAGAGACAAAAAGCCCACAGGTCAGATGGAATTCCGGCCTGTGGGCTTTTTCATATTCATGCAGGTTCTGTTCCGGTTTAGCGGCAGACCGGGTCTGCAGCATCGTAAAGGGCCTGCGCCATGCGGCTGGCATCCTCCGGGGTCATCAGATCCTGCACCACGCTGCGGACGGCAGTGCCCACCGCAAATTCGTATTTCGGGATGGAGAACCGCTCCGGGGTCTGGTTTATCACCCCGCGCTGTCCCAATCCAAAGCTCTTTTTGGAAGTGTTCATCCACGGGAAGATATGGGAAACGTTCTGGTTCGATTTGACCCGGAGCTGTTTATGGACCGCTATTCCCTCACCGGCGAGGACCGCAAGCTGATCCGCAACAAGGTATTCCGCTCGGTGGAGTGGACCATGCTGGACCGGGGCGTGATCGACGAGGAAATCGCAGAACAGCGCATTCTGCCCCGCCTGCCGGAGCGTCTGCACGATGCAGCCCGCGGGCTGATTGAAACGTGGGATGACCCCATAGTGCCGGTGGAGGGAATGCTGGAGCTTTTGCAGGCCCTGAAAGCAAAGGGCTACCGTCTCTATCTGCTCTCCAACGCTGCCACCCGTCAGCCCATCTACTGGGCACGGGCAGAGGCCAGCAAGCTGATGGACGGTGCCCTGATCTCCGCAGAGGTCAAGCTGCTGAAGCCCGACCCGCAGATCTACCGCACCTTCCTGCACAAGTTTGCCCTTCGCCCGGAGGAATGCGTCTTTATTGACGATACGCCCATCAACGTAGAGGGCGCACTCTACGAAAACATGGCAGGCATCGTGTTCAACATGGATGTTGCTGCCCTTGCCGAGAGCCTGCACGCTCTGGGCGTGGAATGGTAAGGTTTTGATTGGAGAAATGCTTATGATGATCTGGATCGGTTTGATGCTTTTGATTTGTGCCGGATTCTCCGCTTATGCGGGGGCATCCCAGTTGGAACAGGCAAAACAGCGTGCAAAGTGTTCTCTGGACGCTTTCACGGAACGAAGAAACGGGGTAAGCTGCATCTGTCTGGCAATCCTGTTCGTGATCCTTGGAATTGGCATCAACCTGTGACGGCGCATTTCTCCTGAACCTTTTCGCTTCTTCCAAAGCCTGTCTGATGGATTTGTTATGGCTCCCCATCGCTGCAGCAGTCCACAGGCGGTTTTGAAAGATAAATCTCCTTCATTTTCATTTTCTGCTTAACGGCAGCAATAAGAGCGGGGCCTTGCAAAAGGCTCCGCTCTTGTTGTTGCAGCATAGCATTCCTGCAACCATCACGCTTCCGTGATGGCTACACCCTCCTACGATGCAGGCAAGGGTTTGGGATTTCCCAACAAGCCCTGCTTGCTGCGAATGCAAACGCTTTTTTGAATTGCAAAATGATTTTTCAGTTGCTATACTGGGCTTATCAAAGTTTTTTCGGGAGGATGCCGCAATGACCGCACAGACAATGCAAATCGGGAACAGACCTTGCCGCATTTACGGCGAAGCTCATGCAGAATACCTGCTGCTCCAAATGACCGGCGAGCACGAGCTGCAAAGCATGGAAAGCGAGGTTGCCGCTATTGCACAAAGCAGCCGGAATTTTCTGTTTGCGGCCATCCCAGCGGAAAGCTGGAATGACGCACTTTCCCCGTGGAAGTCTCCTGCCGTGTGGGGGAAGCAGGGTTTCGGTGGCAATGCTGCAGACACCCTGCGCTTTCTGACAGAACAGGTCATCCCCACGCTGAAACAACAGTTTGAACTCTCGGAGAACGTCAAAATCATTCTGGGCGGCTACTCGCTGGCGGGACTGTTTTCGCTGTGGGCATCCACCCAGACCGATTTGTTCTACGGTGTCGCCGCTGCATCTCCCTCGGTGTGGTTCCCGGGCTGGATGGAGTTTGAACAGCAGCACCCGATTCAGACGCAGCACATTTATCTGAGCCTTGGTGACAAGGAAGAGCGCACAAAAAACACCATCATGGCTGCGGTGGGGGATAATATCCGCACCCTGCACAGCCGGCTTATAGAGCGCGGCGCAGACTGCACCCTTGAATGGAACAGAGGCGGGCACTTCAAAGACGCCGATTTGCGCACCGCGAAAGCATTTCGGTGGGTGATGGCGGAACACGCATGCAGTAACGGTAAGACAGATATCGTACATTGTTCCTTATGCATTCATGAGTGTGGTGCTAAAGATTTATGGCAGTAGCACATTGCTTTTATACAAATAAAAGTGTACAATAATAACAACTTTGCAAGCAATCCCCTTCAAGGAATCAACTGGAACATGGGTGGAGACTGTACCCGTTAAGCGGAATTGTTTGAATGAATACAATTCAACATAAAAGACAGTTGCTCATTTGTGAGTAGGAGGAATATAGGATGTTTGATTGTGGTTTACAGAATATTTTCCGGCTGAAAAACGGACAGTCCCGTTCCATCAACTGGGAAAACCGGAACGGAGAAAAAGGAAAAGGCGGCATGGCATCCAGCGATCTTGGTCCGTCCAGAAAAG
>ERZ773169.1631-NODE-1631-length-19040-cov-7.960179_pt1 | contig 19040 bp, 19 predicted proteins | sample MGYA00580536_ERZ773169 | MGnify/ENA primary metagenome ERZ773169 (study PRJEB29015, sample SAMEA2737814) | human gut metagenome | biome: human gut; feature: human-associated habitat; material: faeces | place: China | collected 2012 ...
TGCATCAAGTTTAAATTGTTTGTCATGTTGCTTTGCCATATGAGATCCTCCTTCAACATGCCTCTATTGTATCATGTTTATGTGTATTTGAAATTTCTCATTTTGGCTTGTACTATTTATATTCTAGCACCAGTTAATATTAAAAACTCCAAGTTGCCTTTTTAATAATAAAGAAAGGACGTGATACTATGGTAACAACAGAATCTGTAACTATAAAAGTTCCCGCAGGAATGTCAAAATATTTGGTAACTATGACTCCAGAAGCTGAACTTACCAGAAATGCATTGTTGTTATATCCATGTATATTGAATCAGACAATCTCTCATGGCCGTGCTGCTGAGATTTTGGGAATTAAGAAATCAGAATTGATTGACCTGTATGAAGAATTAAATACCTTTAGACAGCTGAAAAAGAGTGAAGCAGAAAAAACTCAAAGCTTGTAATTCTGGGTTTTTTCTGCTTTTTTAATTAGGATGCCAAGCAGCGATCTCTAGTTTAATTGGTGCTAGTTTCTTTCTCTTAACATTTTAGATTTTTGTAAGAATATGTATGATACTGTTTTCCCTAAAAGAAATCAAAGAATCAAATTACAACTTTACCTTTCAAAATTGCATGATCTGGAAATGGAGTTGGAACAGAATCATATATACTTTTTCTACTTTTATCATTTCCTAAATACACTTGAAAGTCTCGATTCCATCTATATATTGTTTTGTCATTTTCCATAAAATTACGATCATATGGAGATAAACTAAAATCTTTTTCTTCAATACCTTTTAGCAAAAAATGATCCTCTGGAAATTCATAATTTGTATCACTAGGATTTTCTTCATAAATACTTGAACCCTCTGGTGTTTTAACAACAAAATTATACTTCTCACAAATTTTGGAAATTTCATTTAAGCACCAAGTGCCATCGACATAACCTCTTCTATAGTTATTAAAATCCCCACAAACAATAACTGTGTCTTCATTCTCTACAACTGACATAGTATGTTTTAATTCTTGACGCCTTATACTGCCCCCTACTGAAGCATGTATTCTTATACAAATAAATATAAATTCTTTATCCGTTTTCTTGCTTTTACATTTAACTTCAAGATAGTCTGGAATTCCTTGAATACTCGGATAATATGTTTTTGCATATATCACATTTAACTTATTAATATTAATTGCAATAGCAACATCATTCTGTCCTGCTGAACTATTAGATGTTTCAAAAACAACATAATTTGAATTAAATGCTGCCGTCTTAACCTTCTCCCAATTATTACCTTTATATACCTCTGTCAACGCAATTATATCCGCAGCCTCATTAGCTATTACATCAGCGATCCAATCTGGCATATTTTTACCTGAATAATTCATACGCTGATTAATATTCCATTCCATGATTTTTAATTCCATTACAAGATTCTCCCTTTCATCAATACTGTCAACTCGCATTATATGATATCTATCCTGTCAACATGAACTTGGTTAGTACCTTTTCTTTTTTTAGTCCTAAATCTCATTAATTTAAACTGCTCCAATTTACACAATGCTTCAAGTAACTTATTCGCAATACCTCTTATACAAACTCTCCACCGCCCTCCTCAGCTCTTCTCCCAACTCTTCATCCTTATTTTCTATCAACTCTGCCACATCATAATGATGCAGCAGCCAATAGACCATTCCTCTTTTCGTTGCTTTTATCCTGACATCTACTGTTTTTTCAGTTTCCGTTCCATCTATTATTTTTATTCCATACGAAAATGTATTTACCAACCGAGAGAAATACTCTTTTTGTACCCTTAACTTATAAGTTTTTATTTCTCCACCAAAGTTATATGGAGTCTGTAAGAGATACTCTGCCCGTTCAAAATTTCTTTGTATTTCTTCTTCTCTGATTCCATCCTGAAATCCCGGAACTACCCTAATCTCTTTCATCAAATCCACATTATAAGTGTAAATTTTTCTCCCTTTTTCATAACGAACATGCGCACAATATCGACCTTCATTTAAAATCAGTCGAATTGGTTTTACTGTTGCCTGATAGATTTCTCTTGTCTCTACTTTTCCATTTACGATATCATAAACATTCCAATTAAAGGAAATACACTGACCGCTTTTTATCGCTTTTAAGATAACATCAATATTTTGAAGCACATCTGTTTCCAAGGTAAATCTTTGTCTTCCAAAGCTGTCATTGACATAGGGTGTAATGTCTTTTAAATTTTTCCCACTTAGCTTTTGTACTCGTTTTGCAAAGCTTTTTGCCTGTTTAGAGTTGAATATTTTTCCATACATAATCGAATCGATTAAATACTTTAATTCAACATCTGAAATATCGGTACTGCTTTTGTTATAATAATAATTTGTTTTTCTTCCATAGCGTTCTTCGTAACAAATTGTTTTTTCTTCATCTGGTAAGTTTGCTTCTTCTTCAACAAGATTTTTCAGGCACGTTCTGACTTTTTTTAATGTGATATCCGGATAATCCGCATGTAATTTTTCATAAATCTCATTCTGTTGCATTGTTTTTATTTCTTTAGAGTTTTTATCTTCCCCTGTATTGTTCTTCAACAGTTCAATCAAATATTTTCTAAGATTCATGATTTTTCTCCTTGTCCCATAATACAAATTCAAAATGATTTTAAATAATCCTTGAACAGAATTGCTTCTACAGCTGGAGTTTCTGATGTAAATTGAGCCTTTTCGATTCCGTTTGTTAGCAACTTATTCCGAATCATTTCCTGTATCGCTGGTGTCTCCACAATCACATCCTTCGAATTCATATCCGTTCCTTTCCCTTTTTGTTTTTTAATTTCTTTGGTAATGTTAGTCTACCATTTAGGGGCGTCATTTGTGTGACGCTTTTTTATAAATAAAATATATGCTGCTCACTATGAGCAGCATATTGGATACCCAGATATTTAATGATTTGGATTTAGTTGATGGATGACACGTTTCAGAATTTATGACTGATTTTTATTGGTGCCTGATACCTTTTCATATTTTTCTTTCTGCTTCTCCCAATACTCGACTGCTAATTCCATATATTTTACAAGCTGATCTGAATTTTCAATACTCTTATATTCTTCTGCATTGTCAAGTAATTTTTGTACTAAATTCTCCTTGTTCCCTTCTTCATAATCAAGTTGATAAAATATCTTACAATAATTTTCGAAGCTACCAATACACTTCAAAAAATGTATTAACGCTCTTCCTGTTGTTTTTGTTACGTTAATTTCTTCGATTTCCTCATTTTTTTTAATCTTTTCATAAATATTTTTTAGCGTATTTAAAAAAACATCTATACGATCTAACGCATTTCTTCCTTTAATATTATTTAATCCCCCAGTTGTCGGCATTAACGAAAAATTAAATGGTGAATGATGCATTGATGAACATAATAATAAAATTTCTTTAATCTGCTGATTTTCCTTATTATCATCTTTTTCTATCACATTCCAAAAATGTGAAACTTTTTTTTCATTAAAATTAAATGTACAGTCTCCCGCTATACCTATATTTTTGCCTTCTTTAAGCCAACAGCTATCCAACTTGTACGGCCATATATAATCTTTATTTTCAAAATAACAAAATGTTCCCACTACTCGTTTATAAGCCTTACCACTAAGCCAAAACTTATTCTTTTTTCCAAATCTTTTTTCAAATAAAAGATTTTTATCTTCTTCCTCAACATTACTCAAAAATTCATAATACATCTCAAAATAATATTCCCATGCTCGCAGGCTAGAATCTGGATCATATACATTTTTCTTTGTGTCAAAAGGATATTTCAAATCAAGATCTATATCAACCTTTTTTAAATCTAATAAACGTTCTTCTAAACTTTTTTCTGAATCATCTTCTGATTTTCCCATTGCTATATTAGTTCCTTCCATATTTATTTGTTCGAACTCTAAAATTCATTAATCTAACTGTTTCAATCTACAAATGTTACAAATAATCTACTGGCAATACTTCTCATCCAATCTCTCCACCGCATCCCTCAATTCTTTCCCCAACTTTTCCTCTTTATTTTCTATCCACTCTGTCACATCATAATGATACAACGACCAATAAATCATTCCATTCTATTATACATTTTATATAGATAAAATGCAATATTTTTCTTTTTATTGTGCAATTTTAAAACTTTTCAAAATCTGAATCACCTGCTGTTCTTCTTCCGCTGTAAATGTACCATCTGGTGATTCTGCAATGAATGCATGCGGATTTGGATATTCAAATGAAAATTCATCTACATTTCCTGCCTGTCCCTGAAATTCTCTTTCTCCAATATAAGATTCTGGAACGACCGCATAAAATGCCTTATCAATAGACATATAATCTGAATCGAGTCCTAGTATCATTTCTCCCACAAGCTGTACTTTGGCTACCACAAATGTTCCAAGTCCCGAACAGTCCTTATCTGTTCCTGCCGGATATCCCGCTACAAATGAAGAATCTGCTGCCTTTGAAATCTCTGCTTTCAACATTGACTTCGCATTTACTCCTAAATTTGTCTGGCAGTCCCAATAGGTAACTGTAACACCTCTTGGATTAGAAATCACTACATTTTCTTCTATCACATTTCCAGCACCAGTATTTCAGTTTGAACATTCCATCCTTCTGGATATTCAAACTGAAATACTGGTGCTGTCACTGCATTTGTCTGTGCATATTTTGTTGTATAGGTAGTTCCTGTCACACTTTCTGACTGTACTTGCGGTGTTTCTGATTCTTCTGCTATACCTTGATTTTCCTCATTTTTTACTGCTTCAGATTCCTGTATTGTTTCTTCATTTGCAGTTTCTTCCTCTGGATTTGTTTCCTCTTCTTGTTTTCCAACCGCTTCTTCTTTTTCTTCCATTTCTTCCGGTTCGCTCTGCTCTTCTGCTATTGAATCCTTTTCATTTTCTTTTATTGCTTCATTTACCTTTGCACTTTGATTCAATTCTTTCTGTTTCATTTTCTCTTTGTATACACAAAATCCCGTAATTCCCAGTGCTGTGACAAGTACAATTGTCACAATAATTATAATTTCTTTTTTCATATTCTTCTTTTCCTCTCCACACACTATTTATAACTATATTTATCATACTTGCAAATCATTATACTCGCACTACAAAAATATTACAATCAGTAAAACTGTAGTATTTTATTTTAAAGGAGTTTTCTAAATGAAAGAACTTGATTTTCCAAAAATAGCAAAAAAATTAAAAGAAATTCGTATTTCTAAAAACATGACACAAGAATATGTTGCCAGTGTTGCCGACGTCAATGTCAGCCACATCAGTAACATCGAAAACAACCGTGTAAAGGTCTCTCTTTCCACTCTTGTTCAGATGTGTAATGCGCTTGATGTGACCTTAGATTTCATTCTTTCCGATGAATATAATGATGTTTCCGGTCCGATTGAGCAGGAAATTCTTCACGAATTACAATCCTGTCCTTATGAAACGAAAGTACAAATTTTAAAAATCGTCAAAGCCCTCAAATAGTTCTTTACATTCTTCCGAATCTATTTGAGGGAGCTTTGCTCCCTGACAGAAACTTTTCTTCTTCTCTTCTAAAAGGATTCCAAAAATTTCATCTCGAAAGGCTTCCATTTCATTTTGGCTTCCTTGGTAATACTTTCGAAATGCCATTATTACCTTAGTATCACACTCTCTGAGCTCCTGAATCATTTGCTGGTCTGTTTCCAGTAATATTTCATAAAGTTTCTTTAATGTGGCTTCAGATAGTTTCATACTCATAATTTATATTCTCCTTGTTTTTTCTTCCATAAGCATAACAAGTTCCAATGCCCAAATTGGGCACTGATAAAAAATCTCCCAGATTTTTTCATCTGAGAGACTTTTCTTTAACTATCCTTTACACATTTTCTGTACTCACATATTTGGTTCGATTTATCTGCTCTTTACCCATACACCAGAGCCATTTACATACCAATTACCGACCCATCTGTTTGCAGCCATTTTTCCAGATGCATCCAGATAATACCATTTACCGCCTATTTTCTGCCATCCGGTTGCCATTTTGCCATCAGCTTTCATATAGTACCAATAACTGCCTACTTTCTGCCAACCGGTTTTCATTGCTCCACTTGATACAAAATAATACCAGGAACCGTTTATCTTTTGCCAGCCGGTTACCATTCTTCCGCTTCCATTCATATAATATTTTGTATTTCCAACTGTAGTAAAGCCTTTTGCCATTTTTCCACTGCCGTTAAAGTAGTACCATGCACCATCAACTCTCAGCCAGCCTTTTGCCATCTTTCCATCAGATTTTAAATAATACCAGGTTTTGTTTTCTGCAAACCAACCGGTTTTCATTGCTCCACTTGAGGCAAAATAATACCAGTTTTTATCGTAACTAACCCAGCCGGTTCTCATCCATCCTGCTGCGTCAAATCCATACCAGGTATTTCCGATTTTGCATAATTTATTTTTCGGATAAGAACCATCTTCATAACGATACCACCATCTGGAACCGGATTTTATCCAGCGACCGTTAGTTTGGTATTTAGAGTTGAAGTGGTAGGTCGGTATAATTCCATCTTCAAATTCTTTACTCTTAGAAACGTTATTCCACTCTTTCTCAGTTCCAGCATAGTAAATATCTACCTTTGACTTACCATCAAATGCATCATGGTCAAAATTATCAAAAAATAATCTACCTACACTTGTCAGTGTCTTTGGAAAATAAACTTCTTTTATCTTATTACAATATGAAAAAGCATTATTTTCTATTTCTTTAACTCCCTCTGAAAATACAATTTCAGTTAATTCTTCACATCCCATAAAGGCACAATTTTTTATTGATTCCACATTTGAAGGAATAATAATCTTTGTAAAGGCGCAGCCACTAAAAGCAGCATACTCTATTACCTTTACTTTTTCTGTTATGGTAATTTCAGCCAAACTATGGCAACTTAAGAAAGCGCTTTTCCCTATACGTTCTAACTTTTGAGATAATATAACCTTTCTAAGGTTGGAACAATCATGAAAAGCACTATCTCCAATTTCTGTTATTGAATTTGGCAATGTAATATTTTTAAGGCTAGTGCAATTTTCAAAAACACTATCTTCGATTTTTGTTATTGTGTTTGGTAATGTAATATCTTTAAGATTAGCGCAATTTTTAAAAGCGCTATCTCCGATTTCTGTTATTGTATGTGGCAATGTAATATCTTTAATGTTAGCGCAATTTTCAAAAGCGCTATCTCCGATTTTCGTCATTATATTTGATAAGGTAATATTCTTAAGATTTGAACAACTTTTAAACGATGCTTCACCAATTTCTGTTATTGTGTTTGGTAAAATAACTTCTGTTACTTTACTATTATCCAAGAAAGCTCCTGATGCAATTTTATTTACTGTAAGTTCTTTTACCTTTTCTGGTATTTGAATTTTTCCACTCAAATCCTCTCCTACTTCAATAACAGCACAACTTGTTTTGTCTTCGTTTACTGCATACGTTATATTTCCTTCTGTGTAAATTTCCGCATTTGTACAATACCATGTTGCATTTCTAAGTTTCTCATTTCCCTCTTTCCGTATAAGAAGATTATTTCTCCTTCCAGCATAATTGACATCTTTTAAACTTGTACAACCTTCAAATGCAGATCTACCAATTTCTTTCAAACTAGAAGGTAACGAGATTTCTTGCAAGTTGCTACATTCACTAAATGCACCCCCATATAAAACCTCAACTCCTTCCGGAATCGTAATCTCTGTTAAACTTGTACAACCTTCAAATGCAGAGGCACCAATAGATGTAACACTATCTGGAATTGTAATATTGTTTAAATTACTACATTCTTCAAACATCCACATACCAATTGAAGTAATTCCCTTTTCTATTACAACGGATGTAATTTCATATTTCTGTTCGTCCCATGGTGTCCACCCCATATCGACCCTAACATCATACAAATCCCCAGTTCCCGAAATCGTAAGAACCCCATTTTCTAATTTCCAACTAGCATTTGCCCCACAAGGTTCATTTGCCTCTTTTAATTCATTTGTTTGACTTCCAGACAGTTCTCCTTCTTCTGCCTGACTTTCTGTTTGGTTTCCTTCGGAATCTAAGTTTTCTTCACTTAATGTCTCTTCGCTTGATTTTTCTTCGCTTGATTTTTCTTCTTTTAATGTTTCTTCCTGTTTGCTTTGTTCCGTCTCATCTTCAGTCTGTTCGTCATTTGCGCTTTCAGCCTCTCCAGTTTCCTGGCTCTGTTCTTCCGCATCAGCTTCCTGCGCTTCATCTTTTACTTCACTACTTACTTCGTTTGTTTCTTTTTCTTCTGCCTGTCCTGCGTTATTTTCCGCTTGCGCTGCCCATGCAGGTGTATTCACACTCATGCTCTGTGAAACCGCTAACATTGCTGCTACTACTTGCTTTTTCATAATTTTATCCCTCTCCTTATTTTTTTATAACTATACTTATTTTAGTTTTAAATCATTATATCATTACTATAATAATATTACAATTACAAAATATTTAATGATACTAATTTCTTTTTTCTTTTCTAAGCATAACAGGTATTAGTGCCCAAATTGGGCATTGATGCAAAAAAATCCCCCGAACTTTCGTCCGAGGGCATTTCTTTCTATATATGCAAATGACTGGATGGTAGACATCCGGCAGCAACAGCCTAAACGGAATAACTCACCGTAACGAATACGAAACTTGAGTTTATTCACCAATTTGTAACCTTGAAAATTATAATCTATTTTTCTTCTTTTCGTTTACTATTGGTATGAATTCCTCTATTTTCATCTCCTGCTTCATTAACACCAAATTCGTAGTCATTTCCCGGCAGAATAATATTTAAGGCAATTCCTGCAATCGCTGCAATCGCAAGTGCTGTCAAGGTAATCGAAGTTCCTGCTATCGTAAAGGTAATTCCATCACTGAATCCCAGACCGCAGACAAAGATAACGCCTGCAATAATCAGATTTCTGGATTTTGTCAGGTCTACTTTATTTTCTACGACATTACGTACACCAATTGCGGAAATCATTCCGTAAAGCATGAAGCTGACTCCACCAATAATTGCGCTTGGCATGGTACTGATAACAGCGGATACTTTTGGAATAAAGCTGACGATAATTGCAAACACGGCAGCAATACGGATAACTCTCGGGTCATAGACTTTACTTAATTCGAGTACTCCTGTATTTTCTCCATAAGTGGTATTTGCCGGACCTCCAAACAGACCGGAAACAGCTGTCGCAAGACCATCTCCGAGCAGAGTTCTGTGAAGTCCCGGTTCTGCAAGGAAATTTTCTCCTACCGTTGCGGAAATCGCAGACATATCTCCTACATGTTCCATCATAGTTGCAATGGCAATCGGTGCCATAACAAGAACTGCAGTTACATCAAATTTACAAAGCTGGAATCCCGGAAGTCCCACCCAGCTTGAACTTGCAATAGATGCAAAATTTAAAATTGCAGAACCGTCTGGATTCTTAATTCCACACGCATTCATAATCATTGCCACTGCATAGGAAATCACAACCCCCATCAGAATCGGAATGATTTTAAACATTCCTTTTCCCCAGATATTAAACACAATGATAACTGCAAGGGCAACCAGTGCAAGAAACCAGTTTGTGGATGCATTGGAAATTGCAGAGCCTGCAAGACTTAAACCGATACAGATGATAACCGGTCCGGTTACAACAGGCGGAAGATAACGCATCACACGTTTGACTCCCACGATACGGATAATCAGTGCAAATATCAGATAGAAAAGACCTGCTACTACAACTCCCCCGCAGGCATAAGCTGCTTTTTCATTTGCTCCCATAGATGCATACATTCCACTGTTTAAGTTTGCCACTGTGGAAAATCCTCCCAAAAATGCGAAGGATGAACCCAAAAATGCAGGCACTTTGAATTTGGAACACACATGGAACAACAATGTACCAAATCCTGCACCAAATAAGGTTACGGAAACAGTCAGACCGGTTGTAAGCGGTTCCCCACACGCCTGAACAAAATAGCTGTTGACCAGAATCGGTACTAAAATTGTTGCACCAAACATGGCGAACATGTGCTGTAAGCCTAAAATCAGCATTTTAGGCACGCCAAGTTTTCTGGCGTCACGAATTGCTTCTCCTCTTTCTCCCATTTTTTCTCTCCTCTTTCGTTTTTTTATCTTTCATGTGCTCTCGAAATTTTTTTAAGAGTACATCTTCCCCATTATAGAGGAGAGAGTCCTGTTATGGCAAGCAAAATCAAAGAATCCTTTCAAAAATCATACAAGTTTATAATGCAAAAAACTCTTTAATCTGTCCCACAATAATCTGCATCAGTCTGGTTCTCGCTTCCACACTTGCCCATGCAATATGCGGAGTAATGATAAGCTTCCTGCTGTCTTTTATTTTTACCAATGGATTCTTCTCACTCATCGGTTCTTTACATAACACATCAAGACCTGCTGCCGCAATTTCTCCGGTCTCCAGAGCTTCACACAAATCCTGTTCTACCACAATCGGTCCACGTCCTAAATTTAAGAAAATCGCTGTCTTTTTCATCTTTGCAAATGCTTCTTTATTCATCAAATCTTTTGTATATTCATTTAACGGAGCATGAACAGAAACAATATCGGATTTAGAAAGCAGAGTATCAAAATCTACCTGTTCATATCCTTCCTGTGCGCTTCTTCCGGAAGCCGAATAATAAACCACATGTGCACCAAATGCTTTCGCAATATCAGCAACCCGTCTTCCGATCGTTCCAAGTCCGATAATTCCCCAGGTTTTTCCGCTGATTTCATTAAAATGCTCTGCAAAATGAGTGAAAATCGTATCATTTACATATTTTTCCGTTTTGACATACTCATCATAATAACGCATTTTTTCCAGTAAATAAAATAACAGCGCAAAGGTATGCTGGGTAACCGACTCTGTCGAATATCCGGCTACATTTCTCCATGCAATTCCACGTTTTTCAAGATATTCCTTATCCAGATTGTTTGTTCCGGTAGCTGTTACGCAGACTAACTTTAAATTTTTTGCTGTTCCAATCGTCTGCTCATTAATCTCAATCTTATTAATTACTAACACATCTGCATCTTTTACACGCTCCGGCACTTCTTCTGATGTGGAAAATCCATATTTTACCACTTCTCCAAGCGCATCATAGGCTGATAAATCAATGTCATCTCCTATTGTCTTTGCATCCAAAAATACAATTTTCATGATCCATCTCTCCCTTAATTAAATTTCTTTACTCATTTCATCATAAGTGCAAAAGTTATATCCTAATCTCTGATATAGCGCAACCGCACCTGCATTTTCTTTTTCTACTTCCAGACGGAATCGTACTGCATCTGTATAGATTTCTTCTACTGCCTCAAAAAATTTTCTTCCGATTCCGTGCCCTCTGTATTCTGGCTTCATATACAAATCTTCCAGCCAGATACAGACCCCGCCAAATTCGGTTGAATATCCGGTTGCGGCGATGCCATATCCCGCAAGCTCACCTTCGATTTCAAACACATATCCATCCACGTATGGGCAGCCTCCAACGCAATCTGAAATATCTTTCTGTAATGTTTCGTCATCCGCTTTATGAATAACCACATCCGATGCATAAAAGATCTGCATCATTTTTAAGACCTCTGCTCTGTCTTTCTCCTGCATGGAACGAATTATAACCTCTCCCTTTTTCATTTCTACCTTCATTGTTAGTATCCTTTCCTTATGAAATCATGCTCTCCTATCACCGGAAGCTTTTTCACATCCATATTTGTAATCAAAATATACGTCTGTGAATTCAAATACTGAATGAGTTGGTCAATTTGCTCTTCTAAGCCTTGCACTTCGGCTTCGACCGTCCCATCGTATTTGTTTTTTACCCAGCCGGTTAATCCAAGCTGCCTTGCTTTATGTACGCAATAATATCGAAATCCCACGCCTTATACATGTCCATAAAAAATAATATGTCTGCGAATCATAAATACACTCCTACTATCTGTGAACTACTCAGCTACAAGTAACCGAGCTTCTTGCTTAAAAATAATAAAAAACATTTTTGCTGTAAGTACTATATCCGTTACGTTCATAATTTTTTTTCCTCAAGTGTTTCGTTGCTACTATCATAGGGTGAGTAAGAGACTTTTGTCAAGTCTAAGAACGTAAGTCAAAAAAAGCTCCCAATAAGCTGAAATTTCATGCCTGTTGAGAACTTTTTTCTAAAAATATTTTAAGATTATTTTAAAATTTCAATATCTGTCTGTATTACCTGTGGTTCTTTTTTTAATAAATATTCTCCATTTCGTACAGAAGCCAGAATTCCGGCTCGTTCGCATATTGCATCAAACTCTGATTTTGCTTCAAGTACAATAAAGTTTGCCGGCTTGCCTTCTTCTAAACCATATTCGTCCTGAATATGCATGGTTTTTGCTCCATTTACGGTAATTAAATCCAGTGCATTGTCGATTTCTTCAAATGACATCATCTGGCAGATATGAATTCCGTGATCCAGAATCATCATCATGTTTCCATTTCCAAGAGGATACCATGGATCTGACATCGAATCCTGGGCAAAGCAGACATTAATCTTTGCATCATTTAATTCTTTTACTCTGGTTAACCCTCTTCGTTTTGGATAGGTGTCCTGACGTCCCTGAAGGTAAATATTTTCTGTCGGACAGGAGATAAAATTAATTTCTGCTTTCTTCAATAATTTCATCAAACGAAAGGCATAGCTGTTATTTGCAGAACCAAAAGAACAGGTATGGCTGGCTGTTGTTTTACTTCCGATCCCTTCCATATAGCTTAAAGCTGACAACAATTCCAGAAATCTTGACTGGTCATCATCTGTTTCATCACAGTGTACATCGATTAATTTATCATATTTCACTGCCAAGTCTACCGTTTTATGAATGGATTTTTCTCCAAATTCTCTGGCAAACTCATAATGAGGAATGGCTCCGACACAGTCTGCTCCCATTTTCAAGGCCTCTTCTACCAGTTCATCTCCGCCTTTATAGGCATACATTCCCTCCTGCGGAAATGCCACAACCTGAATCGTCACAATATCTTTTAATTCTTCTCTTAATTCCAGCAAAGCTTTTAAAGAAGTAAAATTTGGGTCTGTTACATCTGCATGAGTACGAATATACTGGACTCCTGCTGTCATTTCTTTCTTAATTCCGGCAATTGCCCTCTGTTTTACTTCTTCTACCGTAAGGTCTGATTTGGTTTCACTCCATCTTTGGATTCCTTCAAACAGAGTTCCGGTGCCATTTAAAGCACCTTCTTTTCTTGCAGTAAATACATAATCCAGATGAATATGAGGGTCTACATACGGTGGAACAGTCAGATACCCCTGCAAATCAATCACTTCTGCCTCATCCGGCACAGCAATCTGCTCTGCTATCTTTTTAATTGTTCCATCCTCTACCAGTATCATTTTTAATTCTTTTTGACCTTTTAAACGCACATTTTTAAATAATTTTATCATAACATTTTTCTCCTGCTTTTTGAACCAGCACTTTCTTATCTGTTACTTGATTCGGTTAAATTTTTAAATCTGAAATTCTTTCTTACATATCTTTACAAGTTCAGGAACCACACTGTCCACAATAATTTTTCCTCTCTCTGCACTTGAAGAGACACTACTTGCCAAAGCTCCGCTTTCCGGCACATCTCCTTTTTTCAGTGGATAACGGAAATATGGAAGAGCTTCTGTAGGAGGAGCTTCTACCGCTCTCTCAAAATGAACCAGTTCCGGTGCAAAATACATCATAAGAGAAGTTTCGGTTACTGCTGCATGTTCAAATGCCCAGCCCGGAAATGGTACTTCATCAAACACTTTATCAATCACATCTTCCGGCATCGGATCCCACCAGTTCGATTCGATAATCGTAGCCACACCATGCGTATCACGATTAACCAAATCCATCGCTTCTACCACAAACGCTTCATTTTCAAAATGTGCATTCATAATAAAGATTTTTGTAAATCCATCTTTTATCAGCTCCATCAAAATATCATACACTAAATCAATCACGGTTTTTCCATTTAAATCAATCGTTCCCGGAAAAAGTGGACCGCCTCCGCTCAACGGCTTTGATTTATATCCATAAGTTAACGTCGGCATGATAATTCCATCTAATTCTTTTGCCAGATAATATGAAAATTTTTCTGCAATTTTTGCATCTGTACAAAGTGGGAGATGCTGTGCATGCTGCTCCGTCGCTCCAATCGGTAAAATTACTACCGAATCTTTTTTTGCCTGAAATTCAGGCCATGTAATATCGTGCATATAATAGGACATTTTTTCAACCTCTTCTCATTCTTATTTTTCTACTGCATATTTTTTGCATATTTTTTCATTTGACAGCTTTCTGCTTTTTTATTGACAGAAGCAGAAATTCCAATCATTAAAATTGCGGCAATGACAACTGCAAGCAGGCAGGAAAACCAATAGTTAATTCCAATGACATAATTAAAAATCAGATAGGCAATCGGTCCTGTAATTGAGGATACAATTGCACCTTCTTTTGTCGCACGGTTTGAAATAATTGCGGCAAATAACGGAACTCCAATACATGCTCCAATTCCACTTAATCCCAGATAAAGTACTACGCTCAAAAATTCCGGTGGATTTACAAAATTAAATGCAAAGCAGATAAATGCAACCACAACGACTGCAACTCTTGTTACACGTACTTCCTGTTCCGCAGTTGCATTTTTATTAATGGTCTTGGAATAGAAATCACGTCCGACTGCCTGACCTACAACCAGTAAAACAGAGGTTGCTGTAGACATCATCGCTGCAAAAATACCAATCATCATCATTGCTGCTGCCCATTTTGGAAGCATTTCTTTTGCCATTGTAACGGTTAAATAATCGGCTTCTACATCCGGGAATAATACTCGTCCGGTTAAACCACAAAGATAAAAGCTATTATAAATCGTACTTAAGATCAATGCGGTAATTAAGAACGTTCCAATTGTTTTTCTCTTTACATTTGGAATTGCAAGAAATCTGGAGCAAAGGTAAGGCTGACTGATGAAGATAATACACCAGAATACAAAGTTACCAAACACACCGGATAATGACATCTGCGCATCGGAAGATTCTGCCTGTACAATATTTAACATATTCGGGTCAATCTGAGCCAGTTTTGTTTCAAGTCCGTTAAATCCTCCAACTGCTTTTAAAGATAAAATTACAAGTACCACGGAAATAATCAACATCGGAAGTCCCTGTGCAAAATCAGTCCATGCAACGGATTTTAATCCACCTACAATAACATAGAATATAATAACAACCGTGATGATTGCAAGTCCTGCTTTAAAAGAAATACCGGTAAAGGATTCCAATAATACAGCTGCACCTTTAAACTGAGCTACTAACGGGAAAATATAAAAAACAGAAATCACACCTGCAATAATTAATCTCAAAATTTCACTCTGATAGCGGTCACCTAAATATTCCGGAATGGTAAGAGAACCAAGCTTTTCTGCCTGCATCCTCATTTTCGGCATCAACAGTACCGCCGGAATAATCAGACCCGGAATGACTGCAATAACAACCCAGTAATATGGCCATCCTACAGTTGACATGATACCCGGATCACCCATAAAACAGGCTGCACTGATGGATGAAGTTACATAAGAAAATGCAAGTACTACGGTTGGTGTACTTCTTCCACCCAAATAATAATCTACATCTGCCGAACCGCTGGTCTGCTTTGCTCCAAGTTTACTTGAAATAAATGCAACCAGACCTACAAAAATTAAAAATCCTACGAAAAAAATAACGGAAATCTGTTCAAGTGTCATTTTTTCTCCTCCTTTTTTTGAAAATGGTCTAAAAAAGCGTAAAAAAATAATGCCTGCCGATTTCCTGCTGTATTTTTAAATTTTCACAGCAGGATTCAGGCATTTTCCTTATACAGTTCCATGTGCCAGTGTACCTTCCATTACAGGTGTCGGTTCTGTTTCAACTGCATCTAATGGTTCTTTCTTTAACATAAATGAAATCACTACTCCTGCGGAAGCTAAAATCGAAATCAACTGTGCCCCTATCATAATTTCCCATGTCATCATAATCATTTCCTCCTTTAAATCAACTTTCTATCCTTATTTTTTCTACTACAACCAACAGTAACGCTACTTCAAAACATTAGAATCAAAAAAGGAGCTTACACAGATTTTGTTTATCTGCATAAACTCCTTTGTTTACGATTCCTGTATGTTTTTGATGGTGCCATTATAGGCACAATTTTTTGAAAAGTCAATATTTTATTACTTTATTTCTTTCATTTATTAGTCAGAAACGAATCTTCTTCCCTCTATTTGTCATCTTTGCACAAATCACTTCAAAAATAAGTTGAAACCAAACGATTCTTCTTTTATAATGAGTTAAACATTTTTTCAAGGAGGGTGCTATTATGTTTCAATGTAAAGACCTTTACACATTGTCATCTTTATCCAAGTTAAAATTAATCGCCGGAAATAACGGACTGCACAAAGGGATTCGCTGGGTCTACAAAGCAGAGTCTTTGTCCCTTTCTCAATGGGTTCATGGCGGAGAACTTCTAATCATCAGCCGACCGGTCAGCTCTGAACCCAATTTCAATCTTTCAGTGCTTTTAAAAGAAGCGATTCACCTGAATATGTCCGGTGCACTTTTACTAATCGGTCCAAACTATATTGAAAAAATCTCAAAATCCGTGCTTTCCTTATGCAATGAAAATGATTTTCCTTTATTTGCAATTCCATGGAATCTTCCGCTTGTTGACTTCTTTGAAGAAATCGGCCACGCAATTTCCAACAATAACTTTTATCAAAGTACCCGCAATGATGTTATCTTTAATATTATATTTGAAAACCATATCAGCGCTTCTGCCCTGAAACTTCAAGCTGCCAATAGTGGATATTCTTTTGAAGGCAGTCATCATTTTTTCCTTCTGCATTTTATCTTACCGGAATCCGGTCAGACTGCCGGAATGGAACAAACCATCAGCAATAATCTTTACGAATATCTTCATCAGGCATTTTCTGAACAAGATGCATCCTTCCTCTCATCTACTTACAGCAACCACATCATTGGTATTTTTCCTGACAAAGATTTTTCTGAAATTACAGAAGCATTTTCCAAAACAATGGATTACGTCTGTCAGAACCATCCGCAGTTAACCTGCAATATCGGTATCGGACTTGCTGTATCCGATATTAAAAAATTAAAACAAAGCTATGAGCAGGCTGCGGAATGTATCAATTACTGCAATAAATTAAACTTAAATCATCAGTCCCTCTGCTACAACCAGCTCGGTCTTTATCAGCTGTTTTCCGATTTAAACCAGACTCCTTTATACGAATCTTTCATAGAAAATCAACTGGGTGTACTCATCCGCTATGACGCAGATAACCACACCCAGTTAGTTGAAACGTTATCTCTTTATTTACAAAATAATTGTAATATTCTGCATACCGCAGATGCTACCTATACCCATAGAAATACCATTAAATACCGCATTACAAGAATTGAAGAACTGTTACGTGTCGATTTACAGGATGCTTCTGTTCGTCTGAATCTGCATCTTGCCCTTTATCTGCATCAGTTCATCGTGAACTACTCCGATTTATAGAAGTCGGAGTAGTTCACCTTAGGTATCTATTTTTGTAAAATCATTTACTTTCTACACTTTGAATTATACAGAAAGCTATTTGCCAAAAGAATCCTTATCACACATTAACAGAATCAATGGAAATTAAGTAGTTACTTCATCTTTTCCTTCTCCTCTATTAATTTTATGAATTCTTCTTCTGATATTTCTGCCCGATTGGCAGCATCTTTCGTACTCAATACATGGTCTCTAACCAACGAGATGAGCATTTCTAATTTGCCCTGTTCTATTCCTTTTTCTATTCCTTTTTCTATTCCTCGTTCTTCTACTGCATCTGACAAATTACACATAAAACTCAACTCCTCTCCTAGTCCATTTTCCATTTTAATTTCATACTCTTTTTCTAATCGGTCTTTTTTCTCTTTCTCTGGCATTTCGGTATCAAACAGTGTATTCATCATTTGAAGAAATGTATCTTCGGTCTCTGTTTCGGTATTCAAACACACCATTACAACTGAAAGTTTATCATATTCCAGCCTTTTATCTGGAATTCCCGATATTAAATCACTTTTTTCAATTTTATATTCTGAAATAGCATTTCCAATATATTTCGGTGCGTTCATACAAATCCAGATAGAGTATACTTTTTTCAAATTATTGTATTTAGGAATTTCAAATTCCGTTCCAAGCTGTGCTGAAAGCATTCTTGCAGCATAAAAGACTCCTCTTGTCGTTAAAGAATATCCAACATAATATGCTTTCTGTGCTTCAATATTGATAATCAGTTTAATTCTTTCCTCTTTTTTCGGTACCCAGGCAAAAAAGCGGATATCATAATATATTTCTCCTTCTTCATTTACCTTGTCTTCATTAGGTAAACCTGTAATCCGTGTTGCATTCGTCTCTCCCGGATTTACTTTTCTACTTCCAATTTCTGGTTCTCCTTCTATGCATTCCATAATTTCTTCTCGACTCATACCTGCATATTCACTGACAGTACGCTGCATAATCCAAGAAAGAATGTTCTTATCTCCTAATACTTTTTTGCACTGCTCATCATACTGAATCTTTGCTTGCGCCAAATCTAAATTTCGTGCAAATTCAGTTCGCATGATTCCCCTTCTTTCCTTTTTGATTTTCTCTTATTCATAGCCTTATTCCTAATCAAGTTCTAGTTATGCCCTGCATTCTCCAAAATCTCTTTTAACGTCCTCGGCTCATAATTCATCCACGGTTTCATACAGCCGACATTATATGCCCGTGGCATTTTGTCATAAATATGCCCACACTCGTTTTCGCTCATTTGTACGATACATCTTTGGAAATAATCATCCTCTTTCCCATTATGCGTGTGACCATACAGCAAAATCGTTCCTCTTCCCATATTTTTCCAAGTGAACTACTCGGCAACTGAGTTACCAGAGCATCTGAAATCTGGCGGGATACC
>ERZ773169.1637-NODE-1637-length-18981-cov-2.786326_pt1 | contig 18981 bp, 20 predicted proteins | sample MGYA00580536_ERZ773169 | MGnify/ENA primary metagenome ERZ773169 (study PRJEB29015, sample SAMEA2737814) | human gut metagenome | biome: human gut; feature: human-associated habitat; material: faeces | place: China | collected 2012 ...
TTCCCTTACCTGTTCCTTTAATGTCTTGAGAATGTTATCCAGCATAACTGTCTGTACCCTCAGCGCGCTAATCGCTTCGCCTGCATTATCGAAATTGATTGGTTCTCCTTTCGGATCTGTCAATGGGTTCTCGTATACTAATAACTCTATCTCAAGGTCGTCAAGGTATTCATCTACATCAAAATCTTTATATTTGTCATACAGATCCGCCATGTCCGCCACTTTTTCAGCATCCTCCGGATCATCCTCTGAACTGCTGCTTTCTGTATCTGTATCTTCCTCTTCACTGTCAAACATTTCCAGGGCAGCTTCAATTTCTTCCTGGTGTTCTAAATAATAAGTATATTTTTCGTATTCCTCCGATTTTACAACTGCTTCCAGCTTATCACTGTAGGCAACAAACCTTCTCTCAAGACCATCAAAATAATCCGGATATGCTGCAATCGCTTTCAATGTATCATAATAATCTTGGATGTCTTCCATCGCCTTCTGGCTTTTATCAGAAATTTCTTTTCTTTTTTTGATTGCATCCATATCATCATCAACAGTTTCAAATTCCCCCAGCGAACTCAAAATACCGTTCTCGTCCATAACCTGTTCCACAATGCGGTATTTCATAAAGTCACTGATCTGAGTCATCAGCACGTTATTATTGGAAAGACTGGCACCGTCCACTTTTTCGTAGGAAATTTTTACATCGGCATCCTTGTAAGGCATAAAACCGGATAAAGATTTTCCATCACCAACCGGATTGAAGGAATATCCCACCGTATCCGCAAGCTTATTGACTGCCTCAAGTCCCTCTTTATTCTGTGTAACTGAAAATAAGCCATACAACTCTTTCAGAAGATTATCAAATTCACTTTGTGAAAGTATATCACTCACAGGCCCTCACCTCCTGTCATCTTATTTTCCCGCTTCATCAGCCGAATTTCACTCCGCTGATTGCGACCTTATAGATGAAGTCGGATTGGAATAGATCCTGAACAGACTTCAGAATCTCCTCTTTTAAGCCTTCCATATCCTCTCTGCACTCATCCTCTGTATGTGCGGAAACGGTAGCCGTGATAGCATCCTTGATCAGGTTCTCATAGCTTGCCAGCGTGTCACTGCTGCCATAGGTCTTATAATCCTTATGCTTCTTGTTGATAGACAAAGATACATCAAACATGATGTAATCCTGTTTTGCTCCTGCTTCGCTCTTCAGAGGAATTGTCATGGAGTCTGCAATATTATATACCTCTGTATCGGTAAGGGCAACATTCGTTGTTTCTTCATCCCCCGGAACGGTAAGTTCCAGATTCATGGCAGTGGTAATATTGTCTACCAGTTGTGCGGTCTTCTTATTCGTACCCACAATGCTCACAAGCATGACGCTGGTCAACACAATGTTCACCACCAGCAGTGCCAGAATCAATACTGTCATCAGATTTTTCTTCATTGGTCTTATGCTTCCTTTCCCTCTCCACACTAATATGTTGTGGATGGATTATAGATTCTGATCTCTACACGCCGGTTCTTGCTGCGCCCCTCTTCTGTGGAGTTATCAGCTACCGGTACACGGTCACCCATCCCTGCGTGTCTCAGATCAGATGGATCCAGAGAGGTAGTCTCTGTCAGATAATAGAACACGGAAAGTGCTCTGGCGCTGCTCAATTCTTCATTATCGGCAAACCTCGCACTGTGAATAGGGACATTATCTGTATGTCCTTCGATTTCTATGGTGGAATTACTTCCGTAACGTTCCAGGATCACTCCCACCTTGTCCAGAACTTCCTTAGCCTGATCCTTCAGGCTGTCACTTCCGGAATCAAACAACAGCGCTCCCTTCATAGATAGCTGCACATATTGTGCCGTAAATGACACACTGACCTGATCTGCAAGGCTGTCCTCCACCAGAGCTTCCTGTACTGTTTCCGCCAGTTCTTCGTTGCTCTCCAGATTTTTCTCATTCAGTGCCTCTTCCAAAGCTTCTGCGTTGTCATATTTCTCATAATTATCAGAATCCGTCTCACTGTCTGCGTTTCTTCCGGCATTACTGATATACTCATCCAGATCATTCAACTGGCTGACGCCGTTGCTGATCAGAATACCCTCACCGATTGCCGTGGATCCGGCATTGAAAATGCTAAAAGTGCTGTTCGACATAGCTGCTGCCATTTCGCTGTACTTGGTTGCATCTATCGAAGACATGGAAAACAACATAACAAAGAAGCACAGCAGCAAGTTCATCAGGTCACTGAATGTGGTCATCCATGCCGGGGATCCAGCAGGTGGATCTTCAGGCTTACGTTTTGCCATTATGCTTCACCCCCTGCTTCCTCTTCACCATCTGCACTTGTTCTGTCCTTCGGAGGAAGGAATGACTTCAGTTTTTCTTCGATGACACGGGGATTTTCACCAGCCTGTATGGATAAAAGCCCCTCAATCATAACTTCCTTCTGCTGCATTTCCACAGCATTATCTGCTTTTAATTTATTGGAAACAGGCGTACAGATCCAGTTTGCCAGCAAGGATCCGTACAATGTAGTAATCAACGCCACTGCCATTGCAGGTCCCAGTGTGGACGGATCGTCCATGTGATACAACATATCTACCAGACCGATCAGGGTACCGATCATACCCCAGGCAGGGCCCATGGCCGCCAGTGTATCCCAGAAACCGATCGTCTCTTTATGTCTTCCCTCTACACTTACCAGTTCTGTCTCCATGATGGCACGTACCAGTTCGGGATCGGTACCATCGACGATCAGAAGAATTCCCTTTTTCAGGAAAGGTTCCTCCAGATCCGTTGCTGCTTCTTCCAGAGACAGCAGACCTTCCTTACGTGCCACATTGGAAAGTTCTATGATCTTGCCGATCATCTCGGAAGTATTCAGTGCCGGTGCCTTGAAGATCAGAGTAAAGGACTTCAGACCCGCTATGTAATTCTGTAAGCTCATGGACATGAGGGTACAGGAGAAAGCTCCACCGAAAGTGATAATTGCAGACGCCGGATCCAGATATTCTCTGAATCCTCCGACGCCCGCGGAGCTTATGATACCGAATACCAACATGAATAATGCCAATAAAATACCAGCTAAAGATGCTATATCCACTTAAATCACCTGACATTCTGCTTTTTTATCTTGCAAAAATATCCTTTCTGTATAATATTACAAGATTTTTTATTTCTTGTCTACTTTCTTTTACAATTATTTTTTTTCCGGTGGTAAGTGTCAACACCGTATCCGGGGTCTCTTCCACCAGTTCAATCAGGTCTGGATTCACCAATACCCTGACCCCATTAATCTTCGTAACTTCTATCACGCTGTCTTCTCCTTCCCTGTTATCCGAACATTTTCTACACTTTATCCGTTTTGTGCATTTTTCTCATTTTTTCTTATAGTACTTTTTTCCCTTGATCTTTTATATATACAAAAGGGACAGGTTTTTTCCTATCCCTTTATGTAGTCATTTTATTTTTACAACTATTCAGAACCCCATTTGCAAAATCGCCTCTGCGAGGCTTCCTTTTTTGCATTTGCATGGCTCTGAATAGTTACATATTAACGCTTCAGATTGGTCAGTTCTTCCAACAAAGTATCGGATACGGTAATGATACGGCTGTTGGCCTGGAAACCTCTCTGAGTGGTGATCATCTCAGTAAACTCGGAAGACAGGTCTACATTACTCATCTCCAGCTGACCGGTGGACATGTATCCACCGCCTGCGGTGATGTCTACGCCGATACCATCGAACTCACCGGAGTTCAGGGTTGCAGAGTAAAGGTTGTCTCCCTCTTTCTCCAGACCGGAGGCATTGGCAAATGCTGCGGTAGCAATCTGGCCTAACAGTTTGGTCATACCGTTGTCATAGCTTGCGTAAATCATACCATCCTTCTGGATGGATACACCGATCATATCTCCCAGACGACGTCCGTCACCACTGGTGGCACCGATGGTGGAAGTACCCTTGTTATCGTAGTTGGTGCATTCGGACAGGTCGATGGTAATATCGGAGAAGTTGCCACCTAACTGTGAAAATGCTGCATTAATGCCCAAGTTTGTAGTAGAACCGCCGACACTTTCCAGTTTAGCGGTGTCTTTATTGAATACCACAGTAGTTCCTTCAAAATAACGACCTTCCATGGTAATAGCACTGCCGTCTGCCGGAAGCAGCTGATCTCCGGTACCAGATCTCATATTGCCAAGCAGCTGCTGCATGGTAAGCTGTTGCGTTGTGTCTGTAGGGCTGGTAATATACAAATTCAAAAATTCATTGGTAGATCCCTCATATCCATAAGCTGCTGCAATGGCATCCAAAGCCTCCTGCTGTTCCTTTGCTGCTGTAGCATTGTTTGAAGTATCAATCAGGCTTCCATCAGCATTAAAAATTTTCGTCAGGTCAGCTATATCTTTGGTTCCATCCTTTGTTTTCAGCATCGTTCCATCCCACTTGTAGGCATCGGTATTCAATGTCACCTTAGTCTCCATCTTCTGCTGGGTACGGTTTCCGAAATCCAGTGCGGAAATATCGATCTCTGCTCCGGTGGAATCCAGCAGTTTCGTCAGTTCCATACTATAAACATTGGTGTTCGGTTCGCCAGACTGTTTAAAGGTAAATTTTGCAGTATAACTGTAACCTCTCGCATCGAAGAAGTTCAGGTTTACGGTCTTACCGTTGGCACTGGTCACATCCTTATCGTTCTCATCCAGAATACCGGAAATATTTGCCTGTGTGGTAGCCTCAGGAGGATATGTCATATTTGCTGTACTCATAATACGCAGTGCGGTTACGGTATCCTGCTTGATGTTACCTGTGGTCTTATCCACGCCCCATCCCATGACGTTGTAACCGGTACTGGTCATTGCCAGGTTGCCGGCGCCATCTACATAGAAAGAACCGTCTCTGGTAAAAAAGTTCTCGGAGCCGTTGCTGACTACGAAGAAATTGTCTCCGGTGATCATGATATCAAAGGGGTTGCCAGTAGACTGTGCGGAACCCTGTGTGGTAATGGCAGTGTTGATAGCTCCTGCCTTAACGCCCAGACCGATCTGCTTGGCATTGGTACCGCCGACACCAGTGGTAGCGTTGGCACCACTGGCCTTCTGTGTGGTCTGGCTCATCAGTTCACTGAAAGTCATGGAACTGGATTTGTAAGCTGTTGTGTTGACGTTGGCAATATTATTACCGATTACGTCCATTCTGGTCTGGTGTGTCTTAAGTCCTGCCACGCCAGAATACAATGATCTCATCATAGTGCTTTGTTCCTCCTGTATTGGAACCGTGCTCCCTCTCTGTCATTCAAGGGAGCATGACCTCCATCCCTGGTCCGGTCTACATAATAACGGCTCCGTTAATATTTGTAAATACGTTTTCTTCGGTTTCTCTGCTGTTCATGGCAGTCACCACGGTCTTATTGGGTACATTCACAATAAAGGCCAAGTCATCCACGATCACCAGAGAATCCCTGATTCCCTTCTGTCCCGCTTTTCTTGCTCCGTCATTCAAGCGTTCCAGCTGTGCGTCTGTCAGCTCAATGCCTCTGTTTTCCAGCCGTACGGCGGCATGCTTGGAGAATTTCAGATCCTGCGTTCCGGAAACATTCTGTTCCTGGCTTTTGTTCTGTAGGATCTCCTGGAAAGATACCAGATTTTCCTGTGCTGCTTTTACGGTCTTGCGGCTGCTGTTTAAGTACTGATTTGCCAACTGGTCAATGGACAGAAAACTGTTGTTCTGAATATCCATATCCATCTGCCCCTCTGCGTCAGCTGCTTACTGCATTATACGCTCTCTGTGCTGTCAGTTTCTTCTGACTCATCCTTGCTCTCGGTATCCTTCTTTTCTTCTGCTTCTTCGGCAGCTTTGCGGATCTCCTTGAGACGTTCAATGTACTTATTCAAGCTGTTCACGGTATCTTTTGCCAGGAAGGATTTCTCGTAATCAGTCATATCGTTGTATTCCTTCTCCAGATCATCAATGGTCTTGCCATCACTGGAATCAATGCCGTTTACATTAGGAAGCTTGTTCAGCTTTACGGTAAAGTTGTAAGCCTTGTTGTACGCATTCAGATAATCCGTATCCACTACGGAATCCAGATCATCAATGGAGTACTTCTTTTCGTTGATATAAAGGTAAGCTTTGTTGTTCTCGTAGGACACATAATCCACTTTTCCCTGCACCAGTTTGGTATCGCCGGAGGATGTGGTGGTCTTGATATAGACCTCCTTGCCTACCAGAGAACTTGCTCTCTGCAGATCCATACTGTTGGACATATTCTGCATCTGCTCTACCTGTGAGAACTGTGCATACTGTGCTATGTATTCCGTATTGGACGTAGGCTCCAGAGGATCCTGATATTTCATCTGTGCTACCAGAAGCTGTAAAAATGCTTCCTTGTCCATTCCGCTGCTGGACTTTGCAGCTTTACTCACGGAAGTCTGGGATGCGGTCTCTACGATCTTACCGTTTTCCACGGGTGCAACCAATGCCATTTCCTTTTTCTCCTTTCGTTATTTATTATGCGGTAAAATCCACCGTATTGCCGTTCGCCGACATCATATCTGCTGCGATCCGGTCTTCTTCGGTCTGAGGCTCTTCTTCTGCAAATGCTGCGTTCAGATTGATCCTGCGGGTACGCTTTCTACCTGCACCCGTTTCATTTGCCGTATTACTGTTATTGCCTCTTCCCTGCTCCAGATTCTGTTCGAACTGGTGGGTCTGAACGGTAACTTCAATAGCTTCTACCTTGACACCCTGCTCTGCAAAGTTTTCCTTCAGCTGTACCATCTGACTTTCCAGTGCTGCCTTGACTGTTTCATTCTGTGCAATGAAATTGGCCGTAACCACACCGTTTCTGGATGCCATCTGTATATGCAGAGTTCCCAGGCTCTGGGGATGAAGCTGCATTTCCAGTTCAGAGCTGTCCGCCTTGACGGATACTTTCATATAATCCATGATCTGACGCATAATGTCCTGCGTATCTGCGGTTCTTGCTTCTTCTGTCTGTGCCGTCTGCTGTAACTGTGCCAGGAAATTGTCTTCCTTCAGATTCTGTAATAACAGATTGCCATGCTGTCCACCGTCGTTGTGTTCCTGTCTGCTGCCGGAATCTTCGGTCTTGTTCTCCTGTGCGTTCTGTACGGGAACTTTTTCCCCGCTGTCAGGTACCTGTGTCACGGTTGCTTCTGTGGTATCCACAGTAGATTCTTCCGTAGTAACGGCCACATTCTTTGTTTTATCTGTTTCCACGGTGATCACCGGTTCCGCCACAGTTTCCTGTGTGATCTGTGTTACCGCTTCCTGCCATTTTTCAGGAGATAGCTGTAACTCTTCCTGCGCCTGCCCTGTCAGTTCCTTCTGCAGATCCATAATTCCTTTTACATCATTGTACAGATTCTCATCCGTCAGTAATGCGAACGAATCCTGTGCTCCGCTGACTGCCATCAGCAATTCATTCAGTTTCCCGGGATCTGTCAGATCCACTTCTGTCATTCCCAGATCTTCCATGGTGGCCTGCAGTTCTTCTTCACTGACGGAAAATGTATCCGTGATCTGTTGGATCAGGTTCTGTACCACCGTTCCCACAACTTCCTGAACTTTCTCCAGATCCTTTGCATCCAGGCTGTCATCTTCCATCGTCTTGTTTCCATCAGAGACATCCGCTACATTGTCGCGTTGTCTGCCGCCGGCTCTCAAAGATTCACCACGTCTGACATCGTTCCGTCCCGCCTGGGTGCGGTCCCCGTCGGCTGCATTAGTTGTCTGGGCATTGCTCTGGGTCTTATTCCATACCGCCTGGAAGCTGGTTCCCGCATTCTGCTTCGCTGCTGTGACCATATCCGGTATCTGCACATTGCCGCTGTTACCGACACCTTTAATTGTCGTTCCTGCCATAACTCCTCCTTTCCCAGGCCCCTTTTACCACCTTATGACGGTCTATGACCTGTAATTATACTACAAATCATGTATCGGATCTTTTCTGCTTTTTCTTAAGATTCCGGATCCATAATTTTAGTAATCTTTGCCGCTACTTCTGAATTCATAGCTCCCAGGATGGCACCTCTGTCATCCGCACTCATGACCTTCAGAATTCTGGCTGCCAGATCCAGATTGTTCGTCATCTGTTCAAAAATTGCCGCTGCCTGCTTCGGCTTCATGGCTGAATAAGCGGCCGCATAATCCTGCACTTCCTGACTCTCCTGCAGCTGAGTCACTACCTGTTTGTAAATATATTCCGCAGTGGCCGGATCCATGGACTCATAATATTTCTTATATTCTTCCGCTCCGGGTCCCTTATCGGAATAAACGACCTCGTCATAGAATTCCTTCTGAATCCGTTGGAATTCCACCTGCTGATTTTCGAATTCCTTCAGCCTGAGAACTTCGGCTTTCAGCTGATCCAGTTCTTCGTCCTTGGCGGAAGATGCATTCTGTATCTGCTCCAGCTGTAGTTCCAGACTCTTGATCTGATCCACCGCATCCTGTAAGCTGGTATAGCCGCCGTAAGCACCGGAATTCGTTGTCTCAGTCACAGAGTTGCCGGGAAGAATCCGGTTAAGTACCGGAACATCCTTTAAGATCGGTGTTACTACCGAGCTTCCAAAGCCGCCGATATCCAGCTTGATGATTACACAGATCACAGCAAGCCACAATGCCACGATCAGGATCGTGGCCCCGAAGGTCAAAAGGCTGTTCCCCTCATTCCCGTCCTCCAGTTCATCTTCCTGTTTGGCAATTTCCCTTGCCCGGCGCTTTGCTTCTTTTCGCTGGGCCTGCTGTTCTTTCTTTAAATTTTTTTTCTCTTCCACCAGCTGTTTTCTCTCGTTATCCGCTGCGTTTTCTTCCGGAGTTTTTTCTCTTGCCATACTAAACCTCATGCCTTTCCATCACCTGCCGGCTTTTCGCCCCGCATCCCCGTTCTAGCGGTTCTTCTGTCCGTAGGTGTAACTGGTCAGTTCATCAATTGCTTTACTTTCCGCATGGTTTTCTTCCTGCAGAAAAGCCTCAAATGCCTTCTCCCGCAGTGTCTCATGCATCTTTCTTTCCTTCATGGCCTCTGCCATCCGTTCTCTGGCAGCTTCCACATTTTCCTTTGCTTTTTCCACCCGGATTGCCTGCGTTGCCACAATGCTGTCCATTTTCAAAAGTGCTTCCTTGTTCTCTTCAATGGCCCGCAGATCCAGCTTTCCTTTTAACAGCCCCGCAGATTGCTCTTCATACTCTCTTCTGCGTTCTTTCAAGCGCTCCAGATGTTCTGTTTCCACATTCAGAGCCGCCTGCGCCGTTCCGAATTCCTGTTTCGCCTGTGTTTCCATTTTTTCTTTGATATTCAGGATGTTTTGCAGAGAATATCTGAATCTCGCCATTTATCTCACCCCTGATCTGCGAACAGCTCTTCCAGCATCTGTACGGTCTCTTCAAAGGTAAATTTTTCATCCGTACCCTGGCATAGGAAGCCGTTCACAGCATCGATTCTGGAGATTGCATAATCAATATTCGGGTTGCTGCCCTTTTTGTATGCACCGATATTGATCAGATCCTCCGCCTCATTATAGGTTGCCAGTACATTTTTCAGCTTGTTGGCTGCCTGTTTGTGTTCCCTGGTGGCGATCTGGCTCATGCATCGGGAAATGCTCTGCAAAATATCGATAGCCGGGTAATGGTTCTTATGTCCCAGCTTTCTGTCCAACATAATATGACCGTCCAGAATGCTTCGGGCGGTATCTGTAATGGGCTCGTTAAAATCATCGCCGTCTACCTACCAGAACTGTATACAATCCGGTAATAGAGCCTACTGCGGCTCTTCCGGCTCTCTCTAACAGCTTCGGCATCTCCGAGTACACACTGGGAGGATATCCTCTGGTCACCGGCGGTTCTCCGCTGGCCAGTCCAATCTCCCGCTGGGCCATGGAAAAACGGGTCAGGGAGTCCATCATCAGCAGGACATCCTTGCCCTGATCTCTGAAATATTCCGCGATAGCGGTAGCTGTCTTGGCCGCCTTGTTACGCTCCAGAGCCGGCCGGTCGGAGGTTGCCACAACCACAACAGATCTGCGCATACCTTCTTCACCCAGATCTCTCTCAATAAATTCCCGTACCTCTCTGCCTCGCTCGCCGATCAGTGCTATGACATTGATATCCGCTTTGGTATTGCGGGCGAACATACCCATCAGGGTGGATTTGCCCACACCAGAGCCGGCAAAGATACCAATTCTCTGACCTTTTCCTACCGTGATCATGCCGTCTACCGCCTTGACTCCCAACGGCAGTACCTGATCGATAATAGTTCTGGACATAGGATCGGGAGGTGCTGCCTCTACCGGATAGGCGGCTCCATTGATCATTTCGCCGTCAATAGGCACGCCCAGTCCGTTCACCGTCTTGCCCAGCAGTTTGTCGTTTACCGTGACCTTCAGGGGATCTCCGGTATTTTCCACCACACATCCCAATCCGATACCATCTACGGAATCATAGGGCATAAGCAGTGTCTTCTTGTCACGGAAGCCTACCACTTCTGCCATGATGGGCCTTGCCCCTTCCGCATCCGGAAGGATCCGGCACAGATCCCCCAGTTTGGAATCCGGTCCGGCGGACTCTATGGTCAGACCTACCACATTGACCACTTTCCCCAGCTTACGGTAAAAGCTCTTTTCTGCCATTTTATTATATTTTTCAAAATCAATGTTCTTAATGACCATTTATCAGCCTTCGTAGGATAATAATTTTAGTTTCTGACGCAGTTCCGACAGTTGAGTCCCCAGTCCACAATCAAAAATGCCGCTTTCGGTCTCGATCATGCACTCACCTTTGCCCAGGGTCATGTCCTCAACGATCTCCACCGTACTGTTCGGTGCAGTTGCCCCTGCCATGATCTGCTTTTTCTGCATGCTGACATAGGGATAATCTTCTTTGGAAACATGTACGAGAAAGCTCCGGTTGTCCTCTGTTTTTCTCATGGTAGCAGAAATCAGATAGCAGAGCACTTCTCTGTAAGAATGCAGATCCACATCAAAAATATGCTCGTAAATACCCGTAATGGTATCTACGAACTGGGGCTCCAGTTCATCCATTCTCTTCTGATATTCCGCATCCAGGGCAGATGGTCTGGATATCCAGTCCGGCAGCTTTTTTCTGATATTCCGCTGCTCTCTGGGCCTCTGCGCGTTCAGCCTCCGCTTTCGCTTCCTGCTGTCCCTGCCTTCTGGCCTGCTCCAGTGCGTCTGCTTTCTGTGCTTCTGCCTGTGCTCTGGCATCCGCCAGAATGCTCTCAGCCTTTGCTTTGGCATCCTCTATGATCTTCTGAGCCTCTGCTTCGGCTTCCTCTTTTAATTTCTGCAGATCTTCTCCGGCCTTGATCACATTGCCGGAAGTCTGCGGATTCTCTTCGCCATCCCCGGTGTCCGTCACCAGTGCCTCTACTTTATCTGCCGCCAGTCCGGAGATAAATCCGGTTCCTTCGTCCTGCTGCATTTTGGCAGCCAGTTCCCGGATCCTTTTCGCTACCAGATCGTTGGTATCGATCACCCGGGCATCTTCTTCCACAAGCTGTGTAAATCCCCGTTTTAAAAGATTACTAGACAACGATCTCGTCACCTCCACCTCTGGAAATGATGATCTCTCCGGAATCCTCCAGCTTACGGATAATATTGACGATCTTCTGCTGTGCTTCTTCTACATCCTTCATACGAACAGGACCCATGAATTCCATATCTTCCTTGATCATAACAACCAGACGTTTGGACAGGTTGTTGAAGATAGCATTCTGTACCTGCTCGTTGGCACCCTTCAGTGCCACTGCCAGATCGTTGTTGTCCACGTCACGCAGCACACGCTGAATTGCCTTGTCGTCCAGGAGCAATATGTCCTCGAAAACGAACATCTTTTTTCGGATCTCGTCTGCCAGTTCGGGCTCTTCGATCTCCAGAGTCTCCATGATATGTTTCTCGGTACCACGGTCTACAGTATTCAGGATATCCACCACTGCATCCACACCACCGATAATGGTGTAGTCCTGATTCACCAGACTTGCCAGCTTGGACTCCAGTACTTTTTCCACTTCCTTGATGACATCCGGACTGGTACGATCCATGACTGCAATACGTCTGGCTACCTCTGCCTGGCTGTCGGGTGGCAATGCGGAAATGATCAACGCCGCCTGGCTGGGTGACAGATAAGACAGAATCAGAGCAATGGTCTGCGGATGCTCGTCCTGAATGAAGTTGATCAGCTGGCTGGCATCCGTCTTACGCACAAACTCGAAGGGCTTTACCTGTAAAGATGCAGTCAGCTTGCCGATGACATCCATAGCCTTGTCGGAACCCAGTGCCTTTTCCAGCAGTTCCTTTGCGTAGTTGATACCACCCTCGGCAATATACTGCTGTGCCAGACACACTTCGTAAAATTCGTTGATCACTTCTTCTTTGACCTGAGGAGTCACACTTCTGGTATTGGCGATTTCCAGGGTCAGTTCTTCGATTTCTTCTTCTTTTAAGTGTTTAAAAATTCCGGCGGATCTCTCCGGTCCCAGAGAGATCAGGAGGATTGCAGCTTTCTGCAGTCCCGATATTCCACCTTCTGCTTTTGTCCTTGCCATAGTTACTCCGTTTCTTAGTTCCAGTCCTCGTTCAGCCAGTTACGCAACAATGCCGCTGCGGATTCCGGATTCTCATCTACGAATTTTTCAATCATCTTACGTGTCTCAGACTTAGATTCCACATCAATATCTTCCAGCTCTGCTTCAGGGGTAGACTGCAGCATATTCTCCACAGATACCTCTTCCTCCTGCTGTACCGCCTGTCTGGTACGCATGCTGTGCAATATCACAAATGCCAACAGTCCCAGGATCAACAGCAGCATAAGCACGCTCAACACATTCTGTGCCGTAACCGGGCTGCTTTCCTTATCGTAAAAAATAGGACTTTCGTAAGCAATAATCGTAATATTACTCTCATTGATACCGGTGGCATTGGCTACCAGGCTGTACATATCCTGATCAACTGTCATCTTGGTATCTGCGCTGTTCTGGGATTTGTATTCATCCCAGGTAGTGCCATCCAGAAGCCCCTGTCGTTTTACATCCTCATAATGAATTTCTTTATAAGTAATTGCTGCAATAGATATGGAGGAATTAGTGTAGTTGATTCCTCCTGCCGGTGTCACAGTATCCTTAATAGACTCATTCGGCAGATAATCCCGGCTGGTTTCGGAAGTAGAGGAAGAACTGTTGCTGCTGTCCGGAGATACATAGGTAGTATTTCCGCTCTCCCCGTTGGAAGTTGTCCCCGGTACACCGCCGCCGTCATTGGTATTCTCGCTCTCATAAGTCTCCTCATGGGAAAGCATACCTTCATCTCTGCCGGAGTTTGCATAATACTCTTTTACGGTCTCCTTATAATCAGAGAAATCCATGCTCAGGTGGCTGGTAACGGCCGCATCATTATACTGTTTTGTTCCCAGCAGTACCTTCTTGACCTGATTGGCGATCATGGATTCCGCCTGATTCTGCAGCTCCTGCATAGAATTAGCAATTCCTGCGGTAGAATAATCATCTCCACCTGCAAACAGCAGGTTGGAATCTGTATCCATAATAGTGATATTCGCCGTAGTATCGTTGCGCAGCCAGGTAGCCACACATTTTGCCAGTGCCGCAGCATTGGCGGAGGTAAAGGTGCCGTCCAGTTCCAGTTGGATGAAGGCAGACGCCTCTTCCTTCTGTGCTGCCAGAGTTCCGTTATCTTTCGGGAAACTCAGATGTACCTTGGCGGATTTTACTGCGCTCTGTGCTTCTATCGTCTGTGTTATGTATTTTTCCAGATAGGAATTGTAAAGTCTCTCTTTGTCAGTGGCGGTCGTAGACATACTACCGCCCAGATAATCATTCAAATCTAACGCATCCGGTACATATCCTGCGGAACCCAGTGCCAAGTTTGCCGCACTCTGTTGGCTGCTCTCTACATCGATCTTCAGTCCGTCATTGGATTCTTTATGTGCAATTCCCGCACTGTCCAGAGTATCTATGATCTCCGAAGCCTGTGATGTTGTCTCACAGGTGATCAGCCGTACATACTGGGGCTTACTCATAACGTACATGATGATTGCAAATGCAAATATCACAACCGCCGCCGCTCCAATGATGATGCTCTTCTGCCTGGTGGTGAATTTGTTCCACCATTCCAGTATTTTTGCAGGTATTTCTTTTAATTTGTCTGCCATTGCAGCTCTCTCCTCTTACGTCAAGAATAAAAATACTTCTTTAGATCTGGATCTGCATCAGTTCCTTGTATGCTTCCATCACCTTATCGCGGATGGCTACGGTATACTGCAATGCAGTCGAAGCCTTATCCATAGCAATAGTAAGGTCGTGGGTGTTGTCGGTCTCACCCAATGCAAATCGTATCTTCTCATTCTCGGCATCCGAGAGATAACTGTTGGTGATCTTCACATTGTCGATTGCTGTATTCAGAAAAGTTTCGAACATAGTGCCTTCTGCCTTTTTCTCCTTCTCCGCCAGCATTCCGGTCAGAGAAGTGGGAGATACTGTGGCAGTACCGTTTACACTGTTCAAAGCTGTAATTGCTGAAATATCCATTTTAATAAACCATGTCCTTCCTCACATATATTCCGGCGCCGCTATCCGGAGCCCGGTAATAAAGACCCGTCAGCTTACTGACCGATCTCCAGTCCTTTTAATGCCATGGACTTGCTGGCGCCAAATGCCGTGGAATTGGCTTCATAGGATCTGCTGGCATCGATCAGATCCGTCATTTCCTGAACAATATTTACATTCGGATATGTCACATAGCCGTTCTCATCCGCATCGGGATGGGAAGGATCGTATACCATATTCATCTCCGTAGTAGTATCTTCAAAGATCTGGCTTACCTTCACGCCGCTGCCGGTATAACTGCTACTCACATTGTGCAGCACCTGACTGAAAGTCTGCTGCTGCCCCTTCTGCTGGAAAGTAACGATCTTGCGGCGATAGGGGGTGCCATCCTCGGTTCTTGTAGTATTGGCATTGGCAACGTTTTCGGAGATCACGTCCATACGAAGTCTCTGGGCAGTAAGTCCCGATGCCGTAACATCAAATGCTGAAAACATACTCATACGCTAATTCCTCACTTCATCACTGTCTTTAAATTAGTAAATTCCTGATTAATGCTGCTGATCAGTCCCTGGTATTTCAGCTGGTTCTCCGCCAGCATTACATTTTCATTTTCACTATCCACGTTATTGCCATCCAGGCGATAGGAATAATTGGCATAGTCCAAGTAAGCCCTGCCCCGCAGTCGGCTCAGATCCACATTGGCCACCTTATCATCCATGGACTCATATCTGTTATTGCCAAGAGCCTGCTGCAATACCGATTCGAAAGCCACATCCTGCCTCTTGTAGCCCGGAGTATCCACATTGGCGATATTATTGGAAATGGCTTCGTTCCGCTGCCAGGCTGCGTCCGCTGCCCGGTCCAGAACATTGATATAATCAAATGCGTTTGTCTGTATCATATTACCTCACATTCCGCGGTCTTCTGACATGAGCACCCAAAAACCGCTTTCTACCATATACCCATTTTATTTTATTATAAAGTATTTCGACAAAAACACAATAGTAAAATAAACTCACACAGAATAAATATAAAGAAAAAAGACTATTTTTCGCAATAGTCTCTTCTTCCTAAATTTTTCTTATTCTTGCAAATTCTTACATTTTTCATTTAATTTCTGCCGTTCTGACGCTTCAGTTCCTCGATCTCATCGAATACGGCATCATTCAAAACTTTAATATAGGTTCCTTTCATACCGGAGGAACGGGATTCAATCACACCGGCACTTTCGAACTTCCGCAGGGCATTGACGATCACAGATCTGGTGATACCGACTCTGTCAGCGATCTTGCTGGCAACCAGGATTCCCTCCATGCCGTTCAGTTCGTCGAAAATATGGGTGATGGCTTCCATCTCTGAGAAAGAAAGAGTGCTGACTGCAGATTTTACGACAGCCACCTTACGGCTCTCCTCCGCACTCTCTTCATTCACAGCCCGCAACATTTCCAGTCCCACCACTGTGGTACCATATTCGCAAAGGATAATATCATCAATATCATACTGTTCATTGCATTTGTAAATGAAGAGGGTTCCCAAACGCTCTCCGGCAATCTCGATCGGAGTGATGATCGCCTGAAATTTTCTCGTATCGGTATTTTCAAAGCCAAGAGTCTCCAGGTTGACGTTCTCTTTCGTGGATAATACGCCCAGCAGTCTCTCGTTTAACATCGGATCAATAAATCCACCGATATTGTCATCCAGCAGTTCTGTGATCGGCTCAATTCCGTCGGATTTTCCTACGCCGAGGACCTTTCCTTTCCGGCTGATCACCAGTACATTGGAATTCAGAATTTCCCGCATCACCTTACAGATGTCGCTGAATACCACTTTGCTGGAGTTATTGTTGTGTAACAATTTCCCGATTTTACGTGTTTTGTCCAACAGTTGTACGCTACTCATCTATTTCCCTCCGTCTACACATACTAAGAAACTACCAGATGTTATGCACATTGTAGCACATGTAATTTCAGATTACAATGAAAATAGCGTTAATTTATGAGAAAATTCTGACAGTATATAAAACTACTTCTCTTCCGTCGGTTTATTTTTCACATAGCCGCACTGTTCGTCCATGCAGACCAGTTTGTTGCCTTTTTCCAGCAGCAGCTTGCCACAGCGGGGACACTTCTCTCCCGAAGGCTTCTGCCATACCATGAAATCACACTCCGGATTATCGATACAGCCATAATATTTTCTGCCTTTTTTGGTCTTTTTCATGACAATATCCTTGCCACACTTGGGGCAGGCTACACCGATCTTTTCAAAATAAGGCTTGGTATTACGGCATTCCGGGAATCCAGGACATGCCAGGAATCTGCCGTGGGGTCCGTATTTGATCACCATTCGTCTGCCGCACAGTTCACAGACCTCATCGGATTCCTCGTCCGCAATGGTCACCTCTGCCAGGTCCTTCTCCGCTTTTTTTACTGCTTCATCCAGATCAGGATAGAAATTGGACACGATGGTCTTCCATTTTACCGTGCCTTCTTCCACACCATCCAGCAGAGCTTCCATGTTGGCCGTGAAATTCACATCCACGATGGAGGGGAATGCTTCCTTCATCATATTGTTGACCACTTCCCCCAGTTCCGTAACGTAGAGATTGCGGTTCTCCTTGGCAATATATCTCCTGGCAAGGATGGTGGTAATGGTAGGCGCATAGGTACTGGGACGTCCGATGCCCAGTTCTTCCATGGCACGCACCAGACTGGCTTCGGTGTAATGTGCAGGGGGCTGGGTAAAATGCTGTTTCGGATCAAAGCTCTGGAATTCCAGCACGCTGTTCTCGTCCAGATTACCGCCGAGCACATTTTCTTCTTCCTTATCATCTTCCTGGGTGTAGACGCTCATGAATCCATCAAAACGCATTCTGGAAGCTGCCAGAGTAAAAATCTGGTCCTTTGCCTGAATCTTCACAGAAGTGGTATCATACTGTGCAGCACTCATGCGGCTTGCCACAAATCGTTTCCAAATCAGCTGATACAGACGGAACAGATCCCTGGGAAGCTGCTCCTTGATAGCAATAGGCATCCGGTTCAGATCCGTGGGACGGATAGCTTCGTGGGCATCCTGAATCTTCTGGCTGTTCTTCTTCTCCGTTGCTGCAGCGGTCTTGTATTTTTCACCGTAATGAACATCAATAAATTCCGCTGCCTGTGTCTCCGCCTCTTCGGATACACGGGTAGAATCGGTACGCAGGTAGGTGATCAGACCAACAGTGCCCTCTCCCTTGATATCCACACCTTCATATAACTGCTGTGCCAGACGCATAGTCTTCTGGGTAGAGAAATTTAATACCTTGCTGGCTTCCTGCTGCAATGTGGAAGTCGTAAAGGGAAGCGGCGCTTTTTTCACACGTTCGCCGTGACGCACTTCTTTTACTTCGAATTTTGCGCCATTCAGGGAATCCATAATGCTGTCTGCCTGTTCCTTGCTGGTAATTCCCTGTTTTTTTTCGGTGGTACCGTAATATTTTGCACAAATAGGCTTCTTCTCGCCTTTTACTTTCAGATTCACATCCAGAGACCAATACTCTTCCGGAATAAATGCGTTGATCTCGTCCTCTCTGTCACAAATGATACGGAGTGCCACAGACTGTACACGGCCGGCACTTAAGCCTCTCTTGATCTTTGCCCACAGAAGTGGGGAGATCCGATAGCCCACCATGCGGTCCAGCATACGTCTTGCCTGCTGGGCATCGACCAGATTCATATCGATCTCCCTGGCGTTTTTCAGAGATTCCTTTACCGCATTCTTGGTGATCTCATTGAAGGTAATACGATATACTTTTTTGTTTTCCAGTTTCAAGGCATAATACAGATGCCAGGAAATAGCTTCTCCTTCACGGTCCGGGTCGGTTGCGAGATAAATCTTATCTGCCTTTTTTACTTCTTTGCGCAAAGAAGCAAGAAGGTCTCCCTTTCCGCGGATGGTAATATATTTCGGTTCATAATCATGTTCCGGATCAAACCCCAGCTGACTCTTGGGCAGGTCTCTCACATGCCCCTGGCTGGCCATAACTTCATAATTTGCTCCCAAAAACTTTTTGATTGTCTTCACCTTGGCCGGTGACTCTACAATTACTAAATATTTTGCCATATGCACTCCCATCTATCCGTCTGTCTACGGACCTACGGCATCCGGTTCCCGCCTCTTTGCCGTATTTTCCCCTGCTTTGAGTAATCGTGAACCACTATACAACAAAAAAATGGGAATGGCAAGAAGATTTTTCATTTGCCCAGCCCCAGACAGTATAAAAAAAGAGCCAAAAAGCAATTTTCTATGCTTTCCGACACTTTTCAGGGTTGGGCTATTCTATTAAAGAATAAGCAGCTGATAGGGGAATCGAACCCCTGTTTTCGCCGTGAGAGGGCGACGTCTTAACCGCTTGA
>ERZ773169.1653-NODE-1653-length-18827-cov-6.480023_pt1 | contig 18827 bp, 17 predicted proteins | sample MGYA00580536_ERZ773169 | MGnify/ENA primary metagenome ERZ773169 (study PRJEB29015, sample SAMEA2737814) | human gut metagenome | biome: human gut; feature: human-associated habitat; material: faeces | place: China | collected 2012 ...
AGCCAAGCGAACCGACGGTCTTCAGGGTCTCCACACGGATTTCCTGAGCAAATACGCGAAGCTCCTGCATCTTTTCTGCTTTCTGCATTGCATACACCTGCCTAATTCATAAGTATTTTCTCTTATCGCGCCGTGACGCAGTGTTCCGCGCCGGCGCACAGCGGCGCCTTACCGCTGTATACGATTACAGTGTATCACCAAACCGCTCAGATTTCAACCGAAAATCGTGTTTTTTCAGATAAAAATTCCGCTATCCCCTGCCGCTGCTGCGTCGTTTTTCCGCGGAAATGCGCAAAAAACGTATTTTTTCATCCGTCTCCCGTCTCGCGTTTTCCGTCCTTTTTACGGAAAATCCCGGGGCTTCTCTGCCTGTTTTCCGCCATTTGCTGCGAAACTCTGCACTTTTCTGTATATTCGTGCAGTCACGAAAAACCATAACTTACCCATCATCTCACCTTTTTTATTTTTCGAAATAAAATTTTACAGCCCTTAAACCCCGGTATTTTCGTTATTTTCACCAGTTTTTCATCCTGTGCCGCCTGTCTCTTTGCTTTTTCACCAAATTTTACCCCTGATTTCTGGCTTTCTGTGCAGTAGACAACTTGCGCATAATTTGATAAACTATAAAGGTACATTGTGGACTTGTTTGGATATTTTTCAAGGAGCAGCATGAAAATGAAGGTCAGCCGATTGAACTCCATAGAGCAGTATGTGATCTCGCGCGAAACCGTCAGCATCGACGAATTGTGCGAGGTTTTCGGCGTGTCCAAAAATACCATTCGACGCGATCTGAACGAGCTGGAAATGCGCGGCCATATTACAAAGGTATACGGCGGCGTGACCGCGACCGTGCCCTCGGGCGCGGTGCCGACCCCCATCCGCTCCAGCCTCAACACCGTGGACAAATCGCTCATCGGCCGTCTGGCGGCGGAGGAGGTTGAGGACGGCGACACCATCTTCATCGACTCCGGCACGACCACGCTCTGTCTGCTGCGGTTTCTCGTGGCGAAAAAGCGCATCACGATCATCACGCACTCGCTCGGCGCACTGAGCGAGGCCTCCAAATACGATAACCTCAACATCATTTCGCTCGGCGGTATTTACAGCCCCACGACCGACTCGTTCGTCGGCCTTTCCGCGATCGAGGCGCTGTCCTCCATGCGCATCAACAAGGCGTTCATGGGCGCGACCGGCGTTTCGCTGACCGCCGGCATGACCAACACGACCTTCCTCGAGGCCGAGATCAAGCGCGCGGTCGTGCATCGCGCCGACAGCATCTACGGCATGGCGGACTCGTCCAAGATCGGCCGCGAAGCCATCGTCACCTTCTGCCACCTCAAGGACCTCACCGCGTTCATCACCGACCGCGAACCGCCGAAGGAATACGTCGACCTGTGCCATCAGGAAAACGTCAAGCTCCGCTACGAATAAAAATTTGAGATAAGAGATAAATTTACCCCGGCAGTTTTCCTGCCGGGGTCTTTATTTTGCATCATTATGGAAATATTATATCAGATTTCCCGTCAGCACACGATTGATGAGCTCGACGATCTCGTTTTTCGGGATGGGCTGCGGCTCGGTGATCCACTTTTCCATCATGCCGACGATGCCGGTCGCGAGAAAACGCGCCGCATAAGCGTCCTCCACGCTTCGGAACGGACGCATTTCCAGATGGCACTCCTCGAGCACCGTGATCATCTTGCGTCCGAAGCCTTCCACGCCCGTGCCGCGCACGAGCGCGCGGACGATCTCGCGGTTCTCCTCCAGATAATCCACCGCACGCGCCAGGACCGGCTGAAGATTGCTCGTCCCGCTCGGATGCAGATCCGCGATCAGCTCGCGGAAATCCTCGATCATCTCCGCCTCGATCTTTTCGCGTAGATCATATACATCGCGGTAATGCGCATAGAATGTGCCGCGGTTGATGTCCGCCTCGCGGACCACGTCGGTTACTGTGATGCTCTGAAAATCCTTCTGCTGCATCAGCCGGGTCAGAGCCTGCCGCAGCAGCTTTTTCGTGCGCCGTATGCGCTTATCCTCCTGCACTGCTCCTGTCATTTTCCCTCTCCTCCGTTCAGACTGCGTTCAGCTTTTCTCTGTCCCTTTCGGCTAAACACACGTTATTGAACATTTTCATTCTCTTTGTTCTTTTACATACACATTATTTATATTTGCCTATTGTGTTCGTTAACCTTATGTACTATACTATATCACGAAAAGAAATCCGATACAATATCTATTTTCCCGAAAGTTGGTGTTTTCCTTGTGAAACTTAACGGACACAATCCGGTTGATTTAATCATTAACCACAGAAAACTGATCGAAAAGGTATTTACCATACTCGTCGTGTTCAGCCTCATCTGCATCCCGATGGTCGGCATCAACTACGACCTGACCAAGTACCTTCCCGACTCCTCCCCGTCCGCGCAGGCGCTCGACATCATGGAGGACGAGTTCACCTATCCCGGCATGGGCCGCGTAATGCTCCATGACGTGACGCTTTACGAAGCGAAAAACATCAAGGACCGCATCGCAGATGTTGAGGGTGTGGACATGGTCATGTGGGCCGACATGACGGCCAACATCTACGGTTCGAGTGAATTCATCGACTACGACGACATCGACGACTACTATCACGAGGACGACCAGTCCGCCTACATGGACGTCATCTTCAAGGACAAGGACTCGTCCTCTCAGACGCACAAGGCCGTCCGTCAGATCGAGCAGATCGTCGGCGACCGCGGACTCGTCGCCGGCTCCGCCGTATCCGACACCAACCTCGGCCCGACCATCAACAAAGAGGTCGCGCGCGTCATGGTGCTCGCGGTCATCATCATTTACATCATCCTGACCATCACAACGACCTCGTGGTTCGAGCCGGTGATGTTCCTGTCCGTTCTCGGCATCGCCATCATCATCAACATGGGCTCGAACATTATCCTCGGCGAGATCTCGTTCCTGTCCAACGCGGTCGGCGCGGTGCTCCAGCTCGCCTGCTCGATGGACTATTCGATCTTCCTGCTGCACTCGTTCACGCAGGAGCGCGCGCAGGGCATCGAGCCGGAGCAGGCCATGGCGAACGCATGGCGCAGCGCGTTCTCGTCCATTTTCGCCTCCGGCATGACGACGATCGTCGGCTTCGCGGCGATGTGTCTGATGAACTTCGGCATCGGCCCGGACATGGGCGTTGTCCTCGCCAAGGGCATCACCATCAGCCTTGTCACTGTGCTGCTGCTCATGCCGGCGCTCATCCTGCGCTTTCAGGACATCGTTGCCAAAACGCAGCACCGTCCGTTCATTCCGCAGCAGAGCCGCGGCATGGGCAATTTCGCCTACCGCATCCGCCGTCCGCTGTTCATCTTCGTGCTGCTCATCATCATCCCGTGCTACATCGCGCAGGGCATGGCGAACTTCACCTACGGCAACGAGGCGGTCGCGAACTCCCCCGGCACGCCGGTCTATGAGGCCGAGCAGCAGATGAACGCCGCCTACGGCAAGAGCAACATGATGATCGCGCTCGTCCCGCTCGACAGCAGCCTGACCGAAAAGGCGATGACCGACGAGATCGACGACCTGCCTTACGTCAAGTACGCGCTCAGCCTGTCGTCCGTTCTGCCCGAGGGCATCCCCGAGGACTTCCTCCCTGAGAACATCACGAGCATCATGCACTCGAAGAACTGGGCGCGCGTGATCATCAACGTCCGCTCCTCCGGCGAGAGCGACGATGCGTTCAAGTTTGCCGACAATATCCGCGGCATCGTGGACCAATACTATCCGAACGAACAGACCTACCTCGTCGGCGTCACCCCGTCCACGCAGGACATCAAATCCATCATCGTGCCCGACTACAACCGCGTCAATATCGTTTCGCTGCTCGGCGTCGCGCTCGTTGTCGCGCTCACCTACAAGGCGCTCATCCTGCCCTTCGTCGTTCTCATCCCGATCGAGTGCGCGATCTTCATCAATACCGCTCTTCCGTACATCTACGGTCAGCGCACGATGTATCTCGGCTTCATCATCGTCGGCTGCATCCAGCTCGGCGCGACCATCGACTATTCCATCCTGCTGACCGGCAACTATCTGGACGCGCGAACGCAGGGCGACAAAAAGGAAGCCGCCATTCGCGCCGTCTCGATGAGCGCGGAGTCGGTCATGACCTCCGGCATGATCGTTATGACCGTTGCCTACGGCCTGTACTTCATGACCTCGGTCGAGGCAATCTCCAGTCTGGGCCGCCTGATCGGCCGCGGCGCGTTCATTTCGGTCATCATGGTACTGTTCTTCCTGCCGATGTGTCTGATGATCTTCGACCGGTTCATCATCAAGCCTGACCACGCGGAACGAAAGCACGCAAAGATGAACCGTATCCATGCGATGAAGGTCAAGCTGCCGACGCTCAGCGCGCTGCATGAGCAGCGTCTGCGCCTGCATCAGCAGATCCGCGAAAACCGTCATGCACGCCACAAGCAGACGCGCGCCAAGTGGAACAATCTGCTCCACGGCAAGGGCTTCACCCTTCCCGAGCAGCCGGATAACGGCGAGGGCATCGAAACGCCCGAGACCGCGAAGCGCACGCTGCCGAAGCGCGTCCGCATGCGGCTGAAGGCACGGCTCGACCGCCGCAAGGCGCGTCTGAGCGACCTTATTTCCGCAAGAAAGAACGACAACGATAAGAGCAACACGGAGGAAAACGACAATGAAAAGAAATAAGCTGCGCCGCGTTACCGCGACCGCACTCTTGCTTTCGTTCGCGCTGCCGCAGTGCGCCCAGGCCGCCGCTCCGACAGTCGAGACCGACGAAACCGTATACATCAACATGGATTACTACGGTGCGCCGACCAACACGCGCATCGTCAAGGGCGTAAACCTCAACGGCCACACCGAATTCACCGATTTCGGAGACTACAAGGACGTTTACAATATGTCCACCTTTGACGAGCCGACCCTCAAGGAGGGCTCGGTCTACTGGAAGCTCGACACCGACAAGAACCGCTTCTACTACGAGTGCATCCCGAACGACACGGTCAACATCCAGATGCCGTGGAACTTCGATGTTGCCTACAAGCTCAACGGCGTTCCGGTCGAAGCAGACCAGTGCGCCGGCGCGAGCGGCACCATTCAGATGGACATTCACGCCGTGCCGAACACCTACGCAAGCGACTACTACAAGAACAACATGATGCTGGTCTGCGCGACCGGCATCGACATGAGCAAGGCACTCTCCATCGACGCGCCGGGCGCACAGATCCAGTCGTTCGGCACCTACAAGCTCGTCATGTTCATGGGTCTGCCGGGCGAGGAAAACACCTTCACCGTCCGTATCGGCTCGAATGACTTCGAGAGCATGGGTCTCATCATGTTCATGACCCCGGCGACCACCTCCGCACTCGACATCATGTCCAGCATGCGCGACATCAAGGACCGTCTGGAAAATTCGGGCGACAACCTCTATACCGGCGTCAGCTCCATGCTGAGCACCATGCAGGCCGTGCAGGGCAGCCTTTCCTCGATGTCGAGCGGCATTTCCGGTATCGATCAGGTGCGCAAACAGCTCATCAAGGACCGCGGCACGCTCGACCCGAGAACGGATGCGGCGCTGAACGCGCTCGATGAGCTGACCGGCAAGTCCGACTCGCTCATTCCCGAGCTGAACTCCGCCAAGGAGACGCTCACTGCCCTCAACGCCACCACGAGCAGCATCCTCACCACCCTTGAAGAGTCCGGCAAGGATATTCCGGAGTACCAGAAGCTGCTGAACGACGTCAAGACCTCGCTCGGCAATCTGGAGGATCTGTTCGACGACCTCGACGACGAGACCGACAACAGCAGCTGGACCATCGCCCGAATCCGCAGCGCAAGCGAGGATCTCCAGAAGGAGCTGGGCGCGCTCCAAGATGATTTTGAAAAGCTGTCTAAAAACCTGAAAACTCTGCCAGACGACCTCGACAAGCAAGTTACCACGGAACTGACGAATTATGTCAAGAAGATGGCGTCTACCGCCTCTTCAACCGTTACCGAAACGGTGCGTCAGCAGGCTTATGAAAAAGCCATGGAGCAGTTCCAGCCTGCCATCGATGCCGGCCAGATGACCGAGGAAGATGCTAAGGCAAAGGCGAACAAGATTGCCGACGCCGCCGCTTCTTCTTCCGATGCTTCCGCCGCTGCCAGCTCCGCCGCTTCTCAGGCGCAGGCTTCCGCCTACAACAACGCACAGGCGCTCGCCGCACTCATGACCGGCATCAAGAGCGGTTCTTCGGCTGTCACGTCCGACATGCAGTCCATGACCAAGCAGCTCAAAAGTCTCACAGAGAAAATGTCCGGTCTGCTCGACGCGACGAACTCCCTGCTCAAGGACCTTGAGGACATCGCGGACGTATTCGACGAGTACAAGGGTCTGCCGCAGGACTTCACGCAGGAGGGCAAGAAGCTGACCGAGCTTGCGAACGGCTCTCTCGACCGCGTGAACAAGATGCTCGCCGATATTCCGGCGCTGCGCGAGTCGCTCGACAGCCTCACCAAGACCGCGACCTCGTCCATCGACAAGACGACCGACCTCATGAACTCGACCAAGAAGGCGCTCTCGACCTCCTACGACCTCGTGAACACCGCGAACAGCGTTCTGCGCTCGGTGCGCAGTCAGGCGGACGCAAGCACGCAGGCGACCATCGACAGCCTGCTCGATACGCTCGGCAAGCTCTCCGGTTCGACCGCATCCGGTCAGATGCAGACCGCGACCGACTCCATACACTCCGCCGTCAAGGACGCGGAGACCGACCTCGAGGACGACACCAACGTGCTCAACATCGACACCTCGGCCGACCTCGAGTCTGTCACCTCGAGCATGAACCCCTCCCCGTCCAGCCTTCAGTTCATCCTGCGCACCGAGGAGATCTCGGTGGACGATGATGACGACGACGGCACTTCCGACCAGGACGCCGCAGACGAAGGCGTATTCGCCCGCATCTGCAACATCTTCAAAAAGCTGTTCACCGCCATCACCGGCGTGTTCGCGTCGGACGATTGACCGCATACTGCAAAGCACCGCTTCCACATGGAGGCGGTGCTTTTTTGCGCAGAAAAACACCTCGCAGACAGCATTTCTGCGAGGTGTGCGTTTTTACGCCTGCGCCGCGTCGTTCAGACGGGACAGGTACTTGCTCTGATAGAACTTCAGCTTGCTCTCGAACTGAGGGCCGGACTTGAATTCCGCCTTCGCATAGGCGTGCGTGTCGAATTCCTCTGCGCCCTCGACGAGCTGAATGGTGTAGATCGCGATGTTCGAGCAGTGATCGCTGATCTTCTCAAGGTCGTGCACGATGTCGAGGAAGTGAATGCCGGTCTGCATCGTGCAGCCGCCCTCGCCAAGACGCTCGATATGACGGCTCTTGAGCTGCTCCTTCATGGTATCGACGACCTCCTCGAGCGGCTCAACGCTGCGCGCGAGCGAAACCGACTGCGTAACATACGCCTCGACCGTCATGTCGAGGACTTCGCTGACTGCGTCCGTCATGGCGTGCAGCTCGTTCATCGCGGTCGTGGAGAAGCTGAGTCCCGCCTGACGGAACTCGTCGGCGCGGTCGAAGATATTCTGCGCATAGTCGCCGATCTTCTCGAAGTCGGACAGCGAGTGCATCATCTCTGCGCTCTGGCGGCGCTGATCGACCGAGCGCACGTTGTGCATCGTGGTCAGGTAGCGGCCGATCTCAACCTCTGCGCGGTCGAGGAACGCCTCATGCTCACGGAAGATCTCCTCGCTGGCCGCACTGCCGCCGAACATCGGGTCGACCGCAAGGTGGAAGTTGCTCTTCGCCGCCTCGCCCATGTCAGCGATGCAGCGCTGCGCCTGATCGAGCGCGAGAGCCGGCGTGGTAAGAAAACGCGGCTCGAGCTTCGCAAGCGGGTCCTCCTGCGTCTCGCCGGTCGGCACGCTCCACTTCGCGAGCTTGACCAGCAGGCCGGTGAACGGCAGGAACAGTAGGGTGCAGGTCACGTTGAACAGTGTGTGGAAGTTTGCGATGCCGCCCTTGTCGATCGGATTTTCCCAGAACGAGAAGCCGACCGTGTACTGCACGGCGTAGATCGCGACCAGAAACGCGATCGAACCGATGAGGTTGAAGTAGAAGTGCACCATCGCCGTGCGGCGCGCGTTCTTCGAGCCGCCGAGCGAGGACAGGAACGCGGTGATACAGGTACCGATATTCTGACCGAGGATGATCGGGATGGCGGCAGAATAGGTGATCGCGCCCGTCGTGGACAGCGCCTGCAGGATGCCGACCGACGCCGAGGACGACTGGATGATCGCGGTGACGCCCGCGCCGACCACAACGCCGAGCACCGGGTTGGAGATCGCTGCAAACAGATCGGCAAACTGCGGCAGATCCGCGAGCGGCGCGACCGCGCCCTCCATGACCGCCATGCCGATGAACAGGATGCCGAAGCCGGTGAAAATGTCCGCGATGTCACGCGTGCGGCGCTTTTTCGCGAGCATCATAATGATAACGCCCACCAGAACGATGATGTAGGCGAGATTTTTCGGCTTGAGCAGATCCATGAACAGGTTGCCCGAGCCGTCGCCGCCGCTCAGACGCAGGATCTGCGCGGTGACGGTCGTACCGATATTCGCGCCCAGGATAACGCCGACCGACTGCTTGAGCGTCATGATGCCTGCGTTAACAAAGCCGACCACCATGACCGTCGTCGCGGACGAGGACTGAATGACCATCGTCACGACCATGCCCATGATAAGAGCGGTAAAGACGTTGCCCGTCATTTTTTCCAGAGTTTTTTCCAGCTTGGAACCGGCAGCGCGCTCCAGTCCCTTTCCCATTGTTGTCATACCGTAAATGAACAGCGCCAGTCCGCCGATCATCTGCACGATTGACAGCACATCGAATTCCATACGCTTCCTCCGTTTCACATTCTCTAAATTATCTCTTTACGAAACGCATACATTTTAAGTGTATCAGCAGGAGCGCATCCTGTCAATTCCAAAGGATGAAAAATAAACGCAATCTTTACGCCTGCGCTCGTTCATTATGTTGCATTGTTGTTACATTTCGCATATTGGTCTATGCCATCCGCATCATGCTGTAATTGAGATACGCCGCAAACAGCAGCCATGCCGCATACGGCATGAGCAGCCTGCCTGCGACTTTGTCGAGGCGGAAAAACGCCGACAGCGCTGCAAGCACGAGCGCGAGCAGCAGGAGCAGCCACCAGAACGCGACAGCGTACTCCTGCGCCCGGAAATACAGCAGCGGCCAGACAAAATGCGCGGCGAGCTGCACATAATAAAGCATGAGCGCGTTTCGGCTCTCCTGTGTGCCGAGGCGGTACACTCTGCGGCTCGCCGCCCCCATCAGCAGATAAAGCACGGTCCAGACGGCCGGGAACACCCATGCGGGTGGCGCGAGCGGCGGCTGCGGCAGCGCACTGTACTGCGCCATGGCATCCATCGTCAGCACCGCGGCGGTCCCGCCGACGGCAAGCGGCAGCACGGTCAGAAAAATCCCCATTCTCCCCTCTCCTTTGCCATATCATATGCGGAGAGCGCGAGGATTATCCGGCCGGCTGCCGCCTGCCTGCTCAGAATTCCTTTTTCTGATAGATTTTGATCCCGATCTGCCAGCAGAGGACGTAAACCGCTCCGCAGACCGCGAGACAGCCCACGAGGAACGCTGTAAACCTGCTCACAGGCCAGCTGTCCATGCCGCCGACCGCCTGTACCAGATGGTTAAACGCCGGATGGTTTTTCAGCGCGGTCAGCGCGATGATCGGCACCCAAACGACGCCCATCAGAAAATACCGGCCGCGTTCCGTGCCGAAGCGCAGGATGAGGTCAAATTCCATGCCCATCAGCAGCAGAGCAGCTGCCTCGCAGGCAAGCAGGCCGAGCAGGTTTTCCGCAAGCGAACCGTCGCGGTTCACTGCGCTGAACACCATCGTCAGAACCACGCCGACCAGCATCAGCGCGGCGTTAAGCGCAAGGCTGACCGTAAACTTGCTGCTCACGATATCGCGCCGCGACACCGGCAGCGTCAGGCTGAGCCTGTCCCAGCCGTAGGCATGATCCGTGCTCATCAGCGTCGCCGGACCCATGACCGACAGCATCGTGACCATGAACGGAATGAATGCGCTGCCTCCATAGGCAAACGCCGCGACTGCCATGACAGCGAATACCCACAACAGCGCCTTCATCGAACGGCGGATACTCATCCAGTCCGCAAAAAGCATCGCCTTCATTATGCTTCCTCCCCTCTCGTCAGAAACAGCATGATCTGTTCCACGCTGACCGGCTCGACCGGCCAGTTTTCCGGGATGCCGTCCCGTTTGACCAGTGCTTCGCAGCCAAATGTGCCCTTTCGCACCGCTCGGACTGCGTCCGGGTCGAGCGCGTTCAGCTGCTCCTCCGTGCAGCGCAGCACGCCGTGACGGTCGATCAGCTCGTCCCGTCCCTCACTCAGCAGTACGCGGCCGTGATGGATAAACGTGATATTGTCCGCGATCTTGTCGAGGTCGCTCGTGATGTGGCTGGACAGCAGCACGGCGTGCGATTCGTCCTGCATGAAATCGTACAGCAGGTCGAGCACCTCGTCCCTCACGACCGGGTCAAGTCCGCTCGTCGCCTCGTCCAGAATCAGCAGCTCCGCGCCGTGCGAGAGCGCCGCCGCGATGGACAGCTTCATTTTCATGCCGCGCGAATAATCCTTGATGGCCTTGCGGCGGTCGATGCCGAAGCGGTCGAGATAGGACGCGAACTGCGCCCCATCCCACGCGCGGTAGGCTCTGCCGAGCAGCGTGTCCACCTGCGCGGCGTTCATCGTGCTCAGAAAGCCGCCGTCCTCCAGCACCACGCCGATGCGCTCACGCACCGCCGCATCATCCGCGCGTCCGCCGAGCACCTCAATTTCGCCGCTGTCCGGCCGCACAAGGTCGAGAACGGTCTTGATGAGCGTCGTCTTTCCGGCGCCGTTTTCGCCGACCAGACCCATCACGCAGCCGCGCGGCAGAGTCAGATTGACGTTGTCCAGCGCAAATCCTTCGTATTTTCGGGTCAGTCCTCTGATTTCGAGTGCGTTTTTCATTGATTCCCCTCCTCAAAAGCCGTCTGTGCGATCTCCATGAACTCCTCTGCGGTCACCCCGCCCTGCTTCGCCGCGCGCACCGCCTGCGCCAGATGCGCCTCCACGGCGCGGAGCTGTTCCTCGCGCAGCCGCGCGCCGCTCACCTGCGCGACAAAGCTGCCGCGTCCGGTCTGCGTGACGATCAGCCCCTCGCGTTCGAGTTCTTCATACGCGCGCTTTGTCGTGATAACGCTGATGCGCAGCTCCCTTGCGAGCAGCCGCATGGACGGCAGCGCCTGCCCTGCCGTAAGCTCGCCTGAGACGATCTTCGCCCGGAGCTGCCGCGTGATCTGTTCGTAGATCGGAGCGCTGTCCGTGTTGGAAAGAATGATGTTCACGCTCTCCCTCCTCCGTTTATTGTATATACTCATTATATACAATATTCACATTTTGTCAAGTCCCCTGCCGTCGATTATTCAACTTTCACAAACAGCGTTTTTTACAAACCTTTCTCTTTATTTTTGTTGCATATGCTCATTTTCAGTCGTCAAATAAGCACCCGCTAACTTAACGAATATTTAGTCGAAATGACGAAATATTTAACTTGCATTTGTGCAACTTTCGCGCTATACTGAACTTGTCAAAAGGAAGAGCAAGTAAACGCTCCCCCATAAAATACATCCTTGCAGCTGCGGCCAGCGCAGCATATCCTAACTTAGACCACCTCTCTTTTTCCTTTCTTTTTACTCTTTTTTCTTTGTGAAATCGAAACTCCCTTTTCGATTTCGCGCAGGAAAGCGAACCGCTCCCGGTTCGCTTTTTTGTTTTAAGACGGTCGAAAAACTGCGTTTTTCCGACAAATGAAAAGGACGCTTTCCGTTTTCAGAAAGCGTCCTTTTCGTTTAACCTTGTTTACTTTTTGATGATCAGCGCCATGAACACGAGGTCGGTGTCTCCGGTGTTGTCGAGCGCGTGGCCGCTGCCGTCCGGGCAGAACGTCACATCGCCGGTCTTGACCGGGAAGGACTTCTCACCGTCGTTGTACGAGCCTTCGCCGCTCAGGATGTAATAAGTCTCGGTCTCGCCGTGGTGCTCGTGAAAGCCCAGCGTGCAGCCCGGCTCGATCGTTACCTTCGCGTACAGGCCGCACTTGCCGTCGAGCTCCGCTTCGCCGAGCAAGTGCTCGATGATCACATGACCCTTGCCGCCGGCCATCTTCTCTACCTTGTCGATTTTATGCTCGCTTGCAGTCGTCATCATAATAAAACTCCGCCTTTCCTGTCGCCGCTGTTTTGCAGCATTCTTATCATTTCCTATTATAGCGGTTGTTTTTCAAATTGCAAGCGCGGCAGAAAAGATTTTATAAACCGTAAACCGGGAAGCTGATGCGCACCTTGAACAGGTCGCCGTCCACCGTTACCTCGAACGCGCCGCCGCAAGCTTCGGTGTAGCTTTTCGCGATGGCGAGACCCAGACCGCTGCCCTCGGTCGAACGCGCCGCGTCGCCGCGCACAAAGCGCTCGGTGATTTCATCGGGGGCGAAGTCCATTTCGTAGTTCGCGGTGTTCTTGACCTCAAGCACAGCCTGCCCATCGCACTCCGCAAGCGAGATAAAGACGCGCGTGCCGTGCAGCGAATACTTGACGCAGTTGCCGATGAGGTTTTCGAGAACGCGGCTCATCTTGCGGCCGTCCGCCCGGATGGGAAGCTCCTTTTCGGGCAGCGTCACCTTGAGCGCAAGGCCGCTCGCCTGAATGGCCTTCTCCTGCTCCGCGAGCGCCTGCCGCACGAGCGTGGCCGCGTCCAGACGCTCGCAGTTCATCTGCTCCACGCCCGAGCGCACCTTGGAGATGTCGAACAGGTCGCTCGTCAGATTCTTGAGCCGCAGGCCTTTCTGGTGGATGATTTTCGCGTAGTCGTTCGCCTCCTCGGGCGTCAGCTCCATCTGGCAGAGCAGGTCGGAGTAGCTGAGAATGCTCGTGAGCGGCGTTTTGAGGTCGTGGCTGACGTTCGTGATAAGCTCGGTCTTCATGCGCTCGGCGCGGATCTCGTTCTGAACCGCCGCCTGCGTCCCGTCACCGAGCGAGTTTATGTCCTCCGCCATCTCGGCGAAAACGCCCTCCGGCATATCGGTCAGCCGGGATTCCATATCGCCGCCGCGCATCCGATGCAGCGCGTCCACGATGCGCTCAAAGCCGTGAATGCGCCGCGCGAGGAAATAACCCGCCGCGAGGAACCAGCCAGTGCCGAGAAACACTACGCCTGCCGCACCGAATACCACAGCAAAAAACTCCAGAACGACCGTGTAGCCGAAAAAGAGGAGCAGGACGTTGCGCGTCTTGTAGTCGCGTGTCAGCAGGTGCATCAGCTTTCGCGTACTCTCCCGCACACCGCGCCAGCACCAGCGGACAAAGCGGACGCACCAGCACTGCCGCGCAAAGCTGCGGTTCTTAACAATCCGCACGAGCGACAGCGTAAGCTCCAGCGCGAACGCGAACGCCGCCGTCAGGAATGCGACAGACGGCATCAGCAGGAAGATCATGTCGCTCGAACCGTTCGCGATTTCCGCCGTGAGCGCGATATTCAGGCCGCCCGCAAGTCCCAGGGCGCTCCAGAACAGCAGGACGTTCCCCTCGACCGGCAGACGGTCGAGCGTTGCGAGGTGCATCTCCTCGTCCTCCGGGCGGCGTCCCGTGACGAACAGAAGATACACGAACAGCAGCAGCGCCGCCGCCGTCAGCGTGAGAACGATATAAATCGTATGCGCGAACGTATTCTTCTGCGCGCTCCACATTTCCTGATACTGCGCCGCCTGCTCGGAGGTGACGCACACCCTGATGACCGTGCCGAGCGGATAAGTAGCAGACCGGACGTTGTATTCATCAGTCGGCTCATCGTCAAAGCTGTCGTCAATCGGCTCATCGTGAAATGGCATATAGTACCACGAAATATTGCTCTGCGTCGCGTCGTCCGGCCGGGCAATCAGGTAAAACGCCGCGTTCTGCGTCGCGCTGTCGCTGAGTTCGGCGTTCGAAATCACCTTTCCGTTCATGACGCCGTAGTAGCTGCCCGGAAAATCCCGGGTCTGCTGCTCGAACTCCTGTCTGGATATGTGTCCCTCCAGAGCCGCCTCCAGCGTTACCGCCGTGTTGTTCACCTGCCCGGCCATGTAGCTCGACTGAGAGAAATTCGTTTCAAACTGATAAATCATGCCGTCCCTGCCGAAATCGGCCAGGACGTTCTCTCCAATGAGCACCGCCGCCGCGAAGCACCCCACAATGCCCGCAAACGCGATGAATTTTGCTGCCGTACTGCGTAAGATCCCCTTGATGTTCATTTTCACTCGCTCCTCTCTATCTTGTATCCAACGCCCCACACTACCTTCAAATACCGCGGCTCCTTCGGGTTGATCTCGATCTTCTCGCGGATGTGCCGCACATGTACCGCAATGGCATTATCGCTCACGATGTCGTCATTCCAGACCTGCCGGTAGATCTCCTCGGTCGAGAAAACCTTGCCCGGGTGGCGGCACAGCAGCTCCAGTATCTTGTACTCGAGCGGCGTGAGCCGCACCGCCTCGCCATCCACCATCACACTTTTACTCTCGGTATCGAGCGACAGACCGCGTATCACGATCTGCGCGGCGGTCTTCTGCATCGCGCCGAGCTGCGTATAGCGGCGCAGCTGACTTTTTACGCGCGCGACCAGCTCGGAAGGATTGAACGGCTTGGTCACATAATCGTCCGCGCCTGCTGTCAGACCGAGTATCTTGTCCGCGTCCTCGGATTTTGCCGAGAGCAGGATGACCGGAATGTTGCGGCTCTCGCGCAGCTTGAGCAGCGTCTTGATGCCGTCCAGCTCGGGCATCATGATGTCGAGTATGATCAGATGGATCGTGTGCGTCATCACGATGTCGAGCGCTTCCAGACCGTTATAGGCCTTCTCGATCTCGTAGCCGTCCGCACGAAGGAAAATCGCGATGCTGTCCACGATCTCGCGGTCGTCGTCCACCACCAGTACCTTCAGCTTTTCCATTTCTCTCTCCCCCTTTCCATGCTTCTATCTTACCACAGGTTTCTGTTGTTTTCCGCAGGGAATTTCTTTCGATTTTATTAAGATTGAAAAAATCCCCTTAAAAGAGGGGATTTTTCAGAGTGCTGTATTTCCTTATAAGCTGTACGCCAGTTCGTTGTAAATCATCTGCGCGGCATACTGGCGCGGCAGCGGAGCATCAATATCTGCCTCTACGCCCTTCAGCAGACCATCCTGATCTGCAAGTTTCATCGTATTGGCCTTCCACTGTGCACCGGTCAGACCGCTCTGCGCTGCATCAACGCCCGAGTATACCAGCAGCATTTTCGCCGCTTCAACCGTAGTCACGGGGGCATCCGGCGCGAAAACCGTACTCGATTTGCCGGCGACGATGCCATAGGCGTAACAGTATTTAATGTAGCCGCTTGCCCAGTGGTTATTTACGTCGTTAAAATCAGTAGACATTTTTACTGCATATGTCGTAGCGTCTGTGCCGCCATTCGTGCGCAGAACGTAGATCATCTTCGCCATCTCCGCGCGCGAGACCGTCTCATTCGGCTGAAACGAGCCGTTCTCATAGCCCTTGATGACGTTTTTCTCGACCAGCGTGTCGATCACCCTGCTGTCGACCTTGATGTCGCTCTGATCGGTGAACGCCGCACCGGCGCACACAGTCGCGGCACACGCCGCTGCAAGGGTCAGCGCTGCAATCCTCTTTAATTTTTTCATTGGGGTATCCTCCTTTTTTTGCGGATACGTTTGCGTATCCTGTATATAATATAGTATATTACCCCCCCGATTTTTGTCAACATTTTCCTTGCTTTTTCTCCGGAGAACGACAAAAAAGACTGACACCGAAGTATCAGTCTTTTATGGAGGTACCACCCAGAATCGAACTGGGGATCAGGGAGTTGCAGTCCCACGCCTTACCGCTTGGCTATGGTACCATATGGAGCGGCTGACGAGGCTCGAACTCGCTACCTCCACCTTGGCAAGGTGGCGCTCTACCAGATGAGCTACAGCCGCATTTTTTAGCAGGTTGCGTTCCTGCTGTTTTATCCTTCAGTTTTAACCGAAAGATACGATTTTCAAAATGAGTGTCCAGACACTCATTTTGAAAATGGTGCCTCCGGGCGGAATCGAACCACCGACACGGGGATTTTCAGTCCCCTGCTCTACCGACTGAGCTACAGAGGCATACTGGCGACCCGGATGGGACTTGAACCCACGGCCTCTAGCGTGACAGGCTAGCGCTCTAACCAACTGAGCTACCGGGCCAGACCTCGTCGCTGTTTTGTTTGTGTCTCTCAGCGACGATGTTTATTATATCGGAACAGGCGCCAAATGTCAACACCTTTTTCGATATTTTTTTATTTTTATTTTTTCTCGGTCGCGTGCGTCAGCAGCTCCTGCAGCTGATCGCGCGAAAAACTATAGATTTTGTCGCAGAACTGGCAGGTTACTTCACTTTTCTCCTGTTCTGCGATCATCTTGGAAAGCTCGGTCTTTCCGAGGCTGATCAGCGCGCGCTCGACCTTTTCCCTGCTGCATGCGCAGCGGTAGCCGATCTCCTCGGTCTGGAGGAAGTCCACTTCGAAGCCGTCGAGCACGGCGGAGATGATCTCCTCGAGGCTCATGCCCTTGTCGAGCATGGCCGTCATCGGCTCGAGCTTTGCGAGATTGGCTTCGAGGCGGTCGATGTCTGCGTCCTTGACGCCCGGCATCAGCTGCACGAGCCAGCCGCCGGCACACTTGACCGTGCAGTCGGTGTCGACGAGCACGCCGAGCGCACAGGCAGACGGGATCTGCTCGCTCTCCGCAAAGTAGCGCGTGAGATCCTCTGCGATCTCGCCGTCCACGAGCGCGACCGTGCCGGTCACGGGGTCCTTGAGGCCGATGTCCTTGATGACCATCAGATAGCCGCGGCCTACGCCGCCGCCCACGTTGAGCTTGCCGTCCGGGCGGAGCGGCAGGTCAGCGGCCGGGTCCTGAAGATAGCCGCGCACGCAGCCGTCCGACTCACCCACGCACACGATGGTGCCGAGCGGGCCGTTGCCCTTGATCTGAACGGTGACAGAGCCGTCCTCGACCTTGAGCTGACTGCCCATGATGGAGGTGATGGTCAGCGTGCGGCCGAGTGCTGCGGTCGCAAGCGGCGTGGTGTTGTGAATTTCGCGTGCGCGCTCGACAATTCCGGTTGTCGATGCGGCACTGATCTGGATGCCCGCGTTGCGGGCGATCGCGCGAAGAATTTTATCGCTCATATAATGTTAGTCTCTCTTTCGTGCGGTGAAATAGATGCGATCCTCTCCGCCCTTTACGGGCGCGAAGCTCTGATCGCCATAGGTTTTGATTTCGGTAAAGCCTGCCTCTTCCAGCATGCGGACAAGCTGCTGCGGCTCGTAGACGCGCTCCTCGTGCGTTTCCTGCGCGCGCGACCAGCTGTCCCCATCCTGTTCAAAAATATCGAACTGATAGGCGCACAAGCCGTCCTCGACCGCCGCCTGCCAGACGCAGAACACGCCGTCGTCCTCGCGGACATAGCTTTCCCCGTCGATACGGGAGAATTTCGCAGGCGTATTGATGTCAAAGACGAACAGGCCGTTCGGGTTGAGGAACAGGTGCACGCGACGGAACGCCTCGGCGAGGTCGTCCGGCTCGGTGACATAGTTCACGCTGTCCAGGCAGCACAGGCAGGCGTCCACATTGCCGTAAAGGTCAAGCTCCTCCATGCGCTGATTGATGAGCAGCGGTCTCGGAGAGCAGTCCATCGTATTCTGCATGGCCTGCATGAGCATTTCGGGCGAAGCATCCGCGCCGATCATGTCGTAGCCGCGTTGCGCGAGCAGGCGCGTCAGACTGCCCGTGCCGCAGGCCAGATCGAGCACCAGCTGCGGCCGGATGTCCTCCCGCGCAAAAAGCTGCTCGAAAAAATCCGCCCACTGCCCGTAGCCGACGTCGTCGGTAAAACGATCATAGTAGGCCGAAAGTGTCTGATAGCTATTCATTGTCCTCCTTCAGCCGGTCGAGCATTCTGCGGTAGCCGTCCGAGCCGTAAACAAGGCATTTGTTGACGCGGCTGATCGTCGCAGTGGATGCACCGGTCTCCTGTACGATGTCGCTGTAAATGCGGCCCTCGTCGAGCATGCGGGCTACCTGAAAACGCTGCACCATGGCGCGAAGCTCGGAAATCGTGCAGAGATCCTCGAAAAAGTCGTAGCATTCCTCCACGGTCGAAAGCTTGAGAATGCCGCGAAACAGGATATCCATATCTTCATCCTTTAACTTCCGGTTCAAGTTTTTCCCTCCTTTTACGATTTATTTACGAAAAACGGGGTTGTTCCCCGTGGCGGTTTTCCTCCGCATATGCGTTCAAACCTCATGTGTTGTTTTCATTATAACACGATGCTTTCATATTGTAAAGCGTGAAAAGCGCACTTTCCCGACAGCTGTTCCTCTCTCGGTGCAGCGACTCTCCGCAGCGGAGGTTGCCCTTTTCGCGTGTTCCTGTTATGCTGTGATCAAGGAGAAAAATCAACACGAAAAGGAGTATGAACATGGACAATTATGTTACCGGCACGGCGATCCGCACGCTGCGCGAAAAGCATCATCTGACGCAGGCGCAGCTCGCCGAGCAGATCAATGTCAGCGACAAAACAGTTTCCAAATGGGAGACCGGAGTTTCCCATAGTTAAAGATACCACACCAAATATGATGAACCCACGCTTATAC
>ERZ773169.1658-NODE-1658-length-18768-cov-3.043713_pt1 | contig 18768 bp, 25 predicted proteins | sample MGYA00580536_ERZ773169 | MGnify/ENA primary metagenome ERZ773169 (study PRJEB29015, sample SAMEA2737814) | human gut metagenome | biome: human gut; feature: human-associated habitat; material: faeces | place: China | collected 2012 ...
TGAAGATCCGATTTATCGCATTACGGACGAAGAAAAGATTGCTGAGCTATTTGACCTTGTTGATATGGAAAGCTGGAAAAAGACAAATTATGTGATGGAATACAGTCCGTTGGAATATGTGTTTTTTGAAGAAACACCCTATCTGTGGGAAATAGGCATTTCAGAAAATAAGGACGGAACGGTTTGCTATCAGGTATCTGTCTATGAAAATAATGAGCCTGTGTTTCCTGGAAGGCATTATTTCATATCTGCTGATTCGGATAAATATGAAGATGTGATTCACACATTGAAAATAATACAGCCGAATGAAATGACAGATGAAAAGGCGGAAGCGGATGGACAGGAGTCGCTGGAAAATACAGAAGCTGGCTCGATGAGAAAGATTCACACAGAGTGCATCACAGTAATAGCAGATCCAATAAAAGAATTACCAGGTGCAACTGAGTATCTTCAAGACAATCATATTGAAATAACAGAAGAAAAAACACCGATAAATGATGGAAAAATACTGATTTACAAAGAAAGAGGAGAATATAACGAAGAACTTTATCCTGGTGTTGTGTATTGGATTCCTCAAATTGACGGGATGGAAGATGTTCAGAAGCAAAAAAGGGTAAATGATCTTTTAAAAAATGTCTCTCAAGACTGGCTTTATGTTGATTGGTATGGATTACAAACAGATTTATATCTGGAATATGCATCAGATAAATATATTTCTTATTCATATGGTGGACGAGCTAATTGGGGACCGCATGGCTGGGCAGATATAAGTATATCAATAACTATAGATATTGAAAAAGAGAAACGTATGAAACTGGAAGATTTCGTATATCTTGATGATGAATCATTTATATTAAACTTTGCTAAGTATTGTTTTGGATCAGAAAAATTTGTTGAAGGTACCAGAGAAGATCTGAATGCAGCAAATAGAAATATTGAAGAATACCGACAAGAACAAATGGAAAATAATATACTATCAGAAAATGGTCTTATACGATTGACTTCACTGGAAATATATCCAACTTTCTTTTTAGGACCCAATAGGTTGATTCTTAACTATTATAAATGGAATGAGGCCGAAATAACAATGGAATTACCCGTATTTATTGAATATCTAAAAGTTGAACCATGGGAATAATATTTTGTTTTTAACTATAAAGAACAAATAATTAAACCAGCTAACATTTGATTGAAATAATTAGATGTTAGCTGGTTTTTCATATAAGAAAATTTGTTCATAATATATTACTTCCTCTACAAATGAAGAGGGCGGGGTAGTAACCGCTGAATACGATGCCCTGGGACATGTGACCCGCATGGTCAATGAGGACGGAGCTGTCACCAGCTACACCTATGATGCCAAAGGCAGATGTGTGGAGATCAAGGACGCTTACGATCACAGCCGTCTGTTGGAATATGATCCGATGGACCGCATTACTGCAGATACTGATGAGAATGGCGTCCGCCGCACCTATGAGTATGATGAGAAGGGCAACCTGATCAAATATACCGATGGTTTGGGCAATTCCGAGACCTACGCCTACGACAAGAACAACAACATGGTCTCCCTGACCAACCGGAACGGCAACACTTATACTTACAAGTATGATGCTCTGAACCGCCCGGTATCCGAGACCGACCCGAAAGGCAATACCAAGTCCTTCGGCTATGATAAGAACAGCAAGATCACATCGGTAACTGACCGGAATGGCAATACCACCAAGTACACCCTGGATGGTAATGGAAATATCGTTACTGTAACGGATGCAGCCGGAACCGAAAGCCACTATGAATATGATTCGATGAACCGACTTATCAAGATCTCCATGCACCGGGTAGATACCGTCCATAGGGTAGATGAGTGGCAGGATACTCTCTATACCTATGACTACCGCGGACTGGTGAAAACCGAGGTCAATGCAAAAGGCGACGGAAAAGTATTCGTATATGATGAGAACGGCAACCTGATCAGCAAGACAGATGAGGATGGCTATGTTACCGAATACGGCTACAGCCCGGTCAACCTGGTCAATGCAGTCAACTACAACGATGCCAAGAATGCAGCCTATCTCTACAATGGCACGGGTGAGCTGATCGAGATGGAAGATTGGAATGGCAAGACCAGCTTCAGCCGCGATCTTCTGAACCGGATCACCAAGGTAACCGACCACAACGGCCGTGAGACCGCGTATGGCTGGGATAATGTAGGCAACAAGACCGTACAGGGCTACCCGGACGGCACCCAGGCTGATTACTACTACGATGCTGAAAATCAGATCGTGGAAGTCGTGGATCCTGACGAGGGTATCACCAAGTACGAGTATGACCCGAATGGTAATAAGACCTTTAAGGAATACCCGAACTATGAGACCGCATACTACTTCTACGATGTATGTGATCAGATCATCGAGATGGATGAGTACAACTTAAACGGCAAGAAGTTCTTTAAGACTACTTACAGTTGGGATGCAGAAGGAAACATGCTCACCGAAATGCAGTACAACCATGGGCAGAGTGGAACTTCCGGAAAGGGTAACAGCGGCAACAATGGTAACGGAAATGGGAATAACAAGAAAAATTCCACCGATACCACTGCACTGAGCAGCATCCTGGAAGGATACAGCGTTGAGATCCCGACAACAGCACTGCCACAGATCCAGCTTCCGAGTATGGAAGATCTTCTGAACAGCAGCCAGAGCGTATCCCTGCCAGAAAGCATGGCAGCGATCGAAGAGCTGCAGGACGGCATCGTGACAGAAGAGAGCACTGAAAGCACCGATCCGACACCGGATGCTCCGGAAGCAGAAACACCGGCAGTATCTGCAGGAACGGAAGAGAGCAGCAGTACCGAAACTGACACGGATAACTCCAACAATGGCAACTCCAAGAATCCAGAAGGTTTCGAGTGGGGCAATGGAAATGGCGAGGTGCCTCCGGGACAGAACGTGGATGAGAACGGAAATATCGTCAATAATGGCGGTAATACACCTCCAGGTCTGAACCGTAGAAACAAGGAAAAGCCAGACAAGGATGATAATCCGAACAAACCGGAGAAACCGGACAACCCGGGATCAGAGGATAAGACCGATTCCAGTGCAAACAAAGCACAGCAGGGAACACATATCTACACCTACGACAACCTGAACCGGATGTCTACCAGCAATATCGCCAAGACAAAGACCACTTACACATATGATACCCTTGGTAATCTGGTATATGAAAAGGTCAAAAATAAATCGGTTGATTACCAGTACAATGAGCTGAACCAGCTTGTAAAACGCACGGACAGCCAGAATCAGACCTATACTTACCAGTATGATAAGAGAGGCAACCGGATCGCTGAAACAGGCAAGAAGGAGTCCAGAGCATTTGTCTATGATGAGACCAACCATCTGGTAGAGGGAACCAACTGGAAGGGTGACAAGTCTGCATATACCTATAATGCACTGTTTGTGAGAATCAACAATACCCAGACCAGCCATTCTGGAAGCGTATACAGCCGGGACTATGTGATCGATTACACCAGCCTTGAGCGTGACGACCTGATGATCTATGCAGAAGGCAACGGACAGCTTGACTACGTGCAGAGAGAAGTGTATGCTGGTAGTGAGAGGATCGAACAGTTTACTGATCGGTCAAACGGCGGATATGAGCGAACACTGTATGTCCATGAGGATGTGCAAGGCAACACCCGGTACTATACCAAGACCAACGGCAACAGCTTCGCGGAGTTGACTTATGATGCCTGGGGTATGCCGGTAAGCCCGAATAAACTGCTGAACAACGACCATGGAAACTATGTATATGCAACGTACACCGGTCACATATTTGATACCACGCTGGATATCTACTTCGCCGAGGCGCGATTCTACGATGCCCAGACACGGACGTGGCTTGCCATGGATCCGATCAAGGACGGCGGCAACTGGTATCAGTATGTATACAGTAATCCTATTAAGTATTTCGATCCAAATGGACTATGGGTATTTGCTTTCGGAATAGATATGACAGCAAGTTTTATAGGCAGAATGAGTGCAGGATATCAGCTTGTTATAGATGGGCACTGGAATGTTGGTCTTGCCAAATATACAGCATATGGCGGTGGATTTGCTGCAATAGGGGCAGGTCCAACAGTAACATTTTCAAGTGCAGATAATATCTTTGACTTTGGCGGAACATCTATTGCATTTGGTGCTGGTTTAAATGGAAGCATAATAGGTCTTCCAGTTTCTGGAAGTGTCGAAATAGCAATTAGTACAGGAAATCCGAGAACCATTTCCTTTACCTTATCTGCTGAACCTGGTGTAGCACTTCCGGTGGATGCACATGCTGTATATGTTAATACAACCATTGCTCCCATTATCCTATCTGAGAATATTGTATCAGCAATTTGGAATAAGGCGAATATCATGATAAACACTATCTTTAGTCCTTTTGCTACATATACAACTTGTTAATTTCATTACACGCTGACCATTAAATATGGTCAGCGTGTATCTTAAAAAGAAGGTGACCTTAATTTATTTATTATTCTTTTTAGTGATAATATGTTTTGTAAAATGGAAATACTATTTGAAAAAAAATAAAATCCCTTATAAATATTTTTATCCAACAACTATCATGAGTATTATATATATTACAATTCTTCAGATGGAAATTTTATTTGAAGGGCGCATATATATTTTGTTTTTTGGTGGTATGACGGTTATATTTTATGCTGCCGGTTTGATATTATGCTTTAAACGGGGATGCTATTTTTTAGAGAAAATGGATAAGTATTATCCTCATGTAATGTATAAATTCAATATGTCAACCAATTTGAACAAATTCAAATTTTTTGAAAAAGAATTAAATGATATATTAGAAAGCGATCCTATAGCCATTGTAAAAGAAGCTATTTTATTAAGAAACTTGATAAAACCTACAATGTTGTTACATATTGAAATAATAATTATCATGATAATATCAGATATAAAATTCTTTTATTAAGAACAGATATTATTAACAAAATGACGGTATATTTTATTTGATGTAAATATAAGGGGTGAAATTTATGCTTTTATATGAAGAAATATTATATGAATACATAGAATTTAAGAAACCTAAAATTCAAACGGAAAAAGAAAAGATAAAAGATACAATAAAAAATTTAATTGATTACCTGAGAGAAATTGGCATACATAATTTTATTTTATTATTTGCATCTAAGACTAAACAATTCTTACTAGATGGTGGCTTTTTTTGTATGATAGTCATATTTGTTGCATTAAATGTAATCCTTGTATTTCAATTTAACTGCACCACACCAATACCAATAGCAGCAGTAATAACAGTTGGTATATCCTGTATCCTTGTATGTTTTTATAAACCCGTAAGCCATGAAATAACTCTACAAGAAACAAATAATTATATACAAAATTTTATAAAAACTTTTATTACAGCTAATAACAAAGAAAGAATATGGAATATAGAAGAAAATATTGATGATTTAATAAACTGGTGTGAAGAAGAGAGTTTGAAAAAACCAGCTTGGTACAACGATCTATGTTTGCCAGAAAAGCCTATTTGGTCATTTATCATGCTAGTTGGTGGGTATGCTATATTGCTGGTCGATAGCGGATCAAGTGAAAAAGTAGAATTGGGTGCAACACTTATAATTCTTTTAGCACAACTATATGTGATAACATATGCTTTAAAGCCCATAATTTATCCTTTTCTTTTCTCTCATGCAACTGCTGCAGAAGCATTAGCAAATGATCTTAAATGTGCAAAATTGATTTTAGCTGCAAAAAAGAAAGACCAGAATACCGGATTTTGTGAAAATTAAAATACAAGATAAATAGTAGCAATGATATATATAGCATATATAAATACAACATGTCGCCAAATCGCATTTTTACGACGTGTTGTATTATTTTATATAGCTGTATGTGTTATAAAACCATTTTACCCATGATTAAGTGTTCATAAAATCGTTCATAAAATCAATTTCTTGCTTTGCAAAAATTTTTACCACTTTTTCTCCCATTTTTAATACCTAAAATGACCTGATTTTTTTACAAAAAAAGACTGGCTTAACAGCCAGCCCTTTTTCAACTCCGTTCTAAAAATCTCTCTCTTAAATAATCCGGACCTTCCCTCCACAGACCCGTAGAATAGTCAAACAAGTCTTCGTATGCCGGTGACTTTACGAATCGGTAAAAAACCTTCTCATAGCTGATTCCGGTATCTTTGCTATAATCTTCGAGCATTGTACGCATCACTAGAATTGCACACAGCTCTTTTTGCTGATCATCCAACTCAGATATTTCCGAACTCATGAATGTCATATCAAAACACCCCTATTTCTAAGCATTTCTTCCACATCATCTAATGCACACTCATAGCTGCTCAAATGAAGCATATCATAACAGCGGGAGATAAATCCCAATACGTCATTTTTTTCAAAGATAGCTGCACATTCCACTGGTGATTTTTCCCACCGTTTTTGAGCCATCCGAAAAACCCAACACTGCATATCAGATATATCAATATCACGTTCACTCATATGAGCATCCCCCTAACTTCTGTAATATTTCTCGAACCACTTTTCTGTTACCCTGACCGGTTCTTTCTCTTCCGCTACTACGTAAAATCCACATTCCGTATGCACTGCTGTGCAATGTTTTTTGTCAGCAGCCAAATACTGGCATCTATTATCATCTAATTCTAACGTACAAATCGCTTCCACAGCCTTTTCTCTCCTTTTTTCAATTATCGCACACAATCAACCAATTAGCAATAAAAGTCTCCATTCTGGCCGTCTCAGAGCCTCACGGGACAAAAAAAGCAGGGGAACTGGCATAGCAGCCAATTCCCCAAAGATCTAAGAAGCACTCCAGTAGAAGCAATCATTTAAGATTCCATCCACAGGTGTGCTGTACGAACGCAATGTGATGGTACACCCATCACAGAGGATCCCGGTTCCTGCAGAGGGCAACACCGCTCTCAATACCTGCCTGCCACCCATTTCATCTGTCCAGGTCCCGGTCACTTCCTTTCCATCATAGGAAACATCCTTAAGCTCATACAGGTATGCTTCCTTTCCAACCCGCTGATCTTCCTCCTGCACCAATTCAACAGCTCTATTCGCCGCCTTATCGTCCGAGAAAATTGCAGAACCAACAAATACTATTGTCCCAGCAATCATGACCAGCATACAACACAACAACGTGCTTCTCCTTACCATATCATTCCTCGATTCTTTTGCTTAATTCCCAGATCAGCTTCTCTTCCCCTATTTCAAGGTTCTCTTCAGATTCGCCCAGCGTGATGTCTGCAATTACACCTTCTGAGACTCTTTTTTTGTCCCAGGTGTAACACAGCGTCACACTATCCTGGAAATAAAAGATATGCCGATCCGTACAAAGGAACAACGCATAAATCTCACCGTCCAAATACAGAAATCGTGGAACTTCAAAATTATTGTGAATACATGCTGGAAGCTCAAACAATGCCGCATTTTTCCGGATGAGATCCGCATTGATATACAAAGAAACGTATGCTTCATCCCGTAACTGCAATGCAGTCAAAAAACTATTGAAGATATGTACTGCTTCATCATCTACGAATACTGATTCTACTCCATTTTTAACAGCGACTACTTTCATGTCGCAGAAATGAGGAATGCTAATTTTATGACAGCTATCCTGTGAATCATAAACGCTACAATCATTCCAAGTGTACTCTCCATACACGCAGTAGCATACATTTTCCTTTAAAAACTCTCCTAATTTCATTTTTTTACTGGCAGCATCCCGTAAATCCACGACTAGCCGCCTCTCCTTTCTAATCTTCTAAAAACATCTCCGCTTTCTCTCCTTTTAATTACAACTAAGTAGATGTATCAGTGATCCTCTCCATAACCACTCACTACTACTTCACCACGTTCGTCCACCAGCTCAATAAGACCCTTCGGCTGCCATCCTTTGTAGTGCAGCTTCCGTACTTCACCGAACCGTGACTCACAATCAAAAATTTCATATGTTTCACCATGGCAGTCAGCCATATTGATGTAATCAATCAACCGAATTTCTGACATTATGGTCGGAATGATTTCACCGTCCACTTGTCTTTGTATTAAATAATGACTCATAAACTCTCCTTTCAGGTGTCAACAAAATAACACATCAGTCCGCACTCCGGAAAAATCTCTATTTCCATATCTCCACGATCAGGATCAAGCTCATCCAGGTAAATCGGTCCGTCCTTATCCTTTAAGATGGAAAAACCGACCAAACGTTCAAGTTTTGATCGGCTTTCAAATACTTCCGGAAAATCTCTCCTGATATGGTTCCAATAACCCATTCCGCCTTTAATGCATCCAATGCAGTTATTATTTGGATATCCCAGATCATACATAAGAGGTCTCTTAAATTGAAACATGTGTTCAAATAAACCATGTACAGCCTCTTTTTCCAATCCCTGTTCAATCAATGGGAATTGGTGCTTCGCCTGTGGATTTTCTTCAACCATTTTCTCCGCTCGGTTCAGTTCGTTTCCGTCGTATCCCCAAACGTAGGTTAATTCATACTCTCGGTTTTCCGCTTCCCATTCTTTCCTGACTCTCTTCTTCAGCCAATTTGTACAGGGCGCAAATCCATTATTTGCACGGAATCCACCAAAAGCACGAACACAATCCTCCACGCAACGATAATCTCTTGCCCGTAAGATACGGATTTCTTTCCCTATTGCAGACTCACAATCTTTTACAAAACGTATGCTGTCAGGATGCTGATCGTCGATATCTATATAGATCCATTCATCAACATCTCCTGCAAGATAGCCAGCCATGAAACTGCTGACACCAGCGCTGATCCAACATACTTTTTTTCTTAATGACATAACACCACGCTACAAATCCTGCGCGTGGATAAATTGGTAATCGGCTTGGATGCATTATTAAGTGCTTAGTTAGGCACAGCCACTCCGCCAATCTTTAAGTGACGATTCACCATGCTAATCTCGCCACAACCTCTGTTTACAGAGGATTCGTTATTCCTTTCCTTTTTCTTCAGTTTCTACGGTCGTCTCATATTTCCGATACTCCATTGCAGTTATAATGATATCTTCCGGGTACTCAATATTCTGGGAGTCCCACAGAATAAATGCCTCATAATGGCAGCTTTTCAAATATTCAACCAATGAATAATCTTTTTTGGTTTTTTCGCTGCTGAGCCATTTATCAATATCCACCCATGGAGCATCTGTATCGATCAACATGCCCCGTGTACCGTCCTGAATAAAAACAGGATGCTCCTTTTCTCTGCAGGCATCCGCACACCTGGTTTTCCAGTATTCGATGTTTTCCTGCAGTTCAGAGATTTCATCATCCTTTGCCTGGCATACACGATGCAGCCTCCGGATCTCGTCATGAGCTAAAGAAGTTCGATTTTCTTCTTCACGCAACTGCCTTTGAAGATTTTCAACTTCCTCATTATTCTGGTATTCCATGCTACTCTCCTTTCTTATGCTCCCTCAGAATTTTCCTGGTGCTTTTGTCGAGCAGCACAATATGTTGTGCTTTCTTTGCAAACTCGTCAAATTTCTTTTCTGCCACGCTTAGGGATCTACACGAATATCCACAACCTAAGCTCCCATCCTCTTCTACGATTCTGACAGAATAGTATTTCCAGTCAAAATCATCAGAGTTTCGATTCAAAAATTCTGACGTGTCTACTACGAAATCAGCTCCCAGAATTGCCATTTTCCTCATGGCATCACGAGATGTATCCAAGGTCTTTACTGTACATAATCGTACTTTATCGGCCTCAGAATTTGTAAATCCTGATCCGATGAAATAGACATCGAGGAATATTCCCTCGCATGAGCCGTACTGTACCTGTGGAACAACATCGAAAGCGTTGTCCAGGATTTCAATGTTTTGATTATCCACCAACGTGTAATCAATTATATCATCCGGCCAATTTCCATCCTTTTTCAATTTTTCCTCCACTATCTTGTATAGCTCAGCCATTGTATATGGCTCTTTCCTAAGTTCGCATAATTTCATTTTTAGTTCTCTCCTTTCTCAACCTTCCCATCCGCAGCATCAAATGCATACCACGGATTTATAAGGTTCCATATATCAAATGGCAGACCTGCTCATTTGTAATCACTCCAGGCTTCATACGCATGTTCAACAAGGCACCGTAACGCATAATGCTCTATATCCGCTTCTGTCTTCAGCCAGACACAGTGTTTGCTACAATGGTTTTTGATCCATTCCAGCAAATCCCTCTTTCCGTCACGCTCGACCTCAATTAAGACCAGTTGAATCCATTTATCATGAGTCAGACGTCCGAATTTGTAGGTATCGTAATACTTCACACCAATCCGGTTTTTCACCCTTCTTCCATTTCTACTAACGATGTACTCGCCAGTTTCTACCACGATAAATATATTCTGCTTAATTTTGTAGTCCTCGACCATACATGAACCACCTCTCCATTTTTAATATTCGTCTGGAAACAGAATCGTCGTAATGCTTCGGTCCGCTTCCGTGATGATCCAGATCTTATAGTCATTCTCTTTATCTGAATATGATGCCAAGATCCTCTCATCATGGTTCAGTGACCAATTATTTGCTTTCTTGTCTTCTTCGCACATTTCTCCCCAATCTTGGAGAAAATATCTGCCCAGAGATTTTTTACAAATTGGGCAAATTGTTTATCCGAAGAACGACTTGCATTGACTCCTGCTGTCTCCACTAATGGAATTAAAAATAATGGAATTGGATTCTTCATTGTTCTTTCTCTCCTTTACTAAAAAAAAGAGGCTGCTGATCATCAGCAACCTCTTACTCAACCTTTCTTGATCACAGAAAATATCCATAATCACGCGCATCAACCCATAGTAAATGGGGATACGCTGTCCCCCTCACCAAGAAAATCCTGGCATCGGGTCCGCACACCTCTCTGGATGCAGTCCTCTATAAATTTCCACTTATAGCAGCATCCTTTTTCATGTTCCTTCCTGATTTCTTCCAGATGCTCACTTGCCCACAAGATAAGCTCATACGCATCTTCTCTGCTTCTTGCAGAGATGGCAACACAGGTAGGATTTTTCCTTCCCGCATCAAACCACTGCGTAATCACTGTCTTTGGATCATCTGAGCCACCAGAAGTATACCAATCAATAAAATTAGTATTTTGAATCATATATTTCATGGCAGCTCCTTTCCAAACCTCGGAACGAAGTCTCCAAAACAACTTTCGTCAGCTTTATGAGTCGCATTGATCTTCTCTCGATCAATATTCATCCCTATGCCAAGAAATTCATGCTGAAACTCACTGTCACCTGCGTTCAGCCATGCTTCAATATCCATTTGAAAAACATCAGCTGCATAGCCGATATCTATCATGGATGCAAGTCGTTTGTCTGGCGAAATAAGCCCCAGTTTTTCTGCACGATCACAGATCTGGACTTCCATCAAGAACTTTTCTTTTTCCGTCATTTTTATCTCCTTTCCCGAATCAGAAGCCCATGGCTTCCAATCCCTCCATGGTGTCCGCAGCCGCTACTATGTTGATATAGTAGATTCCGGATTCATCAGCCTCCAGCTCTTCTGCCATGTAAGCAAACAGCTCATCCAGCTCATCCAGACCTTTTTTAGTCAGGATAGAATGCTCGACATCCAGTTGAGTTTCATCCTCTCTGCCATCAATAGTCAGGAAACCAATATCTACGGCATTACACCGCTTAACGTTTTCAACTGATGAGCTGATCTTTCCAGCTTTTGCAAACTGTTTAATATTCATCACCTGCACCACCCTTTTCACTCTTTGTCAGGACAAGGTTATCAGAATCATCCAACAGCACATCGTCCCAAAGATCAAATTCATTGATTACAAAAAGCTTTTGTGGCATTGACAGTGCTTTCGCTTTATCTGAGTTTATCGCACTATCAATTCCATCTCTTTCCACCAAATCAACGAATCTATGGAACGCTTCATTGTCGAGATCCTGACAAGAAAAGTAGTTCTTCTTATCTGCTTTCTTCTGCTTAACATCAAAGAGAACCTCCTGGCACTTTGGGCAGTATCCGGTCAAGATAAACTCACGGCCGAATTTATTCAAAAATGGAAGTGCTTCCTGGATCACTTTCCGCTTTGTCTTATAATACATGGCAACCATATACTCCATGATTGTTCCATAGTTTTCTGCTTCGACCATCATGTAGCATGTGTTATGACACATTGGACACTGTTTTTCAATTATCCTTTTTAACTTCTTCATTTTTTCTCTCCTTTGTTTAACCCAGGACACCTCTAAGATCCGCAAATCTACCGACCTTATATCCCATATCCTTTAGGTTTTTATTGTACTCCCACCGAAACACATATACTTTTTCCGGTGGAAATGAAAGACAAGTCTCCGGGCAGTCATCAACCAAAAGATCGATTCCGCTATCAATGCAAAATGCCTGTTTATCACAGGCATCTACAAAATGGATTCTCGACTCTTCGATTTCTGGAAACTGCTGCAGTAACCAGTCCTTTCTCACCTTTTTCGCAAATGCAGGTGTAGCCGTAACACAATGTATTTCACATACCTCAGCAAACTCCCGCACAAGCTCTTTTGCCCCTTCCATTACCGGCATACTCTCATAGAAGCCTGGAAGAGACCAGAGAATGCCACAGGCAGCCGGCACCCCATAGTCCGTGATCATCCGGAAGTCAATTCCACTGTCCGGGTAAATCTTTTTGTGATACCTGGAATACTGATACAAAAAATCTCCCAGCACCCCATCCACATCAAATGCGATTTTTGGTTTTTCCATGCTCCCCGTGCCTCCTTCTCTAGTTATTTTTGCACACGTTCTGAATACCTTTCTGAAGCCATTCCAAAACCTCAATGCAGGACCAGTTATAAACATACGCCTGATTGATCATTGAACTTCTATAGGCATAATCGTCTCCGACCATTTCATATCCGGTTATACTGTATAAGGCCACTGTTTGACGATCATGGGACACTGCATTTCCCATATATCCATTTTGAAACATTGGATTTTGGCGAAATACGACACATTCCAACATAGAGAACGTATTATACACTTCCATTTCCTCATGAGTACAAGCTATAGGATATTTTGAAATGTATTCCCAAAACCTATACAGGTCTTTCGATTCCCATATGATCAGGTGCATCGGCTCTGTCGATTCATAAATCAAGGATACAGCATCTATACATGTAAAATACCCCTGATTACCTTCAACAGCCTGCCTTAACCAGCTCGGGAAATATTCCCTCAACTTCTGATGTGCTTCCGCATCATCTTCCACATTCTCAATGTCCGACAATGGTATAACAATATCTGTTATTCTCCATCCTTTTTTCTCCGCATAAGCACATAAAAGCTTGTCCAAACATTTTGATATTCCAAAAATGTCTAAGTCTAAAAAAGACTTTACATGCTCAACGGGAGAACTTCTCAACATTTGTTTTGCCTCATCAGGTATCCTTGGATCTGATAGATAATATGTCAGAAACAGCTTTGAGAGTAAGTGACCATAGCCTATTTTTCTTGCAGTCCCATCGTACTCTTCCCACAATTCAGGTTTACATCCAAAGCAGCTATAGCATAGATCTTCCAGGCATTCATCACACCCTTCGCATCCGATCATATCACGATTGATAATTTCATCTATCTTCTCCAGAAATGTTTTTTGCCTTAGAAACATTCCAAAGAGAGGTACAATCTCTATACCTGTTTCAGACACCTTGATCCGCTCCTTTCTCGCCAGAATATTCCAGGATTTCCTCTGCAACCCATTCCGCAAAGATTAGCAAAAAAACCGTCTCCCATATCAGGTGGTACATCCCACTCGTTTCATAATGATCCGAATAACAAGTACCAAGAACAAAAAACATATCCCCATCATCCTTAATTATGTTATCATACCCATACCGTCTAATAAAAAGAATGGTTTGTAGATACGATCTAATCTCTTCGTACTCTGGAAGTGACCTAATCGCTGCGTTTTGCTTGCAAAGAGTTACCGCTTTTTTTATTTTGGGATTTCTAAGCGAAAGTATCTTACACTCATCCATCTCAAAATAATATTCCGTTTCCACACCCAGTTTTTCCAGTCTATCCGTTAGCTCCTTCAGCTCTTCATTACTTGGATAACGTTCTTCATCTGCCTTTATATAGGCAAAAAGCTTTGGGATCATATCCATATACCAAGTAATTTCTTCATCTGTCAGATCATCAATATCATAAAAATCGCCCAACTCTTCGATTTCCCATGAAGAATGCTTCAAGACTTCGTAAAGAAAATCCATACTTTTTTCACCAACATCACTATAAAATGACAAGGCCTCTTCGTTAAAATCTGCGGGCAATTCTCCCGTCCGATCTGCTAATGCAGAGTAAACTGCTAACTCCCAGTCTACATCCACAAGCTTCTCCTTTCTTTCATCCAGAAATCCAAGCTTATATGCAAGTATCGCGCATAGTACCGAATGTGCTTTTTTTGCAGTCGCCTCCTCATAACCAATATCGTCATAGCTTGCTCCACATGGAACATTACACAATTTAGATATGGACTGTATAAGCACACTGGCGATTTTCCCTCTCTCCTCTCTATTTAATTTTTCCATGTCTCACCTCATCGTATGGATCGAACCTGGAAAAAAAACGAAAGGCATCAAAATAAATGATACCTCCCTTTGCCATTAGCGCCAAAGATCCGCCTGCGATCAGCTGCGTGACATACGAAAAAATCATGTCTGCAGCCAAGCTGTTTGTTGCTAAATGCTGCGGTTCTGATGCATTCAGTTCCTCACAACTTTTTTCATACACGGGTTTTTCAGTGTCAGTCAGAACCTCCGGATAATAATGGCAGCGGTCCGGCGCATAAATATCATGCTGTTTTATAATACCGACCACTACGTCACCGCTGGAATACTCATTAGCGGCGTCTATAAAAAAGAAGTTGCCGCCATAAGTCTTACATTTTTTATAAAATGCGTGAAATACCTTTCTGCACGCATGGTTGTCAACGGCTCCTATGAGTATATTCACCGCTTCATGCTCTTCATACAGATTAAAGGAATTTCCGAGCATGTGCATGTTTGATTCCGAAATATATATCGGATATGCCTTCACTCGCACGCCCAGAGCTTCCTCTGCCGCCATTGCTAATGCCACGGCCTTGTTTTCACCTACATCTTGTTCAACGAATGGCTGGCGACCAAGATTTTTTAATTCTACCGTATCACCATCCATAATAGACAAGTTGATCGTTGTATTTTCAGCATAAAAATCCGCCATAAAACGAATAAAGCGGCCGAAGAAACATCCTCCGGTACCGCCGCACCCTACTAAGACTATGTTAAATTTCATAGCATAAAGGGAAAAGCATATGCCTCTCCCCTTCCCTCCTTTCTATTCAAAACATACCATTAACGGACTCGCTTCCGAGTCCTTCTTTGGCATCTCAAACACCTCTGCCGGATTCACCTTCAGGTGATACCCACCCGTCCCAGCCCGGACAATCAGATGAGCCGCATCATACTGGAAGTCACTAAGATTTCCCGCTACCGCATATAAACGGTGTGACAGCTCATCCGCATCATCCTGATAAGACCAGAATGCCGGAAACCCTGCATGGCTGTGAAATTCCATAACCAGAAGTTTATCATTGAACTCCCGATCAAACTCCACCACGGACCCGGTAGCACGCTGCTTAGGCACCTCCATGGAATACCCCTCGTCCGGATCATAATATACAAGAACGATGGCCTCACTTTTCTTCAAGACATAGACGTCCCAGAAAAAGTGCATGGCATCATACAAGATACGATACGGCATCTTGGGAAGATTCCATTTGAAAGAGCCTTTGCCAGTTTCTTTTTCTACCAACAGATCCATCATTGGTGAAAACTCCTTGCGGTATGTTTCTTTATCCTCAAGGATATATGCTCCTCTTTTGCCGGATTTCAGAAGTGGCATGATAAGTTTTAATTTTTTATCATACCGAAGCTCCGTTCTTTCCGGAGCGTACTCGGGATATAATTTCTGGAGATACTTTATGATCTCCTTGCCCGTTACTTCTTCTTTTCCGCCAAAAAACTGCGGCTCCAGCTGGATCTTTGTTACGATCAGACTGATCACCGCATCCGTCGGATACATCTCCTCCTCTTTTTTTGTGAACTGACTAGGTGTTCCGCCATTAGACTTATATATCATCGTTACAGCGTTCCCCTTTTCATCCACAACGATATCATCGTATCCCTCATAATAAGGGAAAAACGTATGCATCACATTTAATAACTTTTTCCGGTCGATGCCTGTTTTTTCATCTGAATCCTCATCTGAGTCCTCATCAGAATCTTCACAAGCTTCGCCATCTTCCTGCGACATATACATTTCCTCGGTAAGCAGCAGATCGCCCAGATCGCGCTCTTCGGTAAACAATTTTACCAAAATTGGAAAATGCAGTTTTGAAAGGCTTCCATGTTTGTTGTCAACAGGAACCGGGAAATATGTATCCCCAACACAATAAAGTTCTACATCAAACCCAATTTGGGAAAAGTATTTGATCAGTTCCTGTACATCCGTCATTTCTTCTCCGTCCTCTGACAAATCTGAAATGAATTCAATATGGTTCTGATAGTATACAGTCTTTCCATTCAAGGTTCCTTTTTTTACTTCACATGTTCGTGTCGGTCGAACCAAATATTGGTTTTCCGTCCCCACATTTATAAGTAAAAAATTCTCCTCACTTGTAAAATCCTGTACAAGTGTCTGATCTGCAATCTTTTGAAAAAGCTCCTTTTTAGTAACTTCTCCTTCACCGGTAATTTCCACTGGAAGTCCGCCATCAAATAGCAGCTTTACTGGCAGACGGTATGCCACAGCTTTTGCTGCAGTCGTCTTTTTTTCTCCAGTTTTTTTAGTCTCTTTCTTTTTCGGCTTGTTTGCTGTCATAACACCGCCTCCAATACCGAAATCACTAAAACCAAACAATCCTTCCGTAAAATCAAAATTACTCATTTTCTCTCTCCTTTAACACATTTTGTTTACATTCTGTCTAGTAAGTAACCTAACGTAAATATGTTTGGCAACAATACGAGACTTTCTGCAGGAAAAACTTTGTGCTTTCGCAGTTTTTTCAAAAATTCATTATAGGTTTTAGAACCCCTGAATGTTTTTCCTGGGTTTACATAGTCCGAATTACTCTCTGAACTGTAAAATTTTAGAACTGCAGTCCGTAAATCCGCATAACTATTCAACCCGGTCATGTTATTGTTTCCCCAACAGATGCTGCCATTTCCGGACTGAACATTTCCGAATGGGAATGCATAAAACTGCGTATCTTCCCTTAATTCTTCAATGCTTTTTTCCTTTACAGCAAAACAACTGCTATCTACTAACACACCAGAACATGCAGTTAAATAGAAAATGCAGCTTGGATAGGGCAACACCATTTCTTCCCCAGAAAAATTCATGTATTGCATTCCTCCAGGAATAAAAAAGATGCCGGAGATATTGTTATTTCCCCTGCATCCGTATAACAGCCCATCCACATACCCGTCAGGCGTCTTACTTTTCAAAAATTGTGGCACCGCATATATTTCATCGGTGGTTGATAATCCACTAAAGACGTTCGCAACGTCTTCGTTTAGAATATCTTTTTTCACGACAGACTGATCATCATTTTTAATGACCATGTGGCATATACTATGCCCACTAACAAAATTAAGTGTAATCTCCATTCTTTTTCTCCTAGATAAACATTCTTTTGCCTTTCTTCTTAACAGGCAGATCTTTGAGTTTCTGAGCTATCTGATCCGGGAACATCCGACCAAATTCATCTCGGAGTCCCATTTTATCAACATGTAGAAACAGTGATAAGATATCATCTATTTCTAGGTTGAGATCGATCAGATCTCCGACTGTGTGCGCCATCATAACACGGCTCATAAGCGGTATCTCACCGGCATTATCTGCCAAATGACACAACAAAGCAGTCACATCTTCATTCTCTACTCTGTTTACCTTTTCCTCTCCTTTCATAAAATTTCTCTCTCCTTTCTTTTTCGCTCCTTTTTAGGGCATAAAAAAACCACCGCAGATGCGATGGCATAAAAAAATAGCCCCACTGATCTCATGTCAGTCACAATACCTCTTTTTGTGTATTGACTACATGCACTCTACCTTGCCAGTCTGTAACCAGACCAGCCAAGTTAAACAATGAGACTAAATGAAAAAAATAACATAATCATATTACCATATGGCTGGTTAAAATGCAAGAATGATGGTAAAATAGAAAAAGTGGATTTCTATCCATGTATATATGAGTAGAGAGTTTCTTACTTAGCACTTAATATATACTTGTACTTATACTTAGAGGCCTGAAAAACGTTGATAATTCAAGGTTTTTTCGATCTAAAAACCACGTATCCATACTTATATGACCACGTATCCATATCATAAAAACCACGTATCCATATCTTTGACGACCACGTTTCCAAATCTAAAAGCCACTTATTCATATCATAAAAACCACCTATACAAATCTCTAAAAATGTGGATAACTTTTTCACATTTTTAGAGATTTATTGGTATGTAGCAGCTCAAAAACCACATATTCAAAGCATAGCAGTAAAATCACAAAAACCACGTATCCAAACTAGGCGGTATATCAAAACTCCACCATCACAAAAACCACGTATCCAAACCTATATACCGCAAAAAATGGAAAATTATAGGAAGAA
>ERZ773169.1678-NODE-1678-length-18581-cov-5.482781_pt1 | contig 18581 bp, 16 predicted proteins | sample MGYA00580536_ERZ773169 | MGnify/ENA primary metagenome ERZ773169 (study PRJEB29015, sample SAMEA2737814) | human gut metagenome | biome: human gut; feature: human-associated habitat; material: faeces | place: China | collected 2012 ...
CATCTTCTCGTCAGCACAATGGATCAGCTCCGGCAGATTCTTTTCCTCTGCATCTGTCCAGACATATCCCATTGCAACAGAGATAGGAATGTCACTTTGTTCATCGGCAAATTCAATCTCCGCTCTGACTTGCCTTATGATTTCTTCTGTTTCTTCGGCTGTCTTGTTTTTCAGGATAATCACGAACTCATCACCGCCGATTCTGTAACACTGACCGTTCTGTTTCCAAGACCGGTCATCGTATCCATATAGGCCATTCTTGCATAGATCTCGACATTGGCATTCTCCTGAACCTGCTCATACATTACGATACAGGCTGCATTGATCAAAAATGCGATAACTGCCGAATCATTTCTTATTATACCATAGGTTCTCATTTTGAATTTATTTTTTTTACATCCCCTTTTTGTACCTGTTGTGTATAAATGACTGAAATCATGCGCAAAGAAAGCGCACTTCCCCTCCCCCATAAATCCTGCGTTGGCAAGAAAGCCAAAAACGAGATTCGGAAAATGGCAGACAAAGCCTCCAACTATGCTACTCACAAGGCCATGACAAGAGAGGAATTAGGGGATTCCACGAAATGCGTGAAGATCATCAGCAAAGATAAGGACGGGGAAAAGATAAAACCTGTGATAGAGATTGATAAAGAAAAAATCAACGAGGACCTGAAGTATGCCGGATACAACCTCATGGTCACCTCTGAACTGGATATGGAACCACTTCAAGTCTACCAAACCTACCATTGTTTATGGAAGATTGAAGAATCCTTCCGCATTACAAAGTCTTATTTGGATGCACGTCCGGTTTATGTGCAAAAAAAAGGAACAATCTATGGGCATTTTTTAATTTATGTAAGGCTTTGTGATCTTCCGGCATTAGTGCTATACCTTCCATACAATTTATCAGTGTCCGCAGTGCTGGATTTTCTTCCACAATTCTCATTGCTTTTACCTGGAGTTCACGATATTCTGAGTGATTCTTTTTCAGATACTTAGTCACCCATTTCTCCACCGATTCCCATAGTGTACTTTACTTCCATATGATATCCTGTTTTTTTCGCATATTGCATTTCTCCCTTCTGAAGTTTTCTTTTCAGTTACATGACTATACCAGAAGTCGGTGAAATAGCAATTCATCAGATGTATCGAAAATGCGTGGAGGAGATTGGGGATAGTAAACGATATGGGGGATATTGAAGGAAAAGAAAAGCCATGGCTTTTGCCATGACCTTCTTTTTATCATCCACTTGTCGCTACACCTGCAAGTTTGACGGTAACATCATATGTCGTTGTATCATTTTCAATTGCTTTACCATTGACGCAGTCAGCATCCGTGCCTTCCATCCAGATATATACATGAATAATTGTTCCATTGTAGTCTACTTTTTCGGCGACTGGCACAGAACCATCTGGTACTGTATAATTATCGCCATTTTTGCTGGCAACCCAGTTTTTTCCACTTTGATCTATAAATTTCCCATCACCTGTTCCAAATATATGATTATAAGAAGATGCAACTAATGTAGGATTTCCATTATTATTCTTTATACTCGTCCAACCATTAATTGCAGCAAAATCATTACCTTGGCCTGTTTCGTCTTTTACAGCATAAACAACCTTTAACGTTTCTGTTCCTGTTCCCTTTCCGTCTGTACCTACTGGCTCAGTAGTAATTGCAACACGAAGCGAATCTGTGAATGTAGAAACTCCGTTACCATTTTGGGTAGTAATTACAATTGGTGGTTCATTTCCATCATCTTCCAGATATACATCTGCTAAACCTGTTTGTGAAATTGTGTAGACAATATAGTCACTCTTGATAAAGGCAAAATATTTTTTATCTAACGTATATTGTCCTGGTTTTGCATCCACTCCCGTATCAAAGTTAGGAGATTTATAATTAACCACTTTTCCGGCATCATTCATACTTTGGCAAATATACCAATTGGTTATATCGTCGGAAGAAGCCGGACTTAGAATACCTCCATTTGAAAATGCCTCCAGTGATTTCGTGCCGCTACCATGATCAGCTCCAGAAGCAGCATCATTAATCTGCAGAACAAATCCATTTGTTTTGGCACTTACTGTATTCGTAGTTGCTTTTACTGTGTTATTTGCAACATACCAGGCATAAGTAGCAGAAGAAAGTGCAACCAAAACAGTTAACGTACCTGCTACTGCACCGATTAATTGTTTTTTCAGCATTGAAATGGTATTATTAGTATTCATTCATAATCTCCTTTCCACAAAATTGCTGATATTCCGAAAAGCAGGATTATGTTCCTGCTTTTCGGAATATCCCCCACGCCACAACCGTGGGGAATAAACCATAATATTACTTTATGTATTATTTGCTTTCATTAGGTGCATTTACTTCCGTACCCTGTGTATTAACAGGTGTTGCTGTAAATGTAACAGTTGCACCGATAGCAGTCAGTTTATCCAAGTTGTCTGTAAATACATTTGTCTCTGAACCATCATAGAATACGTAAACATCTACATCTACAGAACTATTGGCTGCAATTGTATCAGCAAGAACTCCATCTGTATTGTTACCTGCCGCTGAAACTTTGTCCTTGTATTCTGTTAATACAGTGCCATCTGCACTCTTTTTATAAACTGCCCAGTTATCACCACATACTGCTAATACAGAAAGAGCGTCTTCAAGTCCGTCAGTACCTTTTGAAGTAAGTTCAACACCAGCTACTTTTAAGTTTTTAAAGGATCCTGCTTTTGCATCGGCAGTACCAATTTTAAAACTCTTTTTAATTGCGAACTCGCCTGCTACTGCTTTTGCTGCATCTCCAACATCATAACGAGAGTTTGTTAATTCTGTTGTCGCAGTAGATGCACTTGCGTATGCAGATTTGAATAATGGTTTATTATCTGTATTCTTTACAACCTGTGCCGGATACAGATTTACATCAGTATCCTCTGCATAAGAAATAGATGTTGTAGAACCCTCTGTGATTGCGTTCTTATCAATTTTCAGGAACGGTGCATTACTCTGTGCACTAATTTTACTTGTTGTTGCTTTTACCGTATTGTTACTTACAAACCAAGCATATGTACTTGATCCGAGCGCTACAGCGGCAACGCATACCATGGCAACAGCTGCTGCCATCTGTTTTTTCAGCGCTTTTACGCTGTTGTTTTTTGTTTCGTTCATGTCATTCTCTCCTTCGTACAGTTTTGGGAATTTCCTGCAGTTAGAATTCTTTTTTGTATTTAGATCAAACTCCCACCGGGCCCGGTTAGGAGAGTTTCCCTCTACCGTTTCCGGTGAGGCTTTCAGCTAACCCCAAAATCTCTTCCCTGCCACGGGAATTCCCTCTGTAATATATATAATCGGCGGTTGTGGCACCGGTTATAACGTTTTTATTTGTTTCTTCTGGTCTTCCAGGTAACTTCCTTATCTGTGTAATAGCTGTCATTTGGAGCTTCATTACCGGCTGCATTGATCGGCTTGTCTCCGTTAAGGGTATCTTTGATATCCTGTATAAACTTCGACAGAAGACTGGTGTCATCGTCGAAGTCTGTGTCGATGTGCATGCTCATCTCCACACTGCCCCCGATAATAGAGTCTACACATTCCGAATCATCACCCTCCATCCAGATGACAATGGTATATTTATCAACATTTCCTACAAGGAAGCTATCTTCCTTATACTCGCATACGACATCGTCTGACAAGAAATTTGTGCAGTCTTTCTCAGGTTTTCCATCTTTTGCCGGTTCTGCATAGATCATTTTGTCTCCGTTTCGCCATACTGCGATACGGACAGCGTTCTCGGCTCCCTTGGAACAGGAATCCAGAGTGATCCTGGCCTTATAACTCAGGTCGATCTTTCCTGCATTTCTGACAAAATATGTATATGCCATATAGTTTTTACCATTGTGTGCACCTTCATGATCGTCCAGGTCATCTGGAAGATCTTCGATCGAAATATTCGTGGCATCTTTGACCATGGCTGCGGTAAGTCTCGCAGTTGCACCCTTGAAATCACCATTGTCAGCAATGCTGATACCTCTTCTGTACATTTCCAGACGGTCAAGGTTAATCGTGAAGTTACCCATTTTTTCCTGCATAAACGCAGCAGCAAACAGAACACCGACCGTAGCAAGCATTGCAAGCAAGGCAAGATTCAGTTTATCCAATCGAAGCAGTGCCGCTCCGATCTGCCGCCGTTTCCTGTGAGGTCGGTACATACTGACGATCTTTTCCGGATCAACATCTCCGCCCTCCTGCTCCATCAAGGCTTCCAGTTCCTCAATTCGGATGATCTGGTCCGTCTTTGATTTTTTCTTTTTGAAAAAATGTCGTTTGTTCTTTTTTTCTGCCTTGTTTTCGAGCTTTTTTATCTTTTTTTCGGTTTTCTTTTTCACAGTTTATACCTTTTCTTTACGTATGCCACGTAATCCTGCATATCCTGACATTCCTGCTGGTCTGCAAATCTTAACTGGATACCTGCTACGAAGCGGAACGGGCTGCCTTTCGGCATTTCCCTCGTCCAGCAGATGACTCCCACGACTTCTCTGGAAGGCTGTCCTTCGGCTGCCGTTCCAAGTCTTGGAAGGGTGAAGATACAGGACTCTCCTACTTCAAACCAACGGTTCATGTATACCGCAAGACCGTTGTTGGAGATATCCATGGTCTGTCCTTTTTCCTTATCCACTTCTCCCTCGGAATTCAGTTCCCAGGTATCCTGCATATAGGTAATCGGAAGCTCAACTTTCATACGGACATCCATACGTTTGATGAACTGTCTCTGTTCTGCCACACGTCTGACTTTGAGATAATGTCGGATTCCTTCTTTTACAACATCATCCACGTATCCGGCAAGAATGTTGCTTTCCTCTCCTTCGGTATATTTAAACAATAATTTCTGGCTTTCATCCGGCACAAGCCTCTTGCCGTCCACCATAGGTGCAGACACCAGAAATGCTGATTCGTCCAGTGCTTTATTAAATGTGCAGAGCATATTGAACTGAGGCTCCTGCCCTACCGGTACGTCAAATGCAAGCTGCATTTTGGTACCTTTCTTCAGTTGTATACTTCCTGCCATGTTATTTTCCTCCTAATAAATCCTGTTTTATTGTTCTTTATCTGAAGAATTTTCTTTTTCTTTCTGTCTTTTTTCCTGGATCTCACGGATTGCTTCTCTGACCGCTGCCTCTTCCTCATCTTTGGCAATCTTACCTGCCAGTCTGATAGTCCGAACCAGATTACTGATGAGGATCACTGCGAGTGGTATGAGGATCACTGGTATGAAAACAAGCGGATTCGCTACCAGACGTGCGAGTTTTCCAAGTACCAGGGACGACGCGACTACCTTTCCGATCAGAGCCTCGGAATCGGTTCCGTACTGGTCAGGGATATTGTTCGCATCTCCCTGTGTTGTGTATTTCCATTCCGTTCCATCCTCCTCTATTGCTATGACTCTGTGCGTATTTACAGCACCATCCAGCGCCGGGTCTGCGGAATAAAAGGAAATAACATCTCCAACCTGGATCTGTGACGGATCGGTTTTCTTTACAAGGATCAGGGTGTCTGTATCATAAGAAGGCCGCATACTTCCTGTCGTGATACGAAAGACCGTATACCCTCCAAGATTCGGAGCCTCCCCCTGTTTTGTAAAGACTACCAGGCACAGAACCACGACTGCAGCCGCAATGATCATTACGGAAATAATATTTATCAATGTCAGGAAAAATTTCTTTATCATGAGTTGCTGTCATCCTCGTCTGTGTTTTTGCGGTCACGGCGTTCCTGTAAACGCTTTACAATATAATGGGAAAGGCTGGCAGACTCTGCTTTTTGCAGGGCTTTCTGCATCGCTGCCTCGGCTTCTTCCTGCTTGCGTCTGGCTTCTTCGATCGCTTTGGCTGCCTCGCGCTGTGCTGCGGCAACGGCTGCCCGTGATTCTTTCTTTGATCTCACTGCCGCGTCTGCTGCTTCTTTTCGGATCCTGTCGATTTCTTCTGATGCAGCTTTCTGTTTCTTTTCTTTTTCTTTGCGGGAGTTTTTTGCATCCTTTTCTGCTTTTTCTGCACGATCCAGTGCTGCTGTCAGCTCCCGTTCTTTCTCTTTTCGCACAGTGTCAAGTATCGTCTGGAGATTCTCGACAGAACGCTTTGCCTCTGCCTGCGCAATCTCTATTGAATTTTTCGCCTCAATATCTACTGCTGCCATCGCAGCTTCTGTTTCCTGGCGGACTTTCTGTTCGTTGTGGAGTTGTTCTTCCAGTTCTGCCCGCTCCTGCTCCATCTGCATTCTGGTCTGCTCCAGGAATTCCATCTGCTGGTTCAGGGAGTCCATCTGAAATTCCAGTTCTGAGAGGGAACGTTCCAGTTCTTCTCTTCGATTCGTTTCTTCTTCCAGTTTCGCCTCTGCATCCAGCTGCGCCTGTGTAACTTCCTCTACAAACACCTGTCGGATCTCAACATCCGGAATGTTTCTGTCCTCTACGATCTGTTCCTTGATCTCTTTGACAAATTTCGGCTTAACAGGTTCCCGCTTCTCTTTGGCAAGCTCTGTCACATTTCTCTGGTCAGATTCCAGAAGACTCTTGAATACGGTGTAATTTGTGATAAAGTTGATGTACATCTGCAGGAGATATTCTTCATCGAACTGTAACGCAGAATCCTGTTCCTCAATGGTATATCCCACTTCATCATAGCTCTCAATGAAGTGCCATAGTTTGTAACAGGTGCGGTAATCCGGATCTTTCATCATAAGGTTGGTTCTCTGGATCGGGCTTCGCACCTTGGCACAGCCGTTCATGATATCGCAGAAAGAACTTGTCCGCAAAGTCCTTGACAGTCTTCGTACACGGTCGATCCTTTTGAAGAGGTCCATATGGTCGGTGTCGTTTTCGACATAGCTCTGACGGTTTTTGATCGTCATTTCTACCCTATAGGAAATTTCTTCGTAAGCATCATCGATCTTACTCTCCATGCTCATGACATTACAGGTTTCATCTCCTGTTGACCAGAAGATTACATCTGTTCGCTTGTCCACAAATGCAAATAGCCGCTGAATCAGATGGTATACGAAGCGGTTTTCATACAGATCATAGCTTTCTTCGGTCGTGACATTGAGGATCCTGGTCGGCTGGATCTCTCCTGCTGCATTTTCTGTGATGAACTGCGTATGCTGGCTTAAGTGCCGCACACTGTCAGCCGTAATCTTCTTGGCAAGTGCCACCGGTACTACTTCTTCTGAGGTGGCAATAAAACGACGTGGTTTATCCACAATGTTAAAAATAGCTTCGATTCCTTCCTCTACTACGGTGAGCCATTGCTCATCGATCACTTTGTGGAGAATCCTGTTTTTCTGCTCGAGGGTATTGTCACCTGCCTGAACCATCTCAAACAAATATTGGAAGTACCGGTCATCCTCAAGAGCCTCGCCAACCTGATTCGTATATTTCTCATATAAATCACTGATTGTTGTTTCTGCCATCGTTTTATCCCCTTACTGCGATTAATACAAATTCTGGATTCTTCTCAGATATGACTTGCTGTCTTCCATCTCTGCTTTTCCAAATGTTTTGTCAATGTAGTTGATCAGACCTGTGATCTCATCTCTTACAAAGGTAACGTTCATACTTTCAAATTTCTTGAGTACTTTACGTGCAATGATGTAGTCCATACCGCCAAGTTCTGTGCCACCGCAGGCAACATAGACCGGGATAAAGTCGTACATCTGCTTCATAATACGGTTTCCGAAAGAAAGCTTGAACCTGGTAACCAGGTAATTGTCCATCTTCTGCAGCTTCTCCAGGGATTCCTCGCTGATCGGATGTTCTGTTTTTGCTTTCTGGAACAGGTACTGAAGATGCTCTGCTGTGATATCGCAGTGAGGCTGAAGTTCACATTCAAAAGCATCTGCTCTTTCATTCAGCTCAATCGGCATAGCACGGTCATAAACCTTATCCGTGATCGTAAAGGTGGAGTCATCGTTGTTCGCGGTTCCGACAAACCAGGTAGCGGTGCTTACATGGATCTTGCCGCCTTCCATTTTGACAGGATCTCCCTCCCATGCCGTCGGCACAAGGTCAAGTACCCACTCATCCTCGTTCGGCATTTCCAGTACGGAAAGCATCTCTGCAAAATAATACTCGATACGTGCAAGGTTCATCTCGTCGAGTACGATCAGAGTCGGGTCCGGACGATAATTTGCCTCATACAGTGCACGGAGAAATTCTGTCTCATTAAATCTCTTTGAAAATTCGTTAAAATAACCAAGGATCTCTGTACGGTCACGATAGGACGGCTGTACAGATACGATCGTTGCCGGGTTTTCCATATATCGGCTGAAGGAATATGGAAGACTTGTTTTACCGGTACCGGAAATACCTTCGAGGATCAGAAGCTTACTTGCTGCCATACCTGCAACAAATCGCCGGATGATCTCAGGTGTATAATACAGTTTCATCTGGCTTGCAGCAAAAAGTCTGTAGCCCTCTACGAATTCTTCCAGTGTGATATCATTGTTATACTGCGGATACTGGAAAGCTGCATATTTCTGATCGACAAGTGTAAGTTTCGGGAAACGGTGTTCTACGGTTTCTCCCGGGTCAGAAGAAACTACTGCACGTACAACAGGTGCTTTCTTCGGATCGTCAGTTCCCGAGATGATCGCAGCAGCTCCTGCTTTTGCTGCCGCTCCCTGTACAGCCTTGCCTGGATCAGTAACGTTTCCAACACTTGGAATCACATCATCAGTCAGTGCAGAAGCTCCCATATATGGAATTCTCTCTGTGCCTCCCATGGCATTTACCTTGAGGGCAAGGATGCTGTTCTTCTCTTCCATCAGATCCAGCACCTGCTTGTTCAGTCTTCCGATTTCTCTGTACAATGCCGCATTGTCTGATTTGTCAGCCTTTAACTGGTAATTCAGAATCGCCCTGCGGATCAGAAGCAGAATGATCACGATCGGAATTGCCGCAAGAAGGATCATTAGCAGAACCGAAAGAACTTTGCCTACAATGCTCAGCGTCGGGAAGTAAGTTTTGAAAATCACAAAATATTCAAACCAGCCGGTAACGAACACTTTAGCAAAAGCCACCAGCCAGGTTACGATGTTGTAAACGACCTGTGAAAGAACCTCAAATGCAAACTTCAGGAATTCGCTCAAGACTCTGTACCCTCCCCTTTGGTCTGGTCATCGCCGGAATCGCTCTGACCCTGCTGTTTTCTGGCATCTGCAAGTTCTTTTTCTGCTTTGGCACGGATCGCTTCTGCTTCTTCACGCATTTTTCTTGCTTCTTCCAGAGCTGCTTTTGCTGCCTCTGCTTCGTTCTCAGCTTCGGAAGGTTCCGGTCTCTGTGCTGCTGCTTTCTGTGCGGCCTCTTCCTGTGCGATTGCTGTTTCTCTGGCAGTCTCTACTGCAACTGCTTTTTTGAGGCGGATAGCGATCATGATCAGATTGTAAACCTGATAGATAAAGAACAAAAGCATCGGAAGTACGATCACGATCAAAAATCCCATGCTGCTGGAAAGGAAATCTATGACTTTTCCTGCCTTTGGCAGATCTCCGACATATTTACCTACAATATCACCATCGGAAATGATATGTGTATCTGCTACACCATTGTTGTTATCACCGAGTGTTGTATAGCTTCTTGCGTCTCCAACTGTATCGATTTTCTGGATACGGTGGGTATTCAGTGCATATTCGTTATCAATGATCGTATGGAAACAGATGATATCGCCTTCTTTGAGGGTGGATGTGTCACATTTTTTGATAAAGATCAGGTCTCCTGCACTGAATGTCGGTGCCATGGAATCTGATTTTACGACAAGCGGGGTATACCCCAGAAGGCTTGATACATTCTGATTGTCTCTTGTTGCTATTGTTGTGAAGGCATACAGCGCGGCTACCAGTATTACCAGCCACAGCAATACGCTGATCACAATTGTTCCCGTTTTCTTTAATGCTTTCATAGTTTCTTCTCCCTGGTTATTTTATTTATTTTGATCATCTGTTTTATCCCCGGTAAATCTCAGCCGGATTGAATAATCAGATCCTCTCAGTTCATCTGTACACGCCTCATCAGTTCCTTCCATCCAGATATGGACTGTTACTGCTTTGTCCACTCCTTCTTTCAGAGAAAACATGGCATTGTCTTCGTTTATGTGCATTGTGGAAGCTTCCGGAAGCCCGAATGTCTTTGCTGTACCTTCTGTGCTGCTTGCGCTTCCCATGCCCGGATCGTAATTCCATATCGTTCCGTCTGCGGAAAAAGCAATTCGCATGGATTCCGGCAGTGCTGCATTCTCTGACATGACCAGCGTTCCATCCTCTGCACCGGAGCTGCTGTTGGCACTTGTAAGGTGGACGACCATATCCTTGGCTGCCATAAAATGAAGCGTAAATTCAAGATATGCTCCGCTGGTGTTTTCGACTGTTGTGCCATTCTCATAGGTAAAAGTCTCATAATCGGTTGTTGTCACCGGTTCCAGCGGGGTTGTTTCCATGGAAAATTCCTTTTCCTGCTGGATCCTCGCCGCGATCTGCTCAAACGAAAGAGTCTTTACATACTGGTCGATCGTGCTGTGCGGATCAAGATCCATTCTCAGATCGGCATCTGTCACGATATCCAGACTCATGGTCTTTACTTTTGCCCTGTCCGCAATGGAAAACCAGGCTACCGTGGCTGCTGTAACTGCGACCAGTGCCAGCAGAACCAGCAAAACTGATGTATACAGCCTGCTTCGGACTGTTTTGTTGTTTTCTTTTTTGTTCATGCTCATGCCCCTTCCTGGCTAAGCACGCCATAAAATCCAAGCTGCAGGTCTACCGTACTGTACTGTATACTGTTGGAACAGTCCGGGTCGCAGCCTTCCAGATAAAAATAAATATCTACGGTATATATTTTGTTAAGCTGCATTGTCAGAAGCGCATTCTGCGGAACATCTACAGAATCGTCTGAAAAACTGATGGTATATCCATCTGCCGATACAGACGGGTCGGAAGCCGCCCGTACTGTCCCGTTTGTGTATGACAGTACCTGATTGTTCCCAAGTGTCTGCCCGTTAATGACTGTATTGTATGTCTGCTGACCTGATGCATTCTGACTTTCACTCAACTTAAAAATCACTTCTGAAGAATAATTCTCGTCAAATACAAGCCCAAGTCTTGCCGCATTCAGCATCTGACCGGATACTTTCTGTCCCAGAATGCCATCGCTCTGGTCCAGATACAGCTTCATCGTACTTCCATCGTCCATTCCTTCGCCAACCGCACGGATATAAACCCGTCCGTGGTAATAATATTCTTCATTCTGGACTCTTTCGAAAGAAGATGCCATTCCGGAATCTGTAAACGGTGAATAAACAAAGTTCTGAAGGTCATTTGTCGAAACCGGAATCAGATACTCTGCATCAGTCTTATTGACCTGCGTAATGGATGCCGGCTGTGAATCCCGAAAACTGCTGCCTCCTGTGCTGCTGAGCTGCAGTTCCAGATTTTCTTCATCGGTTCTTGCTGTTACAGTGTTGGTCGAAACTGCCCTGTTGGAAGTAAACCATGCATAAGTGAAAAATACCACTACAAACAAAATTAAAATGATTGTTACTGTCAGGAACCATGTCCTGAAACTACGCTTCATGGCTGTTCTCCCTTCTCACTTTCTTCCAGATCAACACCTGCAAAAGCAAGCTGTATCTCAGAATCTCTGTTCTGTACCGGGTTGGAACACTGTTCATCACAGCCCTCCAGATACAGCCAGTATTCTACGGAAGCCACTTCATCTGCATTTAACTGCACCAGAATCTGGCTTCCATCTTTGTATTCATTTTCGGCCTCGCCATTCTCTGCCATATAGGCTGTGATGTCCTGTGCCGGGTCATCTGCATAAGAAGCCTGTCCATTATCAGAAACAGAGGAAACAACTGTTGAGCTTCGTGGAACAGTCAGTACAGACTGTGCACCTGATGTGCTGCCCATTTCATCCAGTCTCCAGATAAAGGTACTGGTTCCCTCATGTGATGTGATTTTCATTCCAAGTCTCATTGCTGCCAGTGCCTGCGCATCGCTTCCAAGGCTCAGTTTCTCTCTGTCAAAATATACCTTACATGGTGCATTCTGGCATTGCAGATAAACCGTTCCATGCACTGCATCCTGATCTACTCTGCTGTCTGCATTGCTGTAAAGTACTGCAATTCCATTCTTGTTCTGAGCAGTCGATCTGTAAAAATGTTCCAGATTTTCTGTTGAAAGTGGTTTCAGTGAATCCGGATTTCCATTCAGAACCAGATCGCAGGTCTTGTCAAAAGGACCGCTCTCACTTGTCGATATCAGTAAAACGGTATCACCCTTACTCACAGTTCCTGCCATTGGAGTAACATTGGTGGAATTGATTCCTGTAAGTGTAAACCAGGCATATGTAGTACCGGTTGCTGCTGCCAGAAGAAGCAGAATCCACAGCACAGCTTTTGAAAATGATTTTTTTAACTGATCAACTTCTGTATTCAAAGCCTTGCCTCCTTATTTTCAGGATTCTTTTACGACTCCTGCAAAAGACACAGAAAGGTTCTTAAGTGTCTGGCTGCAAAGATTTCTGGTACAGTCCTCGTCACAGCCTTCCAGCCAGATATAGAGATCGATCTGTACCGGATCTCCTGCGGAACCATTCTTTCCGGTTGTTGTACATAATTTCAGTGAGCCTGACTTCAGACTGACAGTTCCTGTATTTTTGTCATATGTACAATAAGCCGCTGAGGTATATGGCGTAAAGGAGACGGTTGTTCCGTCTGTTTTGGTGCAGTCCAGTACATCTCCTTCCTTACCTGTTGCTGTATTGTATTCTGCCTCGGGGTTTTTCTTATCGCTGATTGCAAAAATATATTCTGCTTCTGTCGGCTGGTTCCTGCCTGCTTTGTGTACTACAAAACCTGCACGAATCGCGGAAGAAATCGGATTCTTCTCATCGCTATCCTCAAAGCCGATATCCGCAATATAAATATCGGTTGACTCCCCGTTGCTTTTAAGAAAAAGGCTTGTCTTGTAATAATCGGTATATGCACCCTTTCCAAACAGATTTGCCACCAGATTGGACTGGTTCTCGGTTCCATTGGTAAAGCCAAGTACTTTCTGGAAACCGCCGCTGATCCTGTTGGTAGAAACCGGATTCAGCTGTCCGGAAAAGCTGTCCAGGACTGCGGCTGAACCATAGGTGCCATTATATGAATTGCTGATCTGCAGGTTTACGCCTGCGCCTGCTGCCATACGGACTTTTGTTGTATGGCGGCTGGTATTATATACATACCAGGCATATGTTGCTGATGCGGCTGCAAGCAATGCGATAAGCAGCGCAACTGTGCCTGTTCTTAATTTGCCTTTGAGCTGTTTTTTGTCTGATTTATTTACCTGTTCCATAACATTGGAAATTATGGACACCTCCCCTTCTTTCTACATGATAATCCCATTTATACACTATAATAGCACATTGATTTCCATTCAGCAATGCGTCAAGGCTACAGATTTTCGCATTTGTAGCAACAAAATTGAAAATTTTATTTGTTTTCCCGTATAAGAGAAAGAAAGACCTGGGTTCCACTGCTGAACAGAACTCAGGTCTTTCTTTATTTTTTATTTGATTAATTAACTATTACTTTACATCTGACAGATTTTCTGCCGGATGTAACGGTGATTGTTGCTGTGCCTTTACTTCTGGCAGTGATCTGTCCTTTACTGTTTACAATGGCTATTTTGGTATTACTGGATTTATAAGTGATTTTTTCTCCGCTGGTCAGTGGCTGAAGGACCGGTTTGAGTGTTGCTTTTTGATTTCTTTTTAGTTTCAGAGAAGTGGCAACGCCTGTGATCTTCGTGGTTTTTACAGTTGTTTTCTGTACTGTCACAGTGATATTCTTCTTCAGTCCGCTTCTCAGTGCTATGGTTATTATGGCCTTTCCACTTCTGGTTCCTGCCTGGATCGTGCAGGTTCCGTTGCTTCTTCCGTAAACTTTTGCAATATTCGTATTGCTGGATTTCCAGGATACGATGGAATCTCCTTTTGCAAGTCCTGAAACTCTCAGAAGTGTTGTTTTCTGTCTGGTTTTCAGGAGAATGCTGCTTATGTTTACTTTTATGGATGGTTTCAGTTTATTTCCGTAATTTCTTGTCTCTGTTTTGCCACAGGTGCTGCATTTGTGGGTCTGTTTTGCCGGTGCCAGGGCAGTAGCCGCTGTTGTCGTTTTCCATGTTGTAAATTTATGTGCCACAACCGATACTTCCTGATTCTTGGTTTTTCCGCATACCGTACAGGTAAATGTTTTTGTACCTTTCTTTGTACAGGTGCTTGCTGTTGTGATCTTTCCTTCATCCCAGGTGTGGTCTTTGAGTGGGGTATCTTTCTGTTCTTTGAGGATCTTTCCACATACGGAGCAGTGGCTTCCTTCTGTCTTTCCTGCTTTTGTACAGGTTGACTCTACAGCTGCGTCCTTGACTTCTTTATGCTCTGACAGTGGGATTTCTTCTGTTTTTGTTGCTCCGCATGCACTGCAGGTGTAGGTTTTTTCTCCTTTCTGGGTGCAGGTTGCTTCTTTTGTGATCTTTCCTTCATCCCAAGTGTGGTCTTTGAGTGGGGTCTCTTTCTGTTCTTTGAGGATCTTTCCACATACGGAGCAATGGCTTCCTTCTGTCTTTCCTGCTTTTGTACAGGTTGACTCTACAGCTGCGTCCTTGACTTCTTTATGCTCTGACAGTGGGATTTCTTCTGTTTTTGTTGCTCCGCATGCACTGCAGGTGTAGGTTTTTTCTCCTTTCTGGGTGCAGGTTGCTTCTTTTGTGATCTTTCCTTCATCCCAGGTGTGTGTATGTTCAACCTCAAGGGTCTTTGTGGCTCTGCAGACGTAAATTCTGCTCTGACTTGAGGAACTGTAGTACACAGAAATATATTCTCCTGCATCGTCCAGCGTCACACCCGATTTCTTATATATGTGTGTTGCAGAATATACCGACGCATCCGATGCTTCCTTGTCAAATTCCGGTGATTCTGAGGAATCGTATTTCTTTACTGCGGAATAGGTTCCGTCTTCTTTTGCGGTAAGTTTATAGATCTGGCTGGTGTCTGTAGAAATATTGGTTCTGTATACCCCCAGTTCGATGTTTTCTCCCTCCTTGACCTTCTGCGGAGAAATATACAGCGTATTATAGGAATCATAGTAATCATCCGAGATTTTGTACGGAACCTTAACTTCATCCAGCAGATGATTTTTGTCGGTTATGTTTTCCGGAAGTCCGGATGGATCTGCAGAGTTTACAAAGCATTTATCTGCTTCATTTATTTCCCATTCTCCTTTTACAGATACCCTGATCTTCTTTCCGGATTCTGCTGTTGCCCATACCTGTTTCGGCAGAATTGCTGCAACTTTTTTGATGCTTTCTATGTTATCCATCGTCTTATAAATAACATATTCTCTGGCATCTGCCGTCACACTCGTCACATAAGATGGCATTTCCTCTGTGATGTCCGCAAATCTGGTTGTATAACTGATCTGTGCCTCTGAACCTGTTGCTGCATCCTGAAGTCCCGTAATCTGCACCCGATAGCTGTCTGTATATCTGGAACCAGAATAATCAGAAGGCTGTACCATGTCGATCTCGACTCCTGATACTCTCAGTTTCCCGTTCTCCTTCGTGCATTCATAGGAATTTCCGGTGTTAAGGTTTGTGATCACTGCGGTTACTTTCGTGGAATCCGCAATTTTCAGTGTGTTTTTGTTTATTCGTACGGACCAGGCACTTGAAGACGGTGACACCAGCCGGGACGGCATATATCCTGGTGCCGGAAACGCACTGAACGGCAGGTCTGAAGTATTTCCAGATGCTACACCTGCTCCGATTGCAATGCCTCCGGAGAATCCGTACTGAACATCTGACAGAGAAGCTTCGATCAATGCATATCTGTGTCCTGTTGTATCCCATGACTGGGATCTGAGAGAATATCCCTCGTTCATCCAGCCTGTGATAGCTCCCTGAGGAGTATATCCTCTCGCAAGAATGTTATGTCTGCACGGAGCGCCTGCATTCCACATCTCGTCACTCATATCAGCCGGCTTGCTGGAATCACTCACCCAATGGCTGAATTCAAAATTACGAACGAGAGCCTGCACCTGAAGAGAATCCGAATGTGTGGAACTATTCTTCAGTGAATTCAGACCTGACAGCCAGCGATAGAAATTTGTCATTGCTGTCATCGCTGTATGTGTATCCTGGGTCAGCACTCCTGCCGCATATGGCGCGGAAGTAGAGCACGGTTCCTGATACCATGTGGAACTGTCTGAATTTGAATAAGTTGCTCCGGCATATCTTGCCTTTGCATATTCATCAGCAACCTCTTTTAAGGTTCTGCTTTTGAACGGTTCCATTTCGTCTGCATCGTATACGATTGTGTCCCCGGAAGAAAAAAGTTCTCCTACGCCATCTGAAAATAAGCTTTCTTCTTCACTGACAGGTGATTCTTCGGTTTCTGTATTTGTTTCCTCCTCGCCCGCTTCTGTGTCCTCTTCGGTCACTTCCACCTGTTCTTCATCATCTTCGGTTTCTGAGATTTCTGATTCTCCATCCCAGGTCACATCCGCTTCAGGAGTTTCTGATTCATCCGCTTCATCCATCTGCGTAAATTCATCTTCCCAGGTTACATCTTCTGCATAAACAACAATTCCTGCCTGTGATACAGTCAATGTAACTGCCAGCAAAATCCCTATTATTTTTTTCTTCATTTTCACCCCTCCTGATGTTCTTTTTATCATTTTATCGTATTTTTTTATTTTCGTAAATTTAATGACAGATTTTTTTTATTTTCGACAACTTTCACAATTCCGATTTTTCACATTTGTACAAATTTACGATAAACTTTTACATAAAAAGCACCCAACCAGAAAGTTTCTGATTGAGTGCCTGCCATTATACCTGGATAAATTTTCAGTTTCGTTTCATGAAATGATAAATTATAACTCCGACTGCTGCAAGTACCGCAATTCCAGCAATCCAGAGGAGTGGATTCTGGCTTTTGGAAGATTTGCTGGTGGTTACAGTCTGGCCTGAAGTCTGAATATCGTCCTTCTCTGGCTGTCCGGTGGTCTCTGAATCTGGTGCATCGGTCGACTCTGGGCTCTCTGTCGATGCCGGTGTATTTGTTGGCCCCGGAGTTTCCGTCGGTGCTGATGTCTCTGTCGGTACCGGTGTGTCGGTTGCCTCTGGTATATCAGTCACTTCCGGTGCTTCCGTTGGTGTAACTGAATCTGCTGCTCCTGTTACGGACGGTACTGCTGTCACCTGTGGATTCTCTGTCGTTGAAGGTGCTGTCGATGGTGTGGCAGTATTTTCGGAAATTGCTGCCGCTGTGCCGGAATTTTCCGGTACCGGTGTCATATCCAGCAATTCTGTCCCGTCAGAGTTCTCATAAGTACCATGTTCCTTCGCCCATTCTTCTGTCTTCTCAAGATCTACCCAGCCTTCCTGGTCGTCGATCGTTGTAACACCCCAGTGACCTCCATCGACAAGTTCTGCATCCTCTGTGATATGAAGAGTCTCTCCATTCTGGATATCACGAACTCCTGGAACTTCACCGTATTTGATTCCCGGACCCTGATAGAGTTTCTGACTTCCGTCCTCGGAGTAAGCTTTGACATCGTAATCTGCATTGTAATCCACATTGTCACTTCCTGCGATATACAGTTCGGAATCTATTGCTTCCTTGCGGGACTGTGCCGGCTTACAGTCATCGAGCGGCACGTATCCATGCATGCCATGGTATTCTGTATAGCCCCAGGTTCTGTTATTCTCCTTATCCTCTGTCTCGCCCTCGATATGTAAGGCTGTACCGTTCGGGATCTGACTGTCATTCAGCTTCGAAGAACTCAGATCCGGCAGAGAATATATGTCGATCCCTCCCGCTTTAGATTCTACGATCATGTAATAATCTGTCGTATAATCAGGATTTTGCTTCTCCTGCTGTACATCTGCCATAACATTTACGCTCATCAGGAATCCCATCAGAACGACCAGAAAACTCTTTATTATCTTTTTCATTTTATCTTCTCCTGTATGGTTTGGCTTTATCCACAAATTCTGTTTCTATCATACCATAGTGAAGTTCTAATGATAATCCTTTTTATCATAAAAAATGGGAATTTTTTCGACTTTTACAGGAAACTCTGTGGATAAAAAGGGACATCCCCGAAGAAATCCTCGGGGATGTCGTTTAATCATGGCATTTGATTAAAATCAGTTTAACAGTTTAATTTATTTATACAGAGGTCCGTAGTTCTTGCAAGCACGGAAGTCTGCACCTTCTTTATCCATTCCGAATGCATTCCATGCTGCCGGACGATAGATATCTTTTTCCGGAACGTTGTGCATGGATACCGGAATACGAAGCATTGAGCACATTGTGATCAGGTCAGCTCCGATATGTCCATAGGAGATAGCACCGTGGTTAGCTCCCCAGTTATTCATTACATCATAAGCTGTCTTGAACGGTCCTTCTTTGCCATCGCATCTTGGTGCGAACCATGTACATGGCCATGTGTAGTCTGTACGTTTCCAAAGTTTGTCAGATA
>ERZ773169.1683-NODE-1683-length-18539-cov-7.791387_pt1 | contig 18539 bp, 10 predicted proteins | sample MGYA00580536_ERZ773169 | MGnify/ENA primary metagenome ERZ773169 (study PRJEB29015, sample SAMEA2737814) | human gut metagenome | biome: human gut; feature: human-associated habitat; material: faeces | place: China | collected 2012 ...
TACCGTGTTCCCATTGCCCGTCTGGCCGCCGCACAGGCAGCCATCAAGTCGCCTCGCGGCTGATTTGCCAGCGAGTATAACCATTAAGTTGAATTACGAACAGGCTCGCGCCTATCGAAATTCGCGTGGTTACGTACTTTGGCCGGGGAATTGGAAAGACCTGACAGTTAAGGTTCTTCTATAAATCCTATCAAGTCCCGAATTGCTTGTATCTGCAATTCGGGACTTTTTGTTTTATTTTGCCCCATTTTATACATTTTCCTGAAAATGTACACGGTTTGATGGGTCAGACAAAAAAAGCGCACACCCCTCGGTGTGCGCTCGGATTTCACGTCTGCGTCGATTCCCGCAGGCTTACCTGGTAACCCAACTCCATGCGGGTTTCAACAGGCTGCCCCTGCAAGGCGCACAGCAGCTGCTGCGTTGCTTTTAAGCCAAGGATATCCGCATTAAACTGCACGGCGGAGATGGGCGGCACGGTATTGACCAGATTCTCATTATCATACAGCGACGCCAGCCGGATATCCTGCGGCACGCGCAGGTTCAGCTGCTTGAGCATATTCAGCGTCAGCTGTGCCAGCCGTTCGTCCATGCACAGGATGCAATCCGCCCCGCGCTCTACAGCCTGCTGCACAGCCTCCATGCGCAAATCGTCGCTTTCCAGCTCCAAAAACAGCAGGCTTTCGTCAATTTTTTGCCCCATCTTGACATAAGCCTGGCGGAAACCCTCCAATCGGGATTGGTTGACGGTGTACAGCATACTGCCGCCCAGCAGCGCGATATGCTTCATGCCCTTCATCAGCAGCAGACTGGTCATCTCACGGCAGCCGCCCACCTGGTCATGGTCAACGGAAAGTACCTGATCGTCCTCCGGCTGACCGATGGCGACAAACGGCACCTTGCGCGCCTTCAGCAGCGGGATCAAGGGGTCACGCTCCAGTGTGCGGGTCAAGATCAGACCATCGATTTTGCGGTTATCCAGCAGTCGCTCCACAGGACGGGTTTCGTTTTCGTCCACCAGCGTCAGCAGGACATCGTAGTCGGAATCCCCGGCAACCTGATAGACAGAGCGCATCACCTTGCGCAAAAAGGGCAGCTCAAAGTCGGAAAATTGCGTGGAAATCACCAGCGAAATATTGTAGGAGCAGCGCTTCACCAGCCCACGCGCCATCATACTGGGGGTATAGTTATGCTCTTTTACATAGTCCAGCACGCGCTGGCGGGTTGCTGCGCTGATGCGCCCGTTGCCGGATATGGCACGGGACACGGTTGTCTTGGATACGTCAAGCGCCTGCGCGATTTGCGTGATATCGATCGGCTTGTCGTTCTTCGGCAAAGGTGGCATGGTTTCTCATCTCCGATATGTATTTACTATTATCATAATCGTTTTTTGCCGAATCGTCAATTATTTCTTGCGTAAAGCTTCCCCTTGCACAGCCCTCACACCGTTCGTCTGCACAGTTTTTTGCGTAATTTACGGCACAGGGTCTGTATCTCCTGCGCGGTTTCGGCGGTGCATGGATCGGGCGCAAACTGTGCCGCCTGTACGGCATCCAGCAGGTGCTGCACGGTTTCGAGGTCCGTCTGCGGGCAATGCGTTTGCAGAAATTCCGCAAATGCCGCTTCGTCAGAGGACACCTCCGCCGCCAGCCCGCAGCGCCGCATCTTGCGATGGAGCGCACAAAATTCTGCCTGTACGGTCTGCAAAGGTGTGCGCCTTGCACGGCGCAGAAGTGCCAAGGCCAAGACGAGCAGCAGCAAAACCGTAGGCAGCACCCACAAAAGCGGGACGCTTTGCGGCGTTTCGGCAGGGGAGTCGGCCTCCTGCCGTGCGAGCAGGGATGTATCACTGTCTGCGGCATTTTGCCCTGCCTGTGCGGCATCGGCGGCAAGCTCGCCCTCGGTCAGTTCGGCTGTCATACCGGGGGTGACCTCCAGCGGCGTCCAGCCCTGCCCGGAAAGGTAAATCTCTGCCCAGGCGTGGGCGTTATCGTCCTGCAAAACGGCACGGCAGCTGCCGTCGCCCGCAGCGGTAAACAGACTTTGCGGTGCGGCGTAGCCTACCACATATCGGGCGGGCAGCCCCACCATGCGGCACAGCAGCACCGCTGCCGAGGCAAACTGTGTGCTGCTGCCCGCGTGGCTCTCGCTCAGGAAATACAGCAGCGGGTCGGTGTCGTCGGGTGTCTCGGCGTCCGCGCTGTAACGGCAGTGCTCGTTCAGCCAGCTGCGCACCAGTGCGCGTCGGCCATCGATGTCATCATCCCTGAGTTTGCGCTCCTTCACCAGCGCAGCCAGTTCCTTGTCTATGGCATCGTACCCGGCACCGTCGGGCACATCCAGGCAGCGCGCACGAACATACGCGGCGTAGGCGCTTTCCAGACGGTCCAGCACCCCCGCGTCATCATCGTCACGGGCCGCCAGCAGCTCCTCTGCCTGTTTGCGCGGAAAATAGTAGAACATATCGTCCTGCACGGTCTGCCCCGCTATGGCTCCGTCGCCGTCCGGCGTGTAGTAGTCGTTAAAATATGCGTTGTACGGCGCAAACGTGTAAGCATCGTTTGCATGCAGACGCTGTACGGTCATTTGCTGCGGCTGTGCGCCGCTGTATGCCGCGCGCAAAAACGGCAGGTTCGCAATGGCAAGCCGCCCGTCGCCGTCGGTTTTCCAGTTTGCTGCGGCACTGTCGAAGGCAGCGGCATTCCCTGCCTGCCAGCTTGTGCCGTCATAGTCCACGCCGATAAACCCGCGCAGGTAGACGGTCTCCTCCGGCTTGGCGTCGGTCGTGACCATTATATCCTCCAGCCCCGTCAGCGCCAGGCCGTCGCCCCGTGTCAGGCTGCCGTCCTCCACGCCGCCCGCAGCAGCGCTGACATGGAAATTCAGTGCCCCGCCGCTGATTTTCGGCAGCCACTCGATCGCCGCGCTCAGCCCGGCCGCGCAGACTTTGTCGGTCACAGGCTGCAGCGCGTTCAAGGGCAGCATCAGCACGGGGCGCAGTGCCAGGGCAGGCAAAAACAGCACCGCGCAAATGGCAGCCATGCCGACACCGGCCAGCCTTTGGTTTGTGCGGTGGGTCTGCAGGTTGGCGGCATAGACAGCGGAATCCTTGCCGCGCCACAGCCGTTTGCGCACCAGCGACCGCGCCGCCGCACAGCTTCCCAACCAGCCCGGCAAAAGCAGCAGCCAGCCCAAAACGGCACGGCCCGTCCCCGCTAACAGCGTGAACACCACAATCGGCAGAAGCACCGCCCCCAGCAGCAGCGCGTCGGTGTGGCGGGCTGTCAGCGTGGTCAAAAACATTGTAAACGGCACTGCCGTCAGCAGCGCAAACAGGCCCATCTGCGCCGAAACCGGCGAGGCGGACACTACAAAATTTGCGTTGAAGCGTGTATTCAAGCACAGCCTGACGGCATCCGCGCACTGTGCCGCACCGGCCAAAAACGGCTGCTGTACGGCAAACAGCAGCACCAGATACCCCACGGCCAGCGCCAGCGCCGCGCCGTAACGGCCCGCCTTGGAAAGCGGGACGCGGTGCAGTGCCGGCCACGCCGCACACAGTGCCGCCACGCCAAGCCACACCCAAATCGGCAATGCCAGTGCAAACGCACCGTTCAGTGCCGTCAGCAAGCCCAAGGCCAGCAGCTCCGAAATCAGCAGATCCGCCGCCGTTTCCGCCATGGGGTGGGCAGCGGCCTTGGTGCGGGGCAGCAGCACACGGTCCACAAATACCAGCCCCGTAGCGGGGTCGGTGTCCTTGCGGCGGGTCAATCTGCGCAGCCGCTTTACGGCGGCCTGCCCAAAGTGCAGCAACTGCTGCGGCGCGTCGGCCCCCTCTGCCAAAACGCTGCCCGCAGGGTCAGCGCGGTAGGCTGCGCCCAACGGCTCGCGAACGGTCAACTCGCCCACGCGGGCGGTCAGTTTCCAGTGGATCAGCTTCGGTGAATCGCCTGCACGGTAGGGGCGCAGATCATAAACGCCGTCGGTCAAATCGCAGCCCGCCGCAGTCACTTTTTCGGCGCAGTTCTGCGGTTTTGTGCCTGCACCGTCGTCCTCGCCCTCGGCGGGGGGCAGCACGCACAGTTCTCTGCTTTGGGGCGGCACGGCGCAGTGCGCGGCAAACAGCCCCAACGGGTCGCGCACGGTGACTTCCCGCACACGGAACCGCCACAGACCGCTTTTTGCTGCGCGCAGGGTCACGCGCAAATCGGCACACTGATGCGGGGCCAGCATCGCGCCGCAGGGCAGTTCAATGGCCGTTCCGCTTTCGGCGTCCACAGCCTGCAAAACGACACGCAGCTCCGGCACGGGCCGCCGCCCGTTGTTGAGCAGTTTCACCAGTACGGCAAAATCCTCGTCGGGGTGCACGGGGCGGGCAGGCAGCTGCAGCGTTACCGTCACATCCCTGCGCAGCGTGCGGACATACCACGCCAAAAAGCCGACCAGCAGCACCGCCAGTGCCGCCAAAAAGACCGCAAACGACGTGCGGCTGACCGCTGCCGCGGCAAACAGCACGGCCAGCAGCAGCGCGCAGCCCACCTTACCTGCCATGGAACGGTTTCTCCGGGCGGGGGCGCGGCACGGTGTGCAGAACATCGTCAAGGATATTCTGCACTGTATCGCCGCCGGTGCGGGCCTGTTCGGTCAGGCACAGACGGTGGCGGGCCGCATCGGCAAAAATCGCGGTAATATCCTGCGGGGCCACATAATTGCGCCCGCCCAGAAAAGCCGCCGCGCGCGCCATACCGGCCACTGCCAGCGACGCACGGGGCGAAAGCCCCAGCGTCAGGCGGCTGTCCTGCCGCGTCGCGCGGGAGAGTTCCACGATATACCGTCTGATTTCATCGCTCATATATACTTCGTCTACCTGCTGCTGCATAGCCAGCAGGTCGTTTTTGTCCATCACCGGCTGCACACGGTCCAGCAGGGCGCGGCGCGGCTGGCGGGACAAAATCTCCATTTCCGCCTCCGCATCGGGGTAGCCCATGACCACGCAGACCATAAAGCGGTCCAGCTGGGATTCCGGCAGCATCTGCGTACCCACCGAGCCGACGGGGTTTTCCGTTGCAAAAACGGTAAACGGCTGCGGCAGAACGCGTGTCACGCCGTCCACCGTGACGGCGCTTTCCTCCATGACTTCCAGCAAGGCAGACTGGGTGCGGGCGCTGGTACGGTTGATTTCATCGGCCAAAAACAGGTTGCACATCACCGCGCCGGGGTGGTACACAAATTTGCCGGTTTCCTTTTGGTATAGCGAGAACCCCACAATGTCGGACGGCAGAACGTCGGGGGTAAACTGCACGCGGTTTTGGGTCAGGTCCATAGCGCGGGCAAACGCCTGTGCCAGCGTAGTTTTGCCCACACCGGGGATGTCCTCAATCAGCACATGGCCGCGGGCCAGTATCGCCATCATGATTTTCAGCACGACTTCCGGCTTGCCCAGCACCGCCTTGCTTACCTCGGCTGTAACGGCCAGCGCCTTTTCGTTGATATTCTGCATGGGTCAATCCTTTCTATGCCTGCGCCAAATCAGCATACAGCCGATCACGGCGGCAATCAGCAGGCATCCCGCCCACAGGGCGTTGTTTTCCAGCCAAATCACCCAGTTGGAGTACGCGCCGCCCGCGTTTTCGCCGCCGCCCTCGTGGGGCAGGGGAGTGATACTTTCGGGGGTGACTTCCTCCAGCGCGGAGGTACCGTCGGCCTCCACCGTCACTTGGCGCGGTGCGGCGTCCCAGGTTTCGTCACACTCGGCCAGGTCTGCCGCATGGGTGGCGGCCTCTGCGTCGGGGTCGCGCTCGGCTATCACCAGGTAGCGCTGGGTGTTTTGGGTGTAGGGGTGGCAGGTCGTCAGGGTAAGCAGGTCGCGGCCGGGCTGTATCAGCACGGCGTTTATGTCGTCCGGCTGTATAATTTTCAGCTCGCACACGCGGTAAACCAGCGTGTCCCACGGCGTTGTCATAGTAATTTTGTCGCCGATTTGTATCTGCTGCACGTTGCGCAGCATTTCCGCGCCGTAGTAGCCGCGGTGGGCGGCAATGACGGTGTTGGTGTTTTCGCCGCCCAGCGGCATGGAGGTCTGCCCCAGCAGCGCGCCGCCGCGGGCCATGTTGGCCGCGTTGGCCCCCAGATAAACAGGCAGTTCCAAGTCCAGACGCGGTATCCACAGCGCGGCGATAACGTCGTCGGGCAAGCCGTAGCCCGTCAGGTCAAAGGCGGGGGTCTCGTAAGCAAAAGGGTCTTTCAGGCCGCTTTGGCCTTGGGCAAAAAGCTGTTGGTTGTAGGCCAGAAACGCGTCGTACAGTTCGGGGTAGGCGCGCGCGGGTTCGGCGGCGGAGGTTTCGGGCGCGGCGGGGGCGGCAGCTTCGGCGGCCTGCACAAATTTTTGCACGGTTTTTGTGCTTTTCTGCTCCGTCAGATATCGGCTGACCGTGGGCTGCAGCATCAGCCCAACGCCCAGCAAAATTGCCAGCCATGCAAAAATTTGCAGAAACAGGCGTTTCATCAGTCTTCCTCCTCACGCTTTTTGCAGCGGTGCAACAGCAGCAGCAACAGCAGCGCCTCGCCGCCGATAACCACACTGCCCGTCACGCTGATCCACGGCCAGGCGTCCACAATGCGCTTTACCACGTTGCCGGTATTCAGCTGTTGGTACTGCACGGTCTGCGGCGTGTCGGGCTGCTCGTCCTCTCCGGTATACGGCACACGGGCGCCGCGCACAAGCATACGGTGGGTATTGATGGCATAGGGTGTGCAGGTGACCAGCGTGCAGTAGTCCCCGCCGGGGATAATTTCCAGATCCTCGGTGTTTTCCGGCTCCACGACCTTGACCTGGTCTACCTGATACGCCAGCACCTCGTCCATGATGTGGAGGTAAAAACGGTCACCCTCGCCCAGCTTGTCCAGGTCGGTAAACAGTACCGCCTCGGCCAGACCGCGGTGCCCCGTCAGCACACTGTGGGTGCCCGCGCCGCCCAGCGGATAGCTGGAGCCTTCCAGATGTCCGACGCCCTTTACCAGCACATCGTCGCTTGTGCCCTCATAAATGGGCAGGTTTACGTCAATTTTGGGTATGGTAATGTAGCCAAGGCTCTCGCCCACATCCAGCATGTCCACATAGCTTGTGCCGATGTCGTCCGCTTCGCCCGCCGCGTCGCGGTCAATGGCATTGTTCAGCTGTTGGTTGTAGCGGCGCGTAGCCTCCTTGGCGGCGTCGATTTTCTCGGCGTCCATCGACTGCACGGTGTCGTTGTAGCTTTCAATGACCGAGCTTGCGTGGCGCTGTGCCACCGCGTTGCTGACAACGGGGTACATGGCCACGCCGATGCCGGAGACGATCATCAGCGCAGCAAAGCCAAGTTTTAATTTGACGGTGGTTTCCATTGCAAAGAGCCTTTCTGTAAAGGGTTGACGCACTGCCACAACCGCCCATAGGGGAAGAACCGTTTCCGGCCCTTCCCCTATGGATTACCCGTTTATTTTGCTGTGGGTGTTTGGATGGTGTGTATTACGCACGGTTGGATTTCTTTTTCAGGCTGAATAGAACGCCGACGCCCGCCAGAACCAGCAGCACACCGATACCGCTGAACAGCAGCGTACCGAAACCGCCGGTGACAGGCAGCGTAAAGCCCTTGCGGTTGACGACTTTGGCAACAGCAAGTTCCGTTTTTGTGGCATCGCCATTGTTGCTGGTATGGGTAAACGTGGTTTTCGTAACCGTGCCATGCTTAACCAGATTGCCACTGGCGTCATATACGTTGGTCTTTTGCCAAGTAGTTGTGGCGGTAACATCCAGCTTAACCTCAACAGGCTTTGTCAGCAGGTTATAGCCCTTAACCGTCTTGGTTTCGACCAGATAGTAATCACCATTGGCAAGACCATGGGTGTAGTTGGTGGTGTTGGTAGAGTCAGACGTATCAATGATGCCGCTTGCGTTAGTTGTCAAGCCAGACTTTACAAGGATCCAGCTTTTAGTGCTGTCAAGACCTGCTTTTTTGACGGTTTCAGCATTTACAATAGGCGTTTCTCCCGTCTTGGCTTCACGGTACAGGTCAAACACAACGCCGGGCAGTGGAGTATTTCCGTCTTCCGTTGTCTTTTTCACCTTGATGCCAAAGCTGTACATAACAGCGCTGTCCTCAATGGTGTTCGTGGTAGTTCCGGGAGTATTGTCGCTATTGATTTTATTGGTGTATGTAAGTTTTGCGTTATTCGAGTTGCCGTTGCCGCCGACTACAGCGGAATCCTTTACAACAGCGTTGTAGGTAATGGTCACCGTGTGTCCGGCACAAGCCTTTACTGTGGCGGAATCGAGTTTGAATGCAATCTTGAATCCATCTGTGCCTTCGGCTGCAACCGTATAATCCGTGCCACTCGTCAGGTCTGTTGTGCCGTCTTTAACTTCAATGCTGTTTACATTATCCGTCAAACCTGTCGGCGTGTCGGTGACGGTAAAGGTGGAAAGTTTCTCAATGTTCTTCGGGACTTCAATCGTGATTTTGTAAGGAACGGTATCGCCGACACCGTACGGGGCATCCTGCGCCCAACTGTCGCCCTTTTTGACTTCCTTCTTCATATCGGGGCGGTGGTTGGCAACTTGAATGGTTGCATTAGGAGTGGCTGTATTTTCGCCTACCTTAATCTGACCATCATTCTGCACGGTAAAGGTGTGGTATTCCGCATCCAAGATATAGCCCTTGTTAGCAGAATCACCGCTGTATGCATCCTCAAAAATGCGGTAGTTGCCTTGCGAAAGCCCTGCAATTGTAATTTTACCGCTTGGGTCCGTTGTCAAATCGTAGGGGGTGCCATTGCTATCGTTTGCAGTAATGTCTGTCCAATTTGCGCCATTCTGTTCCTGTAGCTTGAACTTAACACCCGCCAACGCGACCTCAGAACCACCGCCGGTATAGCCCTTTTTCTCAATCGTGACTTGACCGTAGGCGGTGCTGTTTTTCGGGTAAACGTGGACATCATAAATCCAGTCCGTCAGCTTGTTCGTGGTGGTCGTATCAGCAATGCGCGTCATAGGTACAGAAACCAAGAACGGGTCAGCAGGGGACGTGACCTTATCGGGGGCGCTCGTTTCAACAACCAGATACAGACCGAGGTCAAGGCCGTCTTTTTTGGCTACACCAATATCGGTTCCAGAAGTTGCGGTTGTAACCGTGTCTATCTTGCTGCCATTAACTGTGATTGCGCCAGTTGCTGAATCCTTTGAATAATACTTACTTGCATCTATCTTGGAAAAGTCTTGACCAGTCGCAGCCGCTTGACCGCCATAATAGGCTTTCAGCCATTCCTCATTCTGCACCTTGTAAATCTCAAAAGTTACCCCGCCCAGCGGCTTTGCGCCTGAGGGCGCGGCTTCGCCCTCGGCACCGGTACCCTGTTGGGACGTTGCTCCCGATGCAGGGTTATACTCATACTTATGAATCGTAATGCTGCCCGTTTTGCCCGATTCCCAAACAGGCGTACCATCTGCCAGCCTCGTCGTTCCCGTCACCCCCGCCGTCGTCGCCCCTTCCGCCATGGCGGGCATGGCGCAAAGGCTCAGGGTCAGGGCGACGCTGAGGATTGCGGTAAATAAACGTTTCAGTTTCATTTTGATGCATACCTCTTTTTTCTATGTTGGTTTGTGTAGAGGGGTGGGGGTCAGGAACGTCTGCCCCCTTTCTTATTGTATCGGAACACCAGCACCAGCAGCACAGCCACCAGTGCGGGCAAACCTATCAGCAGCCACAGGCTGGGTGCGTCCGCGCCCGTGTGCGGCAGGGTAAAGCCCTTGCGGTTGTAAATGGTCAGGGCAATGTTGTACACGCCGTCGGCATCTGTGGTTTTCGCGCCAAACGCCGCGCCATCGCGTCGGCATTGCCCGTCCGCTGTCAGTGTAAATTCGATGGGCTCGGCCAGCAGGGTGTAGCCCTCGGCGGTCTTGGTTTCGGTCAGGCGGTAGCTGCCGGGGGTCAGGGACGCAAAGCTGCATGTGCCATCACTGACCGTCACGCGCGTATCGGGTGTTGTTTCAGCCGCGCCGCTATCGTTCAGCTTTTCCAGCTTGAACTCCACACCGCCCAGCAGGGGAGTGGTTGTACCGTCTATGCCCATTTTGGTAAGGTTCAGGGCAAATTTCGGGTCGGTGCGCTTGTTGATCAGGGTGATTTTGCCATCGGCAAGGGGGTTCTGCGATGCGGTGTAGGTATATGTGCCAATCGTAACCGTACCTTCTGCCGTAAACGTGCCGTTTTGGGTTGCGCACTCCGCCACGCGGTACACATATTCGGGGTTGCCGGTGACGTTGACATCCGTCTTGTCCAGACGTTTAAACGTGTGCGTCCACGTTTTGGACATATAGTCGTATTTTAGCTCGACAGCGTCCATAGACGGCACGTCTTGCCACGCGCCGGTTGTGTCATTCACATGGCGGCGCTCCAGCTTGACCCAAATCGCATCCGGCAGTTTATCGGTCAGCTTGTTGCCGTCTGCATCCTGCCACTGCTTTTCCACCTCAATATCCATCAATTGGTGTGCCGTGTTGGTAAAGGTGGCGGTGACGGTTGTCTTATCGCTGGTAACCGTGCCGCGCACGCCGTTGTCCACATCGTACTTTGCGTCAGTGGCGTCGCAGATTACGCTTTTCAGGCTGCTGTCAGCGGCGGGCGTTTCAACTACCCGGAAGCGTGTGCCAATGGGGATGCCGGTAATTTCCCAGCTTCCGCCAACTGGAATGGTATTGGTCATTTGTGGTACGCTGTCCGCGCTGCCCAAGCCGATACCGCCAACGTTGCTGAAGGTGACGGTAAATTCGTAGCTTTTGCCTGTCAGCGGTGTTTCGTCGGTCGGCTGTTCCTTTTTAATTACCAGCTTACCGACCTTGACGGTGTTAATGAACGTGACCTTCAATTCGGGGAATTCTTCTTCCGGCGCGGCGTAACTGCGGAACACCAGCGTATTTGCGTCTGGCTTGCTGCCGTTGTAGTTGCTGCCTGTTGATGGTGTGTCCGCCGTTTCGGTTCTGCCGTCCTCCGGCTTTGTGCCGCCGCCTTGCAGCGGGGTGCTGATTGTGCCGCTTACAGACGGACTTGTCCCCGCTGCGCTGACCAACGTCCCGTTCTCGTACACCTCCCAGCGGGTGTCGTACAAGGCGGTATTTTCCGCCTCTTGCAGCGAGATATAACTACCACAGCGGAACTGGTCCGTAAAGGTCACGGTTTCGCCGTCTTGCAAATCAAACGTGCCATCGGTGTCCACCGCCTGCGTGCCGCTGCCCGCTACGCTGGACGTAAATATCGCGCCGCTGGCGGGCTTCAAGGTATTGCTTTCCGCCGAGTCATAGTCCGGGATATCCGCTTGCTCTACCGAGAAGCCCACCGTTTTGTTTGCCACGGGCTTGGCGGTAAAAACAAAATTGCGGAAGTAAACCGTGCGCTCGTAGTCATCGCCAATGAGGATTTTTGAGAGTTTGGTCAGGTCAAAGTCCGTGTCCTTTGGCATTTTGTTCAGCTGCAGCTTGACCGTGACCCACTTGTCGTTTTGCATCACAACGCTGCCGCTGAGCATGGTGTTCAGATAGGACTTTTGACTGTTGGCATCGCAGCCCATCTTCTTGCCGTTGTTGTCCACCAAGGTCAGATACAGGTAGTTGGTGGACAGAACGCCGTCACCCGGGTTGCCCACGGCGTAAACGTCAAAGGACAGATAGTCGCGGTTTTCGATGTTGAGCGGGTTTGTCAGCGTCATAGTGCCGTAGCGCAGGTTGCGGTGTGCGCTGCCTTTATCATACCCTTGAGCGTACCATTTTACGGTTTGACCAGTGTATGTTCCGCTTGTGTCGGGCGGATTATCGTCCTTTTCCATGGTTGTACTGTCAGTATCACTGCTGCTAGCGGAGAAAGCGCTGCCGACTGCCACGGGGTCGGGGGTGCTGTTGGTGATTGCTTTTGGGCCGTAATGCGTAGCCAAGTTTTGCAGGGTAAAGGTAAAGAGCTTTTGATTTTGGAATAAAGACTTGAACGCGGTGTTTACCTTGCTGAGATCGACCTGCTTTTCAACCTGCAATTTGTTATTGTCGGGGAAGTTGAACGCCACCGCCATGTTGGACTCCCACATACCGCGCTCCATATAGAACATAGTCAGGGTGTGGGTGGTGCGGTTTTTGTCTAATTGGATGGCTTTGCCTGTCGTCTTGGTGAACGTGACAGGGGTCTGGTTGAAGCAGACGGTTTTGGTGGTATCAGTCTGGTAGACCATGGTGTCGCTTGTGTCGGTGTTCTTGTTGGAGCTGACGTAAGGGGTTACGGTGCTGTCCGCGCCAAATTCCAGCAGACCGGACGCTTTACCGTGCGCGCCGCCGACATCCAGCATCAACTCGCCGTCAATGTAGACCCACACGTCATCGTCGCCGGAGAAGAAGAACTTGATAGGAACTTCAATGTTCCTGCCGCTGGTGTCTTTTCCTACAACAACCTTGCCGTCCTCTGTAAGCGTAAAGTCAAATTGCAGCTTGGCGCCAAAGCCGTAGTTGTATTGGGATGCCCCGACTGTGCTGACTGTTTGGTTAAACGGGAAAAAGCCGTAGGTGCCATTGGTATTGTTTGGTGACGAAATGTTTTGTGATTTGCTGTCCGTGGTGGGGTTGCCGTCACCACCTTTGGGGGATTCCAGATAATACTTGCCGTCGGTTTGGTTCTGCTTCAAATACAGAGAGCTTTTGCTGCTGTCATAGTACCAATATTCGGCTTTGCTCTCCGGGTCGTTATCGGACGGATTGTTCGGATCCTGCGCAAAAACGGCTTTTTGCTTGAGCGGGAAGGAAACATCCTCGTACACCTTGCCCAGCACGGTGTTAAAGGCGTTTTTGCCTTGCAGGAAGTCTTTGTCAAAGTGCGGGTCAACCGACGCATTTGTGTTGGAATTCTTGGTTCTTAACAGCGGCAGACCGTTTGCCGTGCCGTCAGAGGTCTTGCTTTCCACAAGGCCCTGGAAGGTGCGATTGTAATCGGAGCTTCCATTACCATTATCATCCAAGGCCGAGTTATTCACGGCCATAAAGATATTGTAGTTGGAACTACCCTCAGCGCCCCAGCCGTATAGACCCATACCGGCGGCAACGGTTGCAAAGGGGTCGCCCCAGCCTGACTTTTGGAAATGCCCGGTATAAAGCGGGTATTTTACATTGCCGTTTGCAGTGTAAGCGCTGCTTAGTGCGCGGTTGAACTGCTCAAAAGTGACGTACCCGCGCTGGGAAGATGTGGTCACCCACGAGTAAGTGTCGCGGTTCAGGCCATTCAGCTCGTAGTCGGTGTAGTAATCGTACAGGGTGCTGGTGATATACTTTGTATCCTTTTGTTGGGTAAAAGTGCCGCTGTTATCAATGTCCACAACGGTGGTATTTTTGCCGCTTTCGGCATCGCGGACAGAGGCTTTCTCGCCCCAGTAGCCGTCACGGTTGACACCTTCGCCGCCCGTGTAGGCCGACGGGTCGCCGTCGTCGGCAAAGAAGCAGGGTTCTTGCAGGGCTGGGGGGATTTCTGCCGTGCTGTACTTTCTGGTCTTGTTGTCTTTTGCGGGGGCGTTTTGGTTATCCGTTGCGGAGAATTGCACCGCGGTGTAAGTTTTTCCATCGCCGGGAATCTCGCAAGACCACAGCTTGCGGTCGGGAGTGGTGGGGTCGGCTGTTACCAACGTCATCTCCTTCGAAGTGACATGGTTCTCTGAATCCGTCAGGAAGCAGTACATGGTTTCGCCGTCGCCCATGGCGGACTGCTGTAAACCTTCGCCCTCATAACTGTACGCGGACAGCGTGGCGTCAAAGTAAATCTTTTTGCCCGCGGTAAGCAAATCACCGCCCGCGCTTGCCCAGGTGCTTGTGGTATCGTTGTAGACATAGCAATTTGCCGCTGTTAAGTCCAGTTTCTGGGCGTCCGCGTAGTGGGATGTGGTGAAGTCTGTGGTGAAATCATACAGGGCACTTTGGCCATTGTTCCAAGTAAACTGCACAAACCGCGACTGATTGTTGGGGATCCGGATCTGCTGCGCGGCAAGTTTGCCCGCATCCACCGTGCCGATCGTTTGGCTGTCGGTTGGTGCCAGGGCGCCGTTTTCCAGCTTGTAAAATGTTGCGGTTACGTTGGTAAGCGCGGTGCCGCTTGCATTTTTGAAGTAAAGCGGTGTGCCTTTGTAATAGTACTCCACGCGCGTCCATTGGGCGGGGTTGTAGGGTTGATTCTGGTTGAAATGTGTGCTCTGCTGATCATTGTTAGTAATGCCTACACTGACAAGCTTTTTGCCGGCAAGCAAATCAATCGCTGTCAGCTTGTCAGTATTGCTAACATTGTCATTGCCAAAGGCGTTGATTTCTTCTTTCCAGCTATTGCCTTCCATATACTGGAAGATGATTCGATAAAACCCGCCCGCTGGATAGTCCGCCGAATTCAGCGTAACGCTGAAGATTTTGTGTTGTTTCCCATCTTGGTCGGTTACTGTCTCTCCGGTATCCGCCATGACCTTGTCTATGTAGGCGTTCGTTTTGCTATCGGTGCACGCATGGAAATGAATGGTGCATTTTCCGCCAAGTTTGGAATCGTATCTGCCGTCATCCTCAAAATAAATGGTTGTCGTAGCCGGGATAAAGCCCGTCGATACACTGGTGTCTGCTATCGTATCAGGTGTGTTCGCGTCATCGTTGTCGGGCGAATCATCCGCAGGCAAAGTATCTTCTTCGTTGGGGTTGTCCCCGTCAGCAAAAAGAACATCTTGCTCTGTGTTGGTTTTTGCCGCCGTGGTTTCCTCTGCGTTGATGGCATAGTTTGGCGCGGCAGCCGTATCGGAAGTGTCCGCAGGGGTTTTGTTCGTCAAGGCTGGGTCGGCAGGGGCGGTGTCCGTATCGGCGGCGGGAGTCTGATTTTCTGCCGCTTCCTGGGTTTTGCCGTCATTGTTCGGAACCGCTGCTGTATTGTTTACCGTGTCTCCCGCTTCTGTTCCCGGCTCGTTCGCAGTGGGCGGGGTATCTCCTTCATCCGGAATCGTTTCCAAGTCGGATACAATAGGCTCTTGCGCAGGCTCTACACCCTCGCTTGACGTGTCTGCGGCAGGAATGGTCGGAATCGTTTCCGAACCTGCGTCAAAAAATAAAGCCTCATCCTCAGCTGCATAAACCGGCAGAGCCATACCGACCAGCAGGCACAGGGCGACAAGCAGTGCCGCCGCACGGTGCAGGATAGAAAATGCTTTCGTCATTTGCTTCGACTCCTTTTCTATATATGTGTATATGTGTGTTCTCACGATATATCGGGGGAACGCGCGCCATTCGGCGCGATTTTATGCGCTGCGCACATCTGGCACGGAAACGGACTTTTTCCACAAGCTGAGCTGTGTTTACAGTCTTTTTTGAGAATATAATCCGATGGGCAAACATTTGCGCTTGCGTCGGGAAAAGTAAGACACGGTATGTTTGTTGTGTGCCTTTTTATAAAGAGCAGTATAATACTTTGGGATGAAAATTTCAATACGGCTACATTCAAGCAAGTGACTTTTGGCAGATTGCAAAATTTTGACTTGTCGAATTCGTCACAATGACAAGCGCTTTCGGCAGCTATTATACACACCGCCCAGCACTTGTTAGAGTTTTGCTGATGTTTTTGCGCAACTGTTGCGCAAAAATCGCCACAAAAAAAGCGTAAACACAACACAAATTCAACGGGAATGTCCATGAATTTGGTCGTGTGTGCTTGCGGTTTTATCCTTATCCGGAGCCCAAAAGGGCCGGGGTCAGCTTATGAGGCACACCAATGTTCAAGCTGAAGATGGAATCTTATATCTTCCCTGAGTATGCAGACTGTCAAAAAACTCTTGTAGGGGCGAGCATTGCTCGCCCGTGCCCGTTTGCCTGCGAAAAAACTTACCCGGAAAAGGCGTTGCTGCGCCAAGTTCGCGGGCGACCAATGGTCGCCCCTACATATTCAATAGACCACGAATGTGATTTTTTGACACGCCGGAGTATGAGCAGGAGCTGACAAGCAAGTTGAGGTGGCCGCATAAAAAGGCGCACGGCAAACACACCCGGGCAAGGACTGCGCTTGCCGGGAACAGCATGTGAGAGGTGTCCCTTGCGCTATAGGACACCCGGCAAAGGGGCGCACCTCGCCACTGGTCGGAGCCTTTGGGAGCGGAAGGCTTTACCCGCCAATGGCATCCTCGACCACGTCCAGCAGGTGGCAGGGGTCGAGCTGGGCGGCGGTGCAGCGGCGTGCGAGGGCCTCGACGAAGGCGCGGTCCAACGATACGTCGGAGATAAACTGTACGACCTGCTGGCAGCCACGGAGGTTCCGCGCGGCTAGAATGCCGTAGGTAGTGTAGGGCCCGAGCTCGGGCGCGGAGAGCTTTTGACAGACAACGCGATAGGTATACACGATTTTCACCCACTCCTGCTATGTTACATAACAAAATATATTGACAAAAAATGGTAACTGGGGTAAAATTATGGTAGTGTTAGTGTACTTATGGATGCCGCCCTTCACAATATAGCATATCCCGGTGTGCAAAGTACACAACCAGTGCCGGGAATTTTGGCGGCGCATTTTGCACCGCCGCTTTGCTGTTTTTCCGGCGGTGAATCGCGTTTTGAGGGGAGAAAAGATGTTATGTCCGCATATCGATGCCGTGTGGCAGAAGCAATGACCGCTGCGAGGGAGGCAGCGGGTGTTTCACAGCGGGAACTGGCAGACCGCCTGGGCCGGGATAAGCGCACGATCCAGAAATGGGAAAAGGGCGAGATGAAGATCGCGCTTGAGGATTTTCTGGCCGTCTTTGATGCGCTAAAAGTGCAGGTGGAGCCGTACTCCAAATGGATTCGGCACCCAGAGCTTTTCCTCAATGGACTGTCGGACATCCTGCAATACTCCACCGATAAAAAGCGCAAGGCACTGGGGGATTTCTACCGCTGCCAGGCGTCGCCCATGGAGGTCGAGCAGGAATATTACTTTCTATTTGCTGACCACGGCAGCGACTACCACGGCATGTACCAGCAGTGGATGGCCAACCTGCTGACACCGCTGCGGGATCGCCGCCGCATCTGTGCCCAGATTATTGAGAATTATTACGAGGCCCTTGCCACCGGGACCATCACCGACCCGGACGCGCCCCAGCCCAACATGGAGGTCCTGCAGGCCTGCTATGAGGCCAGTGGCCAGAGCATCCAGAGCGGCGCCAACGGCTACACGATGCTGAGCCTTGATTTGAACCGCTGACAAAAGCATAAACCCGCCGCCCCCTGCGTACACTCTGCGCAGGGGGCTTTGTTATGGCTGCACTTCTACAAAGGATTCGGGCGCGGGCGGCATCGCTGCCGACATTCGACATACCGTTTCTGCTGATCTTGCTGCTGTTGTTGAGCTACGGGCTCATCATGCTGTTCTCCGCGGGGTACGCGGTGGCGCTCTACCGCCGCGGCGACGCCTACACCTACATCCGCCCGCAGCTGCTGTTTGCGGCGCTGGGCGTGCTGGCTATGTACGCGGCCAGCCTGGTGGACTACCACGTCTGGCACAGGCTGGCCTGGCCGATGCTGGGGATCTCGCTGCTTTTGCTTGCCATCGTGCTTTTCATGCCGGAGTACAACGGCTGCAAGCGGTGGATCGTGCTGCCGGGGCTGGGCACGCTGCAGCCCAGTGAAATCGCAAAATTCTCGATTGTGCTGGTGTTCTCGCATATCATCTCACTGAATCACGACAGGATGAAGTCGTTTTCCACAGGCGTTGTGCCGTTCGCGTTGATTCTGGGGGTCGTCACGGTGCTCATGCTGCTGGAGCCGCACCTGTCCGGCACGCTGCTGATCCTGTCCATCGGCGCGGTGCTGATGTTTGTTGGCGGTACGGGGCTGCACTGGTTCGGGCTGGCCGGGGGGCTGGGCGCGGCGGCCATTGCGGCGGCGGTCATTGCACTGCCGGAGCTGGTGCCCTACGCCACGGACCGGCTCGCGTCGTGGCGCGACCCCTTTGCCGACCCGCTGGGCGAAGGTCACCAGACGATCCAGAGCCTCTACGCCATCGCGTCGGGCGGGCTGGCCGGGCTGGGGCTGGGCAACAGCCGACAGAAATATCTGTACGTGCCGGAGCCGCAGAACGACTTTATTTTTTCGATTTTGTGCGAGGAGCTTGGTTTTATCGGGGCGGCGCTGGTCGTGGCGCTGTTTTTGCTGCTGCTCTTGCGCGGCATGTCGATTGCGGTGCGCGCGCGGGATAAGTTCGGCGCACTGCTCGTCGTCGGGTTCGTCGTGCAGGTCACGCTGCAGGCGATTCTGAACATGGCCGTTGTGACGAACACAATCCCGAACACCGGCATCAGCCTGCCGTTTTTCTCGTCGGGCGGCACCAGCTTATTGATGCTGCTGGGGGAGATGGGCATCGTGCTGTCGGTGTCCAGGCAGACGGATATGGTGTAGGGAACATTCCCTTGGCTACCTCTGCGAGGGAGGCAAGGACGTCCCAAGGCAATACCGCACAATTCCCGCCTAACGGCTTAAGCACCGCTCCGGCGGCTGC
>ERZ773169.1712-NODE-1712-length-18232-cov-2.922925_pt1 | contig 18232 bp, 14 predicted proteins | sample MGYA00580536_ERZ773169 | MGnify/ENA primary metagenome ERZ773169 (study PRJEB29015, sample SAMEA2737814) | human gut metagenome | biome: human gut; feature: human-associated habitat; material: faeces | place: China | collected 2012 ...
CCCGAAGGACAATACACAGGAATTCGATAACGACCTTACTATCACCGACTGGCTGACACAGTACTCCGAGATCAAGGACGCAACCTACGTCCGTGGATTCCTTGGCCGTATGCTTTTCCCTGGTGAGGATGGCGTAAAACGTGTCCGTGTTCTTTCCGGTGGTGAAAAGGTTCGCTGTCTTCTTTCCAAGATGATGATCTCCGGTGCCAATATCCTGATCCTGGATGAGCCAACCAACCATCTGGATATGGAGTCTATCACAGCACTGAACAACGGACTGATCAAATTCCCGGGAGTGATCCTTTTCACCTCACATGATCACCAGTTTGTACAGACAACTGCAAACCGCATCATGGAGATCCTTCCTAACGGCAAGCTGGTAGACAAGATCACCACTTACGACGAGTATCTTGCCAGCGACGAAATGGCCTAGAAGCGTCACGTATTCCAGGTTAACGAAGAGGACGCACAGGATAACTAAATCCCATGCTTCTGTAACAAAAAATCTCCCCTGCTTCCGCCTTTACAGGCAGTCAGGGGAGTTTTTTTATCTGTTTTATATGCGCTTACTCCATGGTGATCGGAGCAAGCTTGCCCTGTGTTACATCCAGAAGATCTTTAAGCGGTACCTTCAGGGTAAGGCCTACTCTTCCACCACTTACATAGATCTCATCAAAGTTTTCGGCAGACTGGTCAAACACCACCGGATAATTTTTTTTCATTCCAAGAGGGCTGCAGCCTCCGCGGATATAGCCCGTGATCTTTGTAAGATCCTTTACATGGATCATATCTACTGTTTTTTCGCCTACAGACTTTGCGGCTGCCTTACGGTCCACCTCTTTCTCGATCGGAACTACAAACACATAGTAGCCGCCGCTTTTCCCTTCCATGACCAGGGTCTTAAAGGACTGATCATGAGGGGCTCCTGTAATGTCTGCACAGTGGATCCCATCTATGAACTCTCCACAGTCATATGCGAGCGCTTCATATTTTACTTTTTTTCGATCCAGCATTCTCATCGCGTTTGTTTTGGCTTCTTTTCCCATTTCTGTCACTCCTCGGATTTTTCTCAGTTGTCTTTCCACTCATCAAGCTCATCCAGATCCTCATCATTCATCAGATCCGGGTTATTCCTGTAATTTCCATATTCTTCCTGCTCATCAAAACCCGCCATATTTTCAATATCCATCCGGCGTCTTTTCTGCTGCAGTTTTTCAAAATCTTCATAGCTGTCCCTGTTTTCCGACTCATCAAAACGATCATAGTCTTCATGATCCTCCGGATCTGCATAGCGGGATCTGCTTCCCGTTCCTGCATTCCTTCGTTCCCTGGTGCTGCTGCTCTGGCTGTATCTGCGGCCTCTTCTGTCATCCGAAGCATAATTTCTGTCGGAGATTCTGTTTCTGCCGGAGGTTCCGGAAGTGCTTCTTCTTTCAGTGGAACTGCCTTTGCTGTTTCTTTCGCTTCCGGATCTTTTTCGGCTGTCTGCATAATTTCTTTCTCGTCTGTCAGAGTTGCGTCCTTCTCTGTCAGATGGTCTGCGGGAACGTCTTTCACCCCGGCTTTCCCGGTCATCGTTTGCCCGGTTTTCGTATGTATATCTGTGATCGTCCCTGTTACGGTCAGAGGTATATTCACGGCTGTTTCCTCTACGATCCCTTCCTGCCGGCTTCCTGGTCTCCTCCGGCAGAGCTCCATCGTCGTCATCCTCTTCTTCGTCATCTTCCTCATCGTATCGGTCTTTGTTGATGGCGAACTGGATCAGCATACCAAGGATCGCAATTCCCGCTGCCATACCGACGCCATATGGAAACTGCGCCAGCCCTGCGATCTTTGCAATGGATAATCCTGCCAGAACACCACCCAGTATACTGGTTCCGACAATGATCACTCCTTTCGCATAACGCATAGCAAGTATTCCCAGTCCCACGCCGATAAGGATGCACAGGAAAAAGGAAAAAGAACTGGTCGGATGAATCAGATAGATACTCAATGTTATTCCGATACCAAATCCCAGTACAAAGATTCCTGCCCTGTAGATCAGAAACGAAACAACAGCCAGTACGATCCCCAGTCCCGCCATGGCACCTGCGATCACCATTTTATCCTGAACACCGGACATATAGGTTACACCAAAGCCGGCGCCTGCTCCGATGATAAATCCAAAGATCATCATCCAGAACCGGAGGATACGATATCCCAGGATACAGTTCAAAAGCCCGAAAACGCAGAGCACTCCATATACGATCACCATCAGCTGGCTGATCTGTTCCATACCTCCTGCTCTCTGCAGTATATCAAATCCTCTTGACAACATATCCATATTCATAACTTACTCCTCTCTTTCCAAAACCTCCGGAAATCTTCCCGAAGATGTTTCAGAAAATAAAATATATGGTATAAAAATTATCCATCACTCCATAATGATACTCCACCTGACCAAGTCCGTGAAGTTTCATATAATACTGTGCCACATTCTGTACCACGCCATCATCCAGCAGTTCCTGACAGGCTTCGGAAAAAGCTTCCTGACTGCCAAACTTGAAACGAACTACAGCCGCACCATTATCCAGTCTCATCTTACAATAATCATATATGTCCTGCCAGCTGTAATCTTCAAAGTACCCCTGGTTCAGCACATAAAAATCCAGATTCTTCGCAGTACATGCCGGAACTGTCAGTTCTTCCGATGGTGTATAGGTTTTTTCATATTCTTCCGGGAAAGGGCAGAGATAATCGTAAATGATCGTCTTATGTTCTTCCAGCTGTGCGGCATCTCCATTTAAAAAATCCGGCTGATCCCCATTGGTAGCATCTACATAATAATACTCCTGGCCTATTTTTACAATATCCCATGCATGACCCTCTGTACTTCCTTTTGTGCTTCCGTCCACATAAATACAGGGAATATCCAGCCTTTCCAGAAGATACTGGACAGCTCCTGCATATCCGGCACAGACTGCGGATTTTTTCCAGAAAACACCTGCTATGCTCTGATCATCCTCCCCGGTCTGATACTGGGTATGGTCAATAACATAAACAATGCGTACCTTCTCGTAGTCACCGGCATCCTCCGGAATCAGGGCTCTGACCTCCTGAAAGCTCTGCTCCATGGCCGTCTGTATCTCATCGATCTCGCTGTCTGTATAAGTATAGCCCGGAGTAAAAACGCAGTAATCACTGTCTGAATACGTAGTTTTGTAGATTTTTTCACGATTGTGGACCCAGAATATCTCCGGGTGGTCTTTCAATACTGCATGATAGCTTCTGTCAATACTGTCATCATCGGAGATCGTCAGATAAAACTTCTTTTCCCGGGCACGGATTCCTTTCAGCAGCTCCCGATATACTCTCTGCTCTTCTTCCGTAAGCTGTTTGAAATAATATTCCTGATGCCCTTCTTCGCTCTGGGCAACCTCCATCTGACGCAGTTCCTCTACTTCCTTTGGTTCGCCTGAAATAATGCTCTTTGCTATGGAGCGGATCTGACCCAGTGCCCCTGCCGAAGCGCTAAAGGGCTGAAGGATCACTGCAGCTGTAAGCACTGCGGCTGCCATGGGGCAGAAATTTCTTTTTTTCATAATATCATGTCCTATGTCTGAAGCAGCGATTGTAAGAAAGGGCAGCCTCCCGTGGGAGACTGCCCTTATCTTCAATCGCTGTCCCTTAGTTTTCCATTTCCAGTGTTTCTACATCATCATCAAATGTATCCACTGCATCGTCCATGGTCTCCTGATCCAGAGTCAGCGTCTCAACTTCATCTTCTTCCTCATCCTCCTGCAAAGCCTTATTCTTAAAATCTGCAAGAAGGTCACTGGAAACAGTATCACCGGATGCCAGTGCATCCTTCAGTGCATCAGATCTAACCACATCCGTGAGGAGCTTTTCTGCACTCTCCTCTGTCAGAACATCATTCTCTGTAGCTGTGGTCTCATTTTCCTCCGCCGTTGTATCCTGATAGAAGGATGGCTTTCTGATATAACGGAAGCTTGCACTGTATGCCTCACCAACCGTTACACCATTCTTGCTTGAGGAACAATGTACTGCGATCCAGTCGCCGGAATCCGTCTTTCCGCACAGGATACCAACGTGGTTGTTGCTTCCTGCTTCCGGTCCTCTCTGGAATACCAGATCTCCTGGCTGTGCATCTGCTTCGCTGACAACACCGGCCTTCTCCCACTGGTCAGAGGTTCCGTCTCCAACTGCTGCCTGCATTCCCTGATCCTTATATCCATTGATCACTGCCCAGGTAACAAAGCCGCTGCAGTCCAGACCATATGCACGGAGCGTACCGGAGCTTCTGCTGCCGTCTGCAGATACCTTCTCAACGGAGCCCCAGCTTGGATCTTCTCCGATCACCGTAGATTTACCGCCCCAGAAATATCCGACCTTACCAACCAGTGAATACGCTGCGGTGATAACATCTACACGATCCTCAGAAACATTGTCTCCCACGCTTTCACGGACAAAGCCTTTGGATGCGGTAACTACCGCACAGAGAAGCTTACAGTCTGTTTCCACATATTTCTTAAGGACGCTTCTGTCTTTCTTTGCAATATTGTTCTTCTTGATGTAGTAGTTGATCTTGCGATTTCCGTAGGATATCTTGGTAATATCCTGCTTGTCCCTGACGATGGGGTTCATCTCCGCAAAGATCCTTGCCAGATCATCCTTGCAGGATGCATCCAATGTAAATGACGTTGCTCCTGCTTTGCTCTTTTCGTAAATATAAACAGCAAGGATATCCTGCCAGTTTCTTACCAGAAGTGTATTCTCCGTATCGGTAAGCTTGTTCTTCTCTTTATATTCTCTTTCGATCTCTTCCATTACAGAAGCAAAATCATCAGAGAAGGACAGATGATAATTGCTCTTAAGACTATCCAGATAAAAATCCTTGCCCGCATGGAGATTGGATACCATATTTGTCACATAAACAGGATCTCCGATCTGTGTTGCTGTTGCGTTATTTCCATCTGTGATCTCTGTATCTTTGTTATCATCTTTTTTGTTGTCTTTTTTGTTATCACTGTCGTTCTTGTCGGCAGCTGCAAGCTTGGCTTCTGCCTCCGTCAGAATCTTATAATTCGTAACTTTGGCCTTTTCTGTATTAGACAGCGCCTCATAAGCTGCACGTGCGCTCTCTATCTCAGCTTTATCTGCTGCTGTGATCGTTCTGCCTGCCAGTGCTTTGATCTTCCGGATCACCGCCTGTACCTTTGCAGAATCATCCCTGGCCGGTGTTTCCGTCGGTGCAGGTGTTGCGGTTGGTTCCGGCGTTGCAGTTGGTGCAGGTGTCGCTGTCGGTGCCGCCGTTGGTGCAGGTGTCGCTGTAGGCTCCGGTGTTTCCGTCGGTGCAGGTGTTGCGGTTGGCTCCGGTGTTTCCGTCGGTGCAGGCTCCGGTGTTTCCGTTGGTTCCGGTGCAGTAGTTGGCTCCGGTTCAGGTGCAGCAGTTATTTCCGGTTGCGGCGCAGCTGTCGGCACCGGATCTGCCGGAACTTCCGGTTCACTTACCTCACTCCCGTCTCCCGAAACACCTTCCTCAGCAACAATATTATCTGCTTCCTCGGCGGCTTTTACTCCGGTTGGAACTGCCAGTACCATAGCTGATAACATCGTGATGCAAAAAAACTTATTCAGGTACTTGTTCTTCATATTTATTAAGATGCTCCCTTCTTTCCTTGAACATCCCTTTACTTCCCCTATAATAAAGGTCTGCCTTAAACCGTTTGATAACTTAAAGTTTAATTCAATTTATTTTAGCATACGAAAATCGTGAAATCAACTGTTCTGGTAGGATATCTCCTTCAATTCATCTATTTTTCACTTTTTATTCATATTTTTGTAAGATTTTTTAGAGTTTACCATAACGTAAAAAAGCCACAGTGCTCTCACACACTGCGGCTTTTTATATACTGTCAGACAGTCACTGCCGGCTGTCCGCCCATATGAAACTGTTTTCTGACACAGAGCTGAAAAATCCCCTGTACAACCTGATAGCACACCCGAAGGATAAAACGGATGTCATCGGCAATGCACCGCGGGCTTTCCAGATAATATGCATGACGCTCACGGATATATTCCACAAGTTCCTCAAAGCTTTCAAACTGCTTCGCTTCTTCCAGCTGGCTGTCTGCTGCGCCGCTGAGGATACATTCTCTCAGGCGGTTTTTCAGCTCAGCTTCATAAGAATTATGTGCTGCAAGATTTCCTTTGTATGTTTTGTTATGAGGAAAAGTAAAATAATCAGCCATATAATGCATGACCTCACCGAATCTTCTCCAGTATACTCTGGCATTCTCTTCCTCCGGGTTCTTCTCGACAAGCGCCCTCATCTTATTCTGGAGGTAATCGAATGTTCCGAAAAACTCATGTCTGGTGGTGAGAAACGATGGTTTCAGATCAGGCATGATATTGCCCAGGCAAAACGCTTTTCTGTGCTGCTGGAGACTGTACACCTCAGACATCTGGTCAGCCAGGTATCTGCCTAACAGTATATGTGATTTTTTACGCAATTTTTTCCCTCTTCCTTCTTTCCTGATCCAGATCCTGACCGGTCAACAGTAATTTGGTTCCGCCCGGTCCTCTTCTGGGATCCATAAATCATCCGTTTACCGGAACCAACTTTACTATAGCACTGTTTTTTCAAATAATCAAATAAAGATTATGTAAATTTAATCCAGATCAAAAAGCTGCCGCTGCTTCAGATCAATAGATGCCCAGACGGTACTTGTCTTCGATTCTCCGCAAAGATAAACCGTGCTGGAAACCTGAGCAGCATATACAATTCACTTTTTGTTCCAATCCCTCCGTCAAGTCCAACACTGTTGTGCGCAGCTTCAACCAGGGTCTTTGCCCTATCTTCAGTAACTCCTCTGCCACGCATCTTTTTATCATGCCAGATCTTTCAGATCCCATTTACTCCAAGCGCAATCACATCTTTTGGCAATGGTGCTTTTTCAAGCACTGCCAGGCCGCTTATTGCATCAAATCGTGTATATAATCCCAGATATTCCGGGAAATGTATTGCAAGCCATCTCTGGATCCTGTTTGCAGATATGTTGTGCTGCTTCATGATCCTGTCACGGCTGTATACCAAATCTCTTATCTCGGCATAAATGCCTTCTGGCATGTATGGGATTGAATATCTCCCATCCACAACTAGTTTTGCGATTGTTTTTGGATCTTTTGAATCTGTTTTCTTTGGACTGTTATCATCAAGTTCCTTGATCTTCTTAACCGAGAATGGATTGACCATTACTAATCTTTTCTGATGATCATTTACATACTTCGCAAACGCAAACCAGTAATGACCTGTTGGCTCGCAGCCGATCAGAACTGCAGTCTTTTTATTCTCAGTCTTAAGTGTCTCTGCCCAAAGGTTGAAAAAATTGAACCCTTCCAGATCGTTATGAAAAGAAAAAATACGTTTTGTAAGTTCGCGTCCTCTGTTATCAAAAGCTCTTGCATAATGTATCTGGCTTCCGATATCAACTCCGACAACCATTGTTGAATCTGTTACTTGCTCAATCTTTTCATTCTGTGTATAATTCATTTGGAACCTCCAGTGCTTGATTGTTTTGTTTACATCCGCCAAGATGCAACTCAATCATACCTTGAGGTTCTTTTTTATTCAATTGGCGCTTTTAATGAATTCCATATACCTCTTTATTATATTTTTCAATCTCGTCATCAATAATTGAATCTACATGAGGGAACAGACAACCGGGACCTCCATAGGTAATACATGGAATGAAATGTCCGTTTGGTGCATACTCCTCACATGCTCTTCTGACTTCCTTACGGATCTCTTCTTCTGTAGAATCCACACGGTCTACAATAGAAGCATCGATTCCGCCCATAAGTGTCATTCTTCCGTTCAGCTGTTTCTGGAGCTTCGGAATATCATTCTGCGGAAGTGTTCCCTGCCAGATGTCAATCCCAAGATCAACCATATCCTCTATGATCGGTTCCATGAAGGAATCTGCGTGATGCATGACGATCACTCCATGGTCTTTCATATATTTATAGGATCTTTCATACTGTGGTTTGATAAATTCTCTCCATGTGTCCGGACTGATGAACAGGGACTGCTTGGAACCCCAGTCATCGTGGGAAAGGATGATATCCGGGTGGAGATTATCAACGATCAGCTTTGTAAGCTGAAAACGGTACTCTCCAATGGCATTGCAGAGATCCAGCATATCCTCCGGCTCAAGAAGGAAGTTCACCAGCATATCCTCAAATCCCATCAGGAAGTGAAGCCTCTCAAAAACACCTGTAGGCATAAATGCCATGAAAAGGCTTCCTGAATCCTTTATCTCCTGTGCCTTCTGTTTAAATGGTTCCCATAAAGCCGGATCCGAGCACTGACCGACAATATCCGGGATCACCAGCTGCTCTTTCCATTCTGTGATATCATCAATGACCTTGTTGTCCTCTGTTACATGTGGCATTGCAGCCAGCTGTTCCTGAGGCCAGAGGATCTCAGTTCCGAAAAGATCCTTCATAGGCTCCATACCACGGTGACGGTTTCCACGCACATAATTATTTGCCGGGTTCGGCGGGTAAAAGGTCGCACCCTCATACTGTCTCAGAAGTCGTTCTGGCCTGCCGTCCTTTTTTATCGTTTCAAGTAAAATCTCCGATGCTTTCAACATAATGCTTCCTCCTTTATTATCCTGTGATCTTTCAAAATACCCGATCACTTATCTTTATGATCTTGCGTCAATCTCAGCCTGATACTGAAGAACCTTTTCCTTTGTGATCTTAAATCCAAACACCAGAAGCAGAAGACCTGCCAGACAGAAAATAGCCGGAACAAGTGCAAAGGAAATCGTCATTCCCTGACGGGCCGTTCCCTCAAGAACAACTCCGGATTTCCAGCCTACCGCCACAAGACAGGCGCTGAGGATCGTTCCTCTTAAGAATACGGCAATCTTCAGCGGAAGATTCTGTAATCCCATGATCCATCCGGATGCATCTTTTCCGCTCTTCCATGTTGCATACACTACAGTGTCCGCATAAAGTGCAGGTGAAGCTGCAAAAGCCATACCGTAGAAGAACTGGGCAAGTGTCATAAGAGCGATCACTGTCATTGCATTTCCATAGAAAATATATACAAGGAACAGTGATACTGCCATTCCTGCATAAGCAATGATCATAGTTGTACGGGACGATATTGCTTTTGCAATGTATCTCATGGAAAAAGCTCCGATGATGGCACCGATGGCAACCCAGAGAAGATAAGTGGTCATCAGTCCCGGATTTCCCATTGCATCCCTGAAATAGTAAATAGCTGATGCTGCTGTTACAAATTTCACACACCATTTTGCAAGGTCTGCCAGCATCAGGACCATAAGAGGCGGATTCTGAAACAGGGAAGCAAACATCTCTCTGATCGTGATCTTTGTTTTGTCATTTTTCTTTCCTGCTGTTTCCGTTTCAATCTCTTCATAGCCTTCCGTCATCTTGAAATGGGCAAAATAGGTTACGACCATCAGAATACCCAGGCAGAAAGCTGCTGCTGCAAATTTATTTTTCTCACCGACATATCCGGCAAGAAGTGTTGCAAATGGAAGACCCATATAGGAAAACAACAGACCGCCTATGTTATTCCAGGTTGCCCTGGAGGATGCAAGCGTTGCTTTGTCTTCCGGTGTTTTACCAACAACACTGATCAGGGTTGCGTTGGCAACATAGCTGAAATTCCATGCCACATGAGATGCGATGGATGCGGCAATGATCACCACTGCCGAAAGCCATTCATTATCACTGACACGTATGAACATGAATGCGTACAGAAACGGCACCATCCACGGAACCATGATCAGCCAGGAACGATAACGCCCCCATTTCTTTGCTTTTGTGCCATTGATGATTCCTCCGTAAAGCCAGGACAGACATGCATCAACAATGGTAAATACGGAATTGATCACACCAGCTACACCAGCTGCAAAACCAGCCAGATCCGTCAGAAATGTCATAAAGTAAAATGTCTCAATATTACTCATAAGAACAAATCCGGCATCACCAACACCAAAGAAATATTTCAGGGCATTTGTAAGACCCTTTTTCTGTTTCGGATCTTGTTTCGGTATTTCATTTTTACTCATTTTCTTTCCCCCTTCGCTGTTTTTTGTGGGACCGGCCATTTCCACAACTTCACGTTACCTTTGATGATTACAGTATAGTTGTTTTTTTCTTGTTCGTAAATCCGCATACTTCTTCATTCTTTCTCCAATGCTTCATACTTTTTGTATAGTTATTATTGTAAATATGCACAAATAATTTTCTCTCCGTTTTCTTTTTATTTTCCGTCTAATATGTTATAATTTCCTATAAATACAAGGCTTTTATGAATTGGAGGAAATATTTTGAACAAAAGAGAGCATTTCGTGAATAGCCCGCATACAGGCTTCCATCTTAATCTCCAGATCATTGCTGACGATTTTGCGGAGAAAAAAGAGGATGTTTCCATCCTCTGCCGTGAAGACCCCCTGACGCTGGATGGTCTTCGCATATATCAGGCAGGAGCCCTGCTGAAGCCATGCTACCTTTATCTTGTCTTCGGCAATTCTCTTTCCGAAAGCTTCCTGCGATACCAGAACATCGCATTTGTAGTGGTGGGCTCCGGTGATCTTTCCTGCTTTTCCGAAAGCTGCAGGATCCTTCACATTAAGGGAACCCTTTCTTTTTCTGAGGTCTTCAACCAAATACAGCAGACCTTTGACAGATATTCTGACTGGGACAGTAAACTCCAGCTTGCACTTGGAAGTATCGATCCGTTGAATGAAATGCTGGAAGCCAGTCTGGATATATTTCATAATCCGGTTTTTGCCCACGACACCAACTTTTATATCCTTTCTTCTCCCCGGCACGTAACCGGTATGTCCGAATGGGTCCATGACCAGCGTACAGGAAGACTCATCGCACCTTTAAGCCTGATTCAGGATTTCAAGCTTGACGCCGAATACCAGCGCACACTTATCACCCACGGCGCCAATATTTATTCCGAAGAGCTCCGCGGTTATCGTATCCTCTACATGAATCTCTGGGTCAGCGGCAATTATCAGGGCCGGCTTTGTGTGGATGAGCTCCAGACGGAGATACAGCCCGGACATTTTTCTGCTCTTGAGTATCTTGGCTCCTTTATCGAGCTGTGCATCCGTCGACACAATCTGTTCCAAATTTCAATGGGAAATGACTCCCGGCAGTTTTTCACGGAGTATCTTTCCGGAAAGCTCACAGAACTACAAGCAGTTACCGATCAGATCCAGTATCTGAACTGGAATCGCCATGACCGGTATCTTGTACTTCGTCTGGAAACCCAGCAGCAGGATGACCGTATGCACTCTTCCATCGCCACACTGGGACACATTGAAGCCCAGATCCCGGAAGGTCTGGCTTTTACCTATCAGCAGGGAATCGTTGTGATCGTTAATCTGTCCTTTAAGCACTCTGTATCTTCCGATGTTATCAGTTCACTTGCGATCATCCTACGCGAAGGGCTTTTTAAAATGGGAGTAAGCTCTGAATTTCGTGATTTTCTCCTGATCCCTCAGGGCTATATTCAGGCTGTTTCCGCCTTGCGCCTGGGCAAAAAAAGTCAGAGCATGGCCTGGTGCTATCATTTTGATGCTTATCTTCTGGAATATATGCTTTCCCAGATCAGCCATCAGATCAGTCCCGAGCTTCTGGTCTCTTCACGACTGGATGCACTGCAGAATTATGACCGAAAAAACAATACTGAGCTGTATCACACACTCAAGGTCTATCTGGAGCATGAACGCAATTCTCTTCAGACAGCCCGTGAGCTTTTTATACATAGAAGTTCCCTGACCTACCGTCTGGAGCGCATCCAGAAGCTCACAAAGGTTGATCTGGATAATCCGAAAGACCGGCTTCTTCTGCAGCTCTGCTTTCTTCTGCAGGAAAAGGACCAGACTGTCACCTGACAACCTGGTCCTTTTTTCTGTTTATATCTGTAAAAACTCCAATCCGAAATAATGTTCCATCCATAGCCTGATGGTTTCTTCCGAATCACTTATTTTCGTTTCAATGGATCCATCTTCCTTCTGGATCGTAAGAACATCCCCAGTCAGCGCAACACTTCCTTCTGGTCTGCAGATGCTCACTACTCTTTTTCTGGTAAATAATACATCTGGAGATTTTGCACAATAGAAATTCAGCAGTTCAAAATCTGCTTCTACTGTAGGAGTCTGTGAAAATCTGAGTATTGGCAGATATTTTTCTTCTTTCCTTCGTTCAACAAGTATCTCTCCGTTTGTATTTCCCGGCTTCATGTTAACACGGTACCATCCGTTTTTTTCTCTGTGGATACCATCCTTCATAAGAACCGGCTTCTTGGGACCGGGACCTCCGTATCCTACATCACAGTAATAGCTTCCTTCCTCAAAAATAACAAGGGTTGCCCGGTGCAGGACCGGCGGAAGCTCTTCCCGGTTCCACAATATCCTTACCGCCACAGGGATCACACGGAAATCCAAAGCTTTCAGAAGCTCATAAAACAATTTATTCAGCTCAAAGCAATATCCACCTCGTTTTCTGACAATGATCTTCTCATAAATATCTTCCCACTTCAGAGAAGGAATCCTTCCCTCGTCAAAAACTTCCAGATTTTCAAAGGGAATACTGCAAAGATGAAGGTCCATTATCTTTTCCAGACATTTTTTATCTGTTCTTAATTCACCCTCATATCCGATCCTATTCAGATATGCCTCCCGTTCTCTGTCATTCATTTTTTCACTCCTGTTCTATTCAAGAAGATAACAGCTGGTATAGGCGATCGTACAGGGGCCATAATAGTATTCCAGACCATTTGCCTGGCATACCTGTGTTACCAGCATTCCATAGGCTTCCATCGAAGAAAATGCCTGTTCGGGGAAACGGCATGGAGCATCCGGATATGTACACGTTTTACATTTTGTACAGCACCCGGCCCCTATGGGGAGCATACCCGGCCATCTTTCTCTGAGCACTTTTTCAAATTCATAAAAATTCTGTTTATGAACCGCTTCGGTCTCCATCATCGTCTCCCCGTCCAAAGGATCCTCCAGTTTCCCCACTGTCTGGACAATAATGCCTTCCCTGTACTTTTCTATCTTTTTTCTGCATACTTCAAGATCTCCGCATCCGGGAGGACAGCTCCAGCGTTTTGCATACATATGGCAGGTATTATTTTTGCACATTTCCCTTACCTCCGGCATAAGCTGGATCGAATCGCTCTTCAGAAGTGCTACATAAGAAAATCCTGCCTTTTTTCCCATCTCTTCCAGTTCTTTTATATTAAGCATATCCATTCTCCTCGCATTACGGAAAGCATAAGCCATCCACAAAACAGTCCTGGAACTCCGGCGAAGCTGCCAGCTCCACAAAATCCATATTTTTGACAGTCCGATCCATTTCTTTTCTTTCCTCTTCATTCAGAAGCGCGATCCTGGCACCTTCTCCTGCTGCATTTCCCACCGGCTGTATCCTAGGCAGCAGCTCAGCCGGGAACATCCCGATCGCCGCCGCACTTTCCGGATTCATGTAATTGCCGAATGCACCGGCAAGATAGACCTGTTTAATATCCTTTTCCGTAATCTCCAGTCTTTTCATAAGAAGAAAAATTCCCGCTGCGATAGCCGCTTTTGCCAGCTGCACCTCTCCGATATCCTTCTGTGTCAGATAAACGCCCCTGTCATTTCCCGACTTTTCCGGAGGTACCAGCACAAACACTCCCGCCTTTTTCTGGCCGCTTTCCAGATGACCACTTTCATCAATAAAACCAGCCAGATACAGCTGCGCCACAAGATCGATCAGACCTGAACCGCATAAGCCTGCCGGAGCCTTATTTCCTATAGTCGTGTATTCCCATTTTCCATCTTTGTATACTACATGATCTACTGCTCCTGCGCCTCCACGCATCCCGCACTCAATCTTTGCACCTTCAAATGCCGGACCGGCAGCTGTTGAACAACAGGCTAATCTCGTTTTATTTCCGAGGACCATCTCCCCGTTCGTTCCAATATCGATCATAAGGCTGATCTCGTTCTGCTGATCCTGTCTGAGCGTCAAAATGCAGCCACAGGTATCTGCCCCTACATACCCGGCTATATCAGGCAGCATAAGCAGCTGCCCCTTTCTGTGGATATGGAGCCCATATTGCTCTGCATTCAGTGTAAGCCCCTGACTGATCGCCGGATTATACGGTGCATGGACCAGCGATGCCGGAGAAATCCCAAGAAAAAGATGATGCATGCAGGTATTTCCTACCACAGATACCTGACAGATATCTAATGTGCTTCTTCCTGCTTCCTCTGCCAGTTCCTGGAGCATTTCATCAACCGCATTCCGTATGCAGCCGGTCAGCTGCTCTACGCCATGCTCCAGAGCATGATCCGCCCGCATGATCACATCTGCGCCATACTGAGTCTGTGGGTTCATTCTGCTCTTGAGAGCCAGCTGCTTCCCGGTCAATGCATCCATAAGATAGCCGACCACCGTCGTTGTACCTATATCAAAAGCCGCAAAACAGATTTTTTTCTCTTCTCTGCTGATATCCAGGATCTCATTTCCTGCACAGATCACATACCATTCTTCTGCTTCTTTTCTGCAGCCGTAAAGCTTCGATGCAATTTCAGTATCAGGCAGAACAGGTTTTTCCACATCCAGCTGTTCTGTCAGCCGCTCCCATTCAGAGCGGTTGTCTCCTGTCTCCGGTTTCTTAAGAATCACTTTTTTCTGTTTCAGATCAGGCCTGAACGCAACCGGTCTCTGCATTCCTTCTGTAAGGATCTCCTCTTCCTGGCATCCGGACAATGTATCTACTTCAAGGTCACTGTGGATTTCCGTCTGACATGCAAGCACCATGTGATCTTCTATTTTAACACGACATTTCCCGCACTTTCCCCGGCCTCCGCAAGGTGCATCAGGAGCCAGCTTTGCTTTTCTTTCCGCCTCAAGGATCCTGGTACCCGGTTCCACCAGAATCTCCTTTTCCTCCCTGATAAATTTTATTCGGTACATTTTCATCCCTCCGATGGTCACTGTAAAGCAAAAGCCGCTCTGCCGTCTATGCCATGCACAGACAATACAGAGCGGCCTGTTTTATTTTTCCTTATGCTGCCAAAGCTTTTGCAAGAACTGCTGCGCTTGCTGCATCTTCTGAATATCCATCTGCGCCGATCTCATCTGCAAATTCCTTCGTGATCGGTGCTCCTCCAACCATGATCTTAACATTGCTTCTGAAATCTTCCGCATTAAGTGCTGCAACTGTATCCTTCAGAGCCGGCATTGTAGTTGTGAGCAGCGCTGAAAGTGCAATTACCTTAACATCCGGATTTTCTTTGTAACATTCAATAACCTTCGATGCAGGTACATCAACACCGAGATCAATAACTTCAAAGCCGGCACTTTCGATCATCATTGCAACAAGATTCTTTCCGATATCATGAAGATCTCCTGCTACAGTAGCGATGATAAGTTTTCCCATACTTCCTGTAGCGCCGGATGCAAGATGCGGTTTCAGAACCTCAACACCCTTTTTCATTGCACGGGCTGCTACCAGCATTTCCGGAACAAAGATTTCTCCGTTCTTAAATCTTTCACCTACAACAGCCATTGCATCGATCATGCTGTTAAGAATCTCTGTTGCCTCACAGCCTTCATCAAGAGCTGACTGTACAGCTGCACCTACAAGTTTTGCTTTTCCTTTTTCTACCAATTCTGCTACTTCTGTGATTTTTGACATAATCAAACACCTCCGCTTTTTATCCGCATTCCGCATATGCGTTTTATTTATTTTTTTACAGGTCCGATCAGACCTTCTCTGTATGCTCCGATGTATTCCATACAATAATCATCCAGACCAAGCAATGCCTCTGTTGCATATACAAGTCCAAGCATATCTCTGTTTGTAGGATCCATGATCGCGCTATCAAGGCCGGCATTCATTGCAAGTACCACAAATCCGAAATTGATAAGCTTACGTACCGGCAGATTGAAGGAAATGTTGCTGATCGCCGCTGTAATGTGGATCATCGGATACTGTTTACGGACACTTGAAATTACTTCCACGTTCATCGCAATACCATCTTCAGATGTACAGAGCATCTCAACCAATGGATCAATATGGATACGATCCGGTGAAATTCCGTACTCTTTCGCTTTTGCCATGATCTTGTCAAATACCTTCAGCCTGTCTTCCGCACTTTTGGGGATACCTGTATCATCGCTTAGAAGCGCGATAACCTGCCACCCTTTATTTTCAGGCTGTGCCATAAGAGGAAAAATCTTATCGATCTTATCCCCTTCACCGGATACAGAGTTAAAAATACCCGGTTTTCTGCAGAATTTGTAAGCTTCTGTAAGAACATCTGCGCTGGGACTGTCTACGGAAATCGGAAGATCTGTCACTTCCTGAATACAGTCGATCATCCATTTCAAGGTTTCTACTTCTTCTGCTTCCGGAACAGATGCGCAACAATCGATATAGCTTGCTCCTGAGTTTGCCTGAGCAAGTGCCCGCTGCTTGATGAATTCTGCATCTCTGTTTGCGATCGCCTCCGCCACAGAGGGGATGGATCCATTGATTTTTTCACCTATGATTATCATATTATTTATCCTCCCATTAACATATTCTGGCCTGCATCAAGAATTGTTACTGTTCATTCCATTCTCAGTAACACGCTTCGCAGAATATTACCAATGAACAGTAACCAGGAATTCTTATTTCAGTTCCATGTCTTTTATATAATGATTGTATCAAAATAAATGCAAAAGACCAGCCGCATTTCATACCATAAATATTGCATTTATTCCTACATTTTGTAGGAATGTTTTTCAGGAAAGACCTTCGTAAGCAGCAATCTAAAATAAGTCCATAAATCATAGCTTTGTCTACGATTTATGAGCTTATGCTAACACTTATTTCATATTCCTTAAATTTCCCTGAAATCCGGTGTCCCGTATAGGTCATACGGAGTGCTCTGGTATACGTAATAATTCAACCAGTTCGTATACAGGTTGTTGGCATGGGCCCTCCAGGTGAGGAGTGGTTTGTTGTTTGGATCGTCATCTTTGTAATAGTTCTTCGGGATTTCAATAGGCAGACCCTTGGCAAGGTCTCTTTTATATTCGCCATCCAAAGTCACGCGGTCGTATTCCGGATGTCCCATAACAAAGATTTTACGTCCTCCCTCTGCCATTGCAAGGAACAGACCAGCCTCTTCGCTTTCCGCCAGGACCGTAAGGTCTTTGCATGCATGGATATCTGCAATAGGAACTTCTGTGTGTCTGGAATGCGGCGCAAGAAATACATCATCAAAGCCCCGGACCAGAGGGATCTTACGGTTCAGTACCCTGTGCTGGAAAAGTCCGAACATTTTCTTATCCAGAGGTTTTTTCTCCAGGCCATAAAAATGATAAAGACTGGCCTGCGCTGCCCAACAGAGAAAGATCGTGGAAGTCACATGCTTCTCAGTCCAATCCATGATCTCAGTCAGCTCATTCCAGTAATCCACTTCCTCAAAAGGCATCTGCTCCACCGGTGCTCCTGTGATGATCATTCCATCAAATTTACTTTTCTTTATATCGGTGAATGTTTCATAAAACTTGTTCAGATGGCTGAGAGATGTATTCTTGGCTTCATGGCTCTCCACAGCCATAAATGTCACATCCACCTGCAGCGGTGTATTGGAAAGAGAACGCAGAAGCTGCAACTCTGTTTCTTCTTTCAGCGGCATCAGATTCAGGATCAGAATCTGGATCGGACGGATATCCTGGTGCATGGCACGTTTTTCGTCCATTACAAATATATTTTCTCTCTCCAGGATCTCCTTTACCGGAAGATCCCCCTGTGTTTTGATCGGCATTGTTTGCCCTCCTTATATATGAAGCGTCTCTTATAAAGGAGCCGCTCGGCTTTTTTCTTCAGATAAAAAGTATCTCCAGTCTGTACAGCCTTTACTGCACTCCGGCAAGTTTCCGAAAATCTTCTTCTGAAAGGATCGGAATCCCCAGTTCTCTTGCCTTTTTGTTTTTGGATGAATTGGACTGGATGTCGTTATTGATCAGATAATTGGTCTTTTTGGTAACTGAACCGGTAACCTTGCCTCCCAGGGATTCGATCAGCTCTTTGGCCTCACTTCGATTTCCAAAGTGCACCAGACTTCCTGTGATCACAAAATTCATTCCTTCAAAGATCTGTTCCTGTTTGGGACTGTCCTCC